>JACXTT010000291.1_pt1 | contig 83347 bp, 74 predicted proteins | sample 9270951 | NCBI WGS metagenome assembly JACXTT01 (sample SAMN15532306, study PRJNA645909) | rock metagenome | isolation source: weathered quartz diorite | place: Puerto Rico | collected 2017-06-21 | reverse complement strand
TCACCACGCCGACGTCGTCGACCGCCACGTACTTCAGGACGTCCACCCGGCCGGTCTCGGTGTCCACCTCGACGGCGCAGATGTGCGCCCCGTACGGGAAGACGAAGTTCGCCGCGTCGTACACCGCGGTCTCCTCGAGGCCCGGCTCCATGCCGTCGGGGAGGTCGTGTGCCGTCCACGCCGACCACGCGAGGCCCGGCACGGTCTTCGCCCGGTCTGGCGCGCCCTTCACCGAGAACGTCCCGCTCGCGTAGTCCAGATCTTCCTCCGAGACCTCGAGCTCGTGGGCGGCGATCTTCCTCGTCTTCTCGACGATCTTCATCGCCGCCCGATGCACGGCCACGCCGCCGATCGCGATGCTCCGGCTGCCGTAGGTATCCATGCCGAGGGGCGCGAGCGTGGTGTCGCCGGTGATCACTTCGATGTCGTCGAACGGCACCCCCAGGTCGTCGGCCACGATCTGGGCGAACGTGGTCGCGTGGCCCTGCCCGTGCGGCGAGGTTCCCGCGACCACTTGCACCTTGCCGGTCGGGGACAGGCGGATCGTCGCGGCGTCCCAGCCGCCGGCGGCGTAGTTCAGCGCCTTCAGCACGCGCGACGGCGCCAGGCCGCACATCTCGAGATAGGTCGAGAGGCCGATCCCGAGCTGCTTGACGTCGCCACGCTCCCGCCGGACCTGCTGCTCCTTGCGCAGCTGGTCATACCCGGCCAGCTCGAGCGCCTGGTCGAGCGTCGCCCCGTAGTCGCCGGAATCGATCGAGAGGCCGCCGGGCATGGGCGTGGGCTCCGTGAACGCGGGGAGGAAGTTCAGACGGCGGATCTCCACCGGATCCTTGCCGACCTTGCGGGCGAGGGCGTCGATGACGCGCTCGATCGCGTAGGTCGCCTCGGGCCGCCCGGCGCCGCGGTACGCATCGGTCGGCGTGGTGTTGGTGAAGACGCCGGTGAAGTTCACCTCGTAGGCATCGCCGCCGTAGCAGCCGCAGTAGACGAACGCGCCGAGGAGCGGCGTCCCCGGCGTGATGATCATGAGGTAGGCCCCCATGTTCGTCGTGATCGAGAACCGGAAGCCCCGGATCTTCCCCTGCTCGTCGGCCGCGAGCTCGGCCACCTGAATCTGGTCGCGCCCGTGGTGCGTGGCGAGGTAGTTCTCCGAGCGCTCCTCGACCCACTTCACCGGGCGGCCGAGCTTCTTCGCGATGAGCAAGCAGAGCGCCTCCTCGGCGTACACCTGCAGCTTCGAGCCGAACCCGCCGCCGACCCGGGGGGCGATCACGCGAAGCTTCGACTCGGGGATGCCGGTCGCGACCACCATCGCCACGCGCACGATGTGCGGGATCTGCGTGGCCGACCACAGGATGTACTCGCCCATGGCAGGTGCGGGATCGGCGATGACGGCCCGCGGCTCGATCGCGGTCGGGATGGCGCGCTGGATGACGTAGCGTTCCTTGACCACGACCGGGGCCGTGGCGAACACGGCGTCGACGTCGCCGTTCTTCAGGCTCCACGTGTAGGTCTTGTTCGTCCCCAGGTCCTCGTGCACTAGGGGCGCTCCGTCGGCGAGCGCCGCCTCCGAGTCGACGACGACGGGGAGCGGCTCATAGTCGACCTCGACCGCCTCGGCCGCGTCCTTCGCGGCCTCGCGCGAGGTGGCGAGCACCACGGCCACGCCGTCGCCCTGATGGCGGGCGACGTCCTTGGTGAGCGGCCAGTGCGGCGGGTTCTTCAGGTCCTCGCTGACCGCCCACGCCATGAGGAGCGGCCCGGCCCAGTCGGCGGCGAGGTCGGCGCCGGAGTAGACGGCGACGACGCCGTCCATGGCGAGCGCCTTCGACGCGTCGACGCCCTTGATGCGCGCGTGCGCGAACGGGCTTCGCACGACCACCATGTGCAGCATGCCCGGCATGGAGAGGTCGTCGGTGTACCGGGCCTGGCCCGTGAGCAGCTCGGGGTCTTCCTTGCGCGGAGGGGAGGTCCCGATCGTGCGCTCGGCGACCGCCATCAGGAGCCACCTCCCTTCCCGGTGCCGGCCGTGGCCCCGGCGCGCAGCTCCCGCGACGCGGCCATGACGGCCTCCACGATGTTCTGGTAGCCCGTGCACCGGCAGAGGTTGCCCTCCAGGCCGATGCGCACGTCCGCCTCGGAGAGCGTGCCCGCGGCCTCCCGGATCAGGCTGTCGGCGGCCATGATCATGCCGGGGGTGCAGTAGCCGCACTGCAGGCCGTGGTGCTCGTGGAAGGCCCGCTGGATGGGGTGCAGCTCGCCGTTCGTCGCCATGGCCTCGATCGTCGTCACGTCGTGCCCGTCGGCCTGCACCGCGAGCATCGTGCAGGACTTCACCGACTGGCCGTCCACGAGCACCGTGCACGATCCGCACGTGGACGTGTCGCAGCCGACGTTCGTACCGGTGAGCCCGAGGGTCTCCCGGAGGAAGTAGACGAGGAGCTGCCGCGGTTCGACGTCCGCCTCCCGGCGGGCGCCATTGACGGTGACCGAAACGTGTCGCAAGGACGGCCTCCTTCCCGACGAGAGAGCCGGAGTGTATCCCGCGCGCGCTCGGCGAGCGAACCGAGGTCAGCGCGGGCCGAGTGCCCGGTCGATCGCGGCCCGAGTCCGGGCCGCCGCCTCGGCGAGCTCCTCGTCGGAGATCACGAACGGCGGTCCCAGCATCACCAGGTCGCCGTCGGTGCCGTCCGCGCATCCGGTGGACGGGTACAGGAGCAGGCCGCCGCCGCGGGCCGCGGCCAGGACCCGTTCGGTGGTCTTCTCGGATCGTGGGAAGGGGGCTCCGGTCGACCGGTCGGCCACGAGCTCGATGCCGATCATGAGTCCCAGGCCACGGATGTCACCGACGTACGGGTGCTCGCCGAGGCCGGCCGTGAGGAGCTTGAGGAGGCGTTCCCCCTTGTCGCGGCTCGCCTCGACCAGGTCGTCGTCCCGCAGCCGCGCAAGCACCGCCCCTCCGACGGCGGCACCGACGACCGAGTGCGAGTGCGTGAAGCCGTGGACGAACCCGCTCGTTCGGACGGCCTCGAAGACGTGCCCCGAGGCGGCGACGAGGCCGAGCGGCCAGTAGCCCGATGAGGCGCCCTTCCCGGCAACCAGGATGTCCGGTCGGGCGCCCCAGTGGTCCATCCCGAACCACGCGCCCGTTCGCCCGAAGCCGGTCATGACCTCGTCGGCGACGAGGAGCACGCCGTGCCGGTCGCACACCTCGCGGATCGCCGGCCAGTAGTCGTCCGTCGGGACGGCGGCTCCGAGCGTCGCCCCCGCGATCGGCTCGGCGATGAAGCAGGCGACCCGTTCGGGCCCCAGCTCTCCGATCGTGTGATCGAGGACCTCCGCGTGCCGTTGGCCGCACCGCGCGGGATGCGTGGGCAGTGGGCACCGGTATTCGTAGGCGGCCGGCACGTGCACGACGCGTCCGAGCCACGGCTCGTACGGCCGGCGGAGCGGCTCCCGGCCCGAGGCATCCAGGGCGCCCAGCGTGTTCCCGTGGTAGGAGCCCCACCGAGCGATGACGACGTCGCGCGATGCCTCGCCGCGAGCGAGGTGATACGAGCGGGCGAGCTTCAGCGCCGTCTCGACCGCCTCGCTCCCGCCCGACACGGGATAGATCCGCGCGTCGTCCAGGGGCAGGAGCGGCGCGAGCTCCGCCGCGTAGGCCTCGAGCGGCTCGCTCGTGAACTGCGTTCCGTGCGCGTAGGCCAGGCGCGACGCCTGGTCCGCCATCGCGCGCACCACCCCTTGATCGCCGTGTCCGATCCCCACGACGATCGCGCCGCCGGCAGCGTCAAGGTAGCGCTTCCCGTCGGCGTCCCAGATCGAGGCGCCCTCGGCGCGCACGGCGGTCGGCAGCGTTCGGTCCAGGACGCGCGGGAACACGTGACTGCCTCCGGACATATCGGTGGACATTGTCACGCCATGCTACGCGCCCGACGCGAGCGTCAGGACGAGATCCTGCACCGACCTACGGGGTCACGAAGGCCGGGAGGCTCACGAGTCGCCAATGATCTCCGTCCCAGTGCTCGAGCACCGGATGGTAGTGGATAACGCTGAGCGTACCCTCGCGCGTGGTCACTTGGTAGTAGCCAACCGCCCAGGCATCAGCTAGGGACAGTGCGGCCACGTCTCGCATCGAAAGGAGCTGCTGCTCGCTCCCTGGCGGCCTTTCCCCCTCGACCGGCTTCCAAGCCGAGCCGTCCCAGTGCCAGATGAGCAACGAGCCGTAGGGATCATCCCCCACCGCCCACACGTCGTTCGCCGAGCTCCCCGCGACCGCGGTCGCGGTCTGATCGGACCTCCCGCCCGGGGCCGGAGGTTCGAGCCTCCACGCCTTGCCGTCCCAGTACATGTACAGGACCGAGAGGGACGAACTGCCTCCGACAAGGCCGTCATGGCCGACGGCCCACACTCCTCCTGATCCGTCAGGCCCACAACCCCAGAGCACGTTGATACGTCCGGGATTGGGGCTCGGAACGAGGGACCAGCGCTGCCCGTCCCAGTGCAGTGTCATGCTCCTGTCTCTCGGGAGCGTCCCGGGCTTTGCTGTGTCCTCCGAGTAGCCGACCGCCCACACGTTCGAGCGTGACAGGGCGACCACCCCCTCCAAGAAGTTGCTGCGCGTTGACGGGTTCGGGGAGGGAAGAACCGACCACTCCTCGCCGTCCCAATGTTCGATCAAGGTGTTGGTGCCCACCGAGTCGGGGGCGTACTGTGCGCCATCCTGGCGACCTACCAGCCAGACGTCGTCGGCAGACACGGCGTCGATACCGGTGAACTCGGCGTCCCGCGGGTCGTGATGAACCACCTCGCTCCAAGTCGTCCCGTCCCAGTGGAAGATCTTCTCCTGTCCGATGTCGCCTCCGATCCCCCAGATGTCGTTGGGGGAGGCGACGGTGAAGAGTCCGATCGGTGGACTGTCCATTGCCTTCCAGGTGTGGCCATCCCAGTGAAGGAGAAAATGCTGCCCCTGGCCGTTGCCACTGAAGGTGCCGGCGCCGACCCAGATGTCATCGGGCGAGATGGCGTCGATCGGTCCTAAGCTCGATCCAGTCACCCGACCTCCCCCTCGGCCGTTCTGTACGATCTGGCTGCCGGTCTTCGCAGGTCCGCGGTCATTTCCAAAAGTCCACCAGAGTAGGGCGGCGACCGCGAGCGTCACCAGCGCAAGGAATGCCGTCACCCTCCGTCTGAACCACCTCCGTGATCTACCGCTTTGCAGGTAGCGCTCTCCAGAAGCCTCCTCGAGGGCTGCTGCCTTCAAGTCCTCCCCAAGTTGCCGCAGGAACTCGATGTCCCTCATCAGTCCCTCTTCCCTTCAGAGCTCCGCGATCGAGGCAAGTCGATGAAGGCCACGACTTACCCGGGCTCGAGCCGCATCCTGACTGCAACGCAAGATCCGAGCCACCTCCTCGTACGTGCGGCCCTCGACGACGCGGAGCCTGAGCGCTTCGTGCTGATCGGATGAAAGCTTCGAGAAGGCTTCAGCCACGGCACGGCCGACCTTCTCGAAGTCGATCAGCTCCTCGATTCGTTCGTACTCAGCTTCCGAGAGCGAGCGCGCGGGAATCCCGATCTTGCGACGTGCCTTGTCTTCCACTCGACCCCGACGGAGGAACCTCGTGTACTGCCGATGGGCGATGGTGTACAACCACGGCGCCGCGCCGGAGCGACGAGAGTCGAAGCGGCGACGCGATGCGAACGCTTCAGCGAAGGTCTCCGCCGTGAGGTCTGCGGCGACCTCCGGGTTGAACGTGCGATGCAGGAAGTAGCGCAAGATTGCCTCCGCATGCCGCTGGTAGAAGTCGGCGAAGAACTCACCGTCCTCCACGGACCTCAGCAGCAGGTCATCGTCGCTGGGCTCCACGTTCTGGATTCTCTATGCCGCGACGGCCGTTCCTGTGACGCTTCGGCGGTCCAGGGATGACGTGGCTGCTAGCGGGTATAGGCGCCAGCTGGGTCCAGCTCCTCCCGGATCAACCGGAGCTCCTCGTCGGTCGGTGGGGGGGTCTCGGCGAGGTCCCCCGCGACGCGAAGCTCCCATCCGGTGTTCGACCGCGCGTCCTCCTCGGTGACCCCCGGGTGCAGGCTCGCGAGCTCCATCTCACCGGTCGTATCGGAGAAGCGGTAGATGCCGAGGCCGGTGACGACGACCGACGGCCCGGCGCCCCACCCATCGGGTCGCGAGCCCCCGAGGTGTCCGGGGCTCGTGACGAAGTCGATCCGTTCGACGAACGACCGGGTCGACTGCGGCATGATCACGAAGACCTTCTTCGCGTTGATCGCGATCTCGCATGCGCCGCCGGAACCGGGGAGCCGGACCCTCGGCTGGCCGTAGCTCCCGATCACGGTCGTGTTGATGTTCCCGAACCGGTCGATCTGCGACGCCCCGAGGAACCCGACGTCGATCAGCCCGGCCTGCAGGTAATAGGCGAACAGCTCGAACATCGAGGTCACCTGGACGCTCCCCGTCACCAAGGTTGGGTCGCCGATCGAGAGCGGCAGGCGGGCCGGGGCGGAGCCGAACACGCCGGACTCGTACACCAGCTCGAGGTCGGGCGCCACCGTCCGCTTCGCCAAGTTGCAAGCGATGTTCGGCGGACCGACGCCGACGAAGCAGACGTGCTCGCCGGCGAGCTGCCTCGCCGAGGCGACGATCATCATCTCGGCGGCGGTGAAGCCGTCGCTCACGCGTACTCCCCGTAGTTGACCTCGCCGGACATCGCGACACCCGGCGCGAGCGCGGCCCACCGATCGGCGCCGAGCTTCTCGACGTACTCGGCGTGCGAGCCCAGGGCGAAGACCCACTCGTCCAGCCATGCGTCCAGCGATGCGGCGTCCCGCGCGATGGCGTCCCAGTCGAGATAGAAACGGTTGTCGCGGTCGTAGTACCCCTGCGCGTAGGAGGGGTGGCACGCGCGCGGCTCGACGACGACGGCGTCGACGATGAGGCCGGGGATCATCGTGCGGTTGGGGTCGCGGCGGATGGTTTCCGGTTCGACCAGCTCCTCGGACACGACGATCACCCGATCGGCCGCGAACGCCGCCTCCTTCTGGCAGCCGAGCAGCCCCCAGATCTGCGCGTCGCCGTCGGCGTCGGCCCGCTGGCAGTGGACGATCGCGACGTCGGGACGAAGCGGCGGCACGGCGAAGACGGCGTCATCTCCGTACGGCGATGCGATCGGGACGATCCTCGGGTTCGCCGTCGGCAGGTCACTCTGCGCGTAGCTGCGGAGCGGGAAGAAGGGCAGGCGCGCGGCGCCCGCGACGTAGCGGCCGACCATGCCGAAGTGCGAGTACTCCTCGAGCTCCAGCGGCGCCGGGTCGGAGCGCTCGACGCGGCGTCGGATCGCGTGCAGCGATCCGACGCCCGGGTTCCCGAGCCAGGAGAACACGAGCTTGCGAGCGACCCCCGCGCCGACCATCTGGTCGTAGATCACGTCCGGGGTGAGCCGGCAGAGCGTGAGATCGCGGCGGCGCTGCCGGATGATCTCGTGCCCCGCCGCGAAGCAGATGAGGTGTGTGAACCCCTCGATGGCCACCGTGTCGCCGTCGCGGACGAGCTCCGCGACGGCGTCGCGCATCGAGACGACCTTGCCCTGGCTCATCCCCCCGATGCCGGGCTCGCGGCGGCCGCCTCGGCGCAGGCCTCGCCGAAGATCCTGAGGCCGGTCGCGGCCTGATCGGCGCGAAGGACGAGCGGCGGCGCGAGCCGGATCGCCCGATCCCCGGCCCGAAGGACCAGCAGGCCGCGGCGCAGGCACGCCATCTCGACCGCGTCCGCTCGTTCGGCGCTCTCGAACTCGATCCCGATCATGAGCCCCCGCCCGCGGACCTCCCGGATGAGCGGCTGCCGGGCCTGCAGCTCCGCGAGCCCGGCGAGCAGCGCCGCACCGGCGCTCGCCGCGTTCTCCACCAGCCCGCCCTCGAGGAGCTCGAACGTCGCGAGCGCGCTCGCGCAGCACACCGGGTTCCCCGCGTACGTGGACCCGTGCGCGCCCTTGTCCCACGTCATGACCTCGGATCGGGCGATCATGGCCCCGAGTGGCATCCCGCTCGCGATCCCCTTGCCGGCGAGCACGATGTCCGGCTCGACGCCCTCGTGCTCGAGCGCCCACATCCGGCCCGTGCGCCCCATCCCGCTCTGGATCTCGTCGGCGACGAGGAGGATGCCGTGGCGGGAGCAGAGCTCCCGAAGCTCCGCAAGCCAGCCGGCCGGCGGGACCACGTACCCGCCCTCGCCCTGGATGGGCTCGACGACGATGGCGGCGACCTCGCTCGGTGGGATCAGCCGCTTGAAGACGACGGGCTCGAGGTACTCCGAGGCCGGAACCCCGTACGGCGCGTGCAGGACCCCCGGCAGCAGGGGCCCGAACCCGGCGTGGTACTTCGCGTTCGACGCGGTGAGCGAGACGCTTCCGTACGAGCGCCCGTGGAAGCCGCCGACGAACGCGATGAGGTACTGCCGCCGAGTGGAGTTCCGCGCGAGCTTGATCGCCGCCTCGACGGCCTCCGTGCCCGAGTTCGTCAGAAACGTCCGGGAGGGGCCGCCGACCGGGGCGAGCCGGTCGAGCTCGGCGCACACCTCGGCGTAGATGGGCAGGTAGAAGTCCCCGCCCGAATAGTGCAGGAGGCGTTCCGCCTGCTCCTGGATCGCCGCGACCACCGACGGGTGGGAGTGGCCCGTCGAGCAGACGGCGATCCCGGCGTTGAAGTCGAGGAAGACGTTGCCGTCGACGTCCTCGAGCATCGATCCGGCACCGCGCGAGGGGGCGAAGGGATACGCGCGCGGGAGCGACGGGCTCGTGACCCGATGGTCCGCCTCGATCAGGGCCCGCGTCCGCGGTCCCGGGATCTCGGTGCGCAGGCGCGGCTCCGACATCGCAGCGAGCTCGTCGTGACCGGGGCCGCCTTCGGGCGGCGCGAGGAACGAGCGGAGCTCCGCCTCGGTGTCCACGTGTCAGTCCTCGATGACGGTCTGGCTCTGCTCCCGCAGGTACTGCTGCACGTAGTGCTGGCCGCCACCGGCCTTGCCGCTCGTGCCGGAGCCCTTCCAGCCGCCGAACGGCTGCATCCCCGGCCACGCCCCCGTGGTGGCGCCGGCACGCCGGTTCACGTAGACGACGCCCGCCTGGATCTCGTCGAGGAACCGCTGCTGCTCGGCCTTGTCCTCGGAGTAGAAGCCCGCCGTGAGCCCGTACTCGGTGTCGTTCGCGAGCTTCAGCGCCTCGTCCAGCGACTCGACGGGCGCGACGGCGACGAACGGGACGAACAGCTCCTCCCTCCACACCCGGTGGTCGAGCGGTGCCGCGACGACGGTCGGCTGGACGAAGTTGCCGCGCGAGAGATCGCCCTCGGAGATCCGCTCGCCCCCCGCGAGGACCTCGCCGCCCCCCGCCTGCACGTCCTGGACGGCACGCTGGTGCGTCTCCACGGCCTTCGGGTTGATGAGGGGGCCCATGTAGACCTCTCGCCGAAGCGGGTTCCCCACCTGCAGCTTCGCCGTCTTCTCGAGCAGCTTCTCGACGAACCCCTGATACGCCGGGCGCTCGACGTAGACGCGCGAGCAGGCGGAGCACTTCTGGCCGCCGAAGCCGAACGCCGAGCGCATCACCCCGTCGGTCGCCTTGTCCAGGTCCGCCTTCGCCGAGACGATGGTGGGGTTCTTGCCGCCCATCTCGCAGATGGCCGGCTTCGGATAGTCCTTCGCGAAGTGGTGATAGATCTCCATCCCCACCGCGTAGCTGCCGGTGAACGTGAGGCCGTCGACATCCGCGTTGTTGTACAGCTCGTCACCGACGGTGCTCCCGGGGCCCGTCACGATGTGGAACGCCTGCTTCGGCACCCCGCCGTCGGTCAGGGCCTCCCAGAGCTTGAGCGCCGTGAAATACCCCTGGTGCGAGGGCTTCAGCACGACCGTGTTCCCGGCCACGAGGGCGCCCCCGGCCGGCCCGCCCGCGAGGGCCATCGGGAAGTTGAACGGGCTGATGACGGCCCAGACGCCGTAGGGCTTGAGGACGCTGCGGTTGTGCTCGGCGGCGGAGAGGGACTCCATCGGGACCGAGAAGCCCTCGTGCTCCTCCATCTGTATGCAGTAGTAGCGGATGAGGTCGGCCGTCTCCTCGACGTCGCCCAGGGCCTCCAGACGGTTCTTCCCCACCTCGATCGCCATGAGGGCCGCGAGCTCGTAGACGCGGTCGGAGATCACGTCGGCTGCCTGCCGCATGATCCGCACGCGCTCCCTCCACGGGGCGCTTCCCCAGGTGGGCGCGTAGGCCTTCGCCGAGGCGATCGCGTCCTTCGCGTCCTGGCGCGTCGCGCGCGCGAACTCGCCGATCACGATGTCGCGGTCGATGGGGGAGCGCTCCTCGTCGGTCCCATCGCCCCAACGCTCCTCGCCGTTCACGTAGAACGGATGCTTCTGGCCGAGCCACGAGCGTGCCACCTCGACGCCGTGCTCGTAGGCGGCATGCAGCTCTTCGTTGTCGGCCGACATCGTCGCGTAGGTGATCCGGATCCTCGTCTGCGCCATGGTTCGTCCCTCCGGTGCCTGGAGCCCCAATCCTAGCCGGGGGCCTTCGCGGTGGCATCCGGGCACCGGAGCACGATCGCGTGGGTACCCTTCCCACTGTGGGAACGATGCCGCACGCGCGGTCGCGCCGATCCGCGCACGCCCGCCGACTCTTCCGGGGGCTGCCGGCTACCTACGACCGGATGGGGGCGGCGCTCTCGTTCGGCCAGGACCCCCGGTGGCGCCGGTTCCTGGTCTCCCGGGTCGACGCCGGCCCGGGGGCGAGCGTGCTCGACGTGGCCACGGGGACGGCGATGGTGGCCCGGGAGGTCGCGGCCGCGACCGGAGCCCGTGTGGTCGGGCTCGACCTGTCCCCCGACATGCTCCGACGAGGCGTCGCCGAGACGGCCTCGGCGGGGATGTCCGGTCGGGTGCGCTTCCTCCAGGGGGACGCGCAGCGCTTGCCCTTCGACGACGCGAGCTTCGACGCGCTGACCTTCACCTATCTGCTGCGCTACGTCGAGGATTCCGCGGCAACGCTCGCGGAGCTCGTTCGCGTGGTGCGGCCCGGCGGGGCCATCGCGGGGCTGGAGTTCGACGTGCCGAGGCCGCCCTGGTCGTGGGCGTGGTGGCTCTACACCCGACTGGCGATGCCCGTCGTCGGCCGGGCGGTGTCGGCGGACTGGTACGACGTCGGGCGGTTCCTCGGCCCGAGCATCTCGGACTTCTACGCGCACCACCCGTTGGTGGAGCAGCTCGCGATGTGGCGGGGCGCCGGCGTGAAGGACGTCCAGGCCCGGGAGATGAGCTTGGGCAGCGCCGTGGTCGTCTGGGGGAGGAAGTCGCGTGGCGGCTGAGGATCGCCCGGCGTTCTACGCGCTTCGGCCCGGCGGGTCGCGGGACTACCTGACCCTCCTGCACCCCCCGTACACGCTCTGGCACCTCTCCTACGTGGCGATCGGCGCGGCCACCGCGCCCGCGATGAGGAGCTCGCGGCTCTGGGCGAGCCTGCTCGCGTTCTTCCTGGGGGTCGGGCTCTCGGCGCACGCGCTCGACGAGTTGAAGGGCCGTCCGCTCGCCACGTCCATCCCGAACCGGGTGCTGCGCGTCGTCGCGGCGGCCGGGCTGATCGGGGCGATCGCCCTCGGGGTCGCGGGCGCCGTCGCCGTGTCGTGGTGGCTGCTCGCGTTCGTCGCGTTCGGGACGTTCATCGTCCTCGCCTACAACCTCGAGCTCATGGGCGGACGGTTCCACTCGGACGCGTGGTTCGCCCTCGCGTGGGGCGCCTTCCCCGCCCTCACCGGCGCCTTCGCCCAGACCGGCACGGTCCGGTGGCCCGCGGTGCTCGTGGCGCTCGCCTGCCTGTTCCTCTCCGCCGCCCAGCGGCGCCTGTCCACCCCGGTACGGCGCCTTCGAAGGCAGGTCGCGTTCCTCGACGGGCGCATGGTGATGCGCGACGGGACGGAGATCCCGCTCGAGGACGCGCATCTGCGACAGGCGCCGGAATCCGCCCTCCGCGCGCTCTCGGCCGCGATGGTGCTCCTCGCCGTGGGACTGGTCGCCGCCCGGCTCGTCTAAGCTTCGACCTCGATGCCGCTGCGAGGGATCGCGGACCTGGTGCTGACGGGCGGATCGGTGTTCGCCCCCGGCGTGCCCGCGGGAGCCCAGGCCGCGGTCGCCATCACCGGCTCGCGGATCCTCGCCGTCGGCCCGGCGGATCGCCTCGTCGATCTGGTCAGCTCGGACACGCGCGTGATCCATGTCGGAGGGCTCGTGACCCCCGGGTTCCAGGATGCCCACATCCACCCTCCTTGGGGCGGGCTCTCGGAGCTTCGGTGCGCGCTCTACGACCTCTCGACCGAGGCCGAATACCTGCACGCGATCGCCGACTACGCGTCCGGCCACCCCGACCTGGCCTGGATCGAAGGGGGAGGCTGGCGCATGCCCGCGTTCCCGGGCGGCATCCCGGACAAGGAGGCGCTGGACCTGATCGTTCCCGACCGGCCGGCGTTCCTCGAGAACCGCGACGGCCACGGCGCATGGGTGAACTCGCGCGCGCTCGCGCTCGCAGGGATCGGACGGGACACGCCCGACCCGCCCGATGGCCGGATCGAGCGCGACGCGCAGGGCGAGCCCGTCGGCACGCTTCACGAGGGCGCGATGGAGCTCGTCGAATCGCTGATCCCCTCTCCGACGCAAGCCGAGCTGGAGGAGGGGATCCTTCGCGCGCAGCGCCGCCTGCACGCGCTCGGCATCACCGCATGGCAGGACGCCTGGGTGACCGAGGAGACGCTCCCCGCGTACCGGGCGCTGGCGGAGCGCGGGAAGCTCACCGCGCGCGTCGTCGCCTCGCTCTGGTGGGATCGAACCCGCGGGCTCGAGCAGATCGACGACCTCGTCGAGCGTCGGCGGTGGGGGACGCTCGGACGCGTCGACGCCGGCACCGTGAAGATCATGCAGGACGGCGTCTGCGAGAACTTCACGGCGGCCATGCTCGAGCCGTACCTCACCGACGGCGGCGGCTCGGGGATCAGCTTCGTCGAGCCCGGGCTGCTCGACGAGGCCGTGGCGCGACTGGACCGGCTCGGGTTCCAGGTGCACTTCCACGCGATCGGGGACCGGGCCGTGCGCGAGGCGCTGGACGCGATCGAGCACGCGGGCGCGGCGAACGGCCCGAGGGACGCGCGTCATCACATCGCCCACATCCAGGTCGTCCACCCCGACGACGTCGCCAGGTTCGCGGCGCTCGGTGTGGTTGCGAACGGCCAGCCGTACTGGGCGTGCCACGAGCCGCAGATGGACGAGCTCACGATCCCGTTCCTCGGGCCCGAACGCTCGACCCATCAGTACCCCTTCGCGAGCCTGCTCGCGGCGGGCGCGCGGCTCGCCTTCGGCAGCGACTGGACGGTGAGCACCGCCAACCCGCTCCTCGAGATGGAGGTCGCCGTGACCCGCGTCGCGCCCGAGGAGCGAGATGCCGAGCCGTTCCTGCCCGAGCAGTGCCTCTCGCTCGCCGACGCGCTCACGGCGTTCACGGCCGGCTCGGCGTTCGTCAACCGGCTGGACGAGACCGGCACCATCGAGCCCGGGAAGCTCGCCGACCTCGCGGTGATCGACCGCGACCCGTTCGCACCGGACGCGGGACCCATCGGCGACGCGAGGGTCGTGCTGACGATCGTGGACGGCCGGGTCGTGTTCGACGCGGAGGCCTGAGCCCCTCATCTCGTTCTCAGGTGTGCGGGGCTAGCATGCCGACGGAGGGGGAGATGCGGATCCTGGTCGTCGAGGACTCCACGCGCATGGCGGCGCTTCTTCGGCGTGGGCTGGAGGAGGAGGGATACGCGGTCGATGTGGTCGCGAACGGCGAGGACGCGATCGAGTACGCGAGGGCGGCGACCTACGACACCATCCTCCTTGACGTCATGCTGCCCGGCGCGGACGGCTTCGAGGTCTGCCGGCGGATCCGCGAGGGGCACGGGCACGCTCCGGTCCTGATGCTGACGGCGAGGGACGCCGTCGAGGATCGGGTGGCCGGCCTGGACGCGGGCGCGGATGACTATCTCGTCAAGCCGTTCTCCTTCCAGGAGTTGTTCGCGCGGGTCCGCGCGCTCGTGCGCCGCGGTCCCGCCGAGCGCGCGGCGGTCCTCCGGGTGGGCGACCTGTCGCTCGATCCCGGCCGCCACGAGGTGCGTCGCGGCGAGCAGGAGGTCTCGCTGACGGCGAAGGAGTTCGCGCTCCTCGAGGACCTCATGCGCAACGCCGGGCTCGTGCTCTCTCGCCGGCAGCTCATCGAGCACGCGTGGGACTTCGCGTATGAGGGCGACTCGAACCTCCTCGACGTGTACATTCGCTACCTCCGCGAGAAGGTCGACCGGCCGTTCGGCCGCCGGTCGATCCAGACCGTGCGCGGCGTGGGCTACCGGCTTCGGGACGATGGTGCGGCGACGCCTGCCGATTAGGGCCCGGTTGACGCTGGTCTTCGCGGGCGGGATGGCGCTCGTCATCGCGGGCATCGGCGTGTTCGTGCAGAGCCGCATGGGCGCCGGGCTGCTCGCCGCGACGGACGCATCGCTCTCCACGCAGGCGGACGCGCTCGTCGAGACGATCAAGGGCTCGCTCCCGGTCGTCGGGCCCGGGAGCGCGTTCCCGGGGTCCGACGAGGAGTTCGGCCAGGTGGCCGACGCGTCCGGCCGGGTCGTCCAGTCGACCGCCGCGATCGCCGGCGTGTCCGTCCTGCCCGCCTCCACGTTGCGCTCGGTCAGCCGGCGGACGTTCGTCGAACGCGTGGTCCCCGGCGTCGACAACGTCGCCCGGCTGCTCGTGACCCCGGTCGAAGGACCCACGGGACGACTCGAGCTGGTGGTCGGCACGTCCCTGCAGGACCGCCGCGACGCGCTCACGCAGCTCGCGGTGCTCCTTGCGGTCGGGGGGACGCTCGCCCTCGGCCTTACGACGCTGGCAGGCTGGCTCCTGGCCGGTGCGCTCCTCCGGCCCGTCGAGCAGATGCGCCGGGAGGCCGACGCGATCTCGAGCGTCGAGCCCGGCCGGGGCATCGGCGTGCCGGCGGGCGACGATGAGATCGCGCGCCTGGGGGCGACCCTCGACGCGATGCTCGGCCGTCTCGGCCGCTCGCAAGAGCTCGAACGACGCTTCCTCGACCAGGCGAGCCACGAGCTTCGCACGCCGCTCGCGACCCTCAAGGCCGAGCTGGACCTCGCCGCGCTGCGAGACCGCACCCCCGAGGAGTACCGGGCGACGATCGCGAACGCGGCGATCGAGGCCGACCGGCTCGCTCGCCTCGCCGACGACCTGCTGGTCCTCTCCCGCGCGCGCGGTGGGCGTCTGCCGGTGCACCGGGAGGACACAGCCCTCGAGCCGCTGGTGCGCGAGGCGTCCGCCCGTCACGCCGCCCGGGCGAGCGCCGCGCGCGTTCGCATCCAAGCGCATGCCGACGGCGCGAGAGCATCGATCGACCCGCTCAGGCTACGACAGGCGATCGACGACCTGCTGGACAACGCCCTTCGTCACTCACCGCCCGGTGGAACCGTCGCCGTCCGTGTGGCGGTCGAGCACGGTTCCCTGGCGCTCGTGGTCGACGACGACGGGCCCGGATTCCCGCCGGCCTTCCTGGAACGAGCGTTCGAGGCCTTCGCCCGTCCGCCAGGCTCCGAGAGCGGCGACGGCGCCGGCCTGGGCCTCGCGATCGTGCGGGCGATCGCCCAGAGTCACGGGGGATCGGCCGTCGCCGAGAACCGGCCCGAGGGCGGCGGGCGTGTCACCCTGATCCTTCCGGTCGCGGCCGCCGGCTAGGCGTCGTGCCGGTAGTACTCGAAGGCCGACATCGGCCGGTCGTAGTCGACGTGCCACTCGATCCGGTCGTCGGTCTCGGGGAGCTTCCCGATCGCGCGCGCCATCTCCCGGATGTGCGACGCGACCGCACCGCAGCACGCGCCGATGTACCGCACGCCGAGGTCCCGCGCACGAACCGCGTAGTCGGCCATCTCCTGCCGGGAGAGCTGCAGCGGATCCAGGCCGAACGGGAACTCCGGCAAGGACGTGAAGTCCGGCGATTCCGCGGGCGTCCGGTAGGCGACCGGCTGGCATGCGACGGGTACCCCCGGCACCGCGTCGAGCACCTCGCGCACGAGCGGCAGGGTGTGCTCCGGGCTCCGCAGGCAGTTCACCCCGACCACGTTCGCGCCCGCATCGGCCAGGCGCGCTGCGCACTCGCCCGGCCCCTGGCCCTCGTACGAATGCGGATCCTTCTCGAATGACATGGTGACCACGACCGGCAATCCGGTCTGCGTCGCGCGCTCCGCGCAGATGACGGCCTCGCCGAGCCACGTGAACGTCTCGCCGATCACGAGGTCGATCCCCGCCTCCATCTGGACCTCGAGCTGCCGGTCGAAGAGCGCCCGCACGTGCTCGGCCGATGCCGGATCCTTCGGATCGTACGCCCAGGTCAGCGACAGGTTCCCGGCGACGAGCGCCTCGCTGCCCGACGCCGCCTCGCGCGCGCAGGAGACGGCTGCGCGGTTGATGTCGTCGACGCGCCCGCCGAGCCCGACGGTCGCGAGCTTGTCCTCGCTCGCGTAGAACGTGAGTGCCTGCAGGACCTCCGCGCCAGCGCGGAGGAACTCCCGGTGCAGCTCGACGAGCGCCTCCGGGTGCGTGAGGCTCACCTCGGGCGTGAACGGCCCGCCGCGGACGTAGCCGCGCTTCTCCAGCTCGAGCAGGTACCCGCCGTCCCCCAGGACGACGCCGTCGGCCATCCGCTCGAGCAGTCCCTGCGCCATGCGGGCTCGAATCCTAGCGCTCAGATCATCCAGCTCGTGGGCGGGTCGTCCATCTGCAGGATCGGGCGGTCAATCCGAAATGGAGAGAGGTCGAGGTCGGTCACGCCGTCGGTGGCGAGGTCGGCAAGGGCCTTGCCGATCAGCGCGGCGAACTTGAACGCGTGAGCGGCGCCGAGGGCGACCACAACCTCGGGGTACCCCGGCACGGCGTCGATCACGAAGTCGCGGTCCGGCGTGAGCGTGTACAGGCACGTCTTCGTCTCGATCACGGGGCCGAGCGCGGTGGGCAGGCGGCGATTCAGGAATGTGGTGACGCGCGCGAGGTTGTCGGGGTCGGGCTCGAACGTTCTGGTGGACGGTGCGACGGGGGGCCCGCCGCAGTCCTGCGCGACCTTCGGCCCGGGCAGGCCGTAGGCGGGCAAGCCGTAGAAGCTGGGCTCGTCCATCCAGATCCAGATCGGGAAGCGCTCGGGCGAGAAGGCGCCCGGGTTGGGCGCAGCGAAGTAGGTGACCTGCTCCTGCGTCGTTGTGAGCGGGAGATGCAGGCCGAGGTGGGCGAGCAGGTCGTTCGTCCAGGCATCGGCGGTCAGGATCAGGCGGTGGGCTCGGAAGCGTCCCTCGGACGTCTCGACCTCGACCTCGCCGGCGGATGCGTGGATGGCCGTGACGGGCGAGTTCGGACGAAGCACGGCGCCCCGCTCGGTCGCCAGGCGCCGGTGCGCCTCGTTGCAGCGTGCGGCGGGGGCGATGCCCGCGTCCTCCTGGAAGATCGCGAGCGTGTCCTCGTCCAGGTCCCACTGCGGCCAGCGGCGCATGACCTCCGCGGCGTCGAGGCGGTCGAAGGGGACCTGTTCGGACGACAGGCTCGATGTGTAGTCGGTCATGGGGATGGAGGCGCCCGGTGGCCACAGGTCGAGCCCGCCGGTTCGCAGGATGAGCGATTCGCCGAGGTCGCGCTCGACCTCGGCCCAGGCCTCGCACGCGCGCTTCGCCAGCCGGACGTAGCCGGGTGTGTGGTAGGAGAGCCGGACGATGCGCGAGTGGTCCTGGGACGCGCCGCGATCGTGACCGAGCTCGAACTGCTCGAGCCCCAGGACCGAGCCGCGGGCGGCGAGGCGGCACGCGGCGGCGCTGCCCAGCCCGCCCAGGCCGACGACGATCGCGTCGAACTCCTCCACGGCGCGCGCAGTCTACCGGGCACCGGCTAGCATTCGGCCCGTGCCGGAACACAACGTCTGGATCCCCATGTCCGACGGCGTGCGCCTGGCGGCGACCCTGTTCCTGCCGGATGGCGGCGGGCCCTCGCCCGTGATCGTCGAGGCGAACCCCTATCGCAAGGACGACCTCACCCAGTCCTACTGGCCCGAGTACCGGCGTCTGCGGGACGAGGGCAGGTTCGGGGTCGCGCGCATCGATGTGCGCGGCACCGGGTCGTCGGAGGGGATCGCGACCGACGAATACCCCGCCCAGGAGCAGGACGATCTGTGCGAGGCGATCGCATGGTTGGGCGCGCAGGACTGGTGCACGGGCTCAGCGGGGATGTACGGCTATTCGTACTCGGGCTTCAATTCGATCCAGGTGGCGATGCGCCGCCCGCCCGCGCTGAGGGCGATCGTGCCGATCTACGCGACCGACGACCGCTACACCGACGACACGATGTACTACGGCGGCGGGCGGCGCGGGCTGGACTTCACGGACTACCCGAGCTACATGGTCGCGATCAACGCGCTGCCGCCGTGGCCGAGCCTGGCGGGGGAGGGCTGGCGGGACCGGTGGCGCGATCGGGTCGAAGGGCTGGAGCCGTGGCTGCTGCGCTGGCTGGAGGAGCAACGCGACGGCGCGTATTGGCGGCACGGGTCGCTGCGACCCGACTACGCGTCGATCGGGTGCGCCACGATGATCGTCGCCGGCTGGGCGGACGGTTACCGTAACGCGACCTTCCGGATGTTCGAGGCGCTTCGCGGACCCCGGCGCCTGCTGGTCGGGCCCTGGAGCCACGCGTCGACCGAGACGTGCCTTCCGGGTCCGCACATCGATCTGGTGCGGGAGATGATCCGGTGGTTCGATCGCTGGCTCCGGCCGGATGGCGACCGCGCGATCGACGACGAGCCGCCGATCGCCGTGTTCGCGCGGCGGTCCACGAAGCCCGCGGCGGATCTCGCCGAGATGCGCGGCGAATGGCGCTACGAACCCGTGTGGCCGCCGGAACGCGCTCGGGACCTTCGACTCGAGTTGCCGGGTGACGACGAGGAGGTGCTGGAGGTCCGCGGCGACGTGGGCGTGACCGGGTCGATCTCGTGCGCGGGCCACCTCCCCTTCGGCCAGCCGTGGGACCAGCGCGAGGACGAGGCGTTCTCGCTCGTCTACGACTGGCCGGTGGGACACGAGGAGCTCGAGATCCTCGGCTACCCGCGCTTCGAGGTGAACCTTCGGTCCACCGCGCCGGTGGCGTTCGTCTCGGCGAAGCTCTGCGACGTGTTCCCCGATGGCACGTCGGCGCTCGTGAGCCGTGGGTTCCTCAACCTCACGCACCGCGAGTCGCACACCGATCCGGAGCCACTCGAACCGGGCCGCGCGTACGACGTCTCGGTCGAGCTGGACGCGACCTCTTGGATCTTCGAGCGCGGACATCGGATCCGGCTCGCCATCGCCGGGACGGACTGGCCGAACGCGTGGCCGCCTCCCGAGCCGCTGACCCTCACCGTGGTCCGCGAGGGCTCACGGCTCATCCTTCCCCGGCTCGTGGGCAGGTCCCCGATCGAACGGCGGCCGGCGCTGCCGCTCCCGTCAGCCGACGGGCACGTGCGCGGGACGACCGAGGAGGAGCAGCACGCGACGTGGCGCATCGAGCGCGACGTGATCGGCGGGGAGACGCGCGTCATCGACGGGCACGGTTCCGACGACGTGATCGAGACCGGCGTCCGCTCCTCCGAACGCTACGACGGCGCGACCGGCGTCTCCGCCGCCGACCCAGGCCTCGCGTGGGCCGAGGGCCACGCCGCCTTCACGCTCGAGTGGCCGGAGACGACGGTCGGCACGGAGGTGCGCACGCGCCTGCAGAGCGATCGCGATGGCTGGCGCGTCACGGTCGAGCTCGAGGTCACGGAGGGGGACGCCACGCGTTGGACCCGCCGGTGGGAGCGACGTCTTCCCCGCGACCTGGCCTGACCGATCGGTTAGGCGAGGTGGCAGGCCGCGAGGTGGCCAGCGTCGAGCTCGCGGAGCCCCGGGTCCTCGCCGCGACAGCGCTCCTCCATCCCACGCTCGCGCGCGCGTCCGGACGCGACCTCCGGGCACCGTGGGTGGAACCGGCACCCGGGCGGCACGTGCACGGGATTCGGCGCCTCGCCCTTCAGGATCTCGGGCGTCGTCCGGTCGCGCGGGTCACGCTTGGGCACCACGGTGATGAGCGCGCGGGTGTACGGGTGCCGCGGGTCCTGGACCACGGCCTGCGCGGGCCCCTCCTCGACGATCCGGCCGAGATACATGACCGCGATGCGGTCGGCGAACCGTGCGGCCGTCGACAGGTCGTGGGTGATCATCAGGATGCCGAGCCCGCTTCGCCGCAACGAATCGAGCAGGGTCAGGATCTCGGCCCGGACCGATACGTCCAGCATCGACACCGGCTCGTCGGCAACCAGCAGCTCGGGCTCAAGCACGAGCGCGGTCGCGATCGCCACGCGCTGGCGCTGGCCGCCGGAAAGCTCGTGCGGAAAGCGGTCGAGGAACAGGTCCGCCGGAGCGAGCCCGGCTCGCTCGAGCGCCCGCGTGACGCGGTCGGAGCGCTCGGGCGACGATCCGAGGTGGTGGACGAGCAGCGGCTCCTCGACCGTCTGGCGTACGCGAAATCGAGGGTCGAGCGAGTCGTAGGGATCCTGGTAGATGAGTTGCATCCGCCGCCGCAGGGGACGGAGCTCCCGATGCCGAAGGTGGGTGATGTCCTCGCCGCGAAAGCGGATCCTTCCCGATGCCGGATCGACCAGGCGCATCACGGTCTGGGCGGTGGTGGTCTTGCCGCATCCCGATTCGCCGACGAGCGCCAGCATCTCGCCCGGGCCGACGCTGAACGACACCCCCTCGACGGCGTGGGCGACCTCCTTCGGCCGGCGCGCGAGGGCTCCGACGATCCCGCGCGGGATCGGGTAGCGCGTGACCAGGTTCTCGACCTCGAGGAGCGGCGCCGCGGCGCTCATGACGCCGATCGCATCGTCGGGTCGTTCAGGTGACAGCGGGCGTCGTGCCCCGGCGCGACGGCGAGTGTTCGCGGCACCAGGGAGGAGCAGGGATCGAAGGCCATGTCGCAGCGAGGCGCGAACGCGCACCCCGTGACCTCGCGGTCGAGCCTGGGCGGGGTGCCGGGGATCGAGACGACCTCGCCGCGGCCGTAGAGGTCCGGCGTGGCCGAGAAGAGCAGCCGCGTGTACGGGTGTCGCGGTGTGTGGAAGAGGTCCTCCGTCGGGCCGGATTCGACGATCTTGCCCGCGTACATCACGGCCGCCCGGTCGCACGTCTGCGCCACGATCGGCAGGTCGTGGGTGACCAGGATGAGCGCGAGCCCCAGGTCGCGCGTGAGGGCCGAGAGGAGCTCGAGGACCTGCGCCTGGATCATGACGTCGAGCGCCGTGGTCGGCTCGTCGGCCAGGAGCACCCTCGGGTTGCACGCGAGGGCCATGGCGATCGCCGCGCGCTGGCGCATGCCGCCCGAGAACTCGTGCGGGTAGCGGGAGGACTGCCGCGCGGAGATGCCGACCAGCTCGAGCAGGTCGCCCGCCCGTGCGCGCGCGTCGCGCCCCTCGGCGATCCCGTGCAGCTCCATCGGCTCGACGATCTGATCCACGATCCGCCGGACCGGGTTGAACGCGTTCATCGCCCCCTGGAACACCATGGCGATGTCCCGCCAGCGGTGCGGGCGAACGCTGTCCTCGCCGCCCTCGTACATGTCCAAGCCGTCGAGCCGCACGTGGCCGGCCACGCTCGACGAGGGCGGCAGCAAGCCCATGATCGCGAGGATCGCCGTGGTCTTCCCGCAGCCCGACTCGCCGACCAGGCCCATCCGCTCCCCCGGCCCGAGGTCGAAGTCGATGCCCTGCACGGCATGCAGCTCACGCCCGCCGGCGAGGTCGAACCAGACGTGGAGACCCTGCACCTCGAGGAGCGGGCCGCTGCCGTTCATTCGACGTCCGCGGGGAGTGACCGGAGCCGGAACCGCCGGACCGAGAGGTGGCCGACCCGGAGTCGCGGGTTGAGCGCGTCCTCCATCGATTGCCCGATCATCGTGCAGGCGAGGACGACCAGCGTGACGCAGACCCCCGGCGCGACGATCGCCCACCACGCGCCGTTCAGCGTCGCGTCGCCCTTGAACGAGTTCTCGATGAGCTTGCCCCAGGAGATCACGCTGGGATCGCCAAGCCCGAGGAAGGTGATGTAGGTCTCGGCGAAGATCGCCACGGCGACCATGAGCACGGTGTTCGCGATGAGGAGCGGCGCGACCTGCGGCAGGATGTGCCGTCCGATCAGGCGCCCGTTGCCGGCGCCGACCGCCCGCACCCGCTTCACATAGGTGCGCTCGCGAACGCTCTTGACCTGGGCGCGCACCAGCCGCGCGGTGCTCGTCCAGTAGATGGCTCCGATGATGATGATGATGTTCAGCAGGCGACGGCCGAAGAGCGCCGCCACGATGATCATGAGCGGGATGTCCGGGATCACGAGCACGTAGTCGGTGATCCGCATCAGGATCGAATCGATGCGTCCGCCGAAGAACCCGGAGAGGAGACCGACCGCGCCGCCGATCAGGATCGCGACGAGGGCCGCGGCGAACCCCACGATCAGCGACACGCGGGAGCCCGCGATGATGAGCGAGAGCATGTCGGCCCCCGCGTCGTCGGTGCCCAGGAGGTGCCGCGCCGACGGCGGCGCGTAGACCGGGCCGGTCTTGGCCGTCGGGTCGAAGGGCTCCAGCCGGGACGCGAAGATGGCCAGCAGCACGAAGAACAGGAGCAAGGCGAGCCCGAGGATCGTGGCCGGCCGGCGGAGCGCCGGCGAGCGGAGGAACCGGAACCGCGGCTGCGTGACCGTGGCCGGGATCGCGACGGCGGCGTCCTGGTTCGTGGCCGTGGGGGGCGTCGGGTTCACTGGTCGACCACCCGTGGGTCGAGCTTCACGTAGAGCAGGTCGGCGATCAGGTTGAAGACGATCACAGACAGGGTGAGCAGCAGGAAGATCGCCTGGAGCACCGGCCAGTCGCGCTGATCGATCGCCTCCACCGTGGCCAGGCCGATCCCCGGATACGAGAAGACGTACTCGACGGTGATGGCGCCGGCGATGATCGTGCCCAGCGAGAGCGCCACGAGCGTGATGATCGGCAGGAGGGCGTTTCGGAACCCGTGGCCCCACACGATCGGCAGGTTGCGCAGCCCCTTCGCCCGTGCGGTCAGCACGTAGTCCTCGCCGAGCGTCTCGAGCATCGCCGATCGTGTGATGAGCGCGTACTCGCCGTAGAGCGAGAGGCCGAGGGTGATCGCCGGCAGGGCCATGTGCCGGAGCCGGTCGACGATCACCGCCCACGTCGAGGCGGGCGTCAGGAGGCCGAGCGTCGGGTCGCGGATCCCCGACGTGGGTAAGTGGATCGCCCCCGCCACGAAGAACACCATCAGCAGGCCGAGCCACTGCGTCGGCATCGAATAGAAGCCGAGGGCCGTGTACAGGCCGGCCTTGTCCAGCAACGTATCCCGTCGCCAGGCCGAAAGGACCCCCACCACGATGCCGATCACGATCGAGAGGAGCGTCCCAAGGATGACCATGGGCATCGTGTTCGCGATCGGTGCCCAGAGCTCGCCCAGGACCGGCCGTTCGGTCCGCAGGGAACTCCCCATGTTCCCGTGGAAGAGCCCGTCAACGTAGAGCCAGTACTGCTGGATGAGCGGCTTGTCCAGCCCGAGTTCGCGTCGTTCAGCCTGCTTGAACTGCGCCGTGCACGCGCGGCACCGAAGCGCGCTCACCGCGTCCCCGGGGACCGCGCGAAACAGCACGAAGTTCAGCGTGATCGCGACGAAGACCGTGACGACCGCGAACAGGATCCGCTTGATGACGTAGTCGGCCGATCGCACGCGTTCAGCCTCCCGCCGTCCGTTGCCTGTCCGCTATCCAGTCTGGTGCACCGCCGTGTAGTACGTCTTCGAGTAGGCGGCCAGGTCGGCGTCGATACCGGTCCAACCCTTCGAGTGCGCGTCGATGTACTGCTCGTTGATGAGCTGCGTGTAGAGCCAGTTGTCGTAGATGATCTGCTGCATCTGGTAGACGATCTGCTTGCGCGCCGCCGGATCGACCGTTTCGCCCTGCTGCTGGTAGAGCTTGTCGTACGCCGGGTTGTCCCAGCCGGTGTCGCTCCACGAGCACCACTGGCCCTTCGTCACGACCGAGAGCATGAAGTCGGGGTCGATGTAGCCGGCCCAGTCCCACATCGCGATGTCGTAGTGCGAGTACCCGGTCGAGGTCGAGGCGTCGCAGTTGTCGTCGGTCTCGATCGCGTAGCTGGCCGTCGAGTCCCCGCCGACCTTCTCCGTGACCTTCACGCCTGCCTCGGCGAAGCCCTCCTTCACGATCTCGAACTCTCGGTCGACGTTGAAGTCGGTCGAGGTCGGGGTGACGATCTCGTAGGACATGGGGTGCGCCGGCTGCGCGTACTGTCCGGTCGTCGCCGGCACCACGCGGATGCCATCGGAACCTCTCGTGTAGCCGAGCTGGTCCAGGATGGCGTTGCCCCCCGCGCAGTCGTGCTGCAGCGGCCCGAGGTTCGGGTTCTCGAGCGGGGAGATGTCCCCAACCAGGCTCTCGACCTTCGTCGCGTAGCCGCTGAAGACCACGCTGATGATCTGGTTGCGGTCCACGCACATCGAGAGCGCCTTCTTCACCATCGGGTCGAGGAGTTCGCGGTTCTTGAGCTTGCGTGGGTTCGAGTTCCAGGTGATGTTCGTGGTCTCCGACCCCGGCACCTTGTCGATCACGATGTTGGTGTCCTTGGTGAGCGGGTCGACCGCGTTGAACGGGACCTGGTCGACCCAATCCAGCTGCCCGTGCTCGAGGTCGGCGATCATCGAGTCGGAGTTGGTGTAGTACGTGAGGGCGACCGCCTCGGCATAGGACTTCGGGCCGTAGAAGTTCGCGTTCGGGATGAAGACCGTCGTCCCCTTCTTCTCGTACTGCTTGATCGAGTAGGCGCCGCCGACCACGATCGGCAGGTGCTGCTCGGGGTGGTACTTCTTGAGCCCGTCGCCGCTGGTCCCCACGAGCGACGCCCACGCGTGCTGTGGGAGGATCCAGAGCTGTTCGAGCTGGGCGAGGGCGTTCCCCACCGGTGCCTGGTAGTGGATCACGAGGGTCGTGGGGCTGGTCGCCTCCGCGCTCGTCACATGGTTGAGCGCCGCCGCCATCTCCGCCGTCGGCCCCGCCTGGTACTTGACCGTGGTGTTGATCGTCCAGGCGGCATCGTCGGCGGTGAGCGGCTGGCCGTCGGACCACTTCGCGCCGGCGGCGAGCTGGAACGTCAGATCCTTCCCGTCGGAGGAGGTGGTCCACGAGGTCGCGAAGTCTCCTACGATCGTGAATCCGCTCGGTCCGTGCGCGTACTGGACGAGCTGCGGATAGATCATGTTCATGGCGTTGGTCGCCTGGGACTCGATGTAGTTGTAGGGATTCAGCGAGTCGATGTAGCTCGTCGTGCCGATCCGGAGGATGCCTCCCTTCTTCACCGCGCTGCCCGATGACGACGGCGTCGTCGGGCCCGCGTTCTTCCCGGAGCATCCTGCGGCAAGCAACGCGAGCGCGATCCCCACGGTCGCCATCCGCATTGGTCGGATCATGACGCCTCCTCCTCCAATCCCTCCAGCGCCGGCTGGTCGATGGTGAGCCTTCGTTGGTCCGCGTCGAGCGTCGCCGTGACCCCCAGCGGGAGTGCGGCCAGGTGCTTGCCGTGGCCCAAAGGGAGTTTGTACAACACCGGCACGCCGAGCGGTTCCAGTCGCTCCTCGAGGACGTCTTCCAGGGACTTCGTCCGGGGCCATTCCGGGCGGTCCTCCCGCCACTCGCATTTCTCCAGGTCGCCCACGACCACACCCCGCACGCCGTCGAGCTTTCCGGCGTGCGCGAGCTGGGTGAGCATCCCGTCGATGTACCACGCGGGCGCGTCGTAGTCCTCGAAGAACAGGATCGCCCCTTCGAGCTCGATCTCCCACGGCGTGCCCATCGTCTGCAGCAGCAGCCACAGGCACCCGCCGACGAGCGGAGCCGTCACCTGCCCACCCCGGATCGCCCGGGTGTACGGGTCATCCGGGTCCTTGGGCACCTCGCCGGTGGTGGCGCCGGAGAGCACCGAAACCAGGCGCTCCTTGCTGAACGACGTGACGTCCTTGTCGCCCATCCCCGCGAGGCCGTTCGCGTAGAAGGTCGCGAGGCCCGTCCGCTGGCGGATGGCCACATGCAGCGCCGTGATGTCGGAGAAGCCGCAGAACGGCTTGGGATTCGCAGCGATCACGTCGAAGTCGACGAAGGGGATCGCCTGTGCTGAGCCGTACCCTCCCTGCAAGCACTGGATCGCGTCGACCTCGGGATCGGCGAACATCGCCATCAGATCGCGCGCGCGCGTCTTGGGGTCGCCGGCGACGTAGTCGTCGCGATCGAAGATCCCCTCGCCCAACTTCACGCGGTACCCGCGCGACTCCCACCACTCGACGCCGCGGAAGATCGTGGACCGGTTCTCCGCCGGGCTCGCCGGGGCAGGGACGCCGATCGTCCCTCCCGGTGGAAGGCGCCGTCCGAATCGCGTCGCGGCGATCATGCGAGCCGCTCCAGCGGGGCCCGGCGATCGCCAAGTGGCTTCGCGCGAAGCTCGCGGACGTAGCTCACGCATTCCTCGACCGCGGCGTCGAGGAGCGCGCGTCCCTTCTCCGCGGTGGCGAGCGTCGGGGAGCCCTGGACGCCGCTTCGGCTGAAGGACGACCACCACGGCATGAGATGCAGCGACCCGTCGGCCCAGTCGAACCAGGCGTGCTCGCCCGCCGGGTAGGACTGCTCGTCGACGGCGCGATCCATCGCGACCGCGTCGGGGTCGATCGCGAGGTAGATCGACGTCTCGAGCTCGCACGCGTGGGCCATGCCCCCGATCGCGGACTCCCGCACCCGCGCGACCGCGGCCAGGCCCTCGGGGCTCGTGAGGTAGAAGGCCGCCGCGGCGAGCGTGCCCGGCGCCTGCACGTTCACCAGTCGCGCGGCCATCTCCACCAGATTCTGGTTCGAACCGTGACCGTTCAGATAGAGCATCCGGCGGAAGCCGTGGTGTGCGAGGGAGAGGCCCACATCGGTGCAGTACCGCGTGAACGTGTCCCAGCCGATCGAGATCGGGCCGGGGAAGTCCATGTGGTGCGGGTCGTAGCCGTGGGGGATCGGCGGGAGCAGCACCACGTCGTCGGGGGCGGCGTCGGCCGCACGGGCGCAGATCTCCGAGATGATCCGCAGGTCGGCGTCGAGTGGGAGGTGCGGCCCGTGATCCTCGAGCGTGCCGACGGGGATGAGCGCTACGCGATCCTCGTCGGCGGCGCGGCGAACCTCCGGCCAGGTCAACCGCTCGTACCGAAGGGGTGTCGTCCACACGTCACATCACCCCCGACAGGTCGATCTCCTCGAACGGATGGGTGCACGGCGGCCCCGAGGCAACCCACATCCGCCGGGATTCGACGTGGCAGACCATCGAGAACAGGACGGCCTCCGCCTCGTCGTCCTGCCGATCGTCCGGGGGGTGCAGGCAGATCGGGTGCGGGGAGGACCCGTGGTCGCGAAGGACGTCCATCGCCTCCGGCGGCGTGGCCGGTGGACGCTCCTCGAGCAGGGTGATCAGCCGGTCGTACCGGGCCTGGCTCCCCACCGACGGCTCGGGAGCGAGCGTGGCGAGCTCGGGGTCCAGGTAGTGGTTCGTGTGGGGCCCGGGCCCCTCGAGCACCGAGGACCGGTGCGCCGTGGTCTCGACCATGAAGGCGTCGCCGCCCTCGAACGCGAACACGTGCCCGTACCCGCCCGCCCGGCCCGGCACGCCTGCCCGGCGAACCGCGTCGAGCCGGTCTGACGCCGCGAGGGCGTGGCGAGACACGAGCACGCGCGGGACGCCGACCCCGTCGTCGTTCGCCGAGACCGACTGGATCGCTTGGGACCCGCCGTGCTCGCTCATCCCGACCGCGGGCAGGCAGCAGACGACGGTCGGCGAGGCGACGGCAGGCTCGCCGGCCCCGGGCCGCTCGATCACGACCGCGACGTACCCCGTGTCGCCGGCGAGCCACTGCTCGTTGTGGCCGAGGATCGTGTCGTCGGGTCCCCGGACGGAAAAGGACGAGCACCGGTCCCTGACAGCCGACCGCCGCACGAGCGGCTCCAGCTCCTCCAACGCGTTCACGGCGAACAGGAGCACGAAGGGCACCATGGCGCCCTCCGCCATACCGCGAAGGAGGGCCAGCTCCGAGGGAAGGTTCGCCTGGGCGGCCGCGAGGTGGGGCGCCAGGAAGTCGCGGAGGTCGTCGGTCCCGATGCCGCGCCGCTCGAGATACCGGCTGTAGAAGGCGATCGAGCCCTCGATCAGGTCGCCCAGCCCACGGCCGATCTGCCGCCCACGGGCTTCGGGGTCCCGACCCTCGGCCACCACCACCCGGATGTCCGCCACCGCGTCCTTTCGTCCGCTGGCCAATCTTGCCCGCGGCGAGGTGCGGGAGCAACCGCCCGACCCGACGAATCGGGTCGGCTGAGTTCGCCCGGCCGGCCAACACCATCCGCCCTGGTCGCGACCTCGGTCAAGCCGCCGAGCAGTTGTGTCGACACCTTGCCTTGAGGCTCATGCGCAAACGTGGGAGGTCCGGTGGCCATCATTGGGGATGGGTGGCGCGGTTCGCCGCTGCCACCCTCGTCGCGGTGGTAGGGATCGGCGTGGCGCTCTCCGTCGTCCTCTCCCGAGCGCTTCGCGCCCAGCAGCTGTCGGCGGCGCAGGACCACGCCGAGTTCGTGACGAACTCGACGCTCCGCTCGCAGCTGGGCTCCCTGGACATGCTCTCGCCGATCACCGGCGACGAGTACACGCAGCTCGCGAGGTTCGTCTCCAGCCGGGTCCTGTTGCAGCCGCTCGTGTTCGTGAGCGTCTGGCGCGACGACGGCACGATCCTGTTCTCGAACACCAGGAGCCTCGTGGGCAAGAAGGTTCCCATGGACGGCGTCCTGCAGGCGACGTTCTCCTCGGGGACGACCGCGAGCGAGCTGGTGGACAACGACACGCGAGGCCCGCTGGACCAGCCAAGCCTGCCCCGGCGCGTCCTGGAGACCTACGTCCCGGTGTTCAAGGACCCGGCGCGAACGACCGGCGTCGCTCCGGTCGCCGTGGTCGAGCTGTCGACCGACGCGGCCACGATCACCGCGGCCGAGGCGACCCTCCTCACCCACACGATCCTCACGCTCGTGGGCGCCCTCGGGATCCTCTACCTGCTGCTGCTGCCCATCGCGTGGCGCTTCGCCTCGAAGATCGACGACCAGAACGAGCAGCTCTCGCTCCTGCTCTCCCGCGAGCGCTCGACCCAGTACGAGCGACGGCGGCTCCTGGACCGGACCCTCAGGGCCGCCGAGGAGGAACGAACGCGCCTCGCGGCCGAGCTGCACGACGGGCCCGTGCAGCGCCTGGCGCGCCTGGGGTATGGGCTCGAGCGGGTGCGAACCCGGCAGAACCAGGGCGACGTGCAGGGCTCGCTCGACCTCCTCGCCGAGATCCAGGGCTCGGTGTTCGAAGAAGTGAAGGAATTGCGTGGCATGATGAGCAGGCTTCGGCCGCCGGTGCTCGACCAGCGGGGGCTCGAGGACGCCCTTCGCGACCGCGCCGAGGCGATCCAGGAGGACACAGGAGTCGAATGCACGGTGCAGGGGCGGCTCAACGGGCGGCTCACGCCGACCCTGGAGACCGTGCTGTACCGCGTGTCGCAGGAGGCGCTGCAGAACGTGGTGAAGCACGCGAAGGCCAAGCACGCGAGGGTGATCCTCGCGCGGAACAATGGATCCGTCGTCCTTGAGATCCAGGACGACGGCGTCGGGTTCCAACCGAGCCGCCACCATTCCGGCGGCGATCACTTCGGGATGCTCGCCATGCGAGAGCGCGTCGAGATGATCGGGGGGACGTGGGAGATCGACTCCATGCCCGGACAGGGCACCCGCGTCCGCGTCGTCCTGCCGTGGGAGGGGGGCCGATGACCTGGTCGGCATCGACCTGGCCCGACCCGCTTGCCACGGCCGGCGTCACGCAGACCTTCCCGCCGAAGGAGCCGGGTGGGGATCTCACCGGCGATCGGCCGGACATCGAGGAAGCGCCGCCGCGCGTGCTCGTCGTGGACGACGACCAGGGGTTCCGGGAGATGCTCCGAGATTTCCTGATCGACGACGGGTTCGACGTGGTCGGGGAGGCCGGCGACGGCGAGGAGGCCGTGACGCTCACGGAGCAGCTCCTCCCGGAGGTCGTGCTCATGGACCTGCGCATGCCGCGGATGGACGGGATCGAGGCGACGCGGGTTATCAAGGCGGCCCGTCCGACCATCCAGGTGATCATCCTGTCCGCGTACGAGGATCCCGGGTTGAAGCGTGGCGCCGAGGAGGTCGGCGTGTATTGCTACCTCATCAAGGGCTGCCCACCCTCGATCATCCGCGACATGTTGCGCTTCGCCCGCGACTTCAAGACTGGCCTGGACGAGCAGAGCGTACGGCCCTCTCCCGCGACGACCGACGCCGGCTGAGCCCGGCTCTGGGTTTCCGGGTACCCTGGTCCGGATGTCTCTGGATGCCCGCCGCCCATCCACCGTCGGAGCGCTCCGAGCCTCCGGCTACGCCAACCGGTCGGTCAAGGACGAGCTGCGCGCGAACCTGTTGTCGCGCCTGCGCGCCGGCGCGCAGCTCTTCCCGTCCATCGTGGGATTCGACGACTCGGTGCTCCCGGCCCTCGAGCGGGGGATCCTCGCCAGCCACGATCTGATCCTCCTGGGCGAGCGTGGGCAGGCGAAGACACGACTGATCCGCCACCTCGTCGATCTGCTGGACGAGTGGATCCCGGTGATCGAAGGATGCGAGGTGCACGACCATCCGTTTCGGCCCATCTGCGCCCGCTGCCGGGCGCTGGTGGCGGAGCACGGCGACGAGGTGACGATCACGTGGCTGCCGCGCGACCGCCGGTACGCCGAGAAGCTCGCGACGCCTGACACGAGCGTCGGCGACCTGATCGGCGACGTCGACCCGATCCGCGTCGCCGAGGGCCGCTACCTCTCCGACGAGCTCACGATCCATTACGGGCTGATCCCCAGGACGCATCGCGGGATCGTGGCCGTGAACGAGCTGCCCGACCTCCCCGAACGGATCCAGGTCGCGCTCTTCAACATCCTGGAGGAGCGCGACGTCCAGATCCGCGGCTATCAGATCCGCCTGCCGCTCGACCTGTTGCTCGTGGCCACCGCGAACCCCGAGGACTACACGCACCGTGGCCGGATCGTGTCGCCGCTCAAGGACCGGTTCGGCACGCAGGTGCGAACGCACTATCCCGAGACGCTCGGGGACGAGATCGCGATCATGGAGCAGGAGGCGCGCGCCCCCTCGGCCGAGGCGGGGATCCCGGTCCGCGTCCCGCCCTTCGTCAAGGAGGTCCTCGCGGCGCTCACGGCGGAGCTCCGGCGATCCCCGCAGGTCAACCAGCGAAGCGGGGTCTCGGTGCGCTATTCGATCGGGAACCTCGAGACCCTCTGTGCGGCGGCGCTTCGCCGCGCGGCGAGGGCGGGCGAGCCCGAGGCGGTGCCTCGCATGGTGGATCTCGGCGCGGCCGTCGAGGGATCGCTCGGCCGCATCGAGTTCGACGCCGTGGAAGAGGGACGCGAGGAGGAGATCCTCCTGCGCGCGGTGCGGAACGCCGAGCTCGAGGTCTTCCGCCGCCGCCTCTCGGGCTTCGACTTCTCGCCGCTCCTCGGCCGGTTCGAGGGCGGCTTCGCCGCGGAGAGCTCGGACCTCATGCCGGCGCCGGAGTTCCTCGCCCAGTTCGGCGACCTCCCGGGACTCGGCAAGCTCCTCGGCCGCCTGGGCGTGGAGGAGGAGAGTCCCGGCGTCGCCGCGTCGGCGCTCGAGCTCGCGCTGGACGGCCTGCATCTCTCGCGCCGGCTCAACAAGGACACCGCAGGGCGAGTCGGCGCGTTCAGATACGAGGGCGTCAGCCGCAGCAGCTAATCGCGCACGGGCTCCGGCTCGAGCGGGGCGCGCGGCGTGATCGCCTCGTGACCCTCCTCGACCCCGATCTTCGGCGTCACGCGCGAGAGCCACCTCGGGTACCACCAGTTTGCCTCGCCGAGGAGCTCCATCGTGGCCGGCACGAGCACCATCCGAACGATCGTCGCATCGACGAGCACGGCGGCGGCAAGGCCCAGCCCGAAGAGCTTGATCTGGCGGAGCGGGAACCCGATCACGAACGACAGGAACACGGCGACCATGATCGCGGCGGCGGCCGTGATGACCCGGCCCGTCGCGGCGACGCCGTTCGCGACCGCGACGTTGTTGTCACGCGTGCGCAGGTACTCCTCGCGGATACGCGACAGCAGGAAGATCTCGTAGTCCATTGACAGGCCGAACAGGATCGTGAACAGCATCATCGGCGCCCAAGCCTCGATCGGCCCGGCCTTGTCGATGCCGATCACGCTCTTCAGCCACCCCCACTGGAAGACCGCGACCAGCACGCCGTAGGCGGCGCCGATCGAGAGCAGGTTCATGATGGCGGCCTTGACCGGCACGAGGATCGAACGGAACACGCCCATCAGCAGGATGAACGAGAGCCCGATCACGACCAGGATCAGGACCGGGAGTCGCTGAGAGTTCTTCTGCGCGAAGTCCGTCGAGATCGCGGTCAACCCTGTCACCAGCACGTGCACGTTCGTGCCGCTCGTCGCTTGCGGGATCGTCTGGTCGCGCAACTGATGGACGAGGTCGCTCGTCGCCACGTCCTGCGGCGCGGTCGTCGGGATGACCGTGATGATCGCGATGTCGCCCGACGGGTTGGCGACCGGCGGCGTGGCCGCAGCGATCCCTGGGGTCGCGGCCAGTCGCCGGCTCAGGGACTGCAGCGTGGCCAGCCCTTGCTGTCCGCCGCTCTCCGAGACGAGGAGCAGCGGCCCGTTGAAGCCCGGGCCGAAGCCCGACGTCAGCAGGTCGTACGCCTGCCGGCTCTGCGACGTCTTCGGGTTGTTGCCCTCATCGGCGAGTCCGAGCCGTATGCGGAAGAGGGGGATCGTGAGCACGAGCAGGATCACGAGCCCAACCAGTCCCGCCGGCCACGGCCGGCGCTGAATGAGCCGGCTCCACCGGTACCAGAACGTCTGCCTGTGTTCCGCCTCCGACCGGCGCAACCGGGGGATGTGCCACTTGTCGATGTTGCGCCCGACGAACCCGAGCACGGCGGGCAGGAGCGTCACGGCGGCGAGCATGGTCACGAACACCGTGGCCGCGCCCCCCACGGCGATCCCCTGCACGAACTTGAACTGCATGAGCAGGATGCCGAGGAAGGAGATCACGACGATGGTGCCGGCGAACACCACGGCGCGCCCGGATGTCGTCATCGCGCGCACCACGGCGTCCTCGGGTGGGCGCCCCTCGTCCAGGCCCTGCCGGTACCGCGTCACGATGAACAGGGCATAGTCGATCCCGACCCCGATCCCGATCATCGACGCGAGCTGCGGGGTGAAGTTCGGGACCGAGAGGAAGTTCGCGAAGAGCAGGATCAGCGGCAGCGCGATCCCGATACCGAACGCGGCCATCAGGAGCGGGAGGCCCATCGCCAGGACCGAGCCGAACGTGATGAGCAGGATGATGATGGCCGCGAGGCCCGCGACCGCCTCGGCATTGCCCGGCGGCGCGAACTCGGACTGGGAGATCACCGGGCCGCCGAACCGGATCTCGAGGCCCGATGACTCCGCGGCCCTTCCGAGGTCCTCCATCTGCGTGACCTCGGCCTTGGGAACCTTGGGCGCCGAGACGGTGAACTGGATCGTGGCATAGGCGATCTTCCCGTCACGGGAAACCGCCGGCGGCCCGCCCTGCGCGTACGGGCTCTGGACCCCGACCACGAGGGGCAGCTTGGCGATCTTGTCGAACAGCCCCTGCATGGTCTGTTGCACGGCGGGATCGGTTGCGCCGGCGTCCGCCTTGAACACGATCTGCGCCTGATCACCCGAGCGAGAAGGATCGAGCTTTTTCAGCAGGTCGATGCCGTGCTGTGACTCCGTTCCCGGAAGGGAGAAGTCCTCCGCATACTTGCCCCCCGCCGTCTTTCCCAGGACCAGGAATCCGGCGAGGGCGACGATCCAGATGGCGAGCATCCACCAGCGGCGGCGATAGCTCCACCGCGCGATCCGATCGAGCATGAGTGAACTCCCTTCGCGAACGTGGATCCGAGAACCCCTCGGGAACGGGTCCACTCTACCCCGTCTTCGAGATGAGTCAGTTCGGCGAAACGTCACGCTGCGTGCGCGGCGGCCTCCTGCATCGCTTGCACGTCGAGCTCCAGCTGAAACGTCTTGCTCACGAGCACGCCCCCGGTCTCGAGCGCCGCGTTCCACGTCATGCCGAACGCCTCCCGTTCGAGCACGCCGGTCGCCGAGAATCCGATCCGGATGTCGTCGCCCCAGGGCGGCTTCTCGGCCCCGAGATACTCGAGGTCGAGCGTGATCGGACGGGTGACGTCACGGATCGTCAGGTCGCCGGTGACGCGCAGGCGCGTGCCCTCGACTCGATCCACGCCCGTGCTCCGGAACGTGATCGTCGGGAACCGCTCGACGTCCATGAAGTCGCCCGAGCGCAGGTGGTCGTCGCGCCGCTGCACGCCCGTGTCGATGCTCGCCGCACCGATCGTCACCTCGACCCACGAGTCCTCCGGGCGCTCCGCGACGTGGATGGTGCCCGCGACGTCGTGGAAGTACCCGTGGACCTTCGTGATCATCATGTGCCGCCCGACGGCGGAGAGCTTCGTGTGTGCCGGGTCGAAGGTCCACGTCCCCACGGCGGGCGCCTCGACCCCATCGATGATCCTGACCGCTGACCCTTCCATGAATGCCTCCTACAGATGGTTGCCGCGGCAACTATAAGCCTCAAATGGTTGTATCGTCAACTACTTGCCTGGTACCATCGAGGCCATGGCCACGACGATCAACGAGGAGCGCATGCAAGCCTGGATGGCTCTCCTGCAAACGCACGCGACCGTCGTCGGGGCGCTGGAGGAGACCCTCGAGGCCAAGCGGAACCTGCCCCTCCCGTGGTTCGAGGTCCTTGTCCAGCTCACCGCCCAGCCGGACGGTCGACTGCCGATGCAGGAGCTCGCCCGGTCGGTCCTGCTCAGCAAGAGCGGCGTGACCCGCCTCGTCGATCGGATGGCCGACGCCGGGCTGGTGCTCCGCGAGGCGTGCGCATCGGATCGCCGCGTCGTCTACGCGACGGCGACCGCCCGCGGCCGCGCGCTCATGGCCGAAGCCATGCCCGTGTTCGTCGACGGCTTCGAGCGCGGCTTCAGCCGACACCTGACCATGTCCGACGCGAAGGCGCTCCGGGAGCTGCTTCAGAAGGTCCTGGCCGGCAACGGGGACCGCGCCGCACCCGAGTGTCCCTCGTCGTTGCTCGCCTCAGGCCCCGCTCGCGCGTCTGCCAGCCGGTAGCATCGGGCGCCCATGCTCTCCGCCTTGCTGTGCGGCACGGCCATCTGCGTCGTGCACGCCGCGATCGGCTTCGCGATCGTCGGCGGATGGTTCCTGCTCTTCGCCTGGGGCGTCGTGTCCTTCCTGGTCAAACGGGAGCCGCGGCCCTGGTACTGGCGGCTGCTGGGCCTGCTCCAGGTCCTGCTGATCCTGCAGCTCATGGCCGGCAGCGTCCTGCTGCTCGCCGGCCATCGCGCCGATTCGTTCCTCCACTACCTGTACGGCGCCGTTTTCCCCGCGATCGTCCTGGTCGCGACCCACGTCACCGCGCGCGGGATGGCCGATGAGGCGGACACGTGGAAGGCCTTCGCGATCGCCGCGTTCTTCGTGTTCGGCCTGACGCTCCGCGCGCTCACGACCGGGCTCGGGATGCCCTAGCGGGGCTCGACCTCCAGGTCGGCGAACGACGCCGACGTCTTCCCGAACTCCCACCAGCCTCGCACCCACGGCTGCAGCACCGCCATGCTCCGGCCGTAGACGAGCGGGATGACGGCGATCCGGTCGGCGACGGCCATGCGGTCGGCCTCGTGAAAGAGCTCGAGGCGCCGGCGATCGCTCCGCTCCTGCCGCGCCCGTTCGATCAGCTCGTCGAACGCCGGCTCGGCGAACCCCCCTTCGTTGGTCTTGCTGTCGGAGTGCAGGAGGAGCCGGAGGTAATACTCCGGATCGGGATAGCCCGGGAGCCAGCCGGCGACGGCCATGGGCGCGAGGTCCCACACGCGCGCGAACGATCCCGCATCGGCGAGCGACCATGCGCGGACCGTTACGTCGAGCCCGAGGACCTCCCGCCAGGACGCCCGAAGGACGTCGAGCACCTGCTCCCAACGATCCTGCGCGGCGATGGTCAGCTCGCTGCCGCGTTCGACCCCGGAGGTCTTCAGCCGAGAACGGGCGAAGTCCGGATCGAACCGCGGGACGATGTCGGGCGTGTGGCCCTGCAGAGCGGGAGGGACGACGCCCCCGGTCGCGATCAGGAAGTTCGCCGGCAACACAGCGGCGAGCGCCTCGCGGTCGATGGCGTGCGCGAGCGCACGGCGAAGCTCGACGTTCGAGGTCGGCTCCCGCGTGTGGTCGAAGGCGACGTAGCCGGTCCACGCGGTCGGACCGAGCGTCGCATCGCTCACCCCCGCCGGCAGCTGGTCGGCGATCCGGGGCGTGTAGCGCACGGCGATCACGTCGGGCTCGCCCGCCGAGAACGTGCGCTCGGCATCGTCCACCGACGATCGTTCGAACTCGACCGCCCGCACGTTGCCGCTCCGCGGGCCGGCGTAGTCCATGCGACGTTCCAGCACGAGTCGCTCGTCGGTTCTGCTCGCCTGCCGGAACGGCCCGCTCACGACCTGCCGCTCCGGGTCGGTCCAGCCCGCTCCGTGGCGTTCGATCGCGTGACGCGGCTGCGGTCCGCCATCCGGCCGGTTCATGACGCTCATGAAGTACGGGGCCGGCGCGGCCAGTCGGAACTCGACCGTTCGGTCGTCGATGGCGCGCACCCCGATCCTGTTGGGGTCGGCGTGCTCGCCGAGGTAATAGCCCTGGCCGTCCTCGAGCACGAAGTAGATCGCGACCGACGAGCCGGGCGCCGTCGGGTCGAGCACGCGCTTGACCCCGAACTCGACGTCGCGCGCCGTGAGCGGCACTCCGTCGGACCACGTCAGGCCCTCACGGAGGCGAAACGTGTACCGCAGCCCGTCGTCGCTGATCTCCCAGCGCTCGGCGAGGGAAGGCACGAGCGTCCGCTCCGGCCACGCCTCGACCAGCCGGTCGAAGAGCTGCATGCAGAGCTGCATGTCCGGCCATGCGATCGCGGACTTCGGATCCGCGTCGACCGGAAGGAAGCTGGTCGCGATGCGAAGGTTCGCAGCGGGTGCCGCGGCCGCCGGCTCGGGAGGCGCCCAGTGCTCGAACGCGCGCTGGTAGGTCTCGTTCGCCTCGGCGTATCGGAGCGACGTGTGCAGCGCCAGGGCGAGCTTGAAGAGCACGAGGGCGATCGCCCGGCGCTCCCCCCGGCGCTCGAGGAGCGGCAGGAGCATCCGGTAGTGGCCGATCGCCTCGTCCAATGCGTGCTCCTGCCGGGCCTTGTCGCCCGCGAGCGTGAGGTAGACGATGGCACTGCCCTCGTCCGATGCGGCGAGCCAGTGGTGCGCGAGGAGCCCATACACCTCCTCCTCGTGGCCGGCGTTTCGCTCCTGGAGCCATCCGGCGGCCCGCCGGTGAAGCCCGGCGCGCTGGTCGCGAAGGATCGTCCGGTACGCGGCCTCCTGGATGAGGGCGTGCTTGAACCGGTACTCGGGCTGCGGCCATCGCCGCGCCTCACGGACGAGGTCGAGGCGCTCCAGCTCCCGGAGGGACCCCGGGAGGGACGCCGGCCCACCGGTCACCCCCTCAAGGAGCGGCAGGCCGAACTGCCGACCCAGGACCGAGGCGGCGCGCAGGACATCGTGCACCTCGGGGCGCAGCCGGTCGAGCCTCGCGAGGATGACCTTCTCGACCGTCTCGGGCACGTCGATTGCCACCTCGTGGTCGAATCGCCAGCCGTCGGTCTCACGCACGAGCGCCCCCGCATCCACTAGTGAGCCGATGAGCTCTTCGAGATAGAACGGGTTCCCGTCCGCGTGGGCGAGGACGCGGGCCTCGAGGGCATCCGGGAGCGTGTCTCCGCCGACGAGCGCGCGCAGCAGCTCACGATCGGTCGATCCCCCGAGCGCCTGGAGCGCGAGCTCGCTCGTTCGATGGGGAAGGCGCCTGGCCGCCCCCTCCTTCAGCGTCCACGACCCGTGGTCCCGCTCCGGGCGCATGCCGACCACGAGCAGGATCGGCGAGGATTCGGTGAGCTGCAGGAGACGCTCCGTGAGCTGCAGCGACGTGGCGTCCGCCCAGTGCGCATCTTCGATCGCGACGGCCACCGGCCCCTCCTCGGCGAGTCGTTCGAGCAGGTGCCCGACGACCTCGAACGTCCGGTACTGCAGGGCCTCGGGCGAGAGCTCGCCGAGCCGGGCGGCGGCCTCGGGTTCGACGGCGAGTCCGAGCATGGCGCCCAGGTAGGGATACAGCTCGGCGGCGCGCGAGGGGAACAGGCGATCGAGCGCTCGACGGAGCATGACCCGGACCCGGAGCTCCGGCTCGTCCTCGGCAGCGCCCAGCCAGTCCCGGAGCAGATCGCGGAACGGCCAGTAGGGGAGCGATTCCCCATACGACACACAGCGGCCCTCGAGCCAGAGCGGCGAGGAGCGCGCGCCGGGGACCTCGGCGAACTCGAACCGCGAGCGCAGCTCCGCGATGAGCCGGCTCTTGCCGATGCCGGCCTCACCGGTCACGAAGAGGATCTCGCCGCGCCCGGCGAGGATGTCGCTGATCACGTCGTCGCCGGCGGCGAGCTCGGTGTCGCGGCCGACGATGGGCGCGTGCGCTCCCAGATGGCGGCGAGACCGCCCCGACGCGGGCATCGGCCGTCCGACCTGGAAGGCGGTGACCGTCGCCGACTTGCCCTTGAGGATGAGCTCCTGGGCGTCGCCCCACGCGAAGAGCGCGGCCGTGAGCTGGCGCGTGAGCGCTCCGGCGAGGACGGTGCCGGGCGAGGCGGCGGATTGCAGCCGCGCGGCCGTGTTCACGGTGTCGCCGAACGCCGCGTACTCGATGCGCTCGCCCTCGCCGATCGGTCCGAGCACAACCGGCCCGGTCTCGACCCCGACCCGGACGTCGAAACCCTGGACGCCCCAGCCCCGTTCGACGTCGATGCCGTAGTCGTGGATCTCCTGGACGATCCGCAGCGCCGCGCGCAGCGCTCGCTCGGCGTCGTCCTCGTGGGCCGCGGGCGCGCCGAAGAGGGCGAGCACCCCGTCGCCGGCCAGGTCCTTCACCGTGCCGCCGAACGCGGCGATCGAGCGAACGATCCTCGCGACGGCCTCCCCGACGACGAGCTTCACTTCCTCGGGGTCGAGGCGTTCGGCGAGCGCGGTCGAGCCCACGAGGTCGGCGAACACCGCCGTGACCACCTTGCGCTCCTCGCGCATCTCGGTCGCCATCTCGGCGCCTATTGTGGCCGGTCCTCGATCGAGGCGGGGGAAGGGTAGGCTCGTCGCATGCGACTTCGGTACTCGGCATGGGACGGCACGCAGGATCCCCTGGGGCCGGACCTCGCCGCGAGCGAGCTGTTGGAGGCGATCTCCGACGAGCTGCTCGCCGGCGAGGGCGCCGATCGCGCCCTCGCCGGGCTCGTGCGGCGGGGGATGCGCGGGAGGTTCACGGGCCTCGACGCGCTCCGCTCGCGCCTTCGCGACGCGCGCCGGCGTGAGCAGTCGCGGCTCGACCTGGACGGGCCGCTTCGCGAAGTGCAGGAGCGACTCGGCGAGATCCTCGAGACGGAGCGGCGCGCGCTCTCGTTCCGCGCCGATGACGACGCGCGGCTCCGCGAGCAGCTCCTGGACTCGCTCCCGCCCGAGCCCGCAGGCGCGATCCGCGAGCTGAAGGAGTACCGGTTCGCCGACCCGTCGGCGCAGGCCGCCTTCGACGAGCTGCTCGAGTGGCTGCGCGAGCAGGTGATGGGCTCGTACTTCCGGCAGATGGCGGCCGGGATGCGGAACCTGTCGGCGGAGGAGCTGAACCGCTTCAAGGACATGCTGGCCGAGCTGAACGCGATGGTGGACGCCCAGGCGAGGGGGGAGCCCGTCGACTTCGAGGGATTCATGCGGCGCCACGGCCACTTCTTCCCGGAGGGGCCGCGATCGCTCGAGGAGCTGCTCGAGCAGATGGCGCGGCGGATGGCGGCGCTGTCGCGGCTCCTCGCGTCGATGTCGCCCCAGGATCGGGCCGAGCTGGAGGCGCTCGCGCGGCAGGTGCTCCAGGACCTCGACCTGGCATTCGAGGTGGACCGGTTGGCGGGGGCGCTCGCCGAGCGATTCGCCGATCTCCCATGGGACGACCCGGCGCTCGGGGGCGGCGAGGAGTCCATGCCCATGCAGGCGACCGTCGACGCGCTCGAGCGGCTGTCCGACTACGAGGAGCTCGACCGGGCGATGCGCGCTGACTACGCCGGCGCGTCCCTCGAGGACATCGACGAGGACCGGCTGCGCCGAACGCTGGGTGAGGACGCGGTGCGGGACCTCAAACGCCTGAAGGAGGTGGAGCGGGCGCTCGAGCGGGCCGGGCTCGTCACCCGATCGGGAGGCTCCCTCCGGGTCACCCCCCGCGGCGCGCGCAAGCTGGGTGAGCGGGCGCTGATCCACGTGTTCGAGCACCTGCGGAAGGATCGCGAGGCCGCGCACGACACGCGCCACGCGGGTGGCCTGTCGGAGCCGACGGGGGCGACCGTCCCGTGGCGGTTCGGCGAGAGCGGCCAGATCGCCGTCCAGCGGACGGTGTTCAACGCCGTCGTTCGTCGTGGATCGTCGTCACGCCCTCGCCTGCTGCCCGAGGACTTCGAGCTGGTCGAGGCCGAGTCCAGGACGGAGGCGGCCACCGCACTCCTGCTCGATCTCTCGTTCTCGATGCCGCTTCGCGGGCACTGGGTGCCCGCGAAGCGCATGGCGCTCGCGCTGCACGCGTTGATCGAGGGGCGCTACCCGCACGACAGCCTCTACCTCATCGGGTTCTCCGACTACGCGCGACGGATGCAGCCGGAGGATCTCGCCTCCACGGGATGGGAGCGCGTCTACGGCACGAACATGCAGCACGCGTTCAACCTGGCGGGCCGGTTGCTCGCCGACCACCCTCGAGCGACCAAGCAGGTCATCATGGTGACCGACGGCGAGCCGACCGCCCACCTCGAGCACGGGGAGCAGGTGTTCTTCTCCTGGCCGCCGGTCCCGGAGACGATCCGTCGAACGCTCTCCGAGGCCATGCGCCTTGCTCGCGCCGGCGTGACCATCAACGTGTTCATGCTGGAGGACTCGCTCGGGCTATCGCGGTTCATGGAGCGCCTCGCTCGGCTCACCAGCGGGCGCGTGTTCCTCACGGCGGGCGAGGGCCTGGGCGAGTTCGTGATCCGCGACTACGTCGCGCGCCGGGCCTCGTAGCCTGGCCACCAGAGCGTCACCACGTCGCGGCCGCCGAAGCTGGAGCGGCCGTCGCGCACCCGGACGTCAGGGGCGATCGCCTCGGCGATCTCCGGGTCTCGCGACGCGGGCAGACATAGGCGCAGCCGGACGAACGCCACCAGGTCCTCGAGGCGCGCGAACCCGCCACCGGCGTCGGCGACCCAGTCCTCACGGTCGGGCTCGAGGCCCGCCTCGCGGAGCACGGCCTGGGCATCGTCCGCAGTCGGCCGGACCGGCCGTGCGATCCCGTGGAACCGCATCCAGAGCGGGTTCATGGGGGTGAGCGGGTGTTGCGCCGTGAGCTCGAGGACCACCCGTCGGCGCGCGTGCTCGGTGAGGGCGGCGGCGAACGCGTCCAGGCGCGGCGCGTTGTACGCGACATGGGCGCAGACGACGACGTCCGCCGGTGGTGTGGCCGGCGCCACGTCGGGCCACGCGCCCTCGATCACCTCCGACGCGACGCCGGCGGCGTCGGCGCGCTCGGCGAACGCGGCCAGCATGTCGGGAGACGAGTCGACGCCGATCAGGCGCCCGGCCCGCGCGGCGAGCGGAAGCGACGCGGCGCCGGCCCCACACCCGACGTCCAGGACCGAGCGGCCGTCGGGGAGCGCCTCGAGGGCGCGGCGGTTCGACGGCGTCGGCTCGGGGGTCGCGGTCGAGGCGTCCGCTCGGCTCGCGAACAGCTCGACCGGAAAGCCCCACGGCGACTCGGGCGCGGCGTTCAGGATCGGCTGCGGGATCGCCCAGGAGGCGAGGGCCTCGCGCCACACGGCCGCGGCGGTCATTCGGTCACGAGCCGCTCGGGTGCCTGCGGCCCGGCGCTCAGCAGCAGCCGGCGATGCTCCTCCGGCCACGGCACGGGCTTCCCACGAGCTTCCGCCAGCAGGACGGCGACGGCACGCCCGCGCACGGCGAGCTCGCCGTGTCGCGCCATCTCGAACGCGTACGTGATCGAGCTCACGCCCACGGCCGCCACCCGGAGGTGGACGTCCACGAGGTCTCGGAAGACGAGCGGAGCCAGGAAGTCGGCCTCCAGGTGCGCGCGGGGCAGCCGCCCGTAGACGTCGGCGAGGAGCCCGAGCCGTTCGAGCAGGGCGGTCTCCGCGACCTCGATCAGCCGGAACGCCGCCGTGTTGTGGTAGTTGCCCGACGCGTCGGTGTCGGGCCACTCGATGCGTCGCTGCACGACGATCGCGGCCGGCGCGCCCTCGCCCATGGGTGCCTATTGTGTAACGTCCGTCGGCGGGAGGGTGCGCATGCGTGTGGGGATCGGCCTGCCGAGCACGGTGCCGGGGTCGCCCGGTCCCGCGATCATCGACTGGGCGCGCCGGGCGGAGGCCCTCGGGCTCGCGAGCCTCGGCGTGCTCGACCGGATCGTCTACGAGAGCCTCGAGCCGTTCGTCACCTTGGCGGCGGCCGCGGCCGTCACCGAGCGCATCGGCCTGGTGACGATGATCGTGATCGCACCCGTCCGAAGCACGGCCCTGCTCGCGAAGCAGGCGGGCTCGGTGGATGCCATCTCGGGCGGGCGCCTGTCGCTCGGGGTCTCGATCGGAGCCCGGGCGGACGACTACGAGGCGACGGAGTGGCCGACGACGGGGAGGGGCCGGCGCCTGTCCGAACAGCTCGCGACCTTCCGCGCGCAGTGGGAGGAGGAGGCGATCGGGCCGCGCCATGCTCGCCCCGGCGGGCCCACGCTCCTGGTTGGCGGCTCGAGCGGCGAGGCGTTCGCGCGGATGGCGCGGCACGGCGACGGCTACGTGCACGGTGGGGGGCCGCCGCGCGCCTTCGCCGCGGCGGCGGCGAAGGCGCTCGACGCCTGGAGCGACCTCGAGCGTCCCGGCCGGCCCGAGCTCTGGGGGCAGGGCTACTTCGCGCTGGGCGGTGAGGACGCCGAGCGGATCGGGGCCGCATACCTCCGCGACTACTACGCGTTCACGGGACCCTTCGCTGACCGGATCGCCGCGGGCAACCTCACGTCCGCCGGAGCCCTGCGCGAGTTCGTTCGCGGCTACGAGGAGGCGGGATGCGACCATCTGGTCCTGCTCCCGACCGTGGCAGGCGTCGATCAGGTCGATCGTCTCGCCGAGGCGCTCGCCTGAGGTGCGGGTCCTCACGATCGGCGGTGGCCCGGCCGGGCTGTACCTCAGCCTGCTCCTGAAGAAGGCGAACCCGGACCACGAGATCAGGGTGCTCGAGCGCAACGCGCCGGGGGCCACGTTCGGCTGGGGCGTCGTCTTCTCGGAGGAGACGCTCGGGGGGCTCCGCGACGCCGATCGCCCGACCTTCGACGAGATCACCGATGCGTTCGCGACGTGGGACGCGATCGACGTGCGGTATCGCGGGGAGAGGCTTCGGTCTCGCGGCCACGCGTTCTCGGCGATCGCGCGCGTGGAGCTGCTCGGCATCCTGCAACGACGTTGCGCGTCGCTTGGCGTCGACGTGCGGTTCCAGACCGAGGTGCCGGACCTGGACGGCGCGAAGGGTTTCGACCTCGTCGTCGGCGCCGACGGGGTGAACAGCACCGTCCGGCGACTCGGCGCGAACGCATTCGGCCCCTCGCTCGACGAGCACACCACGAAGTACGCGTGGTTCGGAACCGACCTCGTCTTCCCCGCCTTCACCTTCATCTTTCGCTCGAACGAGCATGGCCTGTTCCAGGTCCACGCCTATCCATTCGACGGGCGGACGAGCACCTTCATCGTCGAATGCCCGGGCGACACGTGGCGCCGCGCGGGCCTGGACGAAGCGAGCGAAGAGGAGACCATGTCGTACTGCGAGCGATTGTTCGCCGACGACCTCGACGGCCGCCGCCTGCGATCCAACCGATCGCTCTGGACGAGCTTCGTCACGGTCCGCAACCGAACCTGGCACGACGGCCGGATCGTGCTGGTCGGCGACGCCGCGCACACCGCGCACTTCACGATCGGCTCGGGCACGAAGCTCGCGATGGGGGACGCGGTCGCGCTCGCCGACGCACTTGCACAGGAGCCCGGCGACGTCCCCGCCGCGATCGCGCGGTACGAGGCCGAGCGACAACCCGTCGTCGAGCGGTTCCAGCGGGCGGCACTGGAGAGCTCGAGCTACTTCGAGCACGTCCGGCGCTACGCGCGGTTCGAGCCGATCCAGTTCGCGTTCAACCTCCTCACGCGGAGTGGGCGGATCAGCCACCTAAACCTGGAGCTCCGCGACCCGTCGTTCGTGCGTGCGGTCGATGCGTGGTTCGGGTCCTCCGCCGCGGGGGCCGTGGGACGACCCGCGCCGGCCCTCGCCCCCGCGCCGATGTTCGCCCCGCTTCCGCTCCGGGCCGTCGAGCTTCCGAACCGCATCGTGCTGGCCCCGCCGCCCCTCGACGCCGCCATCGACGGGCGGGTCGGCGACCGCCATCGCGAGGTCTGGACGGGAGCCGCCGCGCTCGGTGCCGGCCTCATCGTCACCGAGCTCACGGCCGTGTCACCGGAAGGGCGCGTGACCTCGGGATCGCCGGGCATGTATGAGCACGCGGCCCAATGGGTCGACCTCGTCGCGGCCGTGCACGAGGGATCCGCGAGTCGCGTGGCGCTTCGGCTGGGTCACGCCGGGCGCCGCGGCGCGACGCGACCTCGCGAAGCCGGAGCGGACCGGCCTCTTCGAACGGGCGGCTGGCCGCTCCTGTCCGCCTCGTCCATCCCCTACACGCGCCGGAGCCAGGTGCCTTCCGGGGCGACCCACGAGGACCTCGCGCGCATCACGGACGCGTTCGTGACGTCGGCGCTCGCCGCCGCCGCGGCCGGCTTCGATCTCCTGGAACTGGACATGGGGAGCGGCTATCTGCTCGCGAGCTTCCTGTCGCCGCTCACGAACCGCCGCGCCGATCCCTACGGCGGTTCCGCCGAGGCCAGGTGTCGGTATCCGCTGGAGGTCTTCGAGATGGTCCGCCGCGCGTGGCCCGAGGACCGCCCCCTCGCCGTGCGCCTGTGCGCGAGCGATCTCGCGCCCGGCGGTGGGGAGGTCGATGATGCCATCGTCTTCGCGAGTGCTCTGGTCGACCGGGGATGCGACCTGGTCCACGTCGTCGCGGGACAGACGATCGAGCACGACCGGCCCGACTTCGGCCGTATCCCACTCGTGACGTTCGCCGACCGGATCCGCAACGAGGCGGCCGTGCCAACGCTGGTCGGGGGCGGGCTGACGACGAGCGATCAGATGAACACGATCCTGGCTGCGGGCCGGGCGGACCTGTGCCTGCTCGACCCGCGTGCGCTCTCCTAGCCGGGCATAGCCGGCCGCGCCGGGCGGTTGCCACATCCCAAAGGAGGGTCTGCATGCGGTACACGCTGTTCGGGCGAAGCGGCTTGCGGGTCTCGGAGCTCTGCCTTGGCACCATGACCTTCGGCGAGGACTGGGGCTGGGGGGCGTCCAAGGAGGAGAGCCGGCGCATCTTCGAACGGTACGTGGAGGCGGGGGGGAACTTCGTCGACACCTCGAGCAACTACACGAACGGAACAGCGGAGCGGTTCGTCGGAGAGTTCGTCGCCTCCGATCGCGATCACTTCGTCGTCTCGACGAAGTACACGCTCACCGATCGCCCGGACGATCCGAACTTCGGCGGCAACCACCGTAAGAACCTGCGGCGTTCGCTCGAGGCAAGCCTCCGCCGACTCGGCACCGATCGCGTCGACATCCTCTGGCTCCACATGTGGGACGGGATGACGCCCGTCGACGAGGTCGTGCGTGCGTTCGACGATGTCGTGCGCTCCGGCAAGGCGCTGTACGTGGGGTTCAGCGACACGCCGGCGTGGGTGGTCTCCCAGGCGAACACGATGGCCGAGCTCCGCGGGTGGTCCAGGTTCGTCGGCCTGCAGCTTCCCTACAGCCTGGCCGACCGTTCCCCGGAGCGCGATCTGCTGCCGATGGCGAAGGCCTTCGAGATGGCCGTGATGGCGTGGGGGCTGCTCGAAGGAGGCGTGCTGACCGGCAAGTACCGACGCGGGACCGATGGCGCCGCCACCCGTTACGACGGCGCGAGCGAGCGCGAGCTCGCGATCGGGGACGCGGTCGTCGCCGTGTCCGAGGAGCTCGGCGCGACGCCGTCGCAGGTCGCGATCAACTGGGTTCGAGCGCAGCGGTCGCGCGCGCAGGTGCTGCCGATCCTCGGCGCGCGGACGGAGGCGCAGCTGAAGGAGAACCTCGGCTGCCTGGACGTGCAGCTCACCGACGACCACCTCCGGCGGCTCGAGGAGGCGAGCCCGTTCTCGGCCGGATTCCCGAGGAGCTTCCTGGAGTCTGACGGGGTTCGCGAGCTGATCTTCGGCGAGACCTTCGGTCAGATCGACCCGTACCGCCGATAGCGGCTCACGGAGCGCGCACGCGCCCCGGCGGCGACCAGAGTCGTCGCAGGGCGTACGCGCTCAGGATGCCGGTGAACACCGCGTAGAAGGCCACGAGCTTGAGGTTCGGGAGGAAGAGAAGGTCCGTGGCGATCGCGAACGCCACGACGACCCCGGTGGTGACCCGACGTGCGCGCAGACCCACAGGCGCCGGGTCGGCGCTCCCACGCAGGAGCTCCATGGGCATCTCCTCGACGTCCGTCCCGAGCAGCAGGCGCGCGAGCGTCTCCTCGGGGCTCGCGCGATCCATCGACGGGGTGCCCGGCGCCCGTTCGTGAGGCGTCACGGGAGTGAGCGGCGTGTAGCACTGCCAGCACCACTCCAGGTCGGGCCGAAGCCTGGCCCCGCAGGTCGCGCACCGATCCATCCCCCATGGCATCGGCGCCCGGGCGGCTCGGGCTTGAGCCGAGGGGTCAGGCCCCCAGGTCGTAGGTCTGGCCGGGGTCCATGTCCAACCCGTTCATGACCTGCCAGAGCGCGGCCAACGCCTTCAGGGCGTTCCGGCGCGCGAACGGCGGGAGGTCCTCGCCGTGCATCTGCAGCGTGCTCGCGAGCGACCGATAACAGTCGACGAGCTTCGCCTCCGGGGCCGTGAGCTCTGCCCCCATGTGGTTCTGCATCACGCCTGCCCCCTTCGCTCGCCCTCGCTCCCGATGACGATCCGTTCGTCGACCAGCCGCTTGGCCTTCAGCTCGAACCGAGGCAGGGTTCCGTCCTCGGCTCGCACCACCCCGAACCGGAGGCCCTCGTGCGCGTCGGCGAGGTCGCGACCGAGCGACTCCAGCAGCCGCTCGACGTCCACGTTCGGATCGGGGACCTCGACCAGCACCTCGATCTCGTCACGGATCCCCTCGGCGGTGAACAGGTGGATCTGGAACTCGTCGATCTCCGGGTGCTCGCGCACGATCGATTCGACCGCGCGCGGGTAGACGTTGGTGCCGCGCACGAGCCTCATGTCGTCGACGCGCCCACGGATGCCGCCGTCGTAGAGGTCGAACGTGCGCCCGCAGGGACACGTCGACCCGGGCATCCGCACGACCAAGTCGCGTGTTCGGTAGCGAAGGACCGGGATGAAGCCGCGGCCGAACGAGGTGACGACGCGCTCGCCGAGCTCTCCGTAGGTGACTAGCTCGCCGGTGTCGGGGTCGAGCACCTCCTCGATGTAGTGATCCTCGATGATGTGCGTGCCGCCGGGCTGGGCCTCGCACTCGAAGATCATGATCGTGCCGAGCTCCGTCATGCCCGCCGTGTCGGCCGCCTTCGCGCCCCACTGCTCCTCGATGAGCTTCTTGGTCGCGGGGATCGAGCCGGCCGGCTCGCCGGAGAGGATCAGCCGCTTGACGGGGCCGTTCGCGAGGTCGATCCCGAGTGCCTTCGCCTCCTGGGCCATGCGCAGGGCATACGTGGGCGTGGACGCGACGACGGTGGCGCCCATGTCGACGAGGGTCTTCACGCGCGCGTCGGTGGCCATCGCGCCGCCGGGAAGGACGAGGCACCCCATCTTCTCCCCGGCGTAGTGCAGCCCCCAGAACCCGATGAACGTGGCGTAGCCGAAGGCGATGAAGAGCGCGTCCTGCGGCCGGACGCCGAACCCCCACATCCCGTAGCACCACATCTCGGCGATCCACTCCCAGTCCTTCATCGAGTCGAGGACCCGGATCGGGGTCTTGCCCGTGGTGCCGCTCGTCATGTGGTAGCGGATCGCCGCGACCTCGGGCGCCGCCAGGATCGGGCCGTAGGGCGGGTGCTCCAGCTGGCCCTGCATCCATTCGTCGCGCGTCATGAGCGGGATGCGCCGAAGGTCGTCGAGGGTCTGGATCTGGTCGGCAGTGACGCCGGCGTTCCGCAGGCGCTTCGACTGCCAGGGGACCTGCGCGTCGGCCCAGTCGACCAGGTTCCGAAGCTTGCGCACCTGGAGCGCCTCGAGGTCGGCCCGGGGCATCGTCTCGTGCCGGGGGTTCCAGTAGGGCGTGTCGTCCATCGGCGTCTCCACTGGTCGGGGTGGCTGGGCCGATCGTACGCCATCCGAGATGCGGCATGATGTGCGGCAATCGCCAGTGGGAGGAGCCACCGTGAACCTGGATGACGTCGAAGCCTGGATGGACGGCTACGTCCACGCGTGGGCGAGCAACGACCGGGAACAGATCGGCGAGCTCTTCACCGACGACGCGCAGTACTTCACCGCCCCGGGCCGCGAACCGTGGTCGGGGCGGGAGGCGATCGTCGAGGGGTGGCTTGGCAGAAAGGATGAGCCGGGGAATTGGGACTTCCGATATGAGCCGCTCGCCGTCGCGGGCGATCTCGCCTTCGTCCGCGGGTGGACGAGCTACTCGAGCGGCCCGAGCTACGACAACCTGTGGGTGATCAGGTCCGCGCCGGACGGTCGGTGCTCGAGCTTCACCGAGTGGTGGGTGCAGACCGAATGACCGGGACGTCCCCGTTCTCCCTTTCGGAGGACCAGCAGGCCCTCAAGGCGACGGCGCGCCGCCTGGCGGGGTTCGATCTGAAGCACGCTGCCGTCGCCGGGGTTCCGGGGAGGGTCAACCGCCCTCTCGTGGCGGCTCTCGCGGAGACCGGGCTGCTCCCGCGCTTGTTTCCTTACTCGGCCGGGGGTGGCCGGGCGGATGATTCGATCTCGGCGCTCGAGCTGTGCCTGCTCCGCGAGGCGATCGCCCAGGAGTGCACCGAAGCCGAGACCGCCCTCGCCATGCAGGGGCTGGGCGGCCACGCGATCCTGCGGGCGGCAGGGCGGGAGGTCGTCGATCGCTGGGTGCCGGCCATCGCCAACGGGCAGGCCGTGGCCGCCTTCGCGCTGTCCGAGCCGGAGCACGGGACCGACGCGGGCGCGATCGAGCTCCTCGCGCTGGCCGACCCGAAGCAGGGCGGCTATCGGCTCTCGGGGGTGAAGCTCTGGATATCCAACGCCCCCGACGCCGACGTCTACGTCGTGTTCGCGAGGACCACCCCGGACATCGGCGCGAAGGGCGTCACCGCTTTCGTCGTCGCCGGCGACAGCCGGGGGCTCTCGGGAGAGGCGCTCGAGCTCCTGTCCTCCCACCCGATCGGGCGCCTCGAGTTCGACGATGTCTTCGTGCCCGAAGGCGACGTGCTCGGCCGCGTCGACCACGGGTTCGGCGTCGCGATGGGGACGCTCGACCTGTTCCGGCCGAGCGTGGGGGCCTTCGCTGTCGGGATGGCCCAGGCGGCGCTGGACGAGGTGATCCCGTACGCGGCGGACCGGCGAGCGTTCGGCAGGCCGATCCGTGAATTCCAGGCGGTCTCGCATCAGCTGGCCGAGATGGCCACCCGGACCGAGGCCGCCCGACTGATGGTCTATGCGGCGGCCGCCGCCTTCGACGAGGGACGGCCGGGTGTGACCAAGACTTCGGCGATGGCGAAGCTCTTCGCGACGGAGACCGCCCAGTGGGTGGTCGACGCAGCCGTGCAGATCAAGGGCGCGTGGGGCCTGATGAAGGGAACCATCCTCGAGCACCTGTATCGCGAGGTCCGGGCGCCGCGCATCTACGAGGGGACGAGCGAGATCCAGCGCGAGATCATCTCGCGCGAGCTGTACCGGACCTAACCCCAGCTCGGCTTCGTGACCGACGCCGACCCGCCGGCCAGATCGAAGTTTCGGTATTCGATGTCGCCGACCAACGCACGCAGGCGCGCGGCGTACGTGTCGGTCTCCGGGCGGTTCGAGTTCTGCATCGCCTCCTCGTAGGACGGGAACTCCACCCAGATGACCCAGCCCCCGGGCCGGTCCCGGTCCTTCATCATCACGGCCTGCCAGTAGCCGATCGCGCCCACCGTGTGCTCACCCCACTCGGTCATGAGCCCGAACAGCGCGTCCTCGTCGTTGCAGGTGAACGAGAGCGTCTGGACGAATCGCATCGACGTGCCTCCTCTCTGGATCAGTCCGCGGGGACGACCGCGGTGGCCATGAGCTCGACCCTGGCGCCGCCGACGAGGCCGGCGACCCCGACGAGCGCGCTCGCGGCGAAATGATGCCCGAACCGCTCGCGGTAGGCCCGGCCGATCTCCTGCGAGCGCGCGAGGTACTCATCGAGGTCGGTCGTGAAGATCTGGAGCGACACGACATGGTCTGGCTTCGCGTCGGCCGCCGCGAGCGCCACGACGACGTTCTGACACGCGGCCGCGAACTGCTCGACCAGGTCCCCGGGGATCGAGCCGTCCCGCGCATGGCCGGTCTCGCCCGCCAGGTAGATCGTGCGGCCCGGCGCGGGCTCCACGACGTGGGAGAACCCCCACGGCGCCGAGAGCGACTCGGGGTTGATGGACCGGTGCTCGCTCATCGGCCGGTCCACCTCGGCGCGCGGCCCTCCGTGAAGGCCCGGTAGAACTCGGCGTGGTCATCCGTTCGCATCAGCAGCGCCTGGGTCACGGCCTCGAGCTCGATCGAGCCCGAGAGGTCCATGTCCAGCTCGCGGGAGAGCAGCATCTTGGTGCTCGCGTAAGCGAGCGCCGGCCCGTCGGCCAGGCGGCGCGCGAGCGCCTCCGCGCGAGTCGCGAGATCCCCGTCCTCGACCAGCTCCCCGAGCCCGATCGCCGAAGCCACCTCCGCCGTGATGGGCTCACCGAGGAGGAGCAGCTCGCTCGCCCGCCCGAGCCCCACGACCCTGGGGAGCAGGTAGGCCGAGCCCATATCCGCGCCGGCCAGCCCGACCTTCGTGAACAGGAACGCGAACGACGCCGATCGGGCGAGGAGCCGAAGGTCGGCGGCAAGCGCGATCACCGCGCCCGCGCCGGCCGCGACCCCGTTCACCGCTGCGACGATCGGGACCGGGCATTCGCGCATGCGCTGCACGACGGAGCCGGCCATGCGGGTGAACTCGAGCAGCTCGCCGGGCTCGGTCGCGACCAGCCGCCCGATGATCTCTTGGACGTCGCCGCCGGAGCAGAACCCGCGGCCCTCGCCGGTGATCACCAGGGCCCGCGCATCGCCTCGCTGGGGGAGCTCGCCCAGCAGGTCGCGAAGGTCGGCGTAGACCTCGAAGGTCAGAGCGTTCAGCCGCTCGGGCCGAGTGAACGTGAGGGTCGCCACCTGGTCCTCCACGTCGAAACGGAAGTGCCGCCAGTCGTCGGTCGATGACGCCGAGCCTCGGAACGGGCTCATGCGAAGGCCGAGCGGCCCGTGATGGCCTGTCCCAGGATCAGCGTGTGGATCTCGCTCGTGCCCTCGTAGGTGAGCACCGACTCGAGGTTGTTCATGTGCCGGATGATCGGGTACTCGAGCGTGATCCCGTTGGCGCCCAGGATGGTTCGCGCCTCCCGCGCGATCCGAAGGGCCTCGCGGACGTTGTTGAGCTTGCCCAGGCTGATCTGCTCGGGGAGCAGCCGGCCCTCGTCCTTCATCCGCCCCAGGTGCAGCGCGAGGAGCGTGCCCTTCGTGAGCTCGAGGAGCATGCCGACCAGCTTCTCCTGGGTCAGCTGGTAGGAGGCGATCGGCCGGCCGAACTGCTCCCGCGAGCCCGCGTACTCGAGCGCCGTCCGGTAGCACGTCCGGGCCGCGCCCATCGCGCCCCACACGATCCCGAACCGCGCCTCGGAGAGCGTCGCGAGGGGCCCGCGCATCCCCCGGACCTCCGGGAGCACGGCGTCGTCGGGGAGCCGGACGTCGTCCAACACCAACTCCGAGGTGACGGACGCGCGAAGCGAGAGCTTGCGCTCGATGTCACGGGCGCTGAACCCCTTCGCGTCGGTCGGCACGATGAATCCGCGGATCCCGTCGTCGGTGCGCGCCCACACGATCGCGACGTCGGCGATCCCGCCGTTCGTGATCCACATCTTCGTGCCGGACAGGATCCAGTCCGAGCCGTCGCGCCGCGCGGCCGTGCGCATGCTGGCGGGATCGCTGCCGACATCCGGCTCGGTCAGTCCGAAGCAACCGATCACCTCTCCGGCAGCCATGCGCGGCAGCCATTCCTGCTTCTGCTCCTCGGAGCCGAAGCGCCAGATCGGGAACATCGAGAGCGACCCCTGGACGGAGACGGCGCTCCGGAAGCCGCTGTCGCCGGCCTCCATCTCCAGGCACGTGAGCCCGTAGCTCACGGCGTTCGCGCCCGCGCAGCCGTAGCCCTGCAGGTGCATCCCCAGGAGCCCCAGCTTGCCGAGCTCCGGGAAGACCTCCGCCGGGAACTCGGCGCGCTCGAACCATGCCTCGATCCCGGGAAGCACGCGCTCGGCCACGTACTGCCGGACGGCGTCACGGATCATGCGCTCCTCGTCGGAGAGCAACGCGTCGAGGCCGAGGAAATCGAGGGGGTCGGCGCCCATCGCGCCCACTTTATACGGGCCACCGAGCGCCGGGTAAGCTTCGCTCCCGTGAAGCCCCGGAGCCCGCGGTTCGGCCAGGAGGGCGGCGAGCTCTCGTACGGCAGCTATCTCCGCGTTCCCGAGCTGCTCGGCCTGCAGACGCTCCTGTCCTCCCCGCCCGCCCATGACGAGCTGCTCTTCATCGTCGTGCACCAGGCCTACGAGCTCTGGTTCCGCGAGGTCCTGTTCGAGCTCGAGACCGTCCGGTCGCTCCTCGTCGAGCAGGAGACGCATCGCGCCCGGCACCTGCTGGGACGTGTGCACGGCATCGAGCGGGTGCTGATCGAGCAGATCGCCGTGATCGAGACGATGACCCCGCAGGACTTCCTCGAATTCCGGTCCAACCTTGCCCCGGCGAGCGGGTTCCAGTCGGTGCAGTTCCGCGAGATCGAGTTCCTCTCGGGGCTGAAGGAACCCGGCCTGCTCGCGCACCTGGCCATGACACCGGACGAACGCGACCGGCTCGAGCGCCGGCTCGCCGAGCCCACGATCTGGGACGCGTTCTGCACGCTGCTCGATGCGAACGGCCTGCCGATGCCGCCCGAGGACGAAGCCGCACGGCGCGACAGCCTGCTCACGATGATGCGCGACCCGGCGAAGTTCGCCGAGCTCTTCGCGACCTCGGAGGCGCTCCTCACCCACGACGAGCTGTTCGCGCTCTGGCGCCGCCACCACGTGCTGATGGTGGAGCGGCAGATCGGCTCCAAAACCGGGACCGGGGGCTCGGCCGGGGCGTCGTACCTGCGCACCACGCTCGACAAGCGCTTCTATCCCGAGCTCTGGGATCTGCGCAGCTATCTCTGAGCGCCGTCACAGGATCGCCGGACACCCTCGTTCGAAACAGGACATCCGCCTCCACGGATCGGCCGTACCTGGAGTGAAGATGTCCTCGGACGGGAAGGATGAGGGTGGCGATGCTGGCCCACGATGACGTCCCACGGGACCACTGGGTCGAGGCCGTCCTCGATCAGCCGACCGTGTTCACCGAGGACTCGCTCGCCCGGTGGTACGAACGGCACCTCCCGTTGGTCGATCCGCTCTGGGTGCAGGGGCGGATCACGGCCGACACCGTGAACGATCCCGGCCGGGCGCACGTGCCGCATCCGCGCGATCTGCTGTTTCGGCGATCCGACGGCCTGCTCGAGCGCTACGTCCCTTCGAAGCACGGCTCGTGGTCGGCCTTCGGCGAACCGGTGCTCCTGCCCCTGGCCGGGTCAGGCGAGGACCGGCTCCGGGAGGAGGAAAACGCCGAACGGGTCTGGTTCACGCGACGCGCCGGCTAGGCCGGCGGATCGGCCATCGGGAGCAGGAAGTAGTACCCGTCGTTCGACATCCCGCTCGAGCGGTACAGCTGGTGGGCGACGCTTCGCTGGAAGCCGGACTCGAGCGTCACGCTCCAGCAGCCGCGCTCCGCCGCCAGCTCGAACGCCCGCGCGAGGAGCGCCTTGCCCGCGCCGACCCCCCGGGCCCCGGCCGTGACGATGAGGTCGGGGATCCACGCCTGCTCGATCCCCCAGTTCAGGCGCTCGCGGTATTCCAACGAGCAGAACCCGATGGGACGGCCGTCCAGCTCGGCAAGCAGCGACGCGGTGTTGGATCGCTCGACGTGCCGGCGGTAGACGTCCTCGGCGGCCGGCCGGCTCGCGTCGGAGAGCGCCGGCCGGCCGAGCTCGGCGAGGAGCGCCGCGACCGCGTCGAAGTCCTCAGGAGTGATCGCACGGATCGTGATCGCCTCGGTCACGCGGTTGGGAGCTCGTAGGTCCGGTACGTCGCGCGCAGCACCTTCTTGTCGAACTTCCCGACGCTCGTCTTGGGGATCTCCGCGACGAAGACGACGTCGTCGGGGAGCCACCATTTCGGGAACCGCGGGGCGAGGTACTCGAGGAGCTCATCGCGCGTCGCTGACCGTCCAGGTTTGAGGACCACGCAGGCGAGCGGCCGTTCGGACCAGCGCTCGCTCGGCACGCCGATGACCGACGCCTCGAGGACGGCGGGATGTCCCATGAGCGCGGACTCGAGCTCCACCGAGGAGATCCATTCGCCGCCCGACTTCACCAGGTCTTTGGTCCGATCGACCAGTTGGAGGAAGCCGTGGTCGTCCACGACCGCGACATCCCCGGTCCGGAGCCACCCGTCGACGAACCGCTCGGACCCGGTGGGGTCGTGGTAGTAGTCCGCGGCGACCCAGTTTCCCTTCACCTGCACCTCGCCCATGGACTTGGTGTCCCACGGGACCTCCTCGCCGTCCTCGGCGACCACGCGGAACCGCACGCCCGGCAGGATCCGGCCCTGCCGCGCGCGCAGGCGGAGCTGCTCCTCGTCGGGCAGGTCGTCCATCTCCGGCGTGAGCTGGGAAAGCGCCGCGACCGGGCCCGTCTCCGTCATGCCCCAGCCCTGCACGATGTCCACGCCGACCACGCGCTTGAACGCGTCGATCAGGGAGACCGGGACCGCCGAGCCGCCCGCGGTGATGTAGCGGATCGAGGACAGATCGCGCGGATGCTGCTCCAGGTACTGGAGCAGCCCGATCCACACGGTCGGCACCCCGGCCAGCACCGTGACGCCCTCCGATTCGATCAGATCGCAGAGCGAGGCGGGATCCGCGCTGTACTGCCCGGCGTAGACGTGCTTCGCGCCGGCGAGCGACGCCGCGTACGGCATGCCCCACGCGTTCGCGTGGAACATGGGGACGACGGGGAGCACGGCGTCCCTGTCCGACAAACCGATCGTCGACGCGAAGTTCAGCATCCACGAGTGCAGCACCATCGACCGGTGCGAGTACACGACGCCCTTGGGGTTCCCGGTCGTCCCCGACGTGTAGCACATCGCCGAGCCCTGGTCCTCCTCCAGCTCTGGCCACGTGATCTCGGGCGAGGCCCCGGCGAGGAGCGCCTCGTACTCGAGCGTCCCCGAGAGCCCGCCGGGGCCGCCCGGCCCCATCACGACCACGTGCTCGGCGGTGGTCAGCCGCGGCGCGACCAGTTCGAACGCCGGCACCAGGACGTCCTCGACCAGGATCACCTTGTCCTCGGCGTGGTTGGCGATCCAGGCGACCTGGTCCGCGTGGAGCCGGATGTTCAAGGTGTGCAGCACGGCGCCCATGCACGGGACGCCAAAGTACAGCTCGAGGTGCCTCGCGGTGTTGAAGCCGAACGAGCCGACGCGATCACCCGGACGAACACCGAGCGCCCCAAGCGCATTGGCAAGTCGCGCGGCCCGCTCGGCCATGTCCTCGTAGGACTCGCGCTCGATGCCAGCGGGGGTCTTCGTGACGATCTGCTGGCGGGGATGGAAGGTCTGCGCTCGTTCGAGGATCCGCGTGAGCACCAGCTCGTCGTGCTGCATGAGTCCCTGCATGGTGCGGCTCCTTCACTCGTGCGCTGGCGTGCGGATTGTAGGCTGAGGGCCATCGGAAGAGTAGGGGGGGAGCCATGCAGGGGAGCGGTTCCGGCCGGAAGCAGCAGGTGGCCGCCGGCCTGATCGGTGCGGGCGGCATCCTCGCTCTCGTGAGCTACGCCATGCACTGGGCGACGTTCACGTACCCACAGACCCTGACGAGCTCCGTCACGGTGCACGTCGGGCATCGGGGGATCGGATTGTGGTTCGGCGCCCTCCTGCTGCTGCGCGCCGTCATGACCTCGCGGCTGGCTCCTTCCCAGGCCCGACGCTGGGGCGGGTTCGCGATCGTCAGCGCCGCCTTCATCGGAGGCTACGCCCTCTACGACATCTTCACGGAACAGTCGAGCTCGATCTCGGCGCTCGTCGCGAACACGGCCGCGCACCTCGGTGTGCCGGCGAGTCAGATGCAGGCGGTCGTGGATCAGCAGGTGGCTCAGGGGGCCATCCACACGACGTTCACGGGCGTCTAGCTGGCACTCGCGGCATCGGCGCTCGCGCTCGCCGGAGCCGTCATGAGCCTCCGCTCACCCGTGGAGGCGCCGGCGGCGAGCGCCATGCCGGAGCCGCTTGCCCGGCCGGCCGCACCGCCGCCACCGGAGACCGACGAACCGGTTTCCTAGCCGGGGATCGCCACCGGCGGGAGGTGCGCGAACCCGTCCTGGAGCGCTTCCTCCTCGAACTCGACCTCCGGGAGCCTCCCGTGCAGGTAATCGTCGTACGCCTGCATGTCGAAGTGGCCGTGGCCCGAGAGGTTGAAGAGGATCACCTTCGGCTCGCCCGCCTCTCGCGCCGCGATCGCCTCGTCGATCGTCGCGCGGATGGCGTGCGTCGGTTCCGGCCCCGGGATGAACCCCTGCTCCTTGGCGAACTGGACGCCCGCTTCGAACACCTGGTTCTGCGTGTAGGCGCGCGCCTCCATCAGCCCCTCGCGAACGAGGATCGACATCGAGGGTGCATCGCCGTGGTAGCGAAGGCCGCCCGCGTGCACCGGTGCGGGCACGAACGTGTGTCCGAGCGTGTACATGGGGACGAGCGGCGTGAGCTCGGCCGTGTCGCCGAAGTCGTACGCGAACTTCCCACGGGTGAACGTCGGGCAGGCGGCCGGCTCGGTCGCGATGAAGCGAGTGGTCGTCTTCCCGGCGAGCCTGTCGGCCATGAACGGATAGGAGAGACCAGCGTAATTGGACCCGCCGCCGACACACCCGATGACGACGTCGGGGTACTCGCCGGCGAGCTCCATCTGCTTCTTGGCCTCCTGGCCGATCACCGTCTGGTGCATGAGGACGTGGTTGAAGACGCTCCCCAGCGAGTAGTTCGTGTCCTCGTTCGTGGCGGCGACCTCGAGCGCCTCGCTGATCGCGATGCCGAGCGAGCCCGTCGAGTCCGGGTGCTCCGAGAGGATCTTCTCGCCGGCGTGGGTCGTGGTGCTGGGTGAGGAGCGGACCTCCGCGCCGAAGGTCTCCATGAACACGCGGCGGTAGGGCTTCTGCTCGTACGAGGCCTTGACCATGAAGACCAGGCACTCCAGGCCGAAGACCTGGCACGCCCAGGACAGCGCCGAGCCCCACTGCCCCGCGCCCGTTTCGGTCGAGAGTCTGCGGATGCCCGCTTCCTTGTTGTAATAGGCCTGCGCGATGGCCGTGTTGGGCTTGTGCGACCCGGCGGGCGAGGTGCCCTCGTACTTGAAGTAGATGTGGGCGGGGGTCTGCAGCGCCCGCTCGAGCCGGCGGGCGCGATAGAGGGGCGTCGGCCTCCAGAGCCGGTAGACATCCATCACGGGTCCCGGGATGTCGTGCCAGCGCTCGGTCGAGACCTCCTGCAGGATGAGCGACATCGGGAACAGGGGGGCGAGCGCGTCCGGGCCGATCGGCTCCCCCGTCGCGGGGTGGACCGGGGGAAGGGGTGGCACGGGCAGGTCGGGCAGGATGTTGTACCAGGCGGTCGGGAGGTCGCCGGAGCTGAGGTTGAACTGGATGGGGTCGCTCATGCTGTGCTCCCTTCGACTCGTCCCGGGCGGGCGGCTGGGAGCCGCCCATTCTATGAGTTTTTTTCTCCGTTCGAGGTTCCCTCGCGCGCCGGGGCCGACCTAAGCTTCTCCGGTTCGTGCCCGCGCCCCCTGTCCCTTTCACCAAAGGAGGTACGAATGAAGCTGAGTCTGGTTCGCTCCCGTCACGCGCGATGGTTCGCCGTCACCGCCCTCGCGACGGGGTTCCTGCTGGCGATGAGCTCCACGGCGTTCGCGAACGTGGCGCTCAAGGTCGTGAGCAACGATCCGTACACGGACCCGGCCGCCTACCACGCCACGCAAGTGGAATCGGACACGTTCTCGAGCGGCAATACCATCGTGTCCGCGTTCCAGTCCGGCAGGTTCAGCGACGGGGGATCGGACAGCATCGGCTACGGCTTCACGACGAACGGGGGGGTGCGCTGGAACCACGGGTTCCTCCCCTCGACCACCGTGTGGGCGACTCCGCCGGGGCCGTTCAAGCGGGCGACCGACCCGGCCGTCACCTTCGACGCCAAGCACAACACCTGGATGATCGTCTACCTCGGCTCGCTCTCCACGTTCGGCTTCACCGGCAACGCCGTGCTGGTGAGCCTCTCGACCGACGGCGGCCGGACGTTCGGCAACCCCGTCACCGTCAAGAACACGACGGGGTTCCAGAGCTGGGACAGCACGTGGATCAACTGCGACAACACGACGACCAGCCCGTTCTTCGGGAGTTGCTACGCAACGTGGGATGACTTCGGCAGCGGCAATCCGCTGCATGTGTCGCACTCCACGGATGGCGGCCTGACCTGGACGGAGGGCACCGTCCCCAACGGGACGGTCGTCATCGGCGCCAAGGCCCAGCCGCAGCCGAGCGGCACCGTCATCATCGCGACCGACGACGGGTTCACCGGGTCGATCCAGGCGTTCAAGTCCACGAACGGCGGGGCGAGCTTCACCGGACCCGTCACCGTGGCCCCGATCAACCGGCACGTGCCGGCGGGCGGCGTCCGCTCGCTCGACGTGCTCGCCGCGGATGTCGACTCCGCCGGGACCGTCTACGACGTCTGGTATGACTGCAGCTTCCGGTCGGGGTGCGCAACCAACGACCTCGTCATGAGCACGTCCAGCAACGGGACCACCTGGACCGCACCCGTCCGCATCCCGATCGACGACGTGACGAGCACGGTCGATCACTTCCTTCCCGGGATCGCCGTGGAGCCTGGGACGTCGGGCGCGACGGCGCACCTCGCCGTCACCTACTACTTCTACCCGACGGCGAACTGCACCAGCTCGACCTGCAAGCTGGAGTTCGGCTTCATCGAGTCCTCCGATGGAGGTGCGACCTGGGGCGCGCCGGTGACGGTGACGGGCCCGATGAAGCTCACGTGGTTGCCGAACACGACGTCAGGCTTCATGGTCGGCGACTACACGTCCAGCTCGTTCGTCGGATCGAACTCGTTCTCGGTGTTCGCCGTCGCCAAGCAGGGCAACCCGGCCACCTGCGCCGTGGGCCAGGCGACCTCGTGCAACGAGTTCATGGCCGCGAACAAGAACCCGCTCCTGTCGACCGGCCCGACGCGGCCCGCGAGCTCCGGCCCGCGGTTGCTCGGGATCGGCGCGGCGGCGGGGGGACTGAAGGGCACGTACTGATCCACCCGCTTCGCGGTGAAGGGCCCGCCCGGGTCGACCCGGGCGGGCCTCATCGTTGTTCGAACCGACCTCGTCGAAATTGCGTACACGTGGGCGAAGCCCGTGCGCTGGTGCTGTCGCCTCGGCTGCTTCTGGCGGACGAGCCCACCGGTCACCAGGACGCCGACTGGGCGCGGGGCGTGCTACGCGCGATCCGCTTCGCCGCGAAGGAAGGAACGGCCTGCCTGGTCGCGACCCACCATCGCGAGGCGGTGCAGTTCGCCGACCGCGTCCTCGCGATCCGCGACGGTCAGGTGCGTGAGCTCGCCGCAGGCGAGGAGGGACACGTCACGGCGGAGTGAGGATCCCGCGGAGATCGGTCCCGGTCGAACGAGCGAGCTGATCCGCGGCGCACTGGGCCGGCGGCTTGTCGGGCCGCCACCGGAGGAACCGCGCGCCGTGTCGGATGCGCCCCGAGGTGACCTGATCGAACGCCACCTCGCAGACGAGCTCCGGCCGGAGGGGCTCGAACGAGAGGTCCTTGTCTGCGTTCCACCGGCTCCGGTACTCGGGCGTGTTCGGGACGTCGACCGACGGGCCCGAACGGTGGGCCTCGAGCTTCGCCACGAGGTCGCGCCGGGCCTGCGCGGTAAAGCCGGAGGTGAACCCGACCTGCCACAGCTCACCCTCGGGCGAGTACAGGCCGAGCAGGAGCGAGCCCACCGCGACGCCGCGCTGGTCCTTCGCCCAGCGCCACCCGATCACCACACAGTCGGCCGTGCGCAGTCGCTTCACCTTGCGCATCTCCCGTTCCCCCGGGCGATACGTCGAGGCCGTGTGCTTGGCGACGACGCCGTCCAGCCCGGCGACGTCGAAGTGCTCGAGCCACCCCGCGGCGATGTCGCGATCGTCGGTGCCGGGTGACAGGTGAACCGGCGGGCGCGCCTTCGCCATGACCCGCTCGAGCTGGGCGCGCCGCGTCGCGAACGGCTCCTTCCGTAGGTCGCGATCACCCAACGCCAGCAGGTCGAAGGCGATGAACGACGCGGGCGTCTCCTTCGCGAGCCTCGCCACGCGCGAGGCGGCGGGATGGATGCGCTGCTGGAGTCCGTCGAAGCTCAAGCCGCGGCCGTCGGGAGTGAACAGGACGATCTCGCCGTCCAGGACGTAGCGAGGCTGCTTGAGGGTTCGCGCCGCGTCGACCAGCTCGGGAAAGTAACGGGCGAACGGCAGCTCGCCCCGGCTCGAGACGAACACGTCCTGCCCATCGCGAAAGACGATGGCGCGAAACCCGTCCCACTTCGGCTCGTAGCGCCACCCGTCGCCCTCGGGCAGCGAGTCGACGTGCTTGGCCTCCATCGGCGCGAGCGGCGGCTGGAAGGGCAGATCCACGATCCGGATGCTACCCTTGGCCCGACCCGCGTACCGAGCTCGACCTGCGGGTGCTCCTCGACGTCCCAACGCGTGCGGCTCATCGCGGCATCGCGCCCGGCACCGGCAGCAAGGAGAGTGCGTGGACCCCGAACAGCAGGGACGAACGGTCTGGCAGGGCCGGATCGGCGACTCGCCGCTCCGCGTCGACATGCTGCCGTCCGGCCGCATCTTCGCCACGTGGAACGTGCGCGGGAACGAGCGCCGAGCGGTGCTCGAGACGATCCAGCAGCTGGAGCAGCGCGTGCTGTTCCAGCTGATGCTGGGCGCCGGCCCGCAGGAGGACGTCGTCGCTCGCCAGGTGATCGCCGCGGTGCAGGAGGGCCAGCTCGGCCTCCCGGATCCCACGCAGGCGCCGGCGCAGATCAAGCGGAAGAAGAAGAACGCCCGTCGCGGGCCGCCGCGCTCGCGACGCCGCCGTTAGGCCGCGCGCCGGCTTCGACCGAGGGCGTACCCCAGCGTGTAGGCGAGCGCGCCGACGAGCGCAGCGCCGCCCCCGGCAGCCGACGCGACCAGCGTTCGCCTGCGCGCCACCCGGAAATCCAGGACCTGCCAGCCGTGGCGCCTGGCCTCGGCCAGCAATCGCCGGTCCGGATTCATGGCCACCGGCGTGCCCACGAGCTCGAGCAGCGGCAGGTCGTTGATGCTGTCCGAGTACGCGAACGATCGCGCCAGGTCGATCTGCCGCTCCGCAGCCACCTCGCGCACCCGCCGGGCCTTCTCCTCGGCGTGGCAGAGCGCGCCGTCCAGCCTCCCCGTGTACCGATCGCCCTCGATCTCGGCTCGCGTGCCGACGACTCCATCCATCCCGAGCTCGCTCGCGAGGAGCGCGATGAAGTCCTGCGGCGACGAGGAGCAGAGGTACACCTCGCGTCCCGCCACGCGATGGCGTGACACGAGCTCGACGGCCTGCGGGTAGAGCCGCGGGATGATCTCCTGCTCGGCGACGGATCGCCCGACCGCGATGACCTCCTCGCGCGACCTCCCCGCGATCGCCTGGAGCGACGCCTCCCGGGCGCGCTCGATGCGGTCGGGATCCTCGCTGCCCGAGAGGCGGAACGCGAGCTGGTCCGCGGTCATCCGAACGATGTCGCGCAGCTCGAAGAACCGCTGACGATACATCTCCCTGGCCAGGGGAAACAGGCTGGAGCCGGGGAGCAGGGTCTTGTCGAGATCGAAGAACGCCGCCTCTCGTGCCACGGGCCCGAGTCTAGCGACGATCCAGCCACCCGCCCTCGGCGCCGCGCCGGTCGGCCACGAGTCCGGCCAGGATGGAGAGCGCGATCTCCTCCGCGGTGCGAGCGCCCAGGTCGATCCCCACCGGGCTTCGCAGCCGGGCGATCTCCTCCTCGCTGAGGCCCGCGTCGCGGAGCGCCTGCAGGTACGGCGCGACGTGACGGCGGCTGCCCATCACGCCCACGAAGCGCGCCGGCGAGCGAAGAAGCGCCGCCACCGACTCCGCCACCCCCGGCGCATCATGGTCGGTGTGGACCGCGACCGTGTCGCCTTCGATCGAGAGGCCGTCGGACGATGACTGCACCCGCGCGGCCGCGCGGTGCTCCGGCGTCACGCGTTCGCCCCGCGACTCCACGAGGACGGGATCGAACCCGAGGTCGCGAGCCCATCGCGTGAGTTGGAGCGCGACCGGCGTCGCGGAGAACGCGATCAGCAGCACGGGTCGCACGAAGGGCTCGAGATAGACCTCGATCGAGCCCAGATCGTGCTCGTAGGTCCGTGTCGTCGGACGCGCCTCGGACAGCACGCCCGGAGCGTCGCCGATCGCCGCTGCGTCGAACTCCGCGCAACCGAGGGTGCCGGCGAGGGGCCCGCCGCTCCCGACGAGGATCTTCATCCCCACCCGGCACGGCGGGTTGCCCTGCACCCGGACCGCGGTTGCCATGACCACGCTCTCGCCCACCGCTCGCCGCCGCGTCAGCTCCTCCTCGATGTTCGACCCGTGCGCGTGTGTCGTTGACGAACCCTTGGACGCATCGCCCGGCCCATGCGCCGTGGTCCCGGCCAGGAGATCGAGTGCGTGGGGGAGCACGCCCGCGATCGCCGCCAGGCTCTCCGTCGCGCCGCGCTCGCTCCCCGGGAGGTTCACGATGAGCGTCGAGCCGCGGCTGCCGGTGATGCCGCGCGACAGCGCGGCGAACGGAGTCCCCGCGCGCCCGGCCGCGCGCATCTCCTCGGCCAGGCCCGGCGCCTCCCGGTCGACGACCGCCCGGGTCGCTTCGGGCGTGACGTCGCGCGGGCCCAGACCCGTCCCGCCGGTGGTCGCGATGAGCGCAACCCCTTCGTCGCTCAGGGACCGAAGCAGCCCCGAGATCCGGTCCGCCTCGTCGGGCACCACCTCGCGCCGAACGACGTCGAACCCCGCCGCGACCAGCATCTCCGCGACCGCCCGCCCGGAGGCGTCGTCCCGCGCGCCCGCAGCCACGCCGTCGCTCACCGTGACCACCGCCGCAACACGCCGCTGCCGCTCGCCAGCCATGGAGGCTATTCTTGTCGAAACGACGGGAGCAGGCATGACGCTGCAAGCGACCGACGGGCCGACCCCCACGACGGGGCCGCTCGTCGACACCTTCGGACGGATCGCCGACGACCTGCGGATCTCGGTGACCGACAAGTGCAACTTCCGCTGCACCTACTGCATGCCCGCCGAGGGCCTGCCCTGGCTTCCCAGGGACGAGGTCCTCCGGTTCGAGGAGATCGTCCGGCTCGCCGGCGTCTTCGCCGGCCTCGGCGTCAAGGAGATCAAGCTCACGGGCGGCGAGCCCACCGTCCGCCGCGAGCTGCCCTCGCTCGTCGCCATGCTCCGCGACGCGCAGCCGGGCCTCGCCATCTCGATGACGACGAACGGCTATCTCCTGGACAAGCTCGCCCAGCCGCTTGCCGCCGCCGGACTCGACCGGGTCACCATCTCCTGCGACTCGCTCTTGCGCCACCGGTTCGAGGAGATGACCCGCCGCGACGCGCTCGATCAGGTCCTCGCCGGCATGCGCGCCGCGGAGCAGGCCGGCCTGACTCCGATCAAACTCAACTGTGTCGTCATCGCCGGCACGAACGAGGACGAGGTCGTCGACCTCGCGAGGTTCGCCCGAGACTCGGGCTACGAGGTCCGCTTCATCGAGTACATGCCGCTCGACGCCGAGCAGCACTGGGAGCGGGCGAAGGTCGTCCCCTCGCGGGATGTCCTCGCCCAGATCGATGCCGTCTTCCCGTTGACGAAGGCCAGCCACGAGACCGAGCCTGCGACCAGCTACCGTTTCACCGACGGCGCCCCCGGGGCGGTCGGCGTGATCGCCTCGGTCACCGAACCCTTCTGCGACACGTGCAATCGCCTCCGCATCACCGCCGACGGCCAGCTCCGCGCGTGCCTGTTCGCCATGCACGAGGCCGACCTTCGCGCCCCGCTCCGATCAGGCGCCTCGGACGACGACATCGCCCAGATCATCCGCACCGCCGTCTGGGCGAAGTGGGAGGGCCACAAGATCAACCATCCGGACTTCGAGCGGCCGGCGCGCTCGATGTCGATGATCGGCGGCTGACGGCAGCTTCGTGCGGGTCGACTACGCGTTCATCGCTGAGGCGGCCGACGCGCAGAACCACTTCTTCTACGTCACCCGCGGCGGCGCCGACGTCCATTTCGCGCCACGCACCGCGCCCAAACCACTCCGAATCGACGCGCTCTCGTTCGTGGTCGGGATCGTCGGCGAGGCGCACGAGGTCGGCGAGGAACTCCCGATCGCCTGGACGATCGTGGACGCCGACGGCCGCCCGAGCTTCCGTCAAGAGGGTGTGGTGCGCTTCCAGCAGCACCCGATCGACCCGACAAGAACGAAAACGAACGTCGTGGCGATCCGCTTCTACGGCTTCATCGTCCCCGACTTCGGCGCATACCTCTTCGAGATCCACCATGGCGACGAACGCCTGACCCAGGTCCCGTTCTGGGTCGTGCCGCTCGATCAGGCAGTGACGGGCCCGGTCTGACGCTCGTGCGTCAGCTCGGTGGGCTCGCGGGCAGCGCGACGGTATGGACGGGAAGGCGCGTCCTGCGCGCCACGCGTCTCGCCTCGTCCCCGCGAAGCCAGCGTTCCCACCGACCGACTTCAGGAGCGCCCACGACGATGGCACGACATCCCAGGAACTCAGCCCACCGGGCGATGGCCTTGCTCGCGTGCCGGGACCCCACGACCTTCGTGCTGGCCTGGACCCTCCGCGCTCCCAGCGCACGCGCCGCGTCGTCCACGATGGCTCGCTGCTCGTCCCACTCCCGCTTGCTCGGGTACAGCATCGGGTTGGGCAGTCCCAGCGCCGTCCCCCAGATCCTGGCAACGGAGAGGACCAGGACTTTGGTCGGCCTCTCTCGAGCGAGCTCGACCGCACGGTCGATCGCCTCGGGCGCGATGGGCCCACCGGTCGAGGCCAACATGATCGCGCGGACTCGCGGCCCGCGCGGGACACGCGCAGCGGCCCGAGCGTGCCGCTGCGCGTCCCGTCGCGTGTCGTCGGCCTCGGGCGCGGAGCCCACGTCTCGACGTTCCCGGCTCAGCCGCTCGCGGACCGAGCGGTCGCCCTGACGTCGGTCGTTCCCAGCCGCCGGTCCTGGGCCTTCCTCCACCAGTACAGGGGGAAATACGTCAGGACGACGGCGATCCCGATGAAGAACGCCTTGATGCCACCCGGCTGGCAGCCCTTGATCACGCAGGACGGGATCCCCAGTGCCCAGGCGATGAAGAACATCAGGGCCAGGAACAGCGCAACGTACTTGAAGCCCTCGGGGAGCCGATAGGGGCGTTCCAACTCCGGACGCCATCTCCGCAGGAAGTAGTAGCCGAGCATGACCGGCACGAACATCCCCACGTACCCGACGTTGCTGTAGACGTAGATCGTTCCCGGCGTTCCCAAGAGAACCAGGAAGACGTTCATGACGACGTTCAAGCCCATGGCGATGTCCGGAACGTTGTGCCGGTTGACGTGGGCGAAGATCCGGGGAAACTGGCCGTCCAGCGTCATCTGATACACGGATCGGGCACAGCCCATGATGGCGTTGAGGCTGGAGAGGGCAAGTGCGATGATCAGCGTGACGCTGACGAGCTTGTCGATCCCTCCGATGTGCGCCACCTTCCCGGCGAAGGTCGAAAAGAGCGAGACCGGAGCGGCTGCGTTCGCGGTCACTCCCTTGAGCCCGATCACACCCAGGACGACCAGGGGCAGCACCGTGTAGATGAAGACCCCGTACCCGGCTTCCAGGTTCATCGCGAGCGGAGCGTCACGCTTGGGGTTCTTGCACTCCCCGATGTAGCACGCGGCCGCCTCCATCGCGATGACGTTCCACGTGAGCAATGCGGAAAACTGCAGCGAGAGGAAGAGCCCGTGCCCGGAGAAGAGGTTCGCGCCGTCCGGCGTATGCAGCGGCCAGAGGTTTGCCGAGTGCAGCGTCGACGGTTTGAAGAAGGGCAGGATCGCCATGAACGTCAGGGGGATCATCGACAGCAGACCGAGGATCGTGGCGGTCGCCGTACCGAACCGGATCCCGAGGTAGGCCGGGATGAACAGCACAAGGGACAGCACGGCCCCGAACAGGAACGTGAAGATGGTGACCGGCGTTCCGAAGAGGTTGGCCATCACGGCGGTGTGATCGTGGAAGCCGAACAGCGCCGGCAGATACGCGGCGGTGAGGATGTTGTTGACGGCCATGACCGGCATCCAGCCGAGCCAGTACATCCACATCGTGATCCCGTTGATGTGGGGGTAGAGGCGGGGCAGTCGGTCCTTGAATGCGAAGTAGGCGTACGCCGGTGCACCGCCCGTTCGCTCGGGCAGCATGGCCGCCAGCTCCGCGAGCAGCATGCACATCAGGCCCCCAAGGACCGTCCAGAAGAAGAAGTTCGGCAGGGCGGCCGCCCCCAGGCCCGCCAGGACGGGTCCGGTGACCCCCGTGACCAGGATCGTGCCGGCCAGCCCGACGACGAACGCGCCCCACCAGTTCGTTTCCTTCGACAGATCACCCCCGACGTAATTCTCGACTTTCACGGTGCCCGGCCGATTGTCACCTGGGCTCATGGGTTCCCCCCTTCGACGACGCCGACGCCTCTCGTTCGTATCTGGCGCTCACCTCCCTTGCTCAGAACAGCGTGAGGTACTTGCTCACCTCCCAATCGGTGACCTGATCGTGGTAGTTCTTCCACTCTCGCTGCTTCACGTTCACGAAGTAATCGATGTAGTCGCCGGTGGGCGTCTTGCCGAAGGCCTCGCGGAGCACGTCGTCCCGCGCGAGGTTCCGGGTCGCGTCCAGGAGGTTGGAGGGCAGGATCTCGATGCCCCGGATCGTTCGCTCCTCCTCGGGCGTCTCGTACATGTTGCCGAGGTTGGGCTCACCCGGGTCCAGCCCGTTCTCGATCCCGTCGAGGCCGGCGGCCAGGATCGCCGTCGCCGCGAGGTAGGGGTTGCACGCCCCGTCGACCGTGCGGTCCTCGAATCGGCCGGGTGCGGGGATCCGGATCATCTGACTGCGGTTGTTGCCGCCGTACGTGACGTAGACCGGCGACCAGGTTGCCCCCGACGTCGGTGCTCCCACGATCAGTCGCTTGTAGGAGTTGACGGTCGGCGCGGTGATGGCGATGTATGCCTGGGCGTGCTTCAGCAGTCCGCCGAGAAACTGGTATCCGAGCTTCGAGAGCCCGAAGCCTCTGGGATCGTTCGGGTCCTGGAACAGCTCGGTATCGCTCTCCGCGTCCCACAGGCTCATGTGGATGTGACAGCCGTTCCCCGTCAGGTGGGAAAAGGGCTTCGGCATGAAGGTGGCGAGGAGCCCTCGCTGCTGAGCCAGCATGTGGACCATGTAGCGGAAGAAGATGATGCGGTCGGCGGTGGTGACCGCATCGCTGAACACGAAGTTGGACTCGAACTGGCTGTTCGCGTCCTCGTGGTCGTTCGCGTAGTTGTCCCACCCCAGCTGGCTCTCGTACTTGGAGAGCGTGGTGATGAAGTCGTAGTTGCGAGTCAGACCCTTCATGTCGTAACAGGGCCGGTCGAGGGTATCGAGCGGGTCCGCGATCTCGATCTTGCCGTCGGCTCCCTGTCGGATCAGGAAGAACTCGGCCTCCATCCCCATCTTGAAGACGTATCCCTTCGACCGGGCCTTCTCCATCTGGCGCCGAAGGATCGTCCTCGGGCAGTACGGCCAGGGCTCGCCCTCGACGTAGATGTCGCACGCGAACCGAGCCAGATTGGGCTGCCACGGGACCGGTGTGTAGCTGGCCGGGTCCGGCATGGCCGCGATGTCGGGGTCGTGCGGACCCTGGCCGAGCTCACCCGCGGCGAATCCGGCGAATCCGGCGCCGTCCCGAAACACGTCCTCAAGATGTGTGGCCGGGACGAGTTTCGCAGAGGGCTTGCCCCACATGTCGACGAACTGCGCGAAGAGGAACTCGATCCCTCGGTCGTCGATGATCTTGCGGACGTCGTTCACGGAACGCGGACCCTCAGCCATCTTCCCTCCCTTCCTCAAGAGCCGACCTCCTCATCCAGCGAAGCTTGACCACCTTCACCGCGATGGCAAGCGAGAGCCAATCCTCTCGATGGAGATCGAGACCGCAGATGCGCTCCACGCGCGCCAGGCGCTGGCGTAGGGTGTTGGGATGGATGAACAGCTGCCGAGACGTGGCCATGAGATTCCCCCGCGCGTCGAGATAGGTCTCGAGCGTGCTCAGGAGCTGGGTGCCTCGCCGCCGCTCGTAGTCGACCAACCGCTCGATGCGCCCCTGATACCGATCGCGCACTGATTCATCGGACATCAGGGCATACCGGTACGAACCAAGCTCCTGATACGTGAACACGCCTGCCGCGCCCCGGAGGAGGGCACCCGTCTGGGCCGCCGCCGCCGCCTCCTCGAAGCCGCGCCGCACGGACCCCGCACCCTCGCACGTGTCGGAGAGTCCCATGGTGAGCGCCGGCGGTTCGCTGCCGGCGATCTCGTCGAAGACCTCGCGGACGGTCGCCGCCACGTGATCCGGGTCGTCGCCGCTCACCGGGATGAGTGCCCGAAGCGACGCCTCCCGATGATCGAACAGCGCGCCCGGGATGAGGCGGATGATGCCCGCCTCGATCAGCAGTGAACGCTCGCTCCAGTGGAGCTCGGGCGGGGCTCGCCGGGCGGTTCGAGCCCGCGGTCGGCCACCCACCCGCCTGGACTGGGGACGACTGTTCCAGGGGATGGCATGGAGGAGGACGTGGGGCAGCCTCAGGTCAACTTCGAGCCGGCGCGCCTGCGACTCCACCCCGCGAGTTCCACCGTCGCCGCTCGACAGGGCCTCGAACAGGTCCTTGACGAGGTTCTTCTCCTGCAACCACTCGATCAGCTGTTGCTTCTTGATCGCGACGGCGGTCTGGGAGCTGATCGCTGCCAGCGCGCTTGCGATGCCGGGAGCAGGATGCTCGACGAGTACGCACAGGACCCCCAGCTGCTCCTCGCCCACCGCCAGGGGCACGAAGAGCGGTGTCCCCGCCGCTCCGTCCCACAACGCTTCGGCGAGGGTGCGGCTCTCCCTGGCCGCCGCGAGAGGCTCGCGATCTTGGATCGCGTCGAGCCACAGTTCGGCGGCACCCATGGCGGGTGCCTGCTCGCGCCGGGGGGACGCTGCCTTCAGGGCGAGCCGCCGGTCTGTCTCCCAGAGATAGATCTCGCAGTGCGACGCGCCCGAGAGGGCCCGGCAATCCGAGGCGACGATGGCCAGGAGCTCGCCGACCGAGGATGCGGAAGCGATCTGTTGCGAGATTTTCGAGATGTCGGTGAGGAGCGCGACCCTGCGAGTTGCATCTTCGTACAGACGGGCGTTCTCGATGGCCCCTGCCACGAGCGCGGCGGTGTGTTCGAGGAAGTCGAGATCGGGGCGGCCGAATTCGTGGGGCGCCACCGCATGCAGCGTGATCACGCCGATGACTTCGGAGGCCCTGGACAAGATGGGCACCGACACGAGGGACTGGAACTGCTCGTCCTCGAGCTCCGGGAAATACCTCACCCGAGGATCCTCAAGCGCTCGGTCCCGGATGAAGGCGGATCGCCGGGTCCTGGCCACCCAGCCCGTCAGTCCCTCGCCGATACCGAGGTGAACCCTTCCCTCGAGGTGCGTGTACTCCCGCGATGCCGCCCGCAGCACCAGCTCCCCATCCTGCTCGAAGTAGACGAAGCAGGCGTGGCAGTGCGTGGCCTCGGTGACCAGTCGCACGATCCCTCGCAGGATGGCCGTGAGATCGGGCCCGGAGCCAATCGTCTCGATGACCTGAAACAGATACGCCCGGTCGTCGAAGACGTGTCGAACCCCGCCCAGCCGCGTCCTGGACGCGTCCTCCATGCCCGCAGACCTGCGTCCGGCCAGCTCCAGCCCCCGGCCCTCCGGCCCCTTGTGTGGCGACCGTCCAAGCGGTGTTGTATATAGAGCACGTAGGGTTCGTCAAGAGAGCGTTAAGAGCGCGCCCGACGATCCTCCCCGTTCCGCCCCACGATATGGAGCTTCCATCCATACGCGGATGGCCAAAAGCGGCGTTGTTGGACCCCTCGGGGCTGTGGTCCGGGGCGCTCCGCACGCGGTACCTTGTTGACGAGTGGGGTCCGCGGGGCTCCACCCGAGGGCAGAGACGTGTGCGGCATCGTTGGCCTGTTCCAGAAACAGGGAGAGTCCTCACGGCTTGGCGAGTTCCTGGTGGGGATGTGCCAGGAGCTCTATCGCCGTGGGCCCGATTCGGTCGGGTTCGCCCTCTACGGCCCTCCTCCGAACGGCGCCTTGGTCGTCCGAGTGGACCTCGACCGTCCGGACCACGAGTCGGCCGCGAGGTTCGTGATCGAGGCGGCCGAGGAACTCACCACGGTGAAGGATTGGTTGCTCAGGGGCCGGAACGTTCGACTGCTCGTGACCTCCGACGCCGAAGGGAAGCTCGCCGATGGGATCGAGGAACGCGTTCCCGGGGCTCGGGTCTTCTCGGTGGGCCGCTCGATGGAGATCATCAAGGACCTCGGCTCCGCCGAGGACGTGGATCGCGCCTACGAGGTCTCCTCCTTCGGTGGCACCCATGGGATCGGCCACACGCGCATGGCGACCGAGAGCCGGGTGGACATCGCGCACTCCCACCCGTTCTGGGCCAAGCCCTTCCCGGACATCGCCGTTGTCCACAACGGCCAGATCACGAACTACCACAAGCTCCGCCGGCTGCTCGCGATGAAGGGGCATCGGTTCTCCACCGAGAACGATTCCGAGGTCATCGCGGTCTACATCGCAGACCGGTTGGAGGCCGGCGAGAGCTTGGAGGATGCGCTCCGGGCCTCGGTTTCCGACCTCGACGGAACCTTCGCCTACCTGATCTCGACCGCCCAGGGCGTGGGGCTCGCCCGTGACCAGTTCGCCACCAAACCGCTGCTCTACGCCGAGGACGACGACATGGTCGTGCTCGCCTCGGAGGAGGTCGCGATCCGGCGCGCGTTCAGCGACCCCAACCTCGTCCCTCGCGAGCTGCAAGCGAAAGAGGTTCGTTGGTGGCTCAGGTGACGGCGCCCGCCATGGTCGACGGTGAGGGCCGGTCGACCCGGGAGATCAACACCGAGATCAAGCGCCTCATCGCCGAGGGTGCGAGCGAGATTCGAGTCGAAAACCCCGCCGGACGCCACTCGATGGCCGTCGCCCTGAAGGCGGGCGTGGCGATCGACATCCGCGGCCCCGTCGGGTGGTACGCGGCCGGCATGAACGACGGCCCGCACATCACGATCCGGGGAAACTGCGGGTGGGGGTTGGCCGAATGCCAGATGGTGGGCCGGGTGGACGTGCATGGCCATGCGGGATCGGGGACCGCCGCCTCGATCCGAGGCGGCCTCGTCTTCGTCGCGGGAGACACGGGAGCTCGTGCGGGGATCGCCATGAAGGGCGGAACGCTGATCGTCGCCGGAAGCGTCGGTTACATGTCCGGCTTCATGATGCAACGCGGCACGATGATCGTCTGCGGCGACGCCGCGGATGGGCTGGGGGACTCCATGTACGACGGCACGATCTTCGTCGGCGGCTCCATCGCCTCACGCGGAGCCGATGCCGAGGAGAAGGACCTGACCGAGGAGGACCGGACTTTCCTTGGTGGCGCGCTCGCCGAGTTCGGGATCGAGGCGAGCGCGTTCGACTTCACGAAGATCCAGTCCGGCCGGAAGCTCTGGAACTTCTCCACGAAGGAGCCCGAGCTGTGGAAATCAGCGCTCTAGCGGCAGGGACACGATGAGCGACGGCGAGAACCTCCAGACGCTCCGCGAGTCCAAGATCTGGACTCGCCAGGTCATCGAGGACATCCAGCTGAAGGCACAGCTCGGGCGATACCGCATGCAGGGATTCTCGACCCATCGCCGGGTGCCATCCTTCGACGACCTGACGTTCGTGCCCTGCACCCTGTCCCGGGTCCCACTCGAGGGGTACCGGGAGAAGTGCGAGACGCGGACGGTGTTGGGCACCCGGTTCGCCCAACGGCCGGTGGTGCTCGACCGGCCCATCACCATCGCGGGCATGTCGTACGGGGCGCTGTCGAGGCACGCGAAGACGGCCCTCGGCAGGGCTGCCAAACGAGCCGGGATCTCTACCACGACCGGCGACGGGGGGATGTGCCAGGAGGAGCGCGACGAGGTCGACGTGATGATCTATCAGGTGCTCCCCAGCCGGTACGGGTTCAACCCCGACCACCTGAAGATGGCCCAAGCCGCTGAGATCGTGATTGGACAGGGAGCGAAGCCCGGCACCGGGGGCGTGCTGCTCGGTTCCAAGGTCTCCCGGGAGATCGCCGAACAGCGCACCTTGCCCGTCGGGGTCGATCAGCGGAGCCCGGTTCGGCATCCCGATTTCATCGGGCCGGACGACCTCCAGCTCAAGATCGAGGAGGTGCGGGAGGCCACCGACTGGCAGGTCCCGATCTACGTGAAGATGGGCGCCTCGAGGGTCGCGGACGACGTGAAGCTCGCGGTGAAGGCCGGAGCCGACGTCCTGGTGATCGACGGGTTGGAGGGCGCGACGGGCGCGTCCCCGGAGGTGCTCCTGGATCACACGGGCATCCCCACGATGAGCGCGTTGTGCGAGGCGGTTCGATCGCTCGAGGAGATGCGGGCGCTCGGCGAGGTGCAGATCATCGTGTCGGGCGGCATCAAGAACGGGGTGGACGCGGCGAAGGCCCTGGCGCTCGGAGCGGACGCCGTCTCGATCGGTACCGCGGCTCTCATCGCCCTGAACTGCAACGCTCCCCTCTTCATCGAGGATTACCGGCGTCTCGGAGTGGAGCCGGGCTTCTGCCACCACTGCCATACCGGCCGGTGTCCCGTCGGCATCACCACACAGGACCCCGAGCTCATGGCGCGGCTCGAGGTGGAGTCGGCGGCAGAGCGGGTGTTCAACTTCCTCCAGTCCATGACCATGGAGATGCAGATGATCGCCCGAGCCTGTGGGAAGGCCGATGTCCACCACCTCGAGGCAGAGGACATGCGCGCGCTCACGCTCGAGTCGTCACTCATCACCGGCATCCCGCTCGCGGGCACTGACTTCGTGCTTTCCCCCGAAGCCATCGCGCAACGCGTCGCGCAGGCGCTCGCGCCGCACTCGAACGGATCCCACGACCGGCAGGCTCGGGAGGCGAGGCTCGAGCAGGAATGACGTTCGTCGTCCCCTGCCCGGATTGCGGACCCAGGGAAGTCCAGGAGTTCAGCTTCGGCGGCGAGTCCTCGACGCGCCCCTCACCCGATGCCCCGCCCACCGAGCTCGCTCGGTACCTGTTCTTCCGCCGGAACGCGGCGGGACCCAGCGTCGAGTGGTGGTTCCACCGCGACGGATGCCGTCAATGGTTCTTGGCCGTGCGTGATACGCGCACGAACACGGTCGAGTCGGCCTCGTGGCCGACGGATCGGCCTCACACCAGCGAGTGAGAGGAACGAGGCTCCCGGAGGGCCAGGCCGAGGCCATCGACCGCGGCGCGCCCCTCACGATCACGGTGGACGGGCGCCGGCTGGCAGCGTTCGTCGGCGACACGGTCGGCTCGGCCCTGGCGACGTCGCGGCTGACGGTGATCAGCCGGTCGTTCAAGTACCACCGGCCGCGGGGACTCTTCTGCATGACCGGCGACTGCGCCAACTGCCTGGTGACGGTGGACGGAGTGCCCAACCTGCGCGCCTGCCGGGAGCCCGTTCGATCGGGGATGTCCGTTCGGCGCCAAAACGCCTGGCCCAACGCCACCGTGGACGCCCTTGGCGTGCTGGATCGCCTCTCGTTCCTCATGCCCCCGGGGTTCTACTACAAGATCTTCCACCGGCCTCGGTTCCTGTGGCCCGCCGTGGAGCCCGTGATCCGAAGGGTTGCCGGGCTTGGACGGGTCCCGAGAGAGGAGGACGACGAACCGCGGGAGAAGGTCCACCTCCACCCCGACGTGCTCGTGGTCGGCGGGGGGCCGGCCGGCCTCGCCGCCGCGACGGAGGCGGCGCGGGCGGGCGCCCGCACGGTCCTGGTGGACGACGGGGGTGAACCGGGGGGGCACCTGCGGGCGATGGTTGACGACGTGCAGCTTGCCCCCGGCGACTCGGCGATGCCCGGCCACCGGGCGGCGGCGGCGCTGCTCACGGAGGCAACGGAGGCCGGCGTTCGGATCCTCTCCTCGACCAACGCCTTCGGCGTGTTCGAGGGTCTGCTCGTTGCGGCGTTCGATCACGAGCGCCTGTACCGCATCCGGCCGGGTGCCCTGATCGTGGCCACCGGTGCCATGGAGCAGTCGGCGGTGTTCCCGAACAACGATCTCCCCGGGATCCTGCTGTCTCGCGCCGTCGATCTCCTCGTGCATCGGTACCGGATCCTGCCGGGCCGCCGGGCGGTGGTCGTACCCCTGGAGCGGGCGGCCTACCGAACCGCGGCATCGCTCGCGGTCGAGGGCGCCGAGGTCGTGGCCCTCGACCCGAGGGAGACTCCGCCCCCGGAGTGCGCGGCCTTGGTTGCTGCGGGCGGCCGCGTCATCAGCGGGGCCACGCTCACGCGGGCTGACGGCCAAAGGCGGGTCCGGCAGGTCACGTACCGACGGGCGGGGGGGACGCCGGAGACGATGGCCTGCGACGTTCTCGTCATCGGAGGTCCCCTCGTTCCCGCCACCGGCCTCCTCGCCCAGACGGGCGCGGAGTTCGTCTTCGACGAGCGAGCGGCTGCATGGGTCGGTTCGGCCTTTCCTCCGCGCGTCGCTGCCGCTGGCGACGTGATGGGGAACCGAGATCTCGCGTCCGTGCTCGCCCAGGGCCGCTCGGCTGGACGCTGGGCCGCACGTTCGCTCGGGGCGTCCTTCGACGCACGTGAGCGATTCGCCTTCCCTGGTTCCGAGCGCGACCTCCAGCTCACGCCGCCGATCGTCGGGGAGGGAGGGGGGAAGCAGTTCGCCTGCCTGTGCATGGATGTCACGGAGAAGGAGATCTCCAAGGCGGTGGTGGAGGGCTTCGATTCCCTGGAGCTCCTCAAGCGGTACACCACGGTCTCGATGGGCCCATGCCAGGGGCGAGCATGCATCTCCAACGCCGCCCGGTTGTGCGCCGCCGCGACCGGCCGGACCCTCTCGGAGACCGGGCTCACGACCGCCCGACCGCCACGAACGCCAGTCCCGCTGGGCGTCCTGGCCTCGGACCGTTCCGTCCCTCGCAAGGAGACCGCCATCCACGATCGCCATGCGGCGGCCGGCGCCAGGTTCATGTGGGCAGGCGACTGGCGCCGCCCGCACCACTACCGGGACCCGACCCTCGAGTGTCGAGCCGTCCACCAGGGTGTCGGCGTGATTGACGTGAGCACGCTCGGCAAGCTGCGGGTCAAGGGGCGAGACGCCGTCGAGTTGATGGAGCGGCTGTATCCGAGCCGATTCAGCGACCTGAAGGTGGGGCGGCTCCGGTACAGCGCGATGCTGAACGACCAGGGGGTGATCATCGACGACGGAACCGTGTGCCGCCTTGCCGAGGACGAGTTCTTCGTGACGGTGACGACGGGGGGCACCGAAGCGATGGACCGGTGGATCGGGTGGTGGCTGGCGGTTTGGGGTCTCACGGTCGACGTCCTGAACGTGACGGCGGCCTTTGCCGCGGTGAATGTCGCCGGGCCGCTTTCCCGATACGTCATCGCGAGACTCACCGACATGGATCTGTCGGCCGAAGCTCTCCCGTACCTGGCCGCAACCCAAGGAGCGATCGCGGGCGTCCCCTGCCTGGTCCTTCGCCTCGGCTTCGTCGGCGAGCTCGGGTACGAGATCCACTTCCCGAGCGAGTACGGAGAGTATCTGTGGGACTCCATCCTCGACGCGGGCCGCGATTGCTCGATCGAGCCCTTCGGCTTGGAGGCGCAACGAATCCTCCGGCTGGAGAAGCAACGCATCTTGGTGGGGCAGGACACCGATGCATTGTCGGATCCGTTCGGCGCGGGCCTCCGGTGGATCGTGAAGGCCGACAAGCCTGACTTCCTCGGCCGCAGCGCGCTCCTCGACCCGCCCAAGGCAGCCGAGCGTCTCGTTGGCCTCCTCATCGACGGCGTCGAGGTCCCGCCGGAGGGCGCGGCGATCGTGGAGGATGGGCGCCCGGTCGGGCGGCTCACCTCGAGCAGGTGGAGTGAGGCCGTGGGCAGGATCATCGGCATGGGATGGGTGCCGGAGGCGGTCGCAGCGGCAGGGGCCGTCGTCAGCATTCGCTTCGGGGGCAGGACGGTCGAGAGCACCGTGGTGACCGAGCCCTTCTACGACCCGGCGGGAGGCCGGCTCCGCTCGTGAGTCCCGATTCCACGGTGTCGCTCGACCCGGTGCGTCGGTCGCCGGTGCACCGACACCACGTCGCCCTCGGAGCGACCTTCTCGCGCGAGGCCGGCTGGGAGCTGCCGGATGGGTACGGTGACCCCGAGCGGGAGCGACGGATCCTGCGCGAGGGCCTCGGCATCGCCGACATCTCCGCCTCGGAGAAGGTGGACATCCGGGGCGCGATCGAGGACGCACTACGAGCGCTGACCGGGACCGTCCCTGCCGTCGGGTCCATCCGTGCCGTGGTCCCATCGAAGGGTGGGACCAGCGTGGCCCGGGTGGGACGCAGCTGGGCGCTCGTGGTCGGGCCTCCAGCTCTCGGCGACGGACGCCTCGCGGAGGTCACCGCGGCCACGGCGGGATCGCCGGCGATGGCGACCGATGCCACCGGTCTCTACTCGGGCTTCGTGTTGGCCGGTGCAGCATGCACCGAGCTCCTCTCCCGCCTGACGGCGTTCGATCTCTCCCAGCTCGGGCCAGGGACGTGCGCGGCCACTCGCGTCGTGGAGATCCCGGGGATCCTGCTTCGCCGCTCGGGATGGGAAGGAGTCATCGAGCTGTACGTCGGCTCGGAGTACGGGCGCTACGCGTGGGAGACCGTGCTCTCGGTGGGCCGACCGCTCGGGGTCATGCCCGTGGGATGGCGGGCCCTCCGGGCGGAAGGGTGGTGGTAACCGCGATCCGTTACCTCCGGCCGTGGAAGATGTGGCGCCGCCACGAGCTTCGTGACACCTACGATGTCGTGATCGTCGGCGGCGGCGTCCATGGGCTCGCCACCGCCTACGAGCTCGCCAAACGAGGAATCCGGAACGTGGCGGTGCTCGAGAAGAGCTACATCGGCGGCGGGGGAAGCGGGCGCAACACCACCATCATCCGGGCGAACTACCGGACACCCGAAGGCGTCGCCTTCTATCGGGAGAGCCTCCGCCTGTACCAAGGCCTCTCGCAGGAGCTGGACTACAACCTGCTGTTCTCCCAGCTCGGGCACCTGACGCTGGCGCACAGCGACCGCGCCGTCACCGTCATGCAGGAGCGCGCGGAGGTCAACCAGCTGCTCGGGGTGGACAGCCGAGTCATCGGTCCGGGCGAGATCGCGCGGCTCTGCCCGGAGCTCGACCTGTCGGCACGGCCGGCCCAACCGGTTCAGGCCGCTCTGTATCATCCCCCCGGCGCCGTGATTCGCCATGACGCCGTGGTCTGGGCGTACGCACGGGCTGCGGACCGGCTCGGGGTGGAGATCCACCCGAACACGGAAGTCACGGACATCCTCGTCGACGGCGACCGTGTCCGCGGCGTTCGTACCGCCCGGGGAGACATCGCGACGAGCCACGTCGTGGCCTGCGTCGCAGGGTGGTCGAGCGGGATCGCAGCGATGGCAGGTGTCGAGCTCCCGATCACGACGCACGTGCTGCAGGCGTTCGTCACCGAGCCACTCAAGCCCTTCCTGCACGTCATCATCGTGTCGGCCGGGCTCCACGTCTACATCAGCCAGACCGACCGGGGGGAAGTGTTGATCGGCTCGGAGATCGAGCCGTACACCACCTACAGCCAGCGCTCCACCCTCGGCTTCCTGGAAACGACCGCACAGCACACGCTCGAGCTCCTGCCGATCCTCGCTCAGGTGGGCGTGCTCCGTTCGTGGGCGGGGATCTGCGACCTGACCCCCGACTACAGCCCGATCATGGGCGTCACTCCCGTGGAGGGGTTCTTCGTGGACTGCGGATGGGGCACGTACGGGTTCAAGGCCGCGCCCGTCTCGGGGGTGTGCATGGCCGAACTCGTCGCAACGGGGCAGACGCCAACCCTGATCCGCCCTTTCGCGCTCTCCCGGTTCTGGGATCGCCGGCTGGTTTCCGAGCTTGCCGCTGCGGCGGTTTCGCATTGAGTGCCGCGTCGTGTCCGCGACGGGCCGTCGTCATCGCGACGGTCCCTCCAAGCCGAGCCGCCCCATCCTTGAGAGGATCGTCCCCAGTCCCACCAAGCCTCCTCCGTACAGCCCTCCCGTGAGCAGAGCCCCAAAGACCGTCGGCTCGACGAAGAAGCGAACGGGCACGCTGATGAGGCCCGCGGCCACGAACAGACGACCCACCCCAACCATCGACCACATGACGAGCCGCTGGAGGCGCACACCGAACATCAGCGCACACCGAACATCTGCGACGACACCTCGGTTCTTCGCTGAGGCCGTGGCGAGGGAGTGAGAACGCTCGTTCTCCAGGATAACGATGCGGCGCTCGTCGCAGCTGCCCTCATCGCCACGGGACCCCCAGATCAGCGGCGAGGGCTCGTTGCGCACGCGCGATGAAGTGAAACGCCTCCTTCAGCCCCCGGCGAGTGAGCGGGCCCAGCGTGGTCGGGTCGACGAAATCATCGGGCTCCTGGCCCGCCTGGATGCAGCTGACCTGGTGGCGAAGCCGGATCTCCCAGAGGAGACGAAAGGCTTCTTCGAGCCCCGCCTCCAGTTCCTCCTCGAGGGTCCCCGCATCCGCCGCTCCTCGGAGGCGCTGGATGGTGCGCCGCTCGGTGAGCCCCGCGGCGATGCCGTAGGCCCGGCCGAGATTGGTGATGAGGGTGATGCCGCCGTGCTTCACGTCCAACCGGCCCGCATGCTGACCCCGGTTCTCCAGGACGAGATCGCCGCGAAAGCCCGTCGGTGGTCTCCGGTCGAGGGCCCGACGCCCGAGGTGGTTGATGAAGTCGCGGTTTCCGGAGGCCTCCAGCATGAGGGGATCCAGGGCGGCCTCGACGTCAAGCGCTCCCGTGACGCGGCGAAAGTCGAAGACGATCGAGGTGAAGATGCTCCCCGTTCGCCCTGGGTCGTTCATCCAGCCGCGGAACGCGTCCACCCAGCCGTTCAACGAGCGTCGCATCTGGGGGTTCTCCGCCATCGCCCCCCCGGCGCACCGGGCGATCCCCACCGCCTCGAGGCCGTCGGAGACCCGCGTGGCGAGCGTGCCGAAGTAGGCATCGGCCTCCTCCGTCCCCCCGTTCGGCGGATCGAAGGCGAGGGCATGGTCCTGGTCGGTTCGGAGGCCCTGCTCGTGTCGCGCCGCGCTGCCGAGCGCGATCCATGCCCACGCCGTCGGGGGAGGCCCGACCCCGGCGATCGCCGTGTCCACCAGGCGGCGCGTGAGCGCGTCGATGGTGACCCCGACCACATGTCCAACGTCGACCGGGTCGGCGTGTGCCTCCATGAGGGCCGCGACGACTCGGGGGAGCTCCCGGCCCGTTGCGATGGCTTCGGCCTCGCTCGGCGCTCGCTCGATGGCGCTCCGAAGGGCGAATGGCGTGTAGCGCTCCAGGCGCAGCAGATCGGTGTCGGTGAGGACGCCCAGCAACCGGCCGGTGGAGTCCGTGACGGGATAGTGGTGGAACTCCGTCTCCAGAGCCATCCGCAGGACGTCGGCCGCCATGCTGTCCGCCTGGACCGTGCGCGCCGGGTGGGTCATCACGTCGGCCACGCGCGCATCCGGGCTCCGACCAGCAGCGAGTACCCGCGAGCGAAGATCGTGGTCGGTGAGGATCCCCCACGACCCCTGGTGCTCGACCAAGAGCGACGAGACGCGCTCCCGGGCCATGATCTCGGCCGCCTCACGGACGGTCGTCGTGGGAGGGCACGTCACTGGCCGGCGCCGGATCAGGGTGGCGGAGGCCACGAAACGGGGATCCGCGCGGTCGCCTCGGCCAGTGTCGCCGACCTGCATGAGCTGACGTCGCAGCGTGGAGCTCACGAAGGCCAGGCCCCTTCGGGTGCCGAGGACGTGCTCTGCCATCTCGGCGTCGATCAGATAGCAGAGGGTCTCCTCCGCGGCGCGGATGGTGGCCGTGGGGCTGAGACCGGATAGAAGCGAGAGATGGCCGAAGGCCTCGCCTTCACCGAGGACATCCAAGACCCGATCCTCGTCCAGGACCTCCACGGCCCCCCGCCGGATCACGTAGAGGAACCGAGCCGGCTCGCCGGCCTCGTGAATGATGACGCTCCCGACCAGGAAGAACTCCACCTTCACGCCCCCAGCGATCCGTTCGAGGCTCTCGTCGCTCAGAGAATCGAAGGGCGGATGCTGGCGCAGAAACGCGGCGACGTCCATCGCGGAGCGAGTATGCACCGTGCGTCCGGGCTCAGGTGAACCCCGCACGGGGCGCTCCTCGATTGTGGCAAACTCCGGGGTCCGACTCGGGAGAAGGGAGCGATATGGCCAAGCGCACGATCGAGCAGCTTCGGGCGGGTGTGCGGGGTGATGTCATCGAGCCGGGCGAGGACGCCTATGACGAGGCCCGGAAGGTCTACAACGCGATGATCGATCGCCGGCCGGCCGTGATCGTGCGTCCCGTCCGGACCGAGGACGTGGTGGCCGCGGTCAATCACGCGCGGGAGAACGGCCTCGACCTCTCGATCCGGGGCGGCGGGCACAGCGTGCCGGGCTTCGGTACGAACGACGGCGGCGTGGTGATCGACTTTTCCCGGATGCGGGCGGTGTCGGTCGACCCGGCGAAGCGAACCGCGCGGGCGGACGGCGGTGCCACGTGGGGGGACTTCAACAACGCCGCGTACGAGCACGGCCTGGCGACGACGGGCGGCATCATCTCGACGACCGGGGTTGCGGGGCTCACCCTGGGCGGCGGCATCGGCTATCTCGCCCGCGGCTTCGGCCTGTCGGTGGACAACCTGATCTCGGCCGAGGTGGTGACGGCGGACGGGAACACGCTCATCGCGAGTGCGAAGGACCACGACGACCTCTTCTGGGCCCTCCGGGGCGGGGGTGGCAACTTCGGCGTCGTCACGGCCCTCGAGTTCGCCCTGCACCCGGTGAAGGACATCTACGGCGGGCCGATGTTCTTCGAGGTCGAGGACGCGGGTGCGATCCTGCGCTTCTACCGCGACTTCATCGCCGACGCCCCCGAGGCCTTCGGCGGATTCCCCGCCTGGCAGATCGCCCCGCCCCTGCCGTTCATCCCGGAGGAGCGCCACGGCGACACGTTCATGGCCTTCGTCTCGTGTTGGGCCGGACCGATCGAGGAGGGCGAGAACGTGCTCAAGCCCATCCGCGACGTGGCTCACGTGGTCGCGGAGCACGTCGGCCCCATGCCGTACCCCGCGCTCAACAGCGCCTTCGACGCGCTCGTACCGGCGGGCATGCAGCACTACTGGAAGGCGAACTTCGTCAAGGAGCTCACCGACGAGGCGATCGAGGCCCACCTGGAGCACGGCCCGAAGATCCCGTTCGTGAGCTCGACCGTGCACATCTACCCGATCAACGGCGCGGTGCACCAGGTCGCCGCCGACGCCACCGCCTTCGCCTACAGGGACGCGAACTTCGCGACCGTGATCGCGGGCATGTGGGCGGACCCGGCGGACAATACGGCGAATACCGCGTGGGTGCGCGGCTACTACGATGCGACGGCGCCGCTGTCGGAGGAGGGCGGCTACATCAACTTCATGGGCGCCGACGATCAGGAGCGGATCCGGGCCAACTACGGGGCGAACTACGCCCGGCTGGTCGGGGTGAAGCGGCGGTACGACCCCGACAACCTGTTCCACCTGAACCAGAACATCAAGCCCTGACGCTCAGATGCGCTCGAAGTAGCGGGCCAGCTCCCAGTCCGTCACGACGTTGTTGTCGAAGATGATCTGCTCCTGGCGGGACGTGTTGAGCAGGTGCTCGAACACGAAGTCGCCGAAGGCGGAGCGGGCGATCGTGCTCTTCTCGAACGCGTCGATCGCCTCGTGGAGCGAGCTGGGCACTCGCGGAACGTCGGTCGCCG
>JACXTT010000290.1_pt1 | contig 83379 bp, 74 predicted proteins | sample 9270951 | NCBI WGS metagenome assembly JACXTT01 (sample SAMN15532306, study PRJNA645909) | rock metagenome | isolation source: weathered quartz diorite | place: Puerto Rico | collected 2017-06-21 | reverse complement strand
ATCCAACCGCCGGAGAAATCCTTTTTGCCGGCCGCGATGTCCGCGCTGACTGGGTCGGTTTCCAGCGCCGCATGGGCTACGTTCCCGAGGAGCCGCATCTCTACCCGCACCTCACCGGCCGCGAGTATTTGCAACTGGTGGGCCGCCTGCGTGGCCTTCCGCGCCGCACGCTCGAGCCTCGCATGGATCAAATGCTGCGTCTTTTTTCGCTCTGGGAGGACCGCTACTCCCCGCTCTCGTCCTATTCCAAAGGCATGCGCCAGAAGATCCTCCTGTCCGCCGCGCTGCTGCACGATCCCGACCTTCTCATCCTCGACGAGCCCTTTTCCGGCCTCGACGTCAACACCGCCCTGATGCTCCGCTCCCTGCTCAGCGCACTCGCCGCCGAAGGCAAGATGATCCTCTACAGCTCGCATGTGCTCGAAGTCGTCGAGAAAGTTTGCTCGTCCGTTGTCATTCTGCGTAAAGGTAAGGTCGTGGCCCACGACGCCGTCGAGCGCCTGCGCGACCTGATGCAGCAGCCCTCGCTCGAAGGCGTTTTCGCGCAGCTCACCGATCAGGAAGACCCCGGCCGCATCGTGGGCGGCATTCTCGCCGCCATGCGCGCGTAACATGCAACCCGCCGAACACCCGCTGCTCGAATGGCTCGAGGAAACTCATTCCACCCGCTTCGAGCTCTGCCGCCACTTCTTTCTGCGCTTCTTCGATAGCGACCTCATCTCGACGCCCGGCCAGTGGCGCGTCGTCGCCGTCGGCGCCATCGCGATCCTGCTTTCGTCCAGTATCATCTTCGTGCAAGCCTACTGGCACAAATACATCGTCCTCGATGCCATGCCCACACCGGAACCCTACCGTCTTGCCCTGGTCGCCGACGCCCTCTTCCTCATCACATTTGCCATGTTCGTGATCGGCCTCTTCACCACGCTCCAGTGGCCGTCCCTGTTTCCCGATCTCCGCGACTATCTCGTGCTCGCCTCGCTTCCCGTCCGCATGCGCCAGGTATTCATCGCCAAGTTCACCGCCCTGGTCGGCCTGGCCGCGAGCTTCATCATCGCCACCACCCTTCCTCCGAGCCTGCTTTTTCCCACCGTTTCCTTTGGCCGCTATACCGAACATTCGCTCCTGCAAGTTCCCGCGCTGTTCGTCGCGTGCTCGCTGGCCGCGCTGTTCGTATTTTTCTCGCTCGTCGCCGCCCAGGGCGTTCTTTTGAACCTGCTGCCGCACCGCCAGTTCGTCCGTGCGTCGCTGGCTGCCCAGGGAATCCTGCTGACGGCGCTGCTTTGCGGATTGCCGCTCGTATTTTCAATTCCGCGCTTGCAGGATGCCATGACCCAGCGTCCCCCCTGGTCCGACTGGGTGCCGCCCGCCTGGTTTCTCGGACTGCATCAGGTGATGTTCGGCAATCGCGAGCCCCTTGCCGTCCGCCTCGCCGGAATCGCTCTCGCGTCCGTTGCCGCCGCCATCGCCGCCGCCACTCTCGCCTACCTGTGGAGCTACCGCCGCCACCGCATCCGCTTGCTCGAATCCGCCGCCGCCGCGGCCCAATCAGAACGCCGCCGCGCGAGCGCAGGCCTCGCCGACCGCCTCATTCCCGATCCGCGCCGCCTCGCCGTTTTCGCTTTCATCGCCAAGACCCTTGCCCGCAGCCGCCATCACCGCCTCGTCCTTACCGCGTTCGCCGCCATAGCCATCGCCGTGATCTTCGAAAGCTTCGTGAGCCTCGCGCTGAGCGCTGGTTTCCGCGGATTGCTGGTCCAGTCTCCCGCGCTCCGCCAAGCCGCCACCTCAGCCCCGCTCGCGTTGTCACTTTTCGTTCTCGCAGGTTTCCGCTACCTCTTCCGCTTACCCGTCGAGCTTCGCGCCAACTGGATATTTCGCCTCAACGAGCCCGGCAATCGCCGCGCCTTCCTCGCCGCCGTCGAACAATTTCTTCTCTGTTGCGCCGTCGTCCCCGTAGCGCTCCTCACCCTGCCTCTCGAAATGTTCCTGCTCGGCCCCGGCAAAGGAATCGCCGCCGCCATCCTCTGCCTGCTGCCCTCCCTCATCCTCATGGAGTCCCTGCTGGTCCGTTTCGAAAAGGTCCCGTTCACCTCGTCCTATCTTCCCGGCCGCCGGCCGCTGGTCGAAACCGTGCTCATCTACGGCATCGCCGTCTTCCTCTACGTCTCGCTCCTCAGCGGCATCGTGACCTGGTCCCTCGACAGTCCACGCACCGCGCTCGGCCTCTTCGCCATCCTCCTCGCCATCTGGTTCAAAGTCCGAACAGGCCGCCGAGACGACCTCGAGATCGGCCAACTCGAATTCGAAGAGTTGCCCGAACCCGCCATCCAGACCATCAACATCTTCCGCGACTAGCCGCGCCGGGGTATGATCTTCCCGAAGGAGATGCACATGCGAAAGCTTTTCGCCGAATTTGCCATCGTGCTCTTAGCCGCCACGGTAACTCCGGCAGCGACCGCCGCGCCGGCCGATACCGCCGAATTCAAGAGCCTCATCCAGAATTACTGGAAAGCGTGGAACACGCTCAACCCGGACAACGCCGCATCCATGTATTCCAAAGACGCGGATGCCGTGTTCTTCGACGTTGCGCCGCTCAAGTACAACGGCTGGGAGGAGTACAAGGAGGGCGTCAAGAAGGTATTTGCCACCGCGGCCAGCGCTTCGATCGTTCCCAACGACGACCTCAAAGTGACGCGCCGCGGAAACATCGCCTGGACCAGCAATACCTTCCACGGAACCATCAATCAAAAAGACGGGAAGGCCATGCAACTCGACGGAAGGCACACCGTCATCTGGGAGAAGCGCGCCGGGCACTGGATCATCCTGCACGAGCACGTCTCCGCGCCCCTGCCGTGAAACTCGTCGCGATCTTGTCTCTAGCCGCCGCGCTCGCCCTCGCCGCCGACACCCTCGAAATCTTCGGCCGCGCCTGGACCGTCCCCGTCGCTTCAGATTGGGCGGTTGCCCAGGAGGATGGCGCGCCCGTCCTGCGCCTCTTGCATGATCGAGGCCCTCTGCCCGGCCCGCGCCGCCCCATCCAGTTCGCTCTGGCGGATCAGCCCGCCTATAGCCGCATCACCGTCGAGCTCGACGTGAAACCCCTCGGCGACTCGCTGCTCATCGTCTTCGCGTATCGCGATGAAGCGCATTTCGACTACGCCCACCTCTCCCTCGACACCGCCGATAAGCAGCCCATGCACAACGGCATCTTTCATGTGTATGGCGGCGAGCGCGTGCGCATCAGCTCCGATCGCGGCCCCGCCGCCCTTTCCGACCGCGGCCGCTGGCATCATGTGAAACTCACTCACGACGCCGCGTCCGGAACCGTTGACATCACCGTTGACGCCCACCCCGTCCCCGCCCTTCACGCCATCGATCTCAGCCTCGGCCCCGGCAAAATAGGCGTCGGCTCCTTCGACGAAACCGGCGAGTTCAAAAACATCAAGATCACAAAAACGCCGTAGAAAAAACCGCTTGCTCACGCGCAGCTCCGACGTGCTCACCGAGCCGCGACTGTGAAGGAGCGGTCTAGGCACTTTCGTGGGGACTAGACGCTAAAGGGGACAAGGACGCTAAACGGACAGACGCATTTTCCACCAGCCCACCACAATTGCGCCTGTCGCCCTCTCGTTCCATTCGCGTGTATTCGCGTCCATTCGCGGCCAAAATCCTCCGCCCCCTCACCCCCCCAACACCACCTTCTGCCCCGTCCGGCACGATCGATAAACCGCCTCCACAATCTCCAGCGCCTGGTACCCCTCTTCGCCCCCGATCAGCGGCTTCCGCCCCGCCCGGATCGCTTCGCCGAAATCGCGGAACTGCCGCTCGAACGGCTCCACCGAAATCGCCATCGGGTCCGACGATCCCGACGCCACTTCCTTTGACACCGGCGCCGGATCGCCCGAATCATTTTGCACGTCCCATGTCGTGAGCTTGTCGCCCGAAATAATGGCCGTGCCCTTGGTGCCGTGAAATTCTGTGCGCTCCGTGTAGCCCGGCCAGAAAGCCGTCGATGCCTGAAACACTCCCGTCGCGCCCGAAGCGTACCGCACCGCCGCGTTCACCACGTCTTCGGATTCAATCTTGTGCAGCGCGCCAAGCTGCCAGTATCCGAACAATTCCTGAACCGGCCCCGCCAGCCAGCGCAGAATATCCAACTGGTGGATCGCCTGGTTGATCAGCGCGCCGCCGCCTTCGGTCGCCCAGCTTCCCTTGATAGGCCGCGAATAATACGCCGGCGAGCGGTACCACTTCACATAGCAATCGCACTGCAGCAGCTTGCCCAGCCGCCCCGCGGCCAGCGCCTTCGCCACAAACTGGCTCGAATCGTCGAAGCGGTGCTGGCTCACCACGCCCAGCACGATCCCGGCCTTGCGCGCCGTCTCGATCATCTCCCGCGCCGTCTCCAGCTTCGTCGCAATCGGCTTCTGCACCTGGACGTGCTTCTTGTTCTCGGCGCAAATCCGCAGCGGCTGCAGCCGGAAATCCGGGAACGTGCACACATCCACATAATCCACGTCCGGATGGCGGCACACTTCCTCATACGTCTTCACGAACTGCGCGCCGTTGGCCTCCGCGAACCGCCGCCCCGCCTCTTCCATCACGTCCGTGCACACCGTGATCTGGTAACCAATGTTTCGATACGCGCGGGCGTGCAGGTTCGAAATCGCACCCGTGCCGATCATTCCGACTCTCAATTTTGTGCTCTCCTTTGGCTGAACCATGCAGTATAGCCGCTCCCCGCGCCCCACTTCCAGTAGAATGAAACTTCGCATGATACGAACAGCGTGCGCCGCGTGCGCCATCTTGCTCCTGCTCCTGCCCGCTGGCTGCAACCGTTCGCAGTCCGCCAACGTGGCCGCCACCGTCAACAACCGCGTCATCACTTACGCCGACCTCGAGAAAACCTACCAGTCGCAGGTCACCGCTCCCCAGGAAGGCTCTAACGACGACCAGGTCATGATTCAGAAGCTCGAACTGTTGCGCACCCTGATCGATAACGAAATCATGCTGCAGCGCGCCGAGAAGCTCGGACTCATGGCCGTGGACGCCGATGTCGAAACTAAGCTCAACGAGTTCAAGGCCCCTTACACCAAGGAGGAATTCGAACGCCAGCTTCGCAATCGCAAGATGACCGTGGAAGACCTCAAGACCCAACTGCGCAAGGACCTCAGCATCCAGAAGCTGTTCAACAAGGAAATTACTTCCCACATCACCATCACCGATGCCGACGTCGCGAATTTCTATAACAGTAACAAGGCCAGCTTCAACCTGGCCGAGCCGCAGGTCCATGTCGCGCAGATCATCGTCACGCTCGCGCCTGATCCCAACGTGCGCAATTTGAAAAATGACAAAGCCCGGAATCCCGAGGAGGCCCGGCGCAAGATGCAGACCATCGTGGCCCGCTTGCAGGCCGGTGAGGACTTTGCCATGATCGCGCAGAATTATTCCGAAGACTCGAGCACCGCGCAGAATGGCGGCGACCTGGGCTTCGTTCCCGAGTCGGCCTTCGAGAAGGCCAGCCCCGAGTTGCGCCGCATGGTCGCGGCCCTCAAACCCGGTGAGGTCTCGCCCGTCCTGCCCTCTACCGACGGCTACCGCATCCTCAAAGTCATCTCTAAGGAACCCTCTGGCCAGCGCGAGCTAACCGACCCGCGCGTCCAGCAGACCATCCGCGAGACATTGCAGAATCGCAAAGACCAGCTGCTCAAGAACGCCTATTACGAGATGTCCCGCAACGATGCTAAGGTCATCAACTACTTGGCGCGCAAAATCGTCCAGAGCGCGGGCGAATCCTCCAAGTAAAGTTTCAGTTCACTCCCCTCGAAAATTTCTATCCTTCTTCGGCTCAATCACATACTCGCGCCTCTGGTCTGTTAGCGGCCACGTGCGCTGTAGCTTTGAAATTGAAAGTAGGGTTGAGCCGGTGAGCGAAGAGCTTCCTGAATCGGGTCAAGAGGATGCACATCGGCGGCGCAGCGCCACTCGCGCCGAGCTGCTCGACAAAGCGATTCAAAGTATTGAGCAAAAGCTGGGATCCAGCGATGTTAAAGCCACCTTCGCCGATTTTATTCGCCTGCTCCAGCTTCAGAAGGAATTGCAGACCGACCAACCACGGGAAATTAAAGTTACATGGATCGATCCCAGCGACAAGGAGTCTGTTTTCGAGGAATAAAGTATGCGCCTCTCCCCTCGCAATCCAGGTTCCATCGTTCCAAGGCGCGGTTCAAGGGCTTTTCCGGCCCGATTGGTTCCGGCAAGAGTCAGGCGCTTTGCCAGGAAGTAATACGGCTCAGTTACATCAACAGTGGACGGGTCGGGCTGATTGGGGCGCCGACTTATCCCATGCTGCGCGATTCGACGCTGTCCGCGCTATTTGAAATTCTCGATGCGAACCTCATCCCGTATGAATACAGCAAAGGCGATAACGTGCTGGCTATGACCGACACCGGCTCCCGGGTCCTTTGCCGGTCCGTCGATGAGTTCGAGCGCCTGCGCGGCACAAATCTCGCTTGGTTCGCCTTGGATGAGTTGACTTACACTCACGAAGCCGCCTGGTTGGTCCTCGAAGGCCGGTTGCGCGATCCCAAGGCTACTCAACTCTGCGGCTTCGGCGTTTGGACGCCAAAAGGTTACGACTGGGTTTATCGGAAATTTGTCTCCGAACCGCGGCCGGGGTACGACACAACTCTTGCTAAGCCGTTCGAGAACCATTATCTTCTCGAACAAATTCCCGATTTCTATGACCTCCTGAAGAGCAGCTATGATGAGGCGTTTTACCAGCAGGAGGCGTTAGGACAATATCTGAACGTTCAGGCCGGCCTGGTGTACGACGCCTTCAGCCGTGTGGACCACATCACCGACATTCAAGTCCAGCCCGGCGCACCGCTTCTCTGGGCTCTAGATTTCAATGTCGACCCGATGTGCTCGGTCGTCGCGCAGATTTTCGATGGAACCGTCTACGTGCTGGACGAAATCGTCCTCCGCCACGCCGGCACATTACAGGCGTGCGAGGAGTTCACTCGCCGCTTCCCCGCGCATCCTCGCGAGGTCATCGTTTATGGGGACGCTTCCGGAAACAGCATGCACACCACCGGAACGTCGGATTACCACATCGTGCGTGAGTATTTCGCGCAGAGTTACTCTAGTCCGCTCCACTACAAGATCCCCAAAGCCAACCCCAGTGTGCGCGACCGGATCACGCTGACCAATGCCAAGCTCCGCCGCGCGGACGGCGCCATCCAGCTTCTCGTGGACCGCAAGTGCGTAGAGCTGATCAAGGATTTTGAGCAGGTCTGCTACAAGGCGGACAGCACCCTGCCGGACAAAGACAAGGATAGGCGCAGAACGCACCTGTCTGACGCCCTCGGTTACCTACTTTGGCAGGAATGCCGGCCGTTATCACCAATCGGAGATCGCAACAGGCGGTTGTTCTAGGTCGCCACGCTGACATGCCGCAAATCAATATTGAGCATCCAGACTATGTACGCAGCAAGGCGATGTGGCGCAAGTACCGCGATCTTTATGCCGGCGGTGAACAATTTCGTGAGCACGCGGACGAATACCTGGTACGCCGCAGCAAAGAGCCCAACGACGTCTATCTCGAACGGCTGAGCAGAGTATTTTACGAAAACTACATCGGCTCCACCATAGACTGGTATGCTGCGACGCTCATGCGCCGGGAGCCGATTATCAGTTATGAAGGCACTAATGATGCCGGCAGACGCTTTTTCACCAGTTTCGCTGAAGATTGCGACCTGAAAGGTACGACACTTGCCGAGTTTTTTCGGCGCCAGCTTGTGCAAACCCTGATTGCCGGCACAAGTTACATCGTTGTGGATTTTCCGCGTGTCGTTTTGCCCGTTACTACTCGCGCGCAAGAGGACGCTGTCGGGAAGTCCCGCGCGTTTCTAGCGGATTACTCTGCTGATGAGATTATCAATTGGAATTACGACACCAATGGCCAGTTGGACTGGGTCGTGCTTCGCACTTCATGGCTCCGCCAGGCGGATCCCGGCAGCGAACGTTGGACCAAGGAAACACGGTGGATCTATTACGACCGGGAGACATTTCGCACTTACCGTACCGTGCAAGATCCTACCGGGCTTTCTCACCCCATCGACCTGGTTGACGAAGGACGACACGGCTTGGCCGCTCAATCACGCGTGCCGATCTTCCAAATGCATATCTCCGAGGGCCTCTGGCTGATGAATAAGGCCGCCCTATTGCAACTTGAGCACTTCAACAAATCCAATGCTCTCTCATGGGCTCTGACCATGGGATTGTTTGCAACCCCGGTTATTTACTCGGAACGGGAGTGGAGCCAGATCGTCGGCGAGTCTTACTACATCCAGCTCGGCCCTCAGGATCGCTTTGGATGGACGGAGCCGGAAGGCCACGTCTTTCAGATTGCAGCGGACAATCTTGAGCGCCTGAAGGATGAGATCTACCGAGTATGTTACCTGATGGCGCAGGCAGGCGGCACCAGTTCGTCGCACACCAGCCAATCGGGCCTGAGCAAGCAGCGCGATTTCGGCATCACGCAAGAGGTTCTGCGGGCCTACGGAGATCTGGTCAAGCACAGCATGAAACAGGTGCTGTCGGCAATCGAGATCGCACGACAAGACAATCTCTCCATCGACGTTTCGGGCCTCGATGAGTTCGATATTGGAGACTTTAGCGTCGAACTAGACGATGCAAAGAAGTTACTCGATTTGGGAATCCAATCGAACACGCTCAAGAAACAGCTTTTCAAGAGGCTGGCGTTCAAGTATTTCTCTGATGTCCGCCAGGACGTCAAAAATCAGATCGCAGATGAAATCGATTTGTCAATCGGAAGCGAGGCGAGCCATGGACGAAGACAATAAGCCCACGCTTCCGGAACCCCAGCGTATCGATGTGCCTGCGCTGATACGGCAAGCGCTCGAGGAGTTCACCCTGGCACAACAGGCGCAAGTCGAGCCGGCCTATAAGACCGAGTTACAAGAAGAGCGCCAGCGGCGCGAGCAACTGGAACGCCGGGTCAACGATCTGATCGAAGAGAACAAACGTAGCCGGCAAATCGCGGAAGAGGCAGAACGAAGCGCCGCCATACGGACCGAACTGCAGCGTTTGGGTGTGGGAAAGGTTGAGCTGGCCTTCAAGGCGGTTAAAGACGACATCGCCAAGGGCGAAGACGGACGACTCGTGGCAAAGACAGAAGGAGGCGAGGTCGGGCTGAAAGAGTATCTAGCTGGCTTCGTCCAGTCAAATCCGGAGTTTCTGCCAGCTCGAATTTCCGGAGGTTCAGGAATTCCTCCGGCCCAAAAGACTTCTTCCGGAGGCAGTACGATTGATCTTGACAAAATCCGTCCGGGAATGAGTTCTGACGATCTGGAGCGCGCTCGGCAGGAAATCGCGCGAATCGCTTCGCGGGCGCTATCTGGGTCATAAGTACGCACAGCAACAAACATATTTCGGGTAACAACAGGAGAAAGTAATGCCATCAATTACGTCCGCCAATGTGGCCACCGCGATCGTCAAGCTCGTGGCAGCCGATGCCCTGCCCGCTCTAGTGGGTAACCTCATTATGGGAAATTTGGTAAACCGCGATTATGAGCCCACCTTGGCTCAAGCCGGAGATACGGTAAACGTACCGATTCCGCCGACCCTCGTGGCGAATAACCTCGCAGAGGGTGGCACGGTTAGTCCGCAAAACCCCAGCCTCGGCAACGCCCAGATTGTTCTCAACACACATGCGGAGGCAACGTTTCAGATACCGGACGTTACCAAAGTTTAGCGGTTCCGGATTTGCTCCGGGTTTATATGCAGCCCGCTGTGGTCGCCATCGCGGAGCGCATCGAGTCGGATCTTCTCGGGTTATACGCCAGTTTCACAGCCAACGCGCCGGTGGGTACGGCCGGCACCCCGATCACTGAAGCCGTCGTTGATACCGCTGAGACTGCGTTGTTCCAAGCCAAGGTGCCAGCGACTCAGTCGAAGTACCTCGTGGTTGATGCCGGAACGTACTCGCAGATGCGGCAGATCCCACGTTTCAGTGAATTTCAAAACGTGGGTGAAGCGGGGTTGCGGGCCCTGATTGACGGCACTGTTGGAAAGATCAAAGACTTCTTCGTGTTCCGGTCCCAGTTGGTGGCGAAGACAGGAAGTTCTCCCATTACGACTCACAATGTCGCCTTTGTCCGAGACGCAATCGGTCTCGTCATTCGGCGTCTTCCGCAACCTCTACCTGGGACTGGCGCCATTGCCGAGTATGCCGACTTGGGCAATTTTGGTATACGCGTAATCATGAGTTACCAACCAAATACCTTGTCGCAACAGTTTACCGTAGATGTCCTCTATGGCGTGGCGGCACTTCGGAACAACTTCGCAGTGCAAGTTAACTCGTGAGTCCTTCGCAAGCGACCTATGAACGTGAAGGCGTACTTTCAAAAGATTCGAGAGCTCGAACGGACGCTCACCGACTCCTTTGTAGTCATCGTGAGCCATGATACTTCCGATGGAGGAAGAGGAGGCCTATTGACCGAGGTACCGAAGCACTTGGCAGCCAGGATGATCGCCGACGACCGTGCTCATCTAGCAAGCGAAGACGCCACGCTCCAGTTCCGCGTGAAAAGCGTCGCGGCAAAACGTACTGCGGAGGAATTGTTACTCGCGGACAGAAGACAAGTTAGGCCTGTGCCCGCTTCAGAACAAAGGTCGTCGACTCGTATAGACAAAGAATAAACGAGATGGCCTTATTTACGGATGGATTAATCTCAACACTCGAGCACCTGATCTCCCAGGATACTGCCGTCCTGGACGTAGCCAGCACGGAAAGTATTGACGCAGGAACGAAACTTGTCCTCGCCCAAGAAGAATTGGGTATCGAATTGACGGCGGCGCTCTCCCGTTCCCCATTCTCGCTCACGACCCCGTCCGCGTGGTGGCCTGGCAGCCTCGCAGCCTCGCAAAGTACTCTACGGCTGTCGAATATAGTTGTTACGCCGCCTTTAAGGCTCTGGCATTCGTTTCGCACGCTATCGCTCATCTATCGCGATGCGTACAACAATCAACTGAATGACCGGTATCTCGGTAAGTGGAATGCCTACAATGACCTTGCCAGATGGGCCTCAGGAATGCTATTACAAACCGGCGTGGGCATAGTATCTGATCCCATTCCGATCGCCCAGAGTCCGCAAGTGGATGTTCTCAACGGTACATTAATGGCGTCGACGTACTACATACAAGTTGCCTGGGTAAACGGGCGCGGTGAGGAGGGCATGGCGAGCGCTGTGGCTTCAGTGAGTGCTCCGGATCAGAGTTCCATAAGAGTTAGGACCATTGATCCGCCGACAAATGCAGTGGCTTGGAACCTGTATGCAGGCGTTTCAGTTGATGACATCATGCTTCAGATCGTCCTGCCAATCGCGTTGGGATAGGCATGGCTCATACCTCCGTCCGGACTGGCAGCGGGACGGACGCCCGGCAACGGGCAGGAGCCAAATTATTTTCAACAGTTGCCGCGTTACCTGCAACGAGGATAGATGCCGTGATCAGTGTCGCCAGTCAGGCCACTTCGAAGCTTATCCAATTCCTGGTTGCACCCGGCGGTTTGAACGCTGCTATCGCCGCGGTGGCCCAGGCGGAAAACGTGGTCCTGGTTCCCGTTCCGACACAACAGATTTTCGCCGAAAACGTATCCAGCGACATTGCCGAAAAGAGCGGAGAAACGAAGTACACTGCCCTGTATGTCTATTGTGACAAGATCATGAACACCCTCAATGAGAAATTCCGGACTTTTTCCGGAACTCTCCAGTTGGAGGTGGATGTGCGCGTGTCCCAAGACAGGCTTGAGGGAATCGACCGCGTATCGCGACTCTACACGGACGCCGTCGCTCAGACGCTCAGTCAAGTCCGCGGGGACTGGGGGCAAGGATTGTTTTACACGGGAACGTATGAAATATCATTCGGACCTGTGAAGCACGGTGGCCGCAACTTCATTAAAAGCGCTAAGATTTTGCTTCAAGTGGACGCCAGCATCGGCTAAGGCTTCTCAATGGCAACTTACATTTCATCTAATGCTAACCGGTTTTATTGCGCATCGGAGACGGCTTACGGTCAGGTATCAGTAATTACATCGGCCAACCGGATTCCAGCGGTCAAATTATCTGCGAAACAACAGTTAGTGGTTACAAACCGCCAAGATAAAACTGGAAGCCGAACTTTTGGCGGACTGCCTGCTGGAGGCCGCCGCAAAACCACGTTCGACTTGAGAACGTACCTGACTACCTGGACCGGAGGAAGCAGCCCTCCGAGCTACGGACCGTTCTTCCAGGCCGCACTCGGAGGCGCGCCGATGATGTTTCCGGGAGGCATCGTAGCCGCCGGCTCCTCTGCCACAACAGTGAATTTCACGACGCCTCACGGACTTGTAAGTGGCCAGGCGGTTACTTACCTTGGCGAGATACGGTTTGTGAGCGTCGTTGTTAACTCGACGTCTGTTCAACTCAACGCGCCTTTATCGGCGTCACCAACCGCAGGCGTGGCCATTGGCCCGACCGTAACGTACTTTCCCAGCACGGAACTACCGAGCGTTAGTATTTTCGATTACTGGGCTCCTAGCTCAGCGGTGCAACGACTTCTGTGTGGTGCAGGCATCGATAAGATGTCAGTAAAGGTAAATGGCGATTTTCATGAATTTGAGTTCAGCGGAGTGGCGCAAGAATTAGTGGATAGCAGCAGCTTTTCGAGCGGAATCGGGGAACTTGGCGCATTTCCGTTGGAGCCGGTGCTGGGTGCGTTCGATTACTCGATCGTGCCGGGCCATCTTGGGCAGGTCTGGGTGGGCAATGCGCCAGATCGCTTTTTCACTTTGACGGACGCCGAATTGTCGGTAGGCAACGGTATGGATATGCGGGCAAACGAGTTTGGTTCGAGCTTGCCGAGAGCCCTGGCGCCAGGCACGCGGACTGTGACTATCGATTTTCAGCTCTTCAGCCAGGATGATACAGCGACCATAGGGTTGTACCAAGCGGCCAAGCAACAATCACCAATAAGCGCGATGCTTCAGCTAGGTCAACAGCCGAATCAGCTGTTCGCAGCATATCTGAAGAGTGTTTTGCCCGAGGTGCCGGAGTATGACGACACCGACACCCGCTTACGATGGCATTTTCGGAGCTCACGGGCACAAGGAACGACGGACGATGAAATTATGGTTGCGTTCGGTTAGATCATGAATTACGAGAGTTCGACCCGGATCGACTCCAGTGTGAAACCGGGAGTCGCATTCGTGATTGCAAAGATGTCATACGGGCGGCGGGTCGAGCTGATCCGACGAATACGCGAACTGGCTTTGAAGTGCGAATTTTTGAATGCGGGCGAGTCGGTAGTAGAGAAACTGGAAGCGGCGTTGCTCTCGGCCGAAATCGACCAGTTGTATGTAAACTGGGGCCTGCTGGCACTAATCGGCCTGGAGGTTGACGGCGTCGGGGCCACGCCGGAAATGCTCGCATCCGCCGGCCCGGAAGACTTATTCCGCGAGGCCCTTTCCGCGATCAAAGCGGAATGCGGGCTGACCGAGGATGAACGAAAAAACTAATCGTCGCCTTTCATTTTCAACTCTCCAACCCAGCCGGCTGGAAGTGCGACGCGTGCCGGAAATCGCGGCTGGAAATCAAACGAAGATGCGGCTGGGTGCCGGCGGCGCTCGAGACGGCACCTCACGTGGTCTGGACGCGAAGACACGTCGCGACGGATGTGTGTCCGCAGTCGTTCATCACCGCACAAAGCCTCGGCTGGATTGAAGAGTTCCTGGTCTGGAAGCGGCTGGGGCTTAATCTTACGTTTGATCTGGGAGCGCGGCAAGCCGAGGCGTTTATCATTCTGGAAGAACAGCTTACATTGGAGAAACCAAATGGGGCCTAGCTCGCCTAACTCAGGAACATCGAGCGTTACGCAAGCACTTAGCAGCCTCTTACCGAGTCTTGTAAGTGGTCTTAGCGATCACATTACGCAACTTACGCAGAGTGTTGGGTACCTGGTGCCGGCGAGTCAGCAACAGGCGGAAGCTCTGCTCGCGAATACGCAAGCCCTAGCACAGAACACATCGTCGCACGGTTCCGGGGGGATCGCGAGCACGCTGGGGAATATCGCGTCAACCCTCACCGGCGGTGCGCTTTCACTGTCACCCATCTTATCCGGAATATTGAGCTTGTTTGGAGGCGGAGCATCGAGCGCGCCCGCGCCCCTAGTTCCGTTCTATCTACCGCCGAGCGTCAGTTTTCAAGCAGCGGACACAGCAGCGCCCGCCGGACCGCAAATGTCCGGAGCGGATTTCGGCCAAAACGGAACTCCTCGCGCCCTGAGCGCACCGGTGGCCCAGCCGCAAATTACGGTGCAGGTCCAGGCGATGGACAGCCGGTCGTTTCTCGATCGCAGTCAGGATATCGCGCAAGCGGTGCGTGACGCGATGCTGAACATGCACTCAATCAACGACGTAATTAGTGACATATAATGCCCGCAGTATTTCCAAGCCTCAAAACGGGAGCGGTCATCCAGTACCCGGCCACCAAGAACACGCAGCATTCCAGTTTCGTGGTGCGGTTCCTGGACGGTAACGATCAGCGATATCGGGAGTACCCTGCACCATTGCACCGGTGGAACATCCGGCTAGACTTGCTGGATGAAGCGGAGCTACGCACCATCGAACAATTTTTCGCGACGCAGGAGGGGCGGTTCGGCGTGTTCTCATTCGTGGATCCCTGGACACAGACCGTATTTTCGAACTGCAGCTTCGATCAAGATACTTTGGAATATCAACTGTCGGGAGAAGCCCGGGGTACCACCACGCTAGTAGTGGTCGAGAACAGGGCGTAGATGCTGTACTTTCCTCAGTTAGCCTCGGGCGCTACGGGGCAATACCCAATCAAGAAAACCGGCAATCAAAGAACGATCATCAGCGACGTGCCGGACGGGCATGCATTCAAGCTGGCAGACTCCGGAGCGGTGCTGGTCGAATGGCAACTGCAGTATCAGAACTTGACCGACGCAGAGATCAACGTACTCGAACAGTTCTTCCTGGCTTGTGAAGGACAACTCATTGCTTTCACATTCGCGGATCCGGTGGGCAACTTACTGGCTTGGAGCGAAGCGTTGGATCAACCGGTGTGGGAAGCCAGCACGCTGCTGCAAGTCACCGGCGGAATCTCGGATCCAAATGGCGGCACGGCTGCAAGCCGACTTACAAACCCTACCGGAACAGATCTGACTATCGAACAGGCGATCAACGCGCCGGGGTGGTATTTCTACTGTTTCAGTGTGTATGTGAGAAGTTCAACTGGAACACAAGTTTCTCTTGTTCGCACTGCCGGCGCGGCAACGAACAGCCGCTCCTATCAGACCCAGGCAGCCTGGGCGAGGATCAGTTCTGGCGGCAACATGGTTACGGCTGCCGAATCGGTAACATTTGCAATTAGTGTACCAGCCGGACAGTCGGTCGATGTATTCGGATTCCAACTCGAGCCTCAGCCCAGCGCCTCTCCCTACAAGCCAAGTTATTCGACAGGGGGGGTATACACGACCGCGCATCTCCGGGACGATACTTTTGCGGTTACAACGTCCGCGCCCAACCACAATCAGTGCACCCTTAATATAACGGCCCGCTAGAACATGCCCACGGCGTTTCAAGTCAAAGAGCAGGCGGTTACGGACACACCGCTGCTTCTTTTTGACTGCCAGTTGCAGGGTAATCAGTCAGAGAGCTGGGCGACGCATCAGGTTGCAGTTGCCGGAACAACGTACCAGGCGCGAGTAGTTCAGCACAACCTCTACGAAATTCAAACCTCATCTGACCAAGGCGTGGACGCGATTCCGAAGATCTCGATCTCACTGGCCAATGCCGACTCGCATTTCTCGGAACTCGAGAGGAGCGTGGGATTCAAAGGCGCCCTACTGACCGTCAGCTTCGTATTCTTCGACCTCAAGGCCGGCAATCCGACCACCGCCACGATCACCCTGTTCAAGGGAATCTTCAATCCTCCGGACGAAATCACAGAGTCCACATTTCGTGTGACCGCAGTGAACCGGATGAACATGCAGCGTGTGCTGCTGCCACAAATCCGGATTCAGCGGCGGTGTCCATGGGAGTTTCCGTCCACGCTGGCGCAGCGGCAGGAGGCCGTGAGCGGAGCTGCGAGCGGCCAGTACTCACGTTTTTACCGCTGCGGCTATTCACCAGATGTGCCTGGAGGCGCGGGAAATCTGAACGGCACAGTGCCGTATACGTCGTGCGCATTTACCAGAACAGATTGCCAGGCGCGAGGCATGTTTCAGACGGATAACGCGCACAACACGACGCACCGATTTGGCGGAATTGAGTTCGTACCGTCATCCATACTCGTGCGGAGCTACGGCGAGCAAGGACGGCACTGGACGCCGGTGCTCGACAACATTGCGCGCTACAACGATTTTGTTCCGCTGATTTACGGGACCGCGTGGTACTCACCCAATATCGTTTTCGCGCGCAATGACGGTAACCTGACGCGCATGGAAGTGCTGCTGGGCGCTGGCGAAATCAACGATGTCATCAAGGTGCTGGTGAACGGCATCGACATTCCGCAGGGGCGCGCGGGCGCCAATATGACCGGAACGGGCTGGTTCAACCTGTTCAGCGCGGGCACGCGGACAGGCGGGTTCAACTTGGATTTCACAGATGCACAAGGCAATCCGCTGGGCGACCCTTACGGAAGCATGGCGGCGCTTTCGGTGGTGGTGCCGAACCGAATCAACAACGGAAGCAGCCTGCCGACGATCCAGGTGTTACTTGATGGATTGAGACTGGCTACTTATAACGCCGACGGTAGCTTTCTCAGCGAGCAGTTTACGAAGAACCCTGCGTGGATTTTGCTGGATATTTTACGGAAGTGTGGATGGGATGTAAGTGAAATCGATTTGTCGACCTTCGCTAACGTCGCCAGCTATGCCGATCAACAGATACAAACACAAGATCTGCACGGTAATACGATCACGATTCCGCGGTTCGAGTGCAATCTAGCATTAGTGAACCGGCGGACGGCGGCCGACCTAGTTCGCGGGATCCGCAATGCCTGCCGGCTTTACCTCACCTACGGAAACAGCGGATTACTCCAACTCAACGTGGAGAACACATTTGCGTTGCAGCAGCCAGTGAAGCCCGATTGGAGTAACAGCACGAGTTCCTTCAATAGCGGGTGGCCGAGTTACGAGTTTGGCGACGGCTCCTCCGGGGTATCGGGTATCGCGCGAGACAATAAAGGCGCATCGACCATTCGCGTGACGTCACGCAGCATCGTGGATACTCCGAATCAGTTCTCCGTCGAGTTTCAAGATTCCCTGAATGACTACCAACAAGACAGTTTTCTGATGATCGACGTCGATGACGTCGGGATAACCGGACAGGAAATTACAGCGTCCATCAGCGTGTTGGGAATTCCAAATTACGACCAGGCGGCGCGCATCCTGAAGGTCAACCTCGACCGCGGGATCCGGGGTAACACGTACGTGCAGTTTTCAACCAGCGTGAAAGCGTTGGGACTGCGGCCGGGTGACCTGATTACGCTGACTTATCTGAAGGAGGGCTTCGACCGGCAGCCGTTTCGGGTTTTGAAGATAGCGCCCGATATCAATTACCGGATGTCGGCGATCACCGCGCAGATACACGACGACGCGTGGTACGACGACACCAACGGGCAGGTGCCGGGTAATTCGGGCGCGCAGCGGCAACTCGGATCGGAAGTGGGGTTGCCACGACCGCTTATCGGCACGGTGACGGACGCGAACGGAAACATCCAGTTCGGCGTAACGGAGACCGCGACGCAAGCAGCCGACGGAACTCCGTTGATTGAAATGGCGGTTGCGTTTTCAGTCCCCAATTCGGTTTCGGCCAACGCGCCGGCAGTGCCGCTGTTGAGCCTGGCTGGGACAATCGCAGGCACGGGAGGCACTCTCAGCGGCGGGACGACTCTCTATTACGCGGTGAGCACGGCGGCCAGCGGCGGCGCGGAAAGTGGCCTTTCGTTCGTGGTGAGGGCGACGATTCCGGCGGGACCGAACACAAATACGGTAACGCTATCCGGCCTGAGCTTTCCGGCGACGGCGACGGGATTCCATGTGTATCGAGGACCGAGCCCGAGCCAACTCTACCGGATTGCGTCCAACCAAACAATAGCGGCGCACTTTTCGGACACGGGCCTCGCGAGCCTGATCATTCCGCCGCCGGATTCCAACTTCGATCACGCAAATTTCTACTGGCGTCTGGAACTGCAACCGGAATATGTGGCGACGCTGCACTCGCCGAACTCGGTGGGAAATGAAACGCTCGAGATGATGGCCGGTGCATACCAGGGCGCGATCGTGCGGATCACGCGGGGGACGGGCGCAGGGCAGGAACAGGCGGTAACATCGAACGACGTCACGACTCTGCAACTTGTGTCGCCCTGGGACACGGAGCCGGACGGGACGAGTTACTTCGTAGTTGCGGAGTCAGGCTGGCACTCGGTGGCTACCGCGCACGCGAGTCCGGTGCAATTCCAAATTCCGAATCGAACGGGCGCGACGATTCACATCTCGGGCAGAGCGGCGAACACGAACAACGAGGAAAAGCCACCCGATTTGTGCACGGTGACGCGATGGGTGATCGGGGGCGCGGGCGCGCTGGACGCGGATGTGCCACCGATGCCATCATTCGGACTGGGACTCTCGACGACCAGCGGCGGCGCGGTGGAGCTGAGTGGGATCAGTTTCGCGGACCTGGCCAACACACACACAGCTACAGCGGGAACGCTGACGCTGTACTACTGGTGGGAACTCGACCCACCGCCAACGCTGGCACTGGCTGCGGCGATCGGAGCGGCGGACACGTCGATCAACCTTACCGCCGCGGGCGGCGCGCAGGCCGGCGAAATGATTCAGCTCGAATCGGAAGTGGCCCAGGTTGTGGCGGTGCTCAACAGCGGGACGCAATACCAGGTGACGCGCGGCGTGGACAGCAGCACGGCGGCGGCGCACGCGAGCGGCACAACGGTTTACGAGCTTCGAACAAAGACGCAGGTTGTTCCGTTCGTGCGCAACTTCTTCGGAAGCCCGGCGAGCGGAAGCTGGAGCTTTCCGATACCGCTGCCGGATTGCCGGATCGTGAGCGCCGAACTGTTTGTCACGAACCTGATAGGCAATAGTCCAACGGGATCGATTTGCCTCACGCCGACCGTAGATCATGGATTGCGAACACTCTCGGGCGGACAACTCTCGTTCCAGGTGGAAGCATTTCTGGCTATTACAACCGGCGCGACACCGGACCTTGTTGTGGACAAGACACGTTCGGTGCGCGATATATATGCCGTAATCCGGCAGGCGCCATCCGGCGGACCGATCGAATTACAAATCAATCAAAACAACACGCTGTATTGCGCGCTTACGATCGCGGATGGCGCCACGGTGTCGAACACGGTGGCCGGCACGTCGGTACCTGCGCTACAGGGTGGCGCGAGGCTCAGCCTAGACATTAATATGGTGGGCCCGACGAATCCAGGAGCAGACCTGACGGTAACGATCCGCCTCTAACTTCGTATCATGCCCGACACGTTGCAGAAACTGCGTCCGGACCGGGACTTGCAATGTTACTTTCTGCGTCCCACCGCCGTGGCTGCATTGAGCGCGACGAATCCGAACGGATTTACGGTCTCAGGCAGCTGGCGACAGCAATTTGACTGGGCCGTGATCGAGTGGAACCGCAATAACACCTTCGAACATCCTCTATTCCGCAATTTCCCGGACGGTGACTTAAATGGGTTGACGCTCACTTACGAAGAGACGCGCCAGAACTGCATACCGATCGACTCCAACTTATTCCCGACTGTGGATTGGCCGACGCTGCGCGTGTGGACGGATGCCACACCGGCTGATTCCCCGTATAAGATCCCGCTATATCCGTTAGCAACTCCAATTGCAGGCAGTTATCAGGCGGCCAGCGCGATATTCACGCTGCAGGGGACAGTCACGCCGGGGGACGACGTGGAGCTGGCGTGGATCGAGGAACACTACACATACACCGTTGTAGGATCGGATACGCTGCAGTCGGTGGCCGCCGCAATCGTCGCCACGATCAACGGCAGCTCGACTACAATGCACGCTTCGCAGAGCGGAGCGGCAATCACGCTGACGTCCACTTCGGCGGCAGGAGCGAACGGCAACCGAGTTGGCGTATACGGCAATGTTTCCGGTGCGCAGACGGAGAGTTGGAATCCGGCATGGCAACAGCTCAGCGGAGGGATTTCGCCGAGTAAGTGGCGGGTCACACTGACTTTTTCGGCATTGCGCCAACACCCAGACGATCCGCAGCCGATTCCGACCAACGCGGTACGAAAGATGCGCTGGACTTACTCGGCTGACTTACAAGCCGGCAGTTATGAGAGGAGCGAGTTTCAGGTTACGGTGTCTAACTGGACGGTTAGTGGATCGAACCTGACGTACCAAGTGGCCGGACCGGGAAGCCGGCGGGTAGAAGACGTCGCGCCGGAAGTGATCTACTCGGGGATTTGGGATGCGACGGCCGGGACGACCGCGCCGAAGATCTCGACGGGTAACTTTTCGGGGGGCACAATTCACTCTTCGACAACGCCGGGCGACTCGTTCACGTGCACCTACCGCGCCAGCCAGACGCATCAACTTTACCTGGGAACACGCAAGGCGGCAAGCGGAGCACAAGTGACCGTAGTGGTGGATAATCAGGCGGCTGTGAATCTGGACCTGTCGCTGGCAGGCGAGGACGTACTGGTCAGGCTACCGCTGGGAACGTTTTCAGGACAAACGCTGCACACCGTGACAGCTACGCACGCGGGACCTGATAACACCACGTTCTACTTCGATTTTCTGGAGCTGGCCACGCCGACGAGCCAACTGCCGGTGCTGGCGGCGGACACCAGAATGACTCTGGCCACGGACTGGGACACGGACCACTCGATCGCGCTGGGACCGGAGAGAACGGCGTGGATGATTCATGCGCTGGGGTTCGCGGGACGTGCCAATCACTACGCGGGCGCGCTTTGGCATTACGAGTTAGTGCCGCAGGGATACACATACGCGTCGGCGACGGTGACGTTCACAGGCACGCCGGACCCCACCATGCCGGGGGCATTCACGAGCATCAGCATCGGCGCTTATGGATCGGCAGCGGCGCCGACGGTGATCCAACACCTGACTCTTTACGGCGACACACTGGCGAGCATCGCGAAGGCGTTCGAGCTGCTGATCAACAACGGATCGACGGGGATCTGGGCGCAAACGCTTGGCAACGTGCTGACGATTTATGCCCGGGCCATCGGAGTGGCGGGCAACGATATTACGATCTCGGCAAATTCAGCGATGCCGACGCTGACCGTGGCGGTGAGCGGGACGCCGTATCAGACGGGCTGGTACCGATTCGCGGGCGGCAACGACGGGGAGTGGCGGACGGATCTGACCGCTGTGCCGCGGATGAACCGAGCCGCGCGCGACTGGAGCCGCAGCTTTTTCCAGGCGCTGGGAAGTTACGGGATTACGGCCACGGGAGCGTTCAGCATGGAGCTCCAGCACGGCGATCCGCGCCAGCCGCGGGAATTGCGCAGCGCTATCCGAGCGGCGCCGCAGTAATGCTGAATACTCCGGCGCTGCAAACCAATTTTTCGCCGGCGAACACGGCGTTCTGGAAACAGGCTTATCTGGACTTAGCTACTGTGCTATCGGATGCAGGGCAGACGCCGTACTTGCAGTTTGGCGAAGTGCAGTGGTGGTACTTTCCGGACGATGGTTCGGGCATGCCTTATTACGACGCGTACACGACCAGCACATTCCAGGCGACGTACGGGCGACCTATGCAGGTGTTCACGACGAGCAACGTGTCACCTACTCTGTATCCGCAGGAAGCAGCGTTTCTTTCAGGGCTGGTGGGGGCGTTTACGAGCGCGATCATGAGCTTTGTGCGAGCGACCTATCCTAACGCAAAGTTCGAAGTGCTGTATCCGCCGGATACCAATAACTCGCCGCTCGACACGGCAGTAAATCTGCCGTCAACGTGGAACACGGCGACGCTCGATTGTTTCAAGACGGAGAACTTCACTTACACGGGCAGACGGAACCTGAATATGACGAAGAGCTCGATCGCATTACCGATGGGGATGGGGTTTCCTCGAAACAAGAGCAGCCACCTGGTGGGTATCACTGGATACACGACTCCGTGGGAAAAGGAAATACGGCAATCGCTGGCGGAAAATCTGGAGTCGGTTGTGTTGTTCGCGCTGGACCAGTTTTGTCTGATGAATTGCCCGGCGCCGCTGCCGGTGGGAGCGCGGCGCAGTTTCTACGCGGGGTAGAACGCATCCGCCTGTGCATTCACGCGAATTCAAGACCTACGTTGTCAATTCCCTGCTTGCTAGCGTTTTGAATTAGGAACAACAGGCAGGAATGCCTATTCCACATGCGGGGTTATCTTGATTTTCGGATTCTGTGCCGCGCGTTTCCGTAACATGCCCAAGGTTTACCCGACGGTCATTGTCAATTCCCTGCCCGCGCGTTATTGTTTTGAATTAGGCTTGATGGTCCTGGTTCAGAACGTTTCCAAGCTGTACCGGCTGTATCGACACCCCTCCGACCGCATTCGCGAGATGGTTCCGTTTCCGTCGCGCAAGCTGCATCAGGATTTCTGGGCGCTGCGCGACATCAGTTTTCAGGTAGAGAGGGGCGAGACGCTGGGGATTGTCGGTGCGAACGGGTGCGGAAAGAGCACGCTGTTGCAGGTCATCTGCGGGATTCTGCAGCCGACGACGGGACGCGTGGTGACGACGGGGCGGATCGCGGCGTTGCTGGAGCTGGGGGCGGGGTTCAATCCGGACTTTACAGGGCGGGAAAACGTTTTTCTGAACGGCGAGATCATGGGGCTGAGCCGCGCGAAGATCGAGCGCGCGCTGCCCTCGATCGCGGCATTCGCGGAGATCGGTGAGTTTCTGGAGCGGCCGGTGAAAGAGTACTCGAGCGGGATGTACGTGCGGCTGGCGTTCGCCACGGCGATTCACGTGGAGCCGGAGATTCTGGTGGTGGATGAGGCGCTGGCCGTGGGCGATGCGGTGTTTGCCAACCGTTGCGTGCGCAAGTTCGAGGAGCTGCGCGAGCGGAAGATCACGGTGCTGTTTGTGTCGCACGATCTTGGCCTGGTGAAGCGGCTTTCGGAGCGGGCGCTGCTGCTGGTGGATGGGCGCATCCACGCACAAGGCGAGCCCAGCCATGTGATCAATCAATATGTAGGGCTGGTGCTGGAGAAGCAGAAGGCGGACCGGGGGCCAGCGAGGACACAGATCGCGGCGGGGTTCCGGCATGGAGATCGCACCAGCGAAATTCTGGAAGTGCAGATGCTGGATGCGACGGGCAAGGCGGCGGAAATGCTGACGGGCGGCGACGAAGCGCGGGTGCGGGTGCGGTGCGTGTTTCGCAAGGCGACGACGGATCCGAAGGTGGGGATACTGATCCGGAACCGGATCGGGATGGATGTGTACGGGACGAACACAGCGGTGGAAAAGATCGCCCTGGGAAGCTTTGATGCGGGAGACGAGCTGGAAATCGAGTTCCGGTTCGAGTGCTGGCTGGCGCCCCAGCAATACACGCTGACTGTCGCGACTCAGAATGCGGACGGCACGAGCCACGACTGGCTGGATGACGTGCTGGCATTCGAGGTGGTGGATTCGCGGGCGCTGGCGGGGGTGGCGAACCTGAGGGCGCAAGTGGCATGGGAAAAGAAACCGGCGCGAGAGCGTGCATTACCGTGAAGGTGCAGCCGCGGGCGCGGGCGACGCGCGTGGCGGGGCGGATGGATGGCGTGTACCGTTTACAAGTGGCGGCACCGCCGGTGGACGGAAAAGCGAACGAGGCATGCATCGCGTATTTTGCTGAAGTAGCGGGCGTGGCGCGGGCGCGGGTACGGATTGTTTCGGGGCTCACGGGCCGAATGAAGATCGTGGAGATTGCGGGGATCGGGCAGGAGGAGATGGAAAAGCGGCTGGGAGGTTGAGGGGGATCACTGCTTCGGCGCTGGTACAGGGTCTCCGAAAGTAATGGCGGAGTCGGCTTCGAACTTGCGGTATTCGTGAAATTCCAATTCGTTTCGCACTTGCTTGTTTTCCAAAAGTAATGACACCACGGCTTCCACGGGGAGCAGATATTTTTTGTCGCCGACCGAGATTTCGTCGTAGTCGATGGTGGTGGAAATGGCGCGAGTGAGCAGCTTGGCCGGGATGTCGGTGGCAGCATCGGTAATGCGCCAGACGGCGCCGGTCTCGGGATCGGCATAGACAGATCCGGTGTAGGGCACGATGGCTTTCGCCAGATCGCTGAGACTGAGGCTGAGAGTGGAGTGCTGCTTGTCGACCGAGAAATCGAAGACGGCCAGGCGCTTGCCGCGGAGAGTTTCCCAATGGCTCCACGTGAACCAGGCTTCGCTCTCGGGGCCGAGGACGCGGCTGAGCAAGAGGCCAAACTCGCCTTCGGTTTGGAGCGGAGCGCGCCATCTGTTCTGACCCGGACGGAGGGGCTTGCCGTTGACGGAGTCGAGGACGCGCTGCTCGCGGCCCTGGCTGTAGCTGAGCTTCGAGACGAGCGTGTCGCCTTTGTGCCAGCGATCGGACTTTTTGCCCGCTTCGAGCTGGCGGGTCACCTGGACGCAGATAAAGTTAGGAAGGCCGGAGACGTAACCGGCGGCGTAGTTATGCATGGACTCGAGGAGCTTGTCCTGCTCGGCGGGGGAAGGCGCGGGCTGGGCGCGGGCAGCAACCGCCAGGGACAGGGTGAATAAAAAAACTCTGATGCGACGTTGGAACACGGTGGACTTATTTTAGGATACTAACTCGGTGACGAAGGGAAGGCGTACGCGATGAACTGGAAACTTCCCGCCGAGAAAGTCAGCAAGACCGTACTCTGGCTGGCCGCGGCACTAGTGGTGTGTAGCGGTTTGCGGCAGGCAGGCCTTTACAATTTCACGGCCCGCGAAATGGAGGGGCTGAACACGCTCATCCAGCTTATCGGCGACATCTATGCGGTCCTGCTGGCGTTTACGATTTTCGTCATCTGGGGACAATTCACTGATGTGGAAAATTGCGTGATTCGGGAGTGCAACGCGCTGGACGACTTGCTGCGGTTCACCAACTATCTGGACGGCGAAGCGCGGGCGGAGATCCGGAGAGCGGTGGCGAACTACACGAACGCGGTCCTGCGATACGAATGGCCGGCCTTGGGAGACGGGCGGAAAGACAAGCAAGCCGAAGAGATGTTCCTGCACTTCATGAACGCGGTGGTCGCGGCAATTCCTAAAGGCGAAGGGCAGACATTCTACGTCCGCCTGCTCGACATGGCGCAGAAGGTGAGCGAGCATCGCGACGAACGGGTGTCGAAGAGCCTGACGCGGATTCCTCCCACACTGGCCGGGCTGGTAAGTACGATTGCGGGTGTGCTGCTGGTGCTGGTCTTTATGTATCCCTTCCATTACGGACTGGCGGGCGGAGCCTGCTTTGTGCTTGTGGCTGCGGTTCTGTACTTAGCGAATTTTGTGATGACGGACACGGACAATCCTCTCAAAGGCGTTTGGAACGTCAGTCCGCAGCCGTTCGCCGATCTCAGGCCGTAACATCCTCACATAAGATAGACTGGCGGAGAACCTATGGCGACCCGCGCGGACATCGAACAATCGCTGAGCGCGACGCGCGCGGACCGGAGTTTTTTCGGGCATCCGCGGGGGCTGGCCACTCTTTTCTTCACGGAAATGTGGGAGCGGTTCAGCTATTACGGGATGCGGGCGCTGCTGATCCTTTTCATGACGGCGCCGGTGGAGAGGGGCGGGCTGGGGTTCGGCGTAGCGAAGGCCGGGGCGATTTACGGACTCTACACCGCCATGGTATTCCTGCTGGCCCTGCCGGGCGGATGGATGGCGGACCGCATCACGGGGCAGAGGCGGGCGGTGCTCTACGGCGGTATCGTGATTGCGGCGGGACAGTTCTGCCTAATGGCGCCGAGCGAAACGGTGTTCTATGTGGGGCTGGCGCTGCTGATGCTGGGGACGGGGCTGCTGAAGCCGAACGTGAGCACCATCGTGGGCCAGATTTACGCGCCCGGCGACCAGCGGCGCGACGCGGGGTTTTCGATTTTCTATATGGGAATCAACCTGGGCGCGCTGATCTCGCCGATTCTTTGTGGCTGGGTGGGGGAAAGGATCAGCTGGCGGCTGGGATTCGGGCTGGCGGGCGTGGGGATGACGGCGGGGCTGATTCAGTATGCGCTGGGCGGCAAGTACCTGGGCGCGGCGGGGCTCTATCCGGCGGCTGTGGAGAATCCGGCGGAAGATCGGCGGGAGAAACGAAGGGTGGCGCTGGGCGGGGCGGTGGCGCTGGCCGTGCTGGTGGCGGCGGGGGCGCTGGGGGCGGCGGGAGTTGTGGATCTAACGGCGGAGCGGATTTCTAACGCACTGGGCGCGGTGCTGGTGATCATCTCGGTGGCCGTATTCTCCTGGCTGATATTCGGCCGGGGTTGGACGGCGGAGGAACGAAAGCGGTCGGGCGCGACTCTGGTGCTGTTTCTGGCTTCGGCGCTGTTCTGGTCAATGTTCGAGCAGGCCGGCTCGTCATTGAGCCTTTTCGCCGAGCGCAACACCAACCGCAACGTTCTGGGCTTCGAATTTCCGGCGAGCTGGTTTCAATTCGTGCAGCCGGCGTTCGTGGTATTGCTGGCGCCGGTGTTCGCATGGCTGTGGGTGAGGCTTAGACGGAGGGAGCCGTCAAGCCCGGCGAAGTTTTCGTTAGGACTGCTATTCGGGGGGCTGGGGTTTGTGGTTATGGCGTCGGCGGCATCGCGAGCAAGCGGCGGCGTGCTGGTTTCCCTGTGGTGGCTCAACGCCACCTACCTGCTGCACACGATCGGTGAGCTTTGCCTAAGCCCGGTGGGACTGAGCGCCATGACCAAGCTCGCGCCGGTGCGCGTGGCCGGGTTCATGATGGGGATGTGGTTTGTTTCGATCAGCGTGGGCGACTATTTCGCGGGAAAAGCAGCGTCGGTGTACGAATCGATGGCGCTTGGAACACTGTTCGGCACGGTGGCGGCGCTGGGGATTGGCGGAGCGGTCGTGATGGTGTTGCTGATCAAGCCGACGGTGCGGCTGATGTCGGGAGTACGGTAAGGCGGGCGAGGCTGACCCTGGTTGAAGGGAGTGCTAGCCCTGTCATGGTGAGAGCGCTTGCGATCTGTGGTCTCGCCATTTTTCCCGCCACACTCGCGGCCGGACAGATCACGGCCTCGAAAAAAGAAACGGCCAGGGCGAAGGTACTCGAGCAGCGCCGGAAGCAGTATCCGGATCTTGCCAACCTCGTCGACCTGGCACAATCAGTTCCGCCCGAGTTTTCGGCCGACGTACTGCTGCGCATCGCGGCTTCCGGCCGCATGCGCGATGCCGAGTGGAAGAAGGAACTTCTGGAACAGGCTTTTCAGAATGCAAGCCTTGCCGAACAGCCTGTGCGCCAAACGATCGGATCGGGCACTGACTTCAACCTTATCAATGTGTCGCTGAGCCGGGCGGAGAAAATCAGCCGTGGATTTGATCAAAAGCTGGACAGGTTGTCGCTCCGGAGCCGGGTGTTGCGGGAAATGCTGAACGTGGACAGAGGCAAGGCGCTCGAGATGTTTCAGATGATCGTACTTCCCGAGCTCCACGCGCGCACGTGCTCGGACGCCCTCGTGGACCAGGTTTCGGATTACTACGAAGCGTTGACGCAGATCATAAATTCGGGATTCAACGCCGAGGAACGCCGGCACGGCCTGCATGTCGAGCTCGTCAATTACAGAATCCACGGCATGCGTTCTCCGGTGGAAGTGGGGGCCATGGCAAAGACTCTTTCCTCGCTGAAGCTGAATCAGGCGGAACTCAGCTTGGTGGCCGGAGGTTATGCAGCCGCTTTGGAAAGAATTCCACTCGATTTTCGGTCGTTCTCTTCGATTTTACCGGCCACGGATCACGAGGTGCACAGATTCGTCGAGACGCTGCGGGCGAAAGGGATCTCGACCAATACATTGATCGCCAGTTACCGCCAGTACCTGATCCGCAATTTCACTGGGAGCCGTTGCGCGTATAACGAGAAGGAAGATAGCTTGCTGACCACGGTTGTTGACTCGTTCAATAAGAGCTTTGCATTGGACACGGATCCGACGCTGGCGCCGTTAGTGGCTGGGCAGATCCAACCGGACAAAGTAGAGGGCGAAGCCAGGCTGGACCCACTTTTCGACGACGCGGAACTCAAGCGGGGATGGGAGCAGTTCCAAGACCTGGTGCTGGGTAAAGGACACGGGGATGTGATGCACTCGGATGCCTTGCCCGATGCCAAGAAGGACAACGCGGAGTGGCGCAGCGCGTTCGATGATTTTCTTCGGCAGGCGGACGAACTCAAACCGGAGACTGGCGAACCGGAGTACCGATACTTCTATCGCAAAGCCACCGCTCTAACAGTTTTGCTGACGGCGTCCCCGCCCGGCGCCGCGCGCGACAAAGTGATGCGCCAGCTTGTGGTTTTCCTGGCCGGGTCCCCTTTTCAGCAAGAGAGCCCGATGGAGTGGTACGCGCAGGCATCGGAGACGGCAATCGCCGCGAACGAACTGGGCGCGGCGGAATATCAAAAACTACTGGGAGAGATGGAACGGTCCGGCAACGCGGTACTGGCTCTCGACGCGATGGCCGAGCGGGTTGTTCCAAGGGAGCCGTAGCGCGGGGGGGATCGGAGCGGCCGGTAAGGATAAGATGGTTCGTCGGGCCGTCTGATCTGGCGGACGGATCAAGGAGGTCGTTGCGGTGAACGTGGGGGAAATCCGGGAAGCGCTGGGGCGCGAGAAGCTGGACGGATGGTTGTTCTTCGACCATCACCGGCGCGATCCGCTGGCGTACCGGGTTTTGGGATTCGAACCCGCAAGCCACATCACGCGGCGCTGGTATTACTTCATTCCGGCCAAGGGCGAGCCGCGTGGAATGGTACACCGGGTCGAATCGGGAATGCTGGACGCTCTGCCGGGCGAGAAGATCCGGTACTCGAGCTGGACCGAGCAGGTTGACGGGCTGCGCAAGATCCTGGGCGGCGCGCGGCGAGTGGCGATGCAGTATTCGCCGCAGTGCGCGATTCCGTACGTGGCGATGGTGGATGCGGGGACGGTGGAGCTGGTGCGCGGGCTAGGCGTGGAGGTCGCGACCTCGGCGGAACTGATCCAGTATTTCGAGGCGCGGTGGACGAAAGCGGCGCTCGAATCGCATATCGAGGCGGGGCGGCGGGTGGACCGCGTGCGGGGCGAGGCGTTCGCGATGATCGGCGAGCGGACGCGCAACGGCGCGGCGGTCGAGGAACTGGAGGTGAAGCGATTCATCCTGGACGGCTTCGCCAAACAGGGGCTGGTTAGGGCGGACGGGCCGATCGTGGGTGTGAACGGTAACGCGGCCAATCCACACTACGAGCCGCGGGAGGGCGTGACGAAGCCGATCCGGCGCGGGGATTTCGTGCTGCTGGATATGTGGGCAAAGCTGGACCAGCCTGGGTCGGTGTATTACGACATCACGTGGACGGGATTTTGCGGTACGGAGCCGCGGGAGGAGATCCGCAAAGTTTTTGCGATCGTGCGCGAGGCGCGGGACCGTGCGGTGGCGCACGTGCAGCAGGCGATGCGGGCGGCCCAAGCCATACGCGGATTCGAAGTGGACGACGTGGCGCGCGGTTACATCACGAGCCAGGGGTACGGGCCGAACTTTGTGCACCGCACGGGGCACTCGATCGGGCAGGACGTGCACGGCAACGGCGCGAACATGGACAATCTGGAGACGCACGACGAGCGGCGGATCGTGCCATGGACGTGCTTCTCGGTGGAGCCGGGAATTTATTTGCAGGACTTCGGCGTGCGGCTGGAAGTGAATGTTTTCGTGGAGGAGCATGACGCGCGGGTGACGGGCGAGATACAGAAAGAGCTTGTGTTAATTTAGTGAATCCAATGAAGACTTTGATATACGCGAGTGTTTTGTTTGCGGCGGCTCTGGCGGCGCAGGCTTCCGAGTGGCTGACGTTTGGCGGGGATGCGCAGCGGACGGGGTGGGCGAAGAAGGAAAAGATACTCACCAAAGACAGCCTGAAGAATTTCGGACTGCAATGGAAGCTGCACCTGGATAACGAGCCGAAGGAGCTGATCTCGCTGACGGCGCCGGTGGTGGTAGAAGACGTGTACACGTCAAAAGGTGTGAAGGACGTGGTGGTGGTGGCGGGCAGCTCGGACAATTTGTACACGATCGATGCGGATGCGGGGAAGCTGATGTGGCAGAAGAGCTTCACCGTGGAAGTGAAGCCCAAGCAGAAACCTCACTGGTTGTGCCCGAACGGATTGAATGACACTCCGCTACTACAGAAGGAGCACGGGGGCCTGGGGACGATGAACGTGTACCTGATCACGAGCGATGGCAAGCTGCACGCGCTAAACGTGATCGACGGCGAGGACCGCTTCGCGCCTACCCAGTTTGTTCCGCCGTTCTCGAAAAACTGGAGCCTGAATTTTCACGACAACGTGCTGTACACGGCAACCTCGCAGGGTTGCGGCGGCGCGAAGTCGGGCGTATGGGCCATGGATCTGAAGGACCCCAAGCACCCGGTCTCGATGTTTCCGTCGAAGAACGGAGGCATCTGGGGACGCGCGGGAGTGGCGATCGGCGCGAACGGCAACGTGTTCGCGGAGACGGGCGACGGCACGTTCGATCCGGCGCAAGGTGAATATTCAGACTCGGTGGTGGAAGTTGCGCCGCATGACGTAAAGCTGGTGGATTTCTACACGCCGGCGAACCACGAGTGGATCACGAAAAAAGATCTGGACATGGGCAATATGAGCCCGGTGGTATTTCCGTTCAAGCAGTGGGAGCTGGTGGCGGCGGCTGGCAAGGAAGGCGTGATTTATTTGTTGGATGCGAAATCGATGGGCGGAGCGGACCACAGGACGCCGCTCTATCGCAGCCCGTTGCTCGCAAATGAAGACGTGAACCTGGCAGGGCGCGGGTTCTGGGGCGCGTTCGCGACGTGGGAAGATCCGCAGGGCACGCGGTGGCTCTATGCGCCGGCGTCGGGTCCCCCGCACAGCCAGGCGCCGGCATTCGCAATGACCAACGGCGCGGCGGAACACGGCAGCATCATGGCATTCAAGGTGGAGGAGAAGGACGGGAAACCGGTGTTGACGCCGGCGTGGATTTCGCGCGACATGGACGTACCGGAGCCGCCGGTGGTGGTGAACGGCATGGTGTTCGCGCTCTCGAACGGGGAGAACACGCAGCAGCTCGACAATTCGGGACATATCCTGAACAGCCACGACCGGGCGGCGAAGCCTTCGGGGAACGCCGTGCTTTATGCGCTGGAGGCGGCAACGGGGAAAGAACTTTTCAATAGCGGCAACACGATTCCGGAATTCACGCACTTCAGCGGCCTGGCGGTGTCGAACGGGCGCGTATTCGTGAGTACGTTTGGGTCGAATGTGTACGCGTTTGGGGTGAAGCAGCAGTAAGACCTATTCGCTGTGTGGGCCGGAGTAGGGTACACCGCGTGTCAATCGGGCAAATGAGACCTTGCGTTCGGACGCCAAGGGGAATAGGCTTCGTGCTGGGAGAGGCCGCGCGTTCGTGCCAGCCTCCGATGGGAGGCTGTCACGCGCTCACTTCAACTGCTCACGTTGCTGACTCTGCTGGCGACGGCAAGAGCAGATCTCGTATACTCGTTCTCGTCCAGCATCTCGGGCAGTCTGGCCGATGGCACGCCGTATTCCGACACCGGGGGCTGCATTATTGGCAAAGAGCAGGCCTTTACCGATTGCGGCGGCGGAGCGTACGACGGCCAAGCCGTGCTCGCGCTCTCGGCGGCCGGCAGCGGCAGTGATCGCGGGCCAAAACTCTTCGCCCATATTGACGGATTGGTCACGTACACCGATCAGATCATCTTCAGTAACCGACAAGGCGGTGACGCCACTATTGCCTGGGGCCTTGCCGCCGATCTCAGCCCCAGCGCGGATGTCCTTTTATCTCTTCCGACTACAATCACCTTCAATGTCGCCTACCCAATAACGGTGTCGATCTCGGACTATACCGCGGCGGGAAGCGGCGAAGACGAGAACACGGTCAATGATGTGATTGCTATCACCGGTTTTCACGTATTCGCGCCGACCTGCGAAGCGGAATTGACGCTTTACAGCGGATCAGTCTACGATCCGAGTACTTGTGGGCCGCCGATCGATGTCAGCGTTAATACGCGAAGCGGGTTCCTCTATGGGGGACATGTCCCTGAACCCTCGTCGCTCCTGCTGCTGGCGACGGCGGCTGGAATAGCAAGGCTCGTGCGCAGATCACGGCGCATGGCGTAGCCTTCAAAAATTAGATGGTGGAGGCGGCGGGAGTCGAACCCGCGTCCGAGAAAGCCCGCCGTGAAGAGAACTACGTGCGTATCCGGCTCCAAAGATTCGGTAGCGGCTTCAGAGCCGGCGAGAACGGCCGCCACCTAGTCCGATTGATCTCGGCCTACGGCTCCGGACCGAAGCCTTTGGCCTATCCCGCAAAATGACGCTCACTGACCGCCGCGCGGGCTCAACGGCTGGAGCGGCTACTTAATTAATTAAGCAGCGTATGCAAACTGCGTATTGGCAGTTTTAGTTTTCCGATCGTTTAACGGGAGCTCGGAACCCGGCACGCCTCCCACAACGATTCTATCCCGTCGAATCCGTTTCGCCCCCTTACTCTCCTATTGTAGCGCGGATGCGGCAGGGTGCTATATTCGAAAACATGTTTCAGGTCCAGCGCAGCCCCGAGGTGCACGATGTGGTGGTGATCGGGTCGGGCGCGGGCGGCGGGACGGTGACGAAGGTACTGACCGATCTCGGGATTAACGTGACGCTGCTGGAAGCGGGCCCGATGCTAAATCCGATGAAGGATTTCAAGGAGCATGTCTGGCCTTACCAGGTAGACCATCGCGGGGCGGGTCCGCACGCCGAGAAGTATTTCGGAAAGGCGCCCTGGGGCTTTGGATATTTCACGGCGCCGGCCGGGAACTGGACGCTGGAAGGCGAACCGTACACCGTGGCCCAGGGGTCGCGGTTCAAATGGTGGCGGGCGCGCATCATGGGCGGGCGAACGAACCACTACGGCCGGATCTCGCTGCGATTTTCGGATTACGATTTCAAGCCGTACTCGTTCGACGGCCTGGGCACCGACTGGCCGGTCTCCTACGACGAGATGTCGCCCTACTACGACAAGGCCGAGGGATTCATCGGCGTCACGGGCACTAAAGAGGGCCTGCGCACGGCGCCCGACGGGAACTTCCTGCCACCGATCGCGCCGCGCGTACATGAGACGCTCATCCAGAAGGCGTGCCAGCAGCTCAACATTCCCTGCATTCCCTCGCGGATGGCCATGCTGACCAAACCGCTCAACGGGCGCGCGGCCTGCCACTACTGCGGGCAGTGCAGCCGCGGGTGCCATACGGCGTCGGCATTCACTTCCAGCCAGGCCATGATCTTCCCTGCGATGAAGACCGGCAAGCTGAAGATCATCACGGGCGCTATGGCGCGCGAGCTGGTAACCGATGCGGATGGCCAGGTGACGGCGGTTTCTTATGTCGAGAAGGCCACGCGCGCGGAGAAAAAGATCCGGTGCCGGGCGGTGGTGGTGGCGGCGAGCGCGTGTGAATCGGCGCGCCTGCTGCTCAATTCCAAATCGTCGCGATTTCCCAACGGGATCGCCAACAGTTCCGGCATGATCGGCCGCAACCTGACCGACACCACAGGCTACGATCTCGGCGGGTACGTTCCCGCACTGGCGAACCTGCCGCGGCATAATTCAGATGGCATCGGCGGCATGCACGTCTACATCCCCTGGTGGCTGCTAGACGACAAGAAGAAGGACTTCCCGCGCGGGTATCACATCGAAGTGGGCGGCGGGTTCCACATGCCGCAGCTCGGCAGCTTTCATGGTCGGGACGGATACGGTGCAGCGCTGAAAAACAAGATTCGCGAGGATTACGGGGCGTGGGTTGGTTTCGCGGGACGCGGCGAGATGATTCCCAACGCGAACTCGTACTGTGAAATTGATTCCGGCACGGTGGACCAATGGGGAATCCCGGTGCTGCGCTTCCATTTCCGCTGGACGGAAAACGAAATTAACCAGGTGCGCCACATGCACGACACGTTCAGCTCGATCATCGAAGCCATGGGAGGTAAGCCGCAGAAGAAGCCGTTCCCGGAGCGCGGGGCGGACGCGGTGTCGATCGGCGGCGAGATCATTCACGAGGCGGGGACGGTAAGGATGAGCGACGACCCCAAGCAGGGGCCGCTCAACCGCTGGTGCCAGGCGCACGAGGTGAAAAATCTTTTTGTGGCGGATGCCGCGCCGTTCCTGGGTAATCCGGACAAGAATGTCACGCTGACCATCGTGGCGCTGGCCTGGCGGACGGCAGAGTACCTGGCGGAGGAAATGAGGAAAGGCAATGTCTGAAGAAATGCACGTCTCGCGCCGCGAGCTGCTGCGCAACCTGGGAATCTCGCTGGCCACGTCGGGCGCGGGCCTGGTGACGCTCGAGGCGGCGCAGCACGTTCACAACGCGGTGGCCGAAGAGAAAAGCACATACAAGGGCTTCACGCTCAAGGCGTTCAACGCGCATGAGTTCAAGACGCTGCAACGCTTGGCCGATTTGATCATCCCGGCCGACGAGCACTCGCCGGGGGCGCTGGCATCAGGCGCGGCCGAATGGATCGATTACATGGCCGGCAACAGCCCCGAGCTGGCCGAGATCTTCACGGGCGGCTTCGGGTGGCTGGATCACGAGATGCAGCGGCGGCATGGAGCGGACTTTGTGGACGCGAAACCTGACGAACAAACAGACTTGATCGACACGATCGCGTTCCACAAGAATGAAACGCCCGAAATGGCACCGGGCATACACTTCTTTGCCTGGGCCCGCAATCTGGTTTTGGATGCCTATTACACCAGCCCCGCGGGCATCAAGGACCTGGGTTATATGGGGAACACGGCGGTAAGCGAATTCCACGTACCGGCGGAAGCGCTCGAATACGCTTTAAAGCGCAGCCCGTTCGCCTGATTTTTCTGTCTTCTGTTCCGAGAGATATATCAGGGCCTCGGCAATTCGGTGGATCGCAATTCCGACGAGGAAAGCGCCGGCCAAGAGTAAAACTATATCGGCCACCAATTCAGAGAAATTACTATGGCCTTCCTTACTGTGCAGAACCACATGCTGCACAAAGCCAAATATTCCAAAACCAGCAGACATGATGCCGGCAGCGGCGTATAATCCCACACCGCCGAGAGTTTTCCGCAGGCCGGTTTTCTTCATCAGATTTCCCGCCAGCATAACAAGTTAGCAGCGGCTCCGCGACATTGCCCACAACTGCGTTGGCCTGCCCACGGTGTGTGTTCCCGGACACGACGTTCGTTTTCCGCAGCATCCGCGAATCAATCAGATAGAAGGCGGGCAGCGGCGTGCGAAGTGTCGTGCGAGCCAACCGCAAGGGTTCGCTCAGGAGACCAAAACGTATGCTGCTGTTGAAGGTTCTGCTGCTGTTCACGGGCGCCGGGTTGTTGGGCAGCGCCCTGGCGATGGTGATTTATGACGTCTACCGGGCGCGCGAGTCCTGGAGGGCGGAGCTGCCCGAGGCCCCCAGAGCGCCCGTTGTGGTCCGATGGCGCGCCGCCGGGCGTATCGCGCTGTTGGCGGCCGTGCCATTTCTGCTGGGATTGAGTTTTGTCGTGGTTCCGGCCGGCATGGGCGGGGTGCTGGTGAGCCAGATCTCCGGAACGCTGCCGGGGGCGCTGTACCCGGGGGTCCACTGGATCGTGCCGCTGATCCAGAGTGTCACGCTCTATGACACGCGCGAGAAAGTTTTCAATACGTCGCTCGGCGAGGAGACTAAGAAGAAGGTCGAAACGCTGAAAGTGCAAACCAGGGAGGGGCTGCCGGTGGGCCTGGCCATCGCGGTGCGGTACCGGCTTGACCCACGGCGTCTCGATTACATTCATGCCAACCTGCCGCAGCCCATCGAAGAGGAGATCGTGCCGCCGGTGGTAGCGGGCGTCTTCCGCCAAGTGGTTCCCAATTACCTTGTTCGTGACGTATTCGCCACGCGCCGCGAGGAAGTGCGCAGGCTGGCGGCCAGCGCCATCCAGCAGAAGCTCGCAGGCGACGGCATCCTGGTAAAAGAAGTGATCCTGCGCGACATCCAACTGCCTCCGGAATACGCCCGCGGCCTGGAGGGCCTGCTGCTCAAGGAGCAGGAGAGCGATCGCATGGCAGTGGAAGTGGACATCAAGCAGAAGATGGTGCGCACGGCCGAGCTCGAGGCCGACGCGGATAAGGTACGGCGGGTAAAGCAGGCGGAGGGCGAGGCGCAGATCGTGGTGCTGAATGCCAAGGCGCAGGCGGACGCGATGCAGCACACGTTGCCGTTGAAACAGAAGCAGATCGAACAGACGCGCCTGGAAGCGGAGGCGCGCAAGGAATCCACGGTGAAGAATGCGGAGGCGATGGCGCAGGCCAAAGTAATCGACAGCCGGGCGGAGCTGGAAAGGCGAAACCTGATGGCGAATGCCGAGGCCAACCGCATTCGTGTCACGGCAGCGGCCGATTCCGAACGGCTCAAGACGGAGGCAGTGGCGCTTAAGGAGAATCCGCTGCTGATTCAGAAGATCATCGCCGAACGGCTTTCCGATAAGGTGCAGGTCATGATGGTCCCGAACGACGGTAAGTTTTTCTTCGCGAATGACGTGCTGAAGTCAGCACCGGCGGCGACACAACCAGTGGCGCCCAACGATCCCGATGATCCTCCGGCGCCGACCACCACGGCAGCGCGCCGCGCGGGAAGGTAAGAGGGAAAAGGCAGGCGGAAAAGGCTGTCCTGCCTTCAACTCCACAGGCGGTCGTGCGACCGTTCCTTGTTCCACTCGGGCGTGGGCTCGAAATAGCCGGGTTCGAGGAGGTGCTGTTTGACGACATCATCGTTCAGCGTGACGCCCAAGCCGGGCTTCCCGGGCACGGTGATGAAGCCCTTATTGACTATGGGCTTTTCGATGCCCTCCACCAAGTCGCCCCACCAGGGCACGTCAACGGAGTGGTTTTCGAGCACCAGAAAATTCTCGGTTGCGGCGGCGCAGTGCACGTTCGCCATGCAGGAAACCGGTGTCCCGGCGAAATGCATGGCCATGCCCACTCCATACTCCTGGATGGCGTCGCTGATTTTCTTGGTTTCGAGGATGCCGCCCGAGGTCGCGAGATCGGGGTGCAGAAGATCCACAGCGTGGTTGCGGGCGAGTTCGATGAAGTGCTCTTTGAGATAGATGTCCTCGCCGGTAAGCGTGGGCACATCGATGGCATCGGTGATTTTTTTCCAGAGATCAGTGTACTGCCAGGGGATCATATCCTCGAGCCACGCCATGTTGTACTTCTCGAGTCCTTTACCGAGGCGGATGCAGGAATTCACGTCGATGTGGCCGAAGTGATCCGCCGAAAGCGGAACCTCCATGCCGACGTACTCGCGCACGGTGGCAACAAAGTCTCCCATCATGCCGATGCCTTTGTCGGTGAGTTGAATGCCGGTAAACATATGTTGGGTGTTGAAAACGTCGCGCTCCGTCAGGCCCAGAGGATGGGTAAGCGTGCCGGGAGTGCCGTGCAGCAAGTCAATGCCAAGGTCCATCTTCAGCCACGTAAAGCCCTCGTCTCTGCGGGCCTTCAAACGCTGGCCGTAGATTTTCGGGTCGTTTGATTCGGTGGTGTCGGCGTAGCAACGTATCTTGTCGCGAAACTTGCCGCCAAGCATCTGGTAGACCGGCACGCTGTAGGCTTTACCGGCAAGGTCCCAGAGGGCCATCTCGATGCCGCACACGCCGCCGGCCTGGCGGGAATCGCCGCCGAACTGTTTGATTTTGCGGAAAATCTTATCGATGTTGCACGGGTTCTCACCGAGAATGCGGCTCTTGAGGAACAAGGCGTAGGTCTTGCTCGCGCCGTCGCGCACTTCGCCCAAGCCGTAGATATCCTGATTGGTGTCGATGCGAATCAGCGGACACGTCATGGGCGCGCCTTTGACCACGGCGACGCGCAGATCGGTGATCTTCAGGTCGGAGGGATGCGAGTTGCGGTTGACGTTTTGGACGGCGGCATCGAGCGTCTCGTCCGCCCAGAAACTGGCGCCGAGCGCGGCTGCCCCGGAGCGCAGGAACCCACGCCGGCCGATTCCGGATTGTGCTTTCATGCGGCCTATTTTATCTCCGCCAGCGCACCCGTGATATTCTGTTCGCTTACGCAGGTCAGAATACCGGCGCGTCGCGCCCCCGAAAAAAGGAGAATCCCGTGAGAGTCGGCGTATTCACCGCCTTGCTGGCGCAGCTATCGCTCGAAGACGTATTGAAGAAGCTGAAGAGTCTGAACATCTCGACGGTCGAGCTTGGCACCGGAAATTATCCCGGCGACCCGCACTGCAAGCTGTCGATGCTCGACAGCAAGATGGAGCTGGCGGATTTCAAGAAGAAAATGACCGACTACGGATTTAGCATCAGCGCCTTGAGCTGCCACGGAAATGCGCTGCATCCCAACCCCGCGATCGCCAAGAAGAACCAGGAGACGAACCGCAAGACCATTCTGCTGGCCGAGAAGCTGGAGGTGCCGGTGGTGATCGACTTCTCCGGTTGCCCGGGGGACAGCGACAAGGCCAAGTATCCCAACTGGGTGACGTGCCCGTGGCCGCCGGAGTATCTCGACATGCTGGATTGGCAATGGGAGAAGAAAGTGATCCCCTACTGGACCAAGCGCGCCAAGTTCGCCCATGACCACGGCGTCAAGATCGCCATCGAGATGCATCCGGGTTTCGTGGCGTACACGCCTGAGACGCTGCTGCGGCTGCGCGCGGCCGCGGGCAAAGCTATCGGCGCGAATTACGATCCGAGCCATATGTTCTGGCAAGGCATCGACCCGATCGCCGCCATTCGCGTGCTGGGTGATGCGATTTACCACGTGCACGCCAAAGACACGCAGATTTACGATCGGAACCTGCCGATCACGGGAGTTCTCGACACTAAACGATACACCGACGAGCGCAACCGCGCGTGGATTTTCCGCACTGTAGGCTACGGGCACGGCGCCGAATGGTGGAGAGAGTTCATCTCGACCTTGCGGATGTTCGGCTACGATTACGTCTTGTCGATCGAGCACGAGGACAGCATTCTTTCGCCGAACGAGGGCCTGACCAAGGGCATCCATTTCCTGGATGAACTGATCATTAAAGAGCAACCGGCCGCGGCGTGGTGGGTTTGAGAGGAGCCGGCGTGCGGCTCCTCGTACTCACAGCTTGCGCGGTTTCCCTATGGGGGCAGGTTCGCGGACCCCAGATCCGCGCTGGCGCCGCCCGCGTGGGGTTGACGCCGGACCTCAAAAAGTACGGTCCGGTTTACATGGCCGGCTTTGGTAACAACCGCGTCGCCACCGGCGTCCACGACTTTCTTTATGCGCGGTGTCTCGCGCTCGGCACCAGCGGGCAAACGCTGGTCCTGTGCGGAGTCGATTCCATCGGGCTCTTTTCCGACGATGTCGAACGCATACGCGCCGCCGCCAAAGAGCAGCTTGCGGCCAGAAAAAAGGCGCCGCCAGGAGAACTGAATATTGTCGTCGCCGCGACTCACGATCATCAGGCAGCGGACACGATGGGGCTCTGGGGCCCGGCTGAGGGCCAATCAGGAATCCACGAAGAGTACAACAGGCTGGTGGTGGAACGCGTGGCGCAGGCAGCAGCAGAGGCAGTACGCAATTTGCGGCCGGCGATCCTCACTATGGGGCAGGCGCACCCGTCCGAACTCGATGGGATGATTCATGACGACCGGCCACCGGTAGTGCGTGATGCGGGCGTGATCGTATTGCGCGCCACGGACACGCACAAAAGGACCATCGCCACGCTGGTGAACTGGGCCAATCACCCCGAGACGCTCGGCTCGAAGAATACGCTCATCACCGCTGATTATCCGTATTACCTCTGCGCGGCGCTGGAGCAGCGTTTCGAGGGAGTGGCGGTGGTCCTGAACGGCGCTGTCGGCGGCATGCAATCGCCGTTGGGAGCTGACGTGCCCGACCCGGCCACCGGCAGGCCCGCGCCTGAGAACAGCTTTCACAAAGCGGAGATCATCGGGCATAAAGTGGCGGAAATTGCGGCGGGCGCCATTCGTAACGGCAAGCCGGTAGACGCCGATGGCATTCAATTCCGGGAGGTCGCTGTCGAGATCCCGATGACCAACAAGGGCTTTCAACTGGCGGCCCAGGCTGATGTGTTCAAAGACCGAAAAAAGACGACGGCCCAGGGCGCCACTACGACCTCGACCGGCCTGGCGAGGCTTCTGGCGGGCGGCAAGCCGTTTCTCGAGATCGCCCTGGTTCCGGGCGAACTCTATCCGGAGCTGAGCGGGGGTGGGGTACACCGGTATGCCGGCGCCGATTTCCCTGACGCGCCCATAGAGCCGGCGATCAAGAACATGATGTCGGCGGAATACAAAATGCTCGTCGGGCTCGCCGACGACGAAATCGGTTACATCATTCCCAAGGCGGAATGGGACGAGAAACCTCCATATCTCAATTACGCGGAAAAAGCATGGTACGGAGAAGTGAACTCCGTCGGCCCGGACGCGGCGGGACGCATCGCAGCAGCACTCGAAGGGATCTCAGCACAGGACCGCCACTGACCCGCCAGTTCCCGCATGAATTCGAGCACTTATAATAGAGTCTTACCCAACCTGAAAGGAGCGTGAATGTCGGTAAAACGTGTGGGGATACTCACCGGTGGTGGTGATGTCCCGGGCCTGAATTCGGTAATCAAGAGCGTGGTCTACCGGGGAAGTGAAATTGGCTGCGAGGTGATCGGCATCCGGCGCGGCTGGGAAGGCTTGACGCATGTCAACCTCGATGATCCGGACAGCCGCGCGCGTTATATCCTGCCGCTGGACCGCGCGAATACGCGCACCATCGACCGCACGGGCGGCACGTTTCTGCACACCACGCGCACCAATCCGGCCAAGATGAAGAAAATGCCGGCCTTTCTGAATCCGGCCAGCTTTTCCTCATCCGAAGTCACCAAAGATGGAAAAACGAGCACGATTTACGACCTGACTCCCCAGGTGTTGAGGAATCTCGAAAAGCTGGAACTCGAGTATCTGATCGCCATCGGCGGAGACGATACGCTGAGCTACGCCGCGAAGCTCGATCAAGCCGGGTTCAAGGTAGTGGCCATTCCCAAGACGATGGATAACGACGTGCGCAATACCGAATACTGCATCGGCTTTTCGACGGCGATCACGCGCGCCACCGAAGCCATCGGCCGGCAGCGGACGACGGTAGGCTCCCACGAACGCATCGGCGTGTTCCGTATCTTTGGACGCGATGCCGGATACACCGCGCTTTACACTGCATACGTGACTTCGACACGCTGCTGCATTCCTGAGTACAAGTTCAACCTGGAAAAGCTGATCGAACTGCTGCTCAGAGACAAGAAAAGCACGCCCAGCAATTACTCGCTGGTGATTCTTTCCGAGGGAGCCGAGTGGGAGGGATACCACCTGCGCGAGACCGGCGAGGCTGATGCCTACGGGCACAAAAAGAAAGCCAACGTGGGTGAAGACCTCAGCGACGAGATCAGGAGACGTACGGGCGAGGAAACGATCGTAAGCGATCTGACCTACGATCTGCGCAGCGGCAATCCGGATTTCGTGGACAAGATGGTAGCCTCCACGTTCGCCGGCATGGCCATGGGATGCATCGAGCGCGGCCAGCACGGACTCATGATGGCCCTTTGCGGCGGCTGCTACGCTGCGGCGCCGATTCCCGATCCGAAGTTGGGACCGCGTAAGGTGGATATCCCAATCATGTACAACACGGAGCGCTACCGGCCGAGTTACGAGAACAAGATCGGGCTGCCGATTTTCCTGACACGGGCGTAAGAGCGGCCCGGCGCCGGCACGACACGAAATCCACGCGTGTCTGCGGTTAGAATTAAGATTCATGTCATTCCAGGAAGTTGTCGAAGCCCAGGGCCACCTGATCGATTCCCACGTCATGGAGCAGATCTTCGACCAGGTGGTCGAGTTTGGCGGGCGGTTCGAAGTCGAGGAGTTTCGCGTCGGGCGCACCAACAGCGAGCCTTCTTATCTGAGGCTGCGGGTTGAGGCAGGCGACCGGGAGGCTATGGAGCGGCTGCTCCAGCAATTGCTGGGCCTCGGATGCTCGCCAGTGGACAGCGGCGACGCGCAGCTGCGGACAGTCGAACGCGACCGGTGCGCGCCGGAGGATTTCTACTCCACCACCAATCACCGCACCTTCGTGCGCTACCGGCAGGAGTGGATCGAAGTGGAAAATCAGCGCATGGACGCGCTGGTGGTGGTGGCGGGCGGCCGTGTTTTCTGCCGCCGGATGCGCGACCTGCGAGCGGAGGATCAGGTGGTAGTGGGGATGCGCGGCATCCGCGTGGCGCCGGAATCCAAGGAGCGCGACCGTCTGGCTTTCGCCTTCATGAGCAACGGCATCTCGTCGGAGCGGCAGGTCGAGACCGCCGTCCGCCAGACCGCCGCTTTGATCGAGCAGACCATCGAGCAGGGGCTGAAAGTGATCGCCGTGGCCGGCCCGGTAGTAGTTCACACAGGCGGGGTTCAAGGCCTGGCGCAATTGATCCGCGACGGCTTCATTCATGCGTTACTGAGCGGCAATGCGCTGGGCGTGCACGATCTTGAATCGGCTCTGTTTGGCACGTCGCTCGGCGTGCGGCTGGCCGATGGCCGCCAGGAGGAGCACGGTCATCGCAATCATATGCGCGCGATCAATGCTGTGTATCACTGTGGCAGCATCGCGCGGGCGGTGGAGAGTGGGCGCCTGCGCTCCGGAGTCCTCTACGAGTGCGTCAAGAAGGGCCTCCCCTTCGTGCTGGCGGGCAGCTTGCGCGATGATGGCCCCCTGCCCGACACCATCACCGACATGAACGCGGCGCAGGACGCTTATGCAGAGCAACTCAAAGGCGCCGGCCTCGTACTGTGCCTGGGGTCGATGCTGCATTCCATCGCCACGGGCAACATGCTGCCGAGCTGGGTCAAGATCGTTTGCGTGGATATCAACCCGGCCGTCGCCACTAAAGTGAGTGACCGCGGCACGGGACAGGCCGTCGGGGTAGTGACCGACGTTGGCCTGTTCCTCGATCTGCTGGCGCGCGCGCTCGTAAAGAAATGAAGCGATCCTATACCGACGCGCACGCGAAGGCGGGAATTGAAGCGCCGCTGCCGGAGATCGAAACCTGGCCGAATCAATTCCCTGGTTATGAAATCGAGATTGTTATTCCGGAGTTCACCTCGGTGTGCCCCAAGACCGGCCTTCCGGACTTCGGCCGCCTGACGCTGCGCTACACGCCCGACCAACAGTGCCTGGAGCTGAAGTCGCTGAAGATGTACGTGCTGGCGTATCGCAACCTCGGGATCTTTTATGAGAACGTGGTGAATCGTTTTTTGCGGGATGTGGTGGCTGCCGCCAAGCCGCTCTCCGTCACCGTAGTGGGCGAGTTCACCCCGCGTGGCGGCCTACACGCGAAAGTCACCGCTGCCTGGAGTAAGAAACGTGGCGCCAGAGCAAAGTAACGAAGCGTTGAAAACCGAGGAATTGGCGGAACTGCTGCGCGCCATTCGCGAGCGAGTGAGCGCCCGTTATCCCGAGGCTTCTAACGGCACAGCGCCCGTAGCCCTCGCCGACCTGATGCCGCTAGTGCACGCGCGCGATGCCGCCGAAGCCAAGGTGGCGGCGATCGGAAGCGTTAACCCGCGTCCTGGCGGACCCCTGAACTGGCTGATCCAGGCGGTGAAGCATTCCGTCTCGCGCGGGCTGAACTGGTTTGTGCGCGATCAGGTGGTGTTCAACCGCGAATTGATGGCCTGCGTGCAAGCTACGTTGGAGGCCCTCAATGGCGTGAATCGCGCGATTCTGTCCGCCGCTGAACTGGCGAGCGCGCACCGGGCGTCCACGCTTGAAGCCCTGGCAGCCATGGCAGAAACGGCCGAAGAGATGAAGGACATGCGCACGCACTGGATCACCTGGCGCGCGGAGTGGGAGCAGAAGCTCGCCACCAACGAGATCCAGTTTCTGCGCAGTGTCGCCGATCTGCAAGGCGCTTTTCAACATCGCAGCACGCTGATGGAAAGCAATTTCCGCGAAATGTTGAAATCGCAGCACACCGATTATCTTGGCGCGCTCGACAGATCCACTCTGGATATTCAAAAGAAACTGTGGGCTGACCTGGATCGCATTCGCACCGAGTACGAGGCGCTTATCCACTCGGAGCTGCGTGTGGTCCGGCAGCGTGCCGGCGTTCTGGCGCAGACCGGCATGTCCGCGGTCCCGCTGCCGCCCCCGGCGGCGGATGCAACACCGGTGTTTGATTACGGTCGGTTCGCCGAACGCTTTCGCGGCTCCGAAGAGTACGTCAGATCGGGACAGAGCCTCTACGTTCCGTATTTCAACGGCTGCAAAGCGGTGCTGGACATCGGCTGCGGCCGCGGTGAATTTCTGGAGCTGATGCGTGAGGCCGGAATCCAGGCGCGGGGCATCGACCTTAGCCGCGAATCAGTGGACCTGTGCCGGAGCAAGGGACTGCAGGCCGAGGTCGCCGACCTGTTTCCCTATCTCGACGGCCTGGCCGACGCCGCACTGGACGGGATCTTCAGCGCGCAGGTGGTAGAGCACCTCCCGCCTGCCCGGCTTCCGGAAATGATTCGCCTCGCGGCGCAGAAACTGAGGCGCGGCGGCGTGATTGCGATCGAGACACCCAATCCGGAGTGCCTGGCCATATTCGCTACGCATTTCTATCTGGATCCCACTCACGCGCGGCCCGTCCCGCACGCACTGCTGGCGTTCTATCTGGAGGAATACGGCATCGGGCACATCGAGGTGCTCCACCGGTCACCCGCGATCGATACAATGCCCGCGTTGGCCGGATTGCCTGACGATTTCCGCAATGCGTTTTTCGGCGGCCTGGACTACGCGATCATCGGACGCAAGCTGATTTAGTGACGGCCTTTAGATTCCCGCCTGGCCGTCGAGGCTGCGCCACAAGTACCAGCACGCCACGGTGCAGAAGGGATGCCAGGGACGCGCCAGCTCTTCAATCTCGCGCGGCTTGGGCAGTTCGGCCAGTCCGTAAAGCTTTTGGATCGCGGCGCGGATACCCAAGTCGCCGGTGGGCAGCACGTTGTGGCGCCGTAGGGCAAAGATCAGGAACATGTGAGCGGTCCACACGCCGATTCCTTTGACCGCGGTCAGCTGCGCGATCACCTCTTCATCGGGCAATCCGGACAGCGTCTCGAAAACAATGTGACCTTTGGCCGTTTTGCGCGCCAGGTCGCGTATGTAGGCGGTTTTCTGCCGGGAAAGGCCCAGCCGGCGCATCTTCTCCGGCCGCAGCGCCAGAATGCCCTCCGGGGTGACCTCCCCGCCGGGCATAGCGGCGCTTAGCCTTCCGTAGATGACGCGCGCCACCTTCCCGCTAAGCTGTTGAAACACAATCGACCGGACCAGGGTCTCGAAGCCCGGCTCACGAAACTCGATCTCGTACGGGCCCAGGCGGTCCACAATGGCCCCGAGCACGGGGTCGTGGGTCTTCAAGTGGCGGATGGCGGTATGCATTTGAAACAATCAGGAGTGGGGATACGTCCCCATTGTATCGGTATGGTAAATTCTTGTCTTCGCGCGCCGGCGGTTTTGCTGGCCGCCGTGATGATTCTTCCCCCGGCTCGCCCCCAGCAGCCCCAGCAAAAGCCACCGGAGGACACCTCGCCCACAATACAGGTTCAGGTCAATCTGGTCAGCATACTGGCGTCGGTTCACGACAAGCGCAACGGGCTGGTGGGCAATCTCACAAAGGACGATTTCACTCTTGCCGAAGACGGACAGCCGCAGGAGATCAAGTACTTCGCGCGCGAGACGGACCTACCGCTGACCATCGGCCTGCTTGTGGACGTGAGCGCCAGCCAGCGCAACCTCATCGACATCGAGCGGGAGGCCGCATACCAGTTTTTCTCTCAGGTACTTCGGAAGAAAGACATGGCGTTCCTGATCAGTTTCGGAGAGGAGGCCGAGCTGTTGCAGGATTTCACCGGCTCGCCACACCTCTTGCAGGCGGGATTGGGACGGCTGCGGGTGAACTCGGGCGTGCAGGGAATTCATCCGGGGCCGGTACCGACGATAGGCCAGCCGCGCGGCACGGTGCTCTACGACGCGGTATACCTGGGAGCCAGCGACCGGATGACCCAGGAGGTTGGCCGTAAGGTGATGGTGCTGATCACCGACGGCATGGACGAGGGCAGCCGGTTGAAAATTGAGGAGGCGATTCGAGCGGCCCAGAAGGCCGACACCGTCATCTACAGCATCTACTACGTCGATCCCAGTGCCTACTACGGCAACGGCTACTTCGGAGGGGTGACGGATTCCTATCTCAAGAGAATGTCGGATGACACCGGCGGTCGTGTCTTTCGGGTGGATCGCAAGCACTCTCTTCCCGAGGTCTTTAAAGAACTGCAGGACGAGATGCGCAGCCAGTACGCCATCGGGTACGCTCCCACCAATGACAAGCACGACGGCAGTTTCCGCCGCATCGATTTACGCACCACCGATCACGCGCTCAAAGTGCAAGCGCGCAAAGGGTACTACGCCCCGGGAGCAAATTAAACGGAATCGGCAGCACGCTGCACTCTGATTTGCGGTCCGGGACTACACTGGCATAGTGGGCGACAACGGATGGCCACAGATTGTAGTGGTGGGTGCGGGTGCAGTCGGCTCCTACTTCGGAGGGATGCTGGCGCGCGCGGGTGCGCCGGTCACGCTCGTGGGCCGCGAGCAGCATGTGGAAGCGGTCAGCCACCACGGTTTATATATCGACAGCATGGATTTTCAGCAGTACGTCACAATTTCTGCAACCAGCGAAGTGAGCTCCGCCCGCAAGGCGAACTTTGTGCTGTTTTGCGTGAAGACATATGACAACGAACAAGCCGCACAAACTCTCGCCGCGGACCTTACACCCGGGGCCGTCGTCGTAAGCCTGCAAAACGGGGTTGACAATGTGGAGCGGATTCGTTCGGCTGCGGGAATAGAAGCCATTGCAGCGGTGGTGTACGTGGCGGTGGCCATGGCCGGGCCAGGGCGCGTCAAGCATTCCGGCCGCGGCGATCTGATCATCGGCAACCTGTTGCGGGATGGACCGAACCGGCAAGCCGATTTGGACGCGTGCGCAAAACTATTTGGGCGCGCCGATATTCCGTGCCGCATTTCCGAGAATATTGAAGCCGAGCTGTGGACCAAGATGATCATCAATTGCGCCTACAACGCGATCTCGGCGCTGGGCCGCGCAAAGTACGCCCGGCTGGCGGAAAACCAATGGACTCGCGACCTCATGATAAGGGTCACCGAGGAGGCACTCGCGGTGGCCGGGGCGGCGGGCGTCCACCTGCCGACAACAAACATGGTGGAGGATGTGTTGCGCATTGCGGAAACGATGAGCGGCGCCACGTCTTCAACGGCTCAGGACATCGCGCGTGGGCACCGCACCGAGATCGACTCGTTGAACGGCTATCTGGTCCGGCGGGGCGCAGAGCTGGGCGTGGCTGTGCCGGCGAATCAGACACTCCACGCGCTCGTCAAACTGCTGGAGGAGACTGCCGCCGGGCCTGGGCCTGTGAGCAACGCTTAGAGCCGCTTGATGCGGATCTGCTTGAACTCGGTCCAGTAGCCCGGCCGATGCGCTTGCAACTCGATGCTGCCTTCCTCCAGGTTCTCCAGGCGGTCGTATTCGCAGACTGTATCGCCATTGATCCGCACCAGGCATTGGCTTCCCTGAACGATGAGGTGAAACGGGAACCATTCTCCGGGCTCGATTTTGGGGTAAATGGAGCGCTTGAAATAATACAGCGAACCTGTTGGAAAATGGGCCTCTTCCACGTTGTGCAACTGGATTTCGTAGTGCCTTCCACGCAAGCCTTCGCCGGAGGTGCGAAACAGAACGCCGCTGTTGTGGTCCTTGCTTGCTCGGACGTACATGCGCAGTTCGAAATCGCGGTACTTTTCCTTTGTGGCAAGATGGCCCAGACCGTCCGCCCAAAGCACCTCGCCTAAAGGTTCAAATTGTGGCTTGCCTTCGGAGATGAACCATCCGTTAAGGTCTTCCGGGCTATCGTACAGAATTTGCCAGCGTTCCTTCCCGGGCAACTCGCGAATGCGGAGGTTCCGAAACCGGATGGGATAGGACAGGCTGGCCAGGCCCAAGTATCCGCGGCGCGACCGGTATCTCAGTTCGGGGATGCTCTCGACGTTCAGATCCTGCACAATTTCGCCATTGGTCCAGATGCGCAGGCTCGGCCAATCCATCAGGATGCGGAGGTCATTCCATTCGCCTTTGCTCTTGACGTTCACCTTAAGTGGCGCGATCAGCGGAAAGATGGAGCCCATAGAGTTGGGCATGGGCTTCTCATCCTGCTGGTGGAAAATTTTCATCTGCATTCCTTCACAGGTGTTCCGCCCATGCTGCGGGGCGTGGAAGTAGATGCCGGAATCCATCCAACCCTGGATGAAGAACTCGCCGCGAAAATCGAAGTTTTCGTACTGCGAGGCTGATCGCAGGAAGGCCGGAAACCCCGCGCTCTCGTGGACCACGATGGCTCCATCGCGCACATAGAACGCCCATTCCGGTCCCTGCTGGACGCTCCAGCCGGCGAGTGTCTTGCCGTCGAACAGCGGAATGAGATTGTCGGAGGACTGCGCAGTAGCCAGCGCGGGCGCGGCGGTGGCACCGCTGAGAAATTCTCGTCGATTCATGGCTCTCGATCAACATATCCCACCTGAGCCCAAGAAAACCAGCGCGGCAGGCGGGCGAATCAGACGGTCAGCAATTTTTGATTGAGCTTCACGACGCGAGAAGCAGCCGGAGACGGAATCGGGATGACGTTGGCGCGGTTTGCCCGGAGGTGCACGCGGCTGGCTTCGATGACCCGGCCGAGCAGAGGGCTGAGTGCCATGAGATCCCGGAGATCGACTGACGAAAAGGCGTCTGCCTTGCCGCGGAACAGGATCAGAACTCCCGTGGTATCCTCTTCGCCCTCGAGCGGAATGGCGAGCGCCGCTTTTAAGCCGGATGCCTGACCAGCCTCAATGGAAGGAACCCCGTTGAGAACTGGCTTGTCGTTTGCCGCCACCCAACCGGGCAGACCCTCGCCGAGCGGAATCTTTAAAGACGACAGCGATTCAGCGTGCGTCCCGGAGGCGTAATCCGGCATGAGCGTCTCTCCGCGCCGGGTGTAAACCACCAGGCATTCGGACGGAAGAAGTTCCTGTAACCTGCCGGCAAGAATTGAGAAGATCTCAGTACGGGAGAGAACTGGCGCCAGGCTTTCGAGTACCTGAACCAATTCGCCCCAGCCGGCCTTTTTCCCCATGGGGTCGGCTGATGCCACCGGGCGGAGAGGCAATGCCGCAGGCTCCTCGAAACCCGCATCGGGTGCAGCGCCCCGCTCGACCTTGATATCGGTTGACAGGCTGAACGCTTCGGCGTTAGAACCTCGGGCCATCTGCTCCAGTTCGACATAGCGGCGCTGCAAAACCCTGACTACTTCCGGATCAAATGATTTGCCCGCCAGCTCCGCCACCATTTCCATGGCCTTGCCCAGGGGCAACGCACGGCGGTACTGGCGATCGCTGGCGAGAGCATCCAGGCAGTCTACCGCCGCAAGAATGCGGGCCCCGATGGGAATCTCCGCGCCCTTAAGACCATCCGGATATCCGGAACCATCCCACTTCTCGTGGTGGCTGCGCACGATCGGCACCACCGGATAGGGAAACTGCGCGCGCGCTAGAATTTCCGCGCCCACCACGGGATGGATCTTCATCTTGTCGAATTCTTCCGGCGTGAGCTTCCCAGGCTTGCAGATGATGTGCTCTGGCACCGCGATCTTGCCGATATCATGCAGCACGGACGCGGCCCGCACGGCCTGGAGATCAGTCTCAGTGAGGTTCAGTTCTTTGCCGATCTCGACAGCGTAGACCTGCACGCGCTGTAAATGATCGTGCGTAGTGTGGTCCTTCGCCTCGATGGCCAGCGCCAGCGACTCAATGGTGCGGAGGTGCAATGCGGCGGTTTCTTCCGCATGCTTCTTATCGTCTTCCAAGCGCCCCAGGTACAGCCGGTACGAGCGGTAGACAAGATACGTTACTGGGATGACCAGCATCGATGTCTGCCAGCCAAGGCGGCGCTGGGCGATCTCAAACAGACCGGCGGTGGCCGCGCCCAACACGTAATACGGGAATACCCACAGATACGAGCTGCGCCAAACCTTGACAAAGGATTTGCCTTCGGTGAGCGCGATGACGGCAGCGATCAAGGACGTTGTGCTCGCGAAGTACGTGCACGCCAGAAGCGCCAGCATCACCGACAACTCCAGGGGCAGGCTTCGCAACCATGCCGAATGAAATACCTGGTACGAAACGGTGATCGCCACCGAAGCGCTGGCGATGTTGAAGAGCATCTGGACCATCTGCAGCTTTTTCTTGGCCTGCCAGAGATATTGCACCAAGACTGCCGCACAACCGGTTGCCAGGACCTGAGGAAGATCCAACGAGACGATACCGATAAGCACGAAGAAGAAGCAGACGAAAATGGTGCCCGTGACACCGGGCAATTGCAGCTTTAAACCCGACACGAGCAGAGCGATTACAAAGTAGACCAGAAAGCCGGCGAAGTCCTGCGACCGCCATAGAAGGAGGCTGTTGGCCAGCGCCAACCCGCCCCCTACGATCACAGCCGTGATGAAAAACTTCGCCCTGTAAGACATGGCCGCCTATGACGTCTCAGTTTTCGCCGTTTGCCGTCGTGCTGCCCCACACTACGTTGGTACCCCAGACCACGTTGGTCCCCCAGTTGGAACTGCTTCCCCAAACCACGTTGCCGCGCCACACCGCGCTACTCGCGCCGACAAATGACGAACTCCCCCAGACGACGTTCGTCCCCCAGACCACGTTGCGGCTTGCGCTCTGGCCCCAGATCTGGTTGTTGGTTGTAACCAGGTACGCCTGCTGTGTGAGGGGATTGTAGACAACGCTGGGAGATGCCGCGCTCCCATTCGCCACGTCCGTGCTGGAGAGCGCGCCCTGGACGTCCAGGTAGCCGGCGCCAATGGTGAAGATATCGTAGGCGTCAACATACGTCTGGCCGGTCGTGGGGTCCGTAGCGGTGCTGTAAGCCGGAAAATTCTTCGTTGCCGTCTTCATCAGGCGTGCTTTGACGGTGTCGGGGCTGAGGCTCGGATTTTTCTGGAGCATCAGAGCGACGGTGCCTGAAACGACCGGCGTCGCCATACTGGTGCCGCTCAGCCGAAAATACCGGGACGGGCCCGCGTTGGTGGAGCCTGCGTAATACGACGGTGCGACCACATTGGTGGGAAACTCGGTCGCCAGTGTCGATCCAGGCGCCAACAGCGAGACCACCAGATTTCCAGGAGCGACCACATCCGGCTTCACGGTCAGGTCAATGTAGGTCGGGCCCTTCGAGCTATAGCTGGCGATCTGGTCGTCGCTTCGCGGATAGGTTTCGAGCGTCTTCATGCAACCCACCGTGACGGCATGCGGGCTGTTGCCCGGAGACGTGACCGTCGCATACCCGTTCCTGCCGAGATTGCCGGCCGCGGTCACCACCACGATCCCGTTCCGCCTGGCTGCTTCCACCGCCTGGCACAGGGGATCCAGATTGCAGCTTTCATAGATCGGGCGGCCCACGGACAAATTGATCACGCGCACGTTGTACTTGCTCTTCAGTTGTACGGCTTGCTGGATGGCCGCGATCACGATGCTGTCGGTCGAGCCGCCGTTTCCGTCCAGCACGCGGAGGTCGAGAAGGCTGGCATTGGGAGCGATTCCCCGGAGCAGGTGCAAAGATCCCGGCATGGACGACGAGCGTCCATTCCCGGCCGCGATGCCGGCGACGTGCGTTCCGTGGCCGTAGTCGTCATACTGGACCCCGCCACTGATGAAACTCTTCCGGTAAACCACGCGCGACCCGCCCCACGTCGAGTTGAGATCGGGGTGTGGATAAATTCCGCTGTCGATCACGGCGATGCCGATTCCGGTTCCATCCAATCCCGAGTTCCAGGCAAATGGCGCGTTGACGGCGTCCGCGGTGTAGTCGAGTGTCGCGTTCACTGCGCGATCGAGCGAGATGTAAGACACATTGGGTTGGTTCGACAACGTTATGACATCGCCCACCTGCAAAGTTCCGGCAACCGCATTGATAAGCCCGAAGAGCACGCCGCCGGCGAGATTGACCACCGTGCAGACGACCCCGCCGACAAGTCCCAGCAATCCGCCTCCTGTGCTACAGGTCTGCTGCTGTGTCGGCGCAGTATTGTACTGCACGATCACATTGACTTTGTTCGCGGGGTTCGATAGCAGTGGCAGCAGGTCCGGCGAGATCTTGGAATTGTCGGCGAAGGCGGCCTGCGCAATCAGCAGCATCAGACCCAGAAAGGTGCGCCGTCCGAACTGTCTGGCTGCTCTCCACAATAGGGCTTCCATATGTCTAATCCTCGAAGTTAGCGTCCGGAGCCTTTTAGGCAATTCAGCCGCCAGAATGATTCGGAGAGGATGCCTTGATAATGCAGGTGTTTGCTTTACCGTTCCGGCGCCGAGGGCAATCGTGTCACCGCCGCCAAGCCGGCACGGGGTGACAAAGTGACACTGGCTCGGAATGGGACGAGCGTTCAGGCTGTAATCCAGATAGCATACGGTTTACATCGCGGTTATCAAGATGGCGGTCAGCTTTTTACGGCGGCGAACCGCTTCGCGCGTTCCGAGCAGGAGAGCCATTCCATGCTGCCGCCAAACACTTTTTGGATACGCTCGGCCAGGGCAGCTCGCGGCACGCCACAGTGATACAGTGGCACTAAGGAGAAATCGATGGCTCGCTCAACCCGACGTGATTTCCTAAAAACCAGTATGGCCGCCACTGTTTTGGCAGGCATGGGTGGCAAGACGGCGTTCACACAAAACGGTAAACGCTCGGCTACTGACTGGGTGACCCTCGGCAAGTCGAAGGTGAAAGTGACGCGACTCGCGTTTGGAACCGGCACGTTCGGCGGCCGGGTGCAGCGCGAACTGGGGCAGGATGAGTTTACGCGACTTGTCCGGCATGCTTACGATCGCGGCATCCGTTTCTTCGAGACGGCCGAAAGCTATCATGGCATGCCGGAGATGCTCGGCATCGCGCTCAAGGGCATTCCGCGCGACAGCTACCGTCTCATGACGAAATACAGTACCCCGGCCTCGGGCGACCCGGCTCCCAAGATCGATCAATTCCGGAAGCAACTGGACACGGAGTACATCGACATCCTTCTGCTGCACTGCCTGAGGCCGCCGACCTGGGCAACGGACTACAGCAGTCTTCAGGATGGATTTCTGGAAGCGCAGGATAAGAAGACCATTCTCTCTCACGGCGCTTCGGTCCACGGTCTGCCGGCGCTTCGGACGTTTCCGGGAAATCAGTGGCTCGAAATCGCCCTCATGCGCATGAACCACAATGGAACGAGGATGGATACTGAGGAAATGCGCGACGTCGATGCGACCGGCAATGTGAGCGAAGTAGTGGCGCACGCGAAGCGGCTGCACGCGGAGGGCAAAGGACTGATCGGCATGAAACTCTGCGGCGAAGGCCGATTCACTCGCGCGGAGGATCGCGACGCTGCTATGAAGTTCGTGATGAACCTGGGCTGCGTTGACGCTGTCACGATGGGTTTCAAGAGCACCGCCGAGATTGATGAAGCTATCGAGCGCATGAACCGCGTGATGAACGCGTAGAAGTCTAGTCGCGCGACCTGCTCGATCAGCGGATCACGAACATCTCTCCCAGCTTGAGCTTGTGGTAGCGCTTCTGTAGCGTCTGGGAGAGCCTCAGCTTCAGCTCGTCCGGGTAACCGCGCGTCCAGAACAAGTTCTCATCTGTCTGCACGTACGTTCCAAAGTGCTGCGGAAAAATGTACGCCGGTTCCAGCCGGTTGATCAAAATCATGGAGCGATCGAGATACATATCATGAACCGTCGGCGAGACGAAGAGCACGTCGATGTTCTTTAACCCCAGATGCTCTTCGGTGAGCACCGAGTCGCCCGGATGGAAAAAACGCTTTCCCTGGAAATTGAAGACGTAGCCGCAATTGTGCGCGATCGAATCCACGAAATCAGGCTCGCGCGTGAGCACCGTGAACTCCTGGTTGCCATGGATGGCGTGGACCGGCTCCACATGGATGCCCTTGAGGTCAAACGGGTGCAGGGGCTCGGGCACTACGATTCGTTCGGGCGGGATGTGCAGCTCCGCGACTTCCTTGAGGCACGGTCGCGGCAGGACAAACGTGCACTTGGCGCCCTGCGCCAGCGCTGCAATAGTCGGAACGTTGCAGTGATCGCCATGATGGTGCGTGGCAAAAGCGGCGTCGAGTTCTCCAACCAGGTCCTGCGCGGTGATCGGTGGCGGCCCGGCCTTTTCCTCTGTGCTGAGATCCAGGTCGATGCCGATAAGTAGGTCGTCCGACTTAATGAGCCAGCCGGCGTTGCCCACCCACCAGATAGCGATCCCCTTGTGGTGCGCCTGGATTTGCCGCAGAACGGCATTCGTTGGATGGTTCGACTGCGGCAGGAGGGGCATCCCGGTCGCCAGCATCAGGAACAGGCGTAGCAGTGTGTTTTTCATATCCCTGTCATTCTAGTGGCGCGACCGTCTGAGAGGAAACAACGTAATATCATGAAGAATCAAAGAAGGCCAATAAGGATACCCGTGAGGAGCGAAAGCCTGATGCAGGCGGAAGGTTCAGAAGCGATCGGATTTCTTACCCATGCCGAGATTTTTCAGCAGCCGGATCTGTGGCCGGAGACGCTCGAGCGCGTGGAACGATTCCTCGATCGGGGTGACCCGCTCCCATCGGATAACCGCTCGGTCATCACCGGTGCTGGAAGCTCGGCATATGCGGCGCTCGCGATCGAAGCCGCCCTGCCCGGAGCAAAGGCCGTGCCATCGACCGATTTAGTCACCGATGTCAAGACCTACTTTGAACCTCAAGGTGTTCTGGTGTCCCTGGCGCGATCGGGCAACAGCCCCGAAAGCGTAGCCGCGGTCAACCGGGTCAGGCGGTTCTACCCGCAGGTTCGCCATCTTGCCATAACCTGCAACGCGGAAGGCCGACTCGCGCAGGACCCGGCTGTGACAGCCATCGTCCTGGATCCCAGGACCAACGACCGTAGCCTGGCCATGACCAGCTCCTTTTCCAACATGGTGCTGGCCGGGCTCTGTCTCAGGCGCGCTGGTGAAATCGCGCGGGCGCTCCCCGGGATCTGCGCGCGGGTAAAAAAGAACATCGCGGACCTGGAAGCGGGGGCCCAGGCTATCGCGCGGGATGGCGTGACACGCGTCGTCGTGCTTGCTCCCGCGCCTTTGATGGGGTGGGCGCACGAGGCGTCCCTGAAGATTCTCGAGATGAGTGCGGGCCGCATTACCGTGCTGGCCGAGACCCATCTCGGTCTGCGGCATGGGCCCATGAGTTTCCTTCGCCCCGAAACACTGGTAGTCAGTGTAATGTCGTCCGACACACTGCGCCTCCGCTACGAGAAAGACTTGCTCGCCGAGCTCCGGGCCAAGAAACTGGGCCGCATCGTCGGAATCACGGCAAACGAGGCGCACAGCGATTTGTACGACCAAACGGTACCCGCCATGGCGCCGGAACTGTCCGATGATCTGCGAACGCCATTCGAGATCGTCTTTCCACAACTTCTTGCTTACCATCTCAGCCTTCACGAAAATCTGAACCCTGACAACCCGAGTCCGGGCGGTGTGATCACGCGTGTTGTCCAGGGAGTCCGAATTTATGAAGACTGACCGGCCTCTGGACTGTCTGGTCGCCGGCGATGCCAACGCCGACTTGCTGATCGATGGCAGCGTGCGGCTGGAATTCGACAAGGAAAAGCTGGCAACCGACATGAAGCTCGTGCTGGGCGGCTCCAGCTCCATTTTTGCGTTCAACCTGGCGCGCCTGGGGGCAAAGGTGGGATTCGTCGGCGTGGTCGGTGATGATTTCTTCGGGAGATTCGTGGAAGAGCGGTTGCGCTGGGCTGGGGTGGACGTACGCTCTCTCCGCCGTCTGCGTCATGCCGGCACCGGGTTAACAATCTGGTGCAAGAAAGGATCCAAGCGCGCCGGCATCACCTATAACGGAACCATCGCCATGCTGCGTGCCCGCGATGTCACCGAGAACAGCTTGCGGAAGGCCCGCCACCTCCACGTCGGCGCGTATTTTCTGCTTGAAAAGCTGCATCCGGGGGCCGCCGCTCTTTTCCGCAAGGCCCAGAAGCTCGGGTTGACGACGTCACTTGACTGCAACTATGACCCCGCGGAGAAGTGGGACTCGAGAATCCGTGAGGTATTGAAATTCACGGATGTATTTTTCCCCAATGAGATCGAGGCGCTCCGGCTGACGAATTGTCACAGCGTGGCGCAGGCCGCGTGGGAGCTGGCGGCGCTGGCTCGAATCGTTGTAGTGAAACTGGGTGCGCGGGGCGCGCTCGTGTGCGCTGAGGGAAAGCAGTTCCGCGTTCCCGCGATCAAGACGCGTGTAGTGGACACAACGGGTGCCGGCGACAGTTTCGATGCCGGCTTTCTGGCCTGCTTTCTAAAAGGCGGATCGATCCCGGACTCCGCGCGTGCCGGTATAGCCGCAGGGACGCGCGCCGTGAGCGGCGTGGGTGGCACGGGCGCTTTCGAGCGATGAAGCACATCAACAAATCAACCGAACAGGGCAGCGCCGCCGGCTGGCTGCAGTCCGTCGTTCAGCGCAACCGCCGGCGGGAGCCGGTAGGGCTGTACTCCGTCTGTTCCGCTAACGTATGGGTGCTCGAGGCCGCCATGCGCCAGGCACTCGAAGACGGCTCGCCGTTGTGCATCGAATCGACTTCCAATCAAGTGAATCAGTTCGGCGGTTACACCGGTATGACGCCGTCTCAGTTCGTGACCCTCGCCGGCGCAATTGCAAAGCGCGTGGGTTTTCCGGAAGAGCGTATCTTGCTCGGAGGCGATCACCTGGGTCCGTACCCTTGGCGCAATGAGTCATCTGAAACGGCCCTCGCCAAGGCCGGAGAGATGGTGCGCGCGTGTATCGCGGCGGGTTATTCCAAGATTCACCTGGATGCCAGCATGGCTTGCGCCGATGACGATCGCAACCGGCCGCTTGCCGACGAGGTGATCGCGCATCGCGCCGCCGCGCTCTGCCAGGTTGCCGAACAGGCTTGGACGAACTTGTCCGACCGTTCGGCGGCTCCGTTATACATCATCGGCACAGAGGTCCCGACACCCGGCGGCGAACAGGGGCCAGGACTCGCTCCGGCAGTAACTCGGGTCGAGGATGCACGGACCACGCTGGATCATTTCCGTTCAGCGTTTCTCAAGCGGGGACTGGAAGCCGCCTGGGAACGCGTGATGGGGTTAGTGGTACAGCCCGGCGTGGAATTCGGTGATGCTTCCGTTTTCGAGTACGACCGGCGGAAAGCGCAGTTTCTGTGTAACTCCCTACCTGCTTCTCCCGCGCTCGTTTATGAGGCGCATTCGACCGATTACCAGCCCGCGGCCGCTCTGCGCCAGATGGTGGAAGATCACTTTGCGATATTGAAGGTGGGTCCGTGGCTGACGTTCGCGTTTCGCGAGACCGTATTCGCGCTCGGCGCGATCGAACAGGAGTGGCTGGGGAAGCGGGCCGGCGCCAATGCTTCGCACGTCCCCGAAGCGCTGGAACAGGCGATGCTGCGCAATCCCGTGTATTGGCGCCCTTACTACCAAGGCGACGAATGGGAGCAGCATTTGGCGCGGCGCTTTAGCTACAGCGATCGCTGCCGCTATTATTGGCCGGACCCTTCGGTCGAGCGGGAGCTAGATTTGTTGCTGGCGAACCTGTCGGCAGCGCCTCCTCCATTGACTTTGCTCAGCCAGTATTTGCCCGACGCGTACGATGCCGTGCGGTCGGGCGCCGTCCCAAATCTCCCAGCCAACCTGATTCAGGATCGCATTCGGAAGGTAGTCAAGATCTACGCGGCCGCCTGCGGAATTCCATAGAGAATCCGATCCAGCCCTACTGGTTGCTCCAGTGCACGCGAATCCCGATGTAGTCGTCATCCGGCAAATTCGCCAGGATCAGGCGCCGGATCTCGATCGGATCTATGGTTCCCTGGTGCTTGTAGGCCACTGTGCCATCCGGGCGGATCAGAACCGTGTAGGGCACCGCCGCGTTCCACTCGGGATCGAAGGCGGCCATAAGCCCGTAATTGTCCATGGTTCCGAACAATAGATTTCTGCTGGAGGCGTGTTGCTGTTCAAGCGCGGCCAGGACGCCTTTTTTCTCGTCCGGAAAATTAGTACTCACGGTGACCATCTCGAACGGCCGGCGACGGTACATGCGGTACATGGTCTGAAACTCGGGGAATTGCTGAACACACGGGCCGCACCAGGTCGCCCAGAAGTCCACCAGGAGCACTTTGCCCGCCGCATTTTTGCGCAGCGCCTTCAATCCTTGGGCGTCCACCAGCTCCACTTTGATTGGTTCTTTCTCGATGGCCGCTAGTTCAGCCGCCCGGCCTGCTTCCTTGGCTGCCCATTTGATCGAGCAGCCGAACGTGGGCGTCTTTGCGACGGCAACGGTCTTGCCGGCCAGTACGGCGTCTATGGCGTCGCGAGCATCGTGCTTCTTGGCCAGCGGCTCGCGTGCGCTGCTGTCCACGCGCCCCTCGTAACGGAGTTTGCGCTCGCCATCAAAGACGAAGACGTGCGGAGTGGCCGTGGGGCCGTACTTTCGAGCCGTACTCTGTGTCTCACCGTCGTAGAGATAAGGAAAATTGAAATGGCTATGCCCGGCCCGAATCTTCATTTCCTCGAAGGAATCCGAAAGATCCGTGTAGCCCATCTCATCCAGGCGCACCGACTTGGGGTCGTTCGGCTGGATCGCCACCAACGTCACGCCGCGATCGCGATAGTCGGCGGCCAATTGTTTGATGCGTCCTTCGTAGAGTTGAGCCGTCGGGCAGTGATTACACGTGAAAACGAGGACGAGAATCTTACTGGCAGCGAAATCCGCCAGTTGATATTTTCTCCCGTCCACGCCAGGCAACGCGAAGTCCGGCGCCGGGGCTCCGATCGCGAGTGTAGGCGGGTTTTCCTCAACGGCTAAAGCCGTGATGCCCGATGCGAGGAACAGAAAAAAGAAAGCGAACTGGGTTCTCACCGAGAAAATCTCCTCCTTCACACTGTAGGATAGAGATTCTCTCCCTGTCCACGCGGGCGTTTCCGGCTTCGCTCACGCACCTTCCCCGAGCCCCGTGCTCTCCCACCGCTCTCCGGAACGCAGCACGCGATACGCTTGCCCGATCGACTTGGCCATCCGTATGAATTCGTCCGGTGGGGCCGTGTTGAATGCGAACATCTCGTAATGACACGGGATCGCCAGGCGCGCGCCCATGCCTTTCGCCAGCCTCGCCGCTTCAGGACCATCTAGATTGCCCGCAACCCGCCGCTCCGGCGCCCGCCCATTGATGGGAACCAGCGCTACGTCGACTGCGAAGGACCGCAGGCGTTCCGCCATGCCCTCGTAAAGCAACGTATCGCCGCTGTGATAGATCCGCCAGCCCCCGAACTCCACCGCATAACCCAGGCATTCTGGAGAGACTTCTTCGTGTGCCGCGGGAACCGCCGTAAATCGAAAAACGCCCAGCATGGCGGACTCGCCATCGCGCAGCCCAACAGGAAACGACCGGTCAACCCCGAGCCGGTTGGCGATGAAATCGCGGTTCGCCTCAGGCGCGAGCATCTTGATCTCTCGATTAGCCCGCAGGAGCGGACCCAATGTCTCGTCATCCAGGTGATCCGTGTGGTTGTGACTCGATGTGACCACGTCGATGAAGTCCAGCCGCGCCGGATCGACCACGCGCTCCGTCATGCGAACGTGCGGCTTGTCGGTGGCCGCATATTTTTTTGTCAAGGAATCGGACAGATAGGGGTCGAGCAGCAGGTGATGGCCCTTCCATTGCACCAAAAACCCGCTCTGCCCCAGCCACCACAAGCGGAAATTGTCGTCGTCACAGTTGGCGGCGCGCACATCCGCCAGAAAAGCCTCATCCCTGAGGACCGGCCGAATCATGCGATGCCCAGTTCCGCCCGCACCCGCTTCACGCCATCCACCATGGCTTTCAGCTTTTTCTTCGCTGCCCACCGCGCCGTCTGGCTGAGCCCGCAGTCCGGGGCGAAAGACAACCGCTCGGGCGGCGCAAACTCCAGGCACCGGCGCACGCGGACCGCAATGTCCTCCGGCGTCTCGATGTAATAATTCTTCACGTCAACGATCCCCACCGCCACATCCATTGCCTCGGCGATCGGACCGATCAACCCGATTTCGGCGAACTCCCGGCTGGCCAGTTCGACATGCACTTCGTCGACCTGCAATTTCAGAAACGCCGGAAACATGGGTGCGTACTTGCGAGGCGCCACCGCGCGTGCTTTGAAATTCCCGAAACACAGGTGCGTGCCGAGCCGGCACCGCCCACGAATTGGCGCTACCGTCCGGTTGAAGATATCCACCAGTCGCGCCGGGTCCTCGCGGTATGCGTAGCAGCTCATCGACGGCTCGTCCACGCAGATCTCCGCGCACCCTGCTTCCACCAGCGCCTCCAGTTCCTGCCGCACGATGGGAATCAGCGCTTCGGTCAGTGCGTAACGGTCCTGATATTGCTGGTTGGGGATTAGCCGGCCGCTCAGCGTATAGGGACCGGGCACGCTGACCTTCAGCGCCGCGCTCGCTGGCGCAATACGCTGTAAACGCCCGAAGTCATCCACCGCCCCCAAGCCTCGCGGGGCCCCCAACGTCCCGGTAACCTCGTGCTTGCCGCGCTGGTCGTGCGCCGGAGGCCCGAAACGGCGCTTCGGCCGCGACTCCATCGAGATGCCCGTGAGAAACCCGTAAAACGAGAGGTTGAAGTCGAGCCGCGTCTGCTCGCCATCGGTAATCACGTCCAGACCGGCGGCCATCTGGTCCGCGACCGCTACTGTGACCGCGTCATCCAGCAACTCCGCCAGGTCGTCACTTCCAAAGTCATCGAGGCGCGTCGAGGCGAACTCCAGCCACCCAGGAAGAGGGTAGCTGCCAATCACGGTCGTGCGAAGGGGTCGTTCTTTCATGATGCTATCCGCTCACCGTCCATCCACCATCGACGCTCACCACCTGTCCGGTGATGTGTCGCGCTTGCTCGCCAAGCAGGAACAGCGCCGTCTCCGCCACAGCGCCGGCATCAAGCATCCCGCCACTCAACGGTTGCTTATGAGCGATGAACTCCAGAACGTCTTCGTCCGCTTGCGCCCGCGCGCTCATCGGCGTTCGCACCAGCCCGGGCGCAATCACGTTGACCCGGATTCTGTGCCGCGCATAGTACGACGCCATCGCCAGGCTCATGGAAATGATGGCGCCCTTGCTGGCCGCATAGGCATGGGTTGCGAAATACTGCGGCTGCGGCGAAAAGGCCAGCACGCTGCTCATGTTCAGAATGGTTCCCGGCCGCCCGTTGTCCAGCCAATGCCGCAACACGCCGCGGCACACCAGAAACATGGTGCGCACATTGCTATCGAGCGTGACATCCCAACCCTCCGCCGTACACTCGTGCAGCGGCCCGTCTCCGTACTTGCGACCGCTGATGCCGGCCACGTTGAACACCGCATCGACGCCGCCGAACCTCTTCAAGCAAGCCGTCAGCGCTTCCGCGACCACACTCTCCTCACGAAGGTCGCCGGCATAATAACCGGATTCCGGAAGGCGCGCGCACAGATCCACGCAATGCGATGCGTCGCGGCTGATCACGAAAATCGAGTCGCCCTGCTGCGCAGCTTTTAGTGCGGTAGCCTCCGCGATACCGGTCGATCCGGTGATGAGAAGCACCATGCTTTAGTACTCGACCCGCGCCCACTTGCCCGAGCGCATGGAGTCGTACCCCGCATCGAGAACGCAATTCACCACGTAGCCATCCTCGTACGTCTCGCGCGGCGTGGCTTTGTCGCGCACACACTCGACAAAATGCCGCATCTCCGCCTGATACCCATACGAAAATGCTTCCTCAGGCAGCGGCCGGGTCCAGCCGAAATCAATATCCGCTTTTTCTACGACGTAGCCGGCCGACTTGGTGGTGAATGCCGCGATGGGCGTGCCCCGCGTAACATCCGTGAATACCGACCCTTCCGAGCCGTGGATCTCGTTGCGCAGATCCAGACCGCCCTTGGTGGTCCAGGATAGCTCGCAGTGCCCGATGCCGCCGCTCGCGAATTTCAGCACCAGCAGTGCATTGTCCTCGCCCTTGGTCTTGTCGTGATGCACCAGCCGCGCGCCCCACGCCATCACTTCGACGATCTGGTCCTCTTTCCCGAAGAAGTACCGGGCGGCCGCGATGCAGTGGCAGCCGAGGTCGTTCATGGCGCCGCCGCCGGTCTTCTCCACGTCCCAGAAGTGGGGGCTATGCGGCCCGCTGTGCGATTCCCGCGAGCGCACCCACAGCACCCGACCCACGGCGCCCTGATCGATGGTCTGCCGCGCCTTCACCACGCAGGGAGCAAACACCTCGGTTTCCGCGTAACCATGCAACGCGCCCGATCGTTCCGCGGCCTCCAGCATGGCCTTGGCTTCCTGTCGCGTGCGACCCAGTGGCTTCGTGCAGACCTGATTCTTCTTCGCCCGCGACAATTCCAGCGATACCGGCAGGTGCGCTTCGTTGGGTAGCGCGATGACGTATAAATCAATGTCGTTTCGCTCGATCAGTCTCTTGAGATCTGTCGACGTTTCCGGTATCGACCAGCGCCTGCCGAAACTCTTCGCCCTGCCGACATCGCGCGAATAGTTGACCGCCACCGTGTGCCCGTGCACGTTAGCGAGCCCCTGCATATAGAACTCCGCCACGAACCCCGAGCCAAGCATCGCGATGCGGACGTCATTCATACAGGTGCCGGAGGCTTTTCCGGTACGCCTCGTAAAACCGTTCCAGTTGTTCCGCCGCGTCCGTATTCCCCACGAACTGATGACTCGGCAACAGCACAGGCTTGCGCCCGCGTTTCACCAGCCGCTCCGCCACTTCGCAGCGCAGCATGTTGATAATCATTCCACCGGTAACCGTCGAAGCCGGGCCCGTCCGCCACTCCAGGCCCTCAATCTCCAGCACGCAATCTCCCGGCGGGCAATGATTATCGATGATGATGTCGGCCAGATCGATCAGTTTCTTTCCCGATGAGTGGGCCGCTACCGCGCGCTTGGAGTGTTCACGCGACACAATCGCGATCACCGGCATACCTAGCCGTTTTACGCCAGCCGCCATTTCCACCACTACCGGGCGGATTCCGCTGGTAGAAATAATAATAAACGCATCGTGCGGGCCGAAATGAAAGCTTTTCAGGATCTGTTCGGCGTACCCTTCGTAGTTCTCCAGGTACAGCGGCGCCCGCAGCCCGTTGGCTCCGACGATGTCGGCATGGTTGGAAAGCGCCTGCTCCACGAGCGCCACAAACCCCGGGAAGCATCCCTGCCTCGGCGTCATCTCTTCGCACATCATTCGCGAGTGGCCGTTGCCGAACAGGAACACCAGTCCCCCGTTGGCAATGCGCGATGCGCACGCTTCGGCGGCCTGTTCGATGACCGGCAACTCCCGTTCCCTCACCCGTCCCAGAAGTTCCATCGTCCGGTCGAAATAAGACACCGCAGCATTCATGCGATCACTACCTATATCATGTCTTTCGGAAGGCAATCATGCTGCTCGGCTTCGACATTGGTGGCACACAGATCAAAGCAGCCTGCGTGGATCCGTCCGGCTCCATCGTCCGGGCGCGCCGCGTCAACACGCCGGCAACGCTGGAGGAATTCTGTCAAACCGTGCGGGCGCTGGCGCGGGACTTGATTTCGCCGCCGATCCGAATCGATGCCGTTGGCATCGGCTGCAAGGGAATCATCAACCCGCAAACCACCTGCGTGGAAGTATTGCCCGGTACTCTGCATTTTCTCGAAGGCCAGTTGCTGGCCGAAGTTGTGGCTCAGGTGCTGCCGGCAGGTACGAAGATCGCCGCCGATAATGATGCCCGCGTCGCGCTGGCCGGAGAAATCGCCTGGGGAGCCGCGCACCAGTGCCGTCATGCCGTAATGTTGACGCTCGGAACCGGCGTGGGAGGCGCGATCCTCGCCGACGGCCGCATTCTCCGCGGCGCTACCGGCGCAGCCGGGCACATCGGACACCTCACGGTCGACCCCGACGGTCCCTTTTGCATTTGCGGAAATCGCGGGTGCCTCGAAACGCTGTTTTCAGCCCGTACCATCGAGAGTGAGGCGTTCGCGGCCATTCATCGCGGCGTTGCCTCGCGGCTCGCCGATTGCGGATCGAATCCGCCCTCCTGCGCGGAGGTCTTTGATCTCGCGCAGAAAGGCGATAAGGTGGCCGCTGACATCGTCCGCAAAGCAATTCACGTGCTGGGCGCCGCGCTAGCAGGCCTGGCTCTGGTCCTCGATCCCGAAAAGATCATTCTCGGCGGCCAGATTTCCGAAGCCGGTGACGTGTTGCTCGAACCTTTACGCGCCGAGATCGGATGGCGGACGCGCGAAATGCTGCGCCGGGAAATTCCCGTAGTGCGCTCCACGCTGGCAGACCCCTCAGGAGTGCTCGGCGCGGCGGCGCTGGCGTTAGAGGCTGTTAACCGTGCACCTTCTTGAAAGTCGCCAGGCAGCGTTCCGCAGTTTCGAGCGGCGGGTAATCGCTGCCTTCCTGCTCGACCAGGTAATATTCGATGCCCCCCGTCTTCTCGGCCGCCTCGAATATCTTCTTCCAGGAAGCCACGCCCTCGCCGAACAGAACTCTGTAGCCTTTCCCGGCGTCGGGTGACCAGTCCTTGCAGTGCATGGAGCGAATCCGCCCGGGATTTTTGTTGATCCAGGCCACCGGATCGGACCCGGCTTCAATACAAGTGCCGACATCGAGCTGCAGCACCACGTCTTTGGCGGTATTGGCGGCGATGACTTCGATCGGCCGCTGCCCATCGACCAGTTTGAACTCCGCTTCATGGTTGTGATACCCCGCGCGCAGTCCCAGCGGCTTCAATTTCTCAGCCGCCTGATTGAGCCGCTCGGCCACCGCCTTCCAACCGTCGAGACCGTGCACTTTTCCCGCGCTGGCCATCACAATGATCTTGCTTCCAATGATCTGGTTCAATTCGATGGCGCGTGGAAGGCCCGCCGGCTCGAAGGACTGGAAATCGTTGTGGGTCGAGAGGCAACGGATGCCCAGATCGTCCAGGAGCTTTCTGACGTCTTTCGCCCGGGCATCCGTCCATTGAAAGTAGGGAGAGTAAAACTCCACATCTTCGTAGCCCATCTTGGCCACGGCACGAACCGTGCCCATAAGGTCCTGCTTGAGTTCCTCGCGGACCGAGTACAACTCCAGGCCGACGGGAATCCGTTTCCCTTTCGACGCTGTAGATAACATCGGAGCTGCCCCTGTCAGAGCGAGAAGGGAACGGCGGGATATGGAACGGACTGAGCGCATCGTAAGCAAACGATATCACAGCTTCGACGCTCCAAAGTACGTACCAAATTCAAAGTCTACGCTCACTGCGCCAACCACAGTAGAGGCGTCAAACCAAGCACCGCGAGCGCGATCATTAGCCCCAGGCTCTGCATCGCCGTCCGGCGGGCGCACAGGCTGTACGCGTATATGCCCTTGACGACGTTGTTGCTGGCTACAGCAATCACGATCCCCATGGCGGCCACCGGCAGCCCGGTCAGTGTGCTGGCCGACTGGGTCATCCCCATTACGAAGGGATCGACGTCCGTGACTCCCATAATGGCCGCCAGCGTGTAAACACCAGCTTTCCCCAGGTAGACCACGGCGACACGAGTGGCTACCAGCATGGCCAGAAAGATAAGAGCGAAAAGGAAGGCCACGCGTAACTCAAGCGGGTTTTTAGGCTCAAACTCGCGCTTGATCGCCTCCGAACTGGCGTCGGGGATGCGGGACCACAACCAGCCTCCCCCGGCGGCCAACGCGGCGAGCGCGGCGAACGGCAGCGCGACCATCTTCATCAGGTTGGGATTGAACATGCCGATGAGCGCGATCAGCCGCAGATACATCACACCGGAGGCGACCAGTATCCCGCCCGCAAACAAATGCGGGCGCTCCTCGCGAGCCGCTCTCCTGGCGAGCGCCACAGTCGTCACGGTGGACGAGTAAGCGCCGCCGAGGATCGCAGCCAGTATCACTCCTCCCCGCCCTTTGGACACCTGCTGGAGGACATAGCTGCCATAGGAAACCGTGCTTACCGCCACCACGACCAGCCACGTCTTGAATGGGTTGATTTGGAACGGCCCGAATTCCTTGTTCGGCAGGACTGGCAGAATGACCGCCGTCAAAAGTAGGAATTTGGTGAAGGTGAGGATCTCCTCCGGTGCAATGCGTTTAGTCAGCCCTTCCAAAACCGCCTTCGTCTCCAGCAACAGCGCGCTGGCCACGGTGAGCGCGGTGGCGATCCAGAATTCCTCGTGAGAGACAAGCGCGCCCACGACGTATGTGGTAAGGCCAGACATCTCGGAGGTGATTCCCGCAGTCCCGGATGTGGTGAGCTTGTGCTGGTAAGACAGCAGCAGGAACGCAGCCACCGCAACCAGGCCCAGAGACACCGGCACTAACTGCGGACCCGACAACAAGGCCAACGAGTACCCGAGCAGGCCGATCAGCGGAAAGGTGCGGACTCCTCCGAAGCTAAAGCGCTCGGCGCCGGCCTTGTGCTCCTCCCGCTCCAGTCCCGTGAGGAACGACAGGAACAGCACCACAATGATTTTGACGCCTTCCGGCGGTAGCCACTGATAAGGTTGTACCGGCACTCGCGTAGTCTCGAAATGACTTTACACCATGTGGCAGCCTCTTACCGGTTGCCCGGCGATGGGAGGGCTTGTCCGCTCTAATCCAGCGTCTTCCGAAACCGCATGGCGCTCAGACTGAGCACGGAAATCCCGTATACCATCAGGCACGCCATCTGGGGCCACAGCACCGCGATACCCACGCCTTTCAAAAAAATGCCGCGCACGATCTCCATGAAGTACCGCAGCGGGTTGAGATACGTCAGGTACTGCACCGCCACCGGCATGTTGTGGATAGGGAAAGCAAACCCGCTCAGCATAAACGCCGGCATGAAGAAGAAGAATGCGGCCATCATGGCCTGCTGCTGCGTCTGCGAAACAGTGGAGAGAAACAGACCCGCGCCCAGCGAGGTCATCAGGTAAAGCACCGCGCAAACCAGCAACAGCAGTACGCTTCCACGAAGCGGGATGTGAAAAATCAGCAGCGCCGCCGACGTCACCAGGAATACATCAACCAGGCCCACGATCGCGAACGGCAGGGTCTTGCCCAGCATCAGCTCGATCGGCCGCATGGGCGTCACCATCAACTGCTCCATCGTCCCGATCTCCTTCTCCCGCACGATGGCCAGCGCGGTTAGCATCAGCGTCACCATGGTGATGATGTTGACGATCACGCCGGGTACGAAATAGTTGCGGCTGTGCAGGTCCGGGTTGAACCACACGCGGCTGCGCGCCGTGACCTGCGGCAGGCTCAGATTTGCCGGCGTCGCGGGACTGCGCGTCAGCAGCAGCCCGTTCTGCCGCGTCTTCCGCGCCTCGCTGGAGTACTGCGCGATGATCTGCCCGGCGTAGCTCGAAACCAGAGACGCCGTATTGGAGTTGGTGCCGTCGGTTAGAATCTGGACCTGGGCGCTCTGGCCGCGCGCCAGATCGCGCGCGAAGTTCGGTAGTACCCGAATCACGGCCCCCACCCCGCTGCGGTCGAGCAGCGTCCGGACTTCCTCCTCATTGCGCGGCAGCGCCACCACGTCAAACCGTCTCGAACCCTCAAACCGCGCGCGCAGGTCCCTGCTCTCCGGCGTGCGGTCCATATCCATCCACGCGATGCGCGCGTGATCCACGTCCAGGTTCACGGCGAAGCCGAACACAATGAGCTGCAACACCGGCGGCACAAACAGCAGCACCCGCATACGCGGCTCCCGCAGCGCCTGGATGAATTCCTTCCGTAGAATGACTCGGATCCGTTCCCACATGGTTCACGCCAGCTTCTGATTTAATTTGCGTGTCGCCAGAACAAAAACGATCGCCGCATACAACACCAGCAATCCCATCTCGCCCCACAGCAGCCGGAATCCCGCGCCTTTCAGGAACACGCCTTTCAGGATGGTCACAAAATAGCGCGCCGGCACGACGCGCGTAATCAACTGAATGACCGGCGGCATGGTCTCGATCGCGTACACGAATCCGGAGAGCAGAAACGCCGGCAGAAAGGAGCTGATGAGCGCCGCCTGATACGCCAGTAGCTGCGTCTTGGCCCAAGCGGAAATAAAAATGCCCCAGAACAGCGCGCCGGACAGGTAAAGGCACGACGAGACCGCCAGCATCAGGATGCTTCCGCGAAAGGGCACCCGGAACAGCACGATCCCCACCACTACGACAATGGCCGTGTCCGCCAGCCCCACCGCGAAATACGCCAGCATCTTGCCGAGCACCATCTCGGTCGGACGCATCGGCGTCGAAAGCACCTGCTCCATTGTGCCCATCTCCCATTCGCGCGCAATGGTCAGCGACGTTAGCAGCGCCGCGATGATCATCAGAATCACCGCGATCAGGCCCGGCACCACGTAGTTCTTCGATTCGAGCGAACTGTTGTACCAGACCCGCAGCCGCGCATCCACCGGCGGCTGCAAAGCCCCCGCGCCCTTCCGGTTCTGCATGTCGGACCGCAAGGTGAGCGCATAACCCTGCACCAGGCTGTCCACATAACCCAGCGTAATGGCGGCAGTGTTCGAATCGCTGCCGTCGATCAGGATCTGTACCGGCGCCTCGCGTCCCGCGGCCACATTTTTCGAGTAATCGCGCGGAATCACCACACCCATCAGGATCTGGTCGCGGTCGATCCCGCGCTCGATGGCGTCGTAATGGTCCACGAAACCCTGGATCTGGAAGTAACGCGACCCCTGAAACTCGTGGACCAGGTCGCGGCTCGCCGGCGTGGCGTCCTGATCGTAGACCAGCGTCGGGATGCGGTCAACATCCAGGCTCAGCGCAAATCCAAACAGCAGCAACATCAACACCGGCACCGCCAGCGCCATGGCCAGGCTGAGCGGATCGCGTGTGATGTGGCGCAGTTCTTTGACAAAGAGAGCGCGCGTGCGCCGGTAGCTCATGCTGCCTGGCGCTCCTCCGCCTCGATCATGGCGACGAAAACATCCTCCATCGTGGGCTTGATCTTCTCCAGCCGTTGCAGCTCGATTCCCTTCGACCGCAACGCCTCCTGAATGCGCGCCTTCCCCGCCGCCGGATCATCCACCGTGAGGTGCAGCCCTCCGCCGAAGACCGCCACGTCGCGCACGCCAGCCACGCTCTCGAGCGCTCGCATGGACTCCAGAGGGTCCGAGGAATCCAACCGCAGAATGTGGCGTGAGGTCAGCTGCTTCTTTAACTCCGCGGGCGCGCCGAGCGCAATCACCTTCCCTCGATACATCAGCGCCAGGCGATGGCAGTGCTCTGCCTCGTCCATATAATGCGTGCTGACAAAAATTGTGTGGCCGGCCGCGGAAAGGTCGCGGATCAGCGTCCAGAAATCGCGACGGGCGATGGGGTCTACGCCCGACGTCGGCTCATCCAGAAACAGAATCGGCGGCTCGTGCAGAATGGCGCATCCCAGCGCCAGCCGCTGCTTCCAGCCGCCCGACAGTGTGCCCGTAAGGGCGCGCCGGCGCTCCGCGAGATCTGCCATGCGCAGCACATACTGTTTCCGCTCCTCTCGTCTCTCCCGCGGTACGCCGTACATGCCGCTGAAGAAGTCGATGTTCTCTTCCACGGTGAGGTCGTCGTAGAGCGAGAATTTTTGCGACATGTAGCCGATGCTTCGCTGGATCGATTCCGGTTGATCCGCCACGCTGAAGCCGTTCACCCACGCGCGGCCCGATGTCGGCGTGAGCAGCCCGCAGAGCATGCGAATGGTCGTCGACTTCCCTGCCCCGTTCGGCCCCAGGAACCCGAAGATTTCACCTTTGGGCACCGTAAGCGAAATGTGGTCCACCGCCACGAATGAGCCGAAGGTCTTCACCAGGTCTTTGATTTCCACCGCCCGTGCGCTCGCGCCGGTCATGCCCGCGCTCCTTCTGCAGCGCGGATCAGCGTGATGAAGGCGTCTTCCAGGTTGGCCGCACCGGCGCCGCGCTTCAGCTCATCCGGAGTGGCGCAGCGGATCAGTTTCCCGCGATGCATTAGTCCCACACGGTGCGCGCGCTCGGCTTCGTCCAGATACGCCGTAGTCATGAAGATCGTGATGCCGTCCTTCAGCAGCTGATACAGAATGGCCCAGAAGTCGCGGCGCGAAACCGGATCGACGCCGTTAGTCGGTTCGTCGAGAAATAGGATCTGCGGCCGGTGCAGCAGCGTGCACATCAGCGCCAGCTTCTGTTTCATGCCGCCTGAGAGTTGCCGCGCCTGGCGGTCGCGGAACGGCTCCATCCGGGTCATACGGAGCAAGCGCGCGGAGAGGTCCTGCCGCTCGCCACCGGTGATGTCGAAAAGGTCCGCGTAGAAACTCATGTTCTCTTCCACGGTCAGATCGCCATACAGGCCGAAGCGCTGCGCCATATACCCGATCTGGTCCTTCACTGCCTGCGACTCGCGCGCCACATCGTGCCCGGCCACGCGCGCGCTCCCCTCGCTCGGATCCATCAAGCCGCAGAGCATGCGCAGCGTTGTGGTTTTGCCGGCCCCGTCCGGCCCCACGAGGCCAAAGATTTCTCCGCGCTGAACCGAAAGGTCCAGATGGTCCACCGCCGTCAGCGCGCCGAAGCGCCGCGTCAGGGCGTGAGTCTCGATGATCGGCTCCATAAGGCTTTCTCGGCGCCTCGGCGGTGAATTGGAAACTTGACTGAGTTCCCTATTGCTCCAGCATGATCTCCGCATCCGCCGGCATGTTCGACTTCAGCTCGTGCTGCGGATTGTCTACATCGATCTTGATGCGGTAAACCAGTTTCACGCGCTCCTGCTGTGTCTGGATCTGTTTGGGCGTGAACTCCGCCTCCGACGCGATGAAGGTCACGCGCCCCCAATATGTCTTCTTCGGATATGAATCAGTCGTGATCTGCGCCTTGGCCCCGAGCTTCACCCGTCCCAGATCTTTCTCATCGACATACCCCCGCAGCCACGGGTGATCGATGTCGCCCACCGTCACCACCGTCGTGCCCGGCGCCAGCACCTCGCCCACATCTGCCGATTTCACCAGCACCACGCCATCCACCGGCGAGGCCGCGACCGTATCGGCAAGCTGTGAATCGATCAAAGCGATGTTCGCATTGGAGCGCGCTATCTCGGCACGACGCGTGGCCAGTTCCTGCTCGCGCCGCTTCAGCTCGAACCTGTTAGCTTCGGCCATCTTCACTGCGCCGCGCGCCCGCTGCACTTGCCCTGAAGCCGCCTCAACCTCTTCAGACCGCGGACCGGCCTCCACCAGCGCCGCGCGCTCCTTTGCCTGCTTCAACGCCGCCTCCGCGTTTTGCCACCGGCTACGAAACTGGTCGTTTTGCTCGGTGGAAATATCATCGTTCTTGTAGAGCGTTTGCGCGCGGTCCCAATCCCGCTTCGCGCGTGTCCATTCCGATTGCGCCGCGTCCACCGCCGCCCTGGCCTCCTGGATCTCCTGCGGCCGCGAGCCGTTCTTTAGCTCAAGCAGTTTGGATTCGTTCGAACCCAGGTCCGCCTGCTTTTGCTCCACATCCGCCGTGAGACTTGCCTTCTGCCACTGCACGGAGGTCTCGGCCTGCGCAAGCTGCGCCTCAGCAGATGCCAGGCCCGCAACCTCCCGCGCGCGCTGCGCCACCAGTTGATCCCGATCCAGCCGCGCCACAATTTGGCCTTTTTTCACGCCGTCGCCTTCATCCACGTTGCGCTCGATCAGCCGGCCGGCCGTTTTGAACGCGATATTCACTTCCGTCAGCTCTAGATTGCCGGAGATCATGATCCGGTTGCTGGGCCCTCGCCACCATCCTCGAAACGCGTACATCGCCGCGACGCCCACCGCCACCAGCACCGCCGCAATCACAATGATTCGCTTCTTCATTCGCGTTCACCTACTGGATGGTCCGCCGGACCTCGCCCAGCGCTTCCGCCAGATCGATCCGCGCCGCGTTGTAGTTGTAGAGCGCAGCCGTCTGGTTGTCGCGCGCGCGCTCCAAGCGCGTCTGCGCGTCGGTCACTTCCAGACCGTTTGCCACGCCGCCCTCATAGCGCCTCCGCGCTTGCGCCAGCTCGTTGTCGGCGAGTTGCAACCCTTCCTGCGCGACCTTTACCTGGTCGTCTGCCGAGTGCAGTGCGTCCAGCGCAAGCCGTACCTGCAGCTCGACCTGCTCTTTCAAATCGTTGGTCCGTACTTTTTCGGCGCGGTACTGCGAGGCCACCTCGGCGCGCTGCGCATCTCTCCGCCCGCCATCAAAGACCGGCACCCGCAGCGAGAAACCATACGTACGCGTGGGCACCGCGTTATTCAAGCTCGTGCCGATCGAGCCGTAATCGCCGAATGCCGCAAGCGAGGGCAGCCGCTCCATCTTGGTAGCGCTCGCCTGAAGCCGCGCGTTCGATTCGCGCTCCGTTTGCGCCCTGTAATCGGGACGTTGCTTCACTGCTTGCGCTTTGGCCTGCTCGAGCGTTACCGCGTCCACCGGGACATACCGCAGACCGTCCATCAGCTCGACTTCCGTATCGAGCCGCAGCCCCATCGCGCGCAGCAATTGCAAATACGCGCGGCGCCGCTCGTTCCCGGCAACCAGCAACCGCTGTTCATCGTTGGCAAGCTGCACCTTCGCCCTTGTAACTTCGATCCCCGTGCCGGTGCCCGCTTTTTTCTGGTTCTCCGTCTGCGTCAGCACAGCTTGCGAAAGAGTTACGTTGGCCTTAGCGGTCTCCACGTCGGTGTCGTTACGGATCGCCGCCAGGTACGCCCGCGCCACCTGCGCCGCCACCTGCTCCTGGGTGCTGTCCACATCCGACCTGGCTGCCGAAACCGCCACGCGCGAAGCCTGGAATCGCCGGATGGAGCTGAAATCGAACACGCTCTCGGAAACTGTCGCCCGCGCATCCGCGGTCGTGAACGGACCCACCAACGTCGGAAACTGGAACCCTGGAATCGGCACATGGACGGCACGAAGGCCGAAGGCCTCCAGGTTGCGCGTCTGGTTCTGGTCGCTGAAAGACGCCTCGAAGTCCGGTAATAGCGCCGCCCGTGCCTGCCCCGACCGCGCGCGCGCCTGCTTCAGCGCCTCCGCCGAAAGCTGAACTTGTGTGCTGCCTTCGGGCGATGTCGCAATTTCTACCGCGCGTTTCAAGCTGAGTTGGAGCGGACCGCGCTGAGATGCATCGTCCGCCGCCACCGCCAGTGGCGTCAGTGCCAAACATATCCATGCCCTTCGCATTTACTTCTCCTGATCCTTCGCAAACTGCGGGACCGGCGCCTGGAAACCCGCCGCCAGAAAGCTGATCAGCCGGTCCACCACCTCGGAAGAATCTGCCGGCCCCCCGAGCTCCTCTGGAAATAAGTGCCGACCAAGCAGCGTTTGGGCCATCGCGCCGAACATGAACTGTATCCGCCAGAACAGTTCTTCCTGTGGCAGATCCGGTAGCGACCGCCGCATCGCGCCAATAAAACGGTCCACCGTGGGCTTGAAATGGCGGCCCAGCATGCCCGGCATAAGACCCTCTCCCAGCAGTCGGCCCATCAACTGCGCAAACTGCGGGCTCCGCTTTAGCTTCATGAACGTCGGCGCCACAATGGCATGCAGCACTTTCTCCACCGCTACAGGGGCCGGCGCGGCTTCCCCCTCATAGCGCTCCAACAGCGCGATTCGCTCTTCGTTCAAGGGGGACGCCCCGCGCAACACCACCGCGTCGAGCAGTTCCTCTTTCGAACCAAAATGGTAGTGAACGGCAGCCAGGTTAACGCCCGCTTCGGCGATGACCTGCCGTAACGAGGTCGCTCCATACCCCTGCTCCCCGAACAGCCGCTCGGCGATATCCAGTATCTTTTCTTTGGTCTTGGTCATTCGTATGATTGATGCAACTGATTCAATTATACGATTGGTACTAGTCGAATTTCTTGCGGAATTCCTCAAACTGGCGCGTGAGTTCCGAAAGTGCCGTCTCGAGGGCCGTTACCCGCTCTTCGAGCGGCGAGCGGGGCTCGGGCGGCGGCAGCGCTATGGGCGCGGAGATCTCGACATCACCTCCCAGAAGATGGGCAAAGCGCTGCTCCTTCTCGCCAGTCCGGCGCGCGAGTTTCCGAACGAGCGGCGGTGTTCGCTCCGCCAACCGCTGGAGCGTGGCCTCGACATCGGCCAGCCCATCGAACGCGTAGACCCGCTCGGATCGCCCGCGTAATTCGCCCACGGTTTGCGGTCCGCGGAGCATCAGGACGCACATGAGGGCCTGTTCCCGCCGGTCGAAATTGAAGGCCTCGCCCAGGCGGTGTCCATACTTGTGGACTCGGTGCTCGCCTCCGCTGATGTCGAGCGCCAGCCCCTTGGTGCGCAGGCTATCGATGGCGGCGGCCACGCGATCTTCATCGAGCGACATGACGGGTTCCCGGTTCGATTTCTGATTGCACGCGGCACAGAGCGCATTGAGCGACAGCGGGTAATATTCTGGTGTGGTGCCATCTTTTTCCAGCAGCGCGCCAAGCACCCGTACTTCGACATTATTGAGCAGCAGATCCATGCATTCATGGTGCCACTTACGGGGGGATAGGGAAGCATTGAGCCATCGCGTCCGTGGTTGGATATTGTGGGCGGCCCTGATCCCTGGCACATTGCTCGCTGAAGTTCAGATCACTCCGACGCCGCAGTACCTGGAACCGCTCGGCCACTCGCTGGCCGTAGCCCGAGGCGGAGCCATCGAAATCGTGATTGGCCCCTCCGTCGTCGCAAATAGTCCCAAGATGAGGCTCGCAGCTGATTTTCTGCGCCAGACCCTCGTTCGAGCTGGCGGTTCCATTCGGGTGACCATCACGAAAAACAAGCCGTCCGGGGCGGCGATCTATTTGTGGAATTACGCGACAGACCCGAACCCGCCGGTTTCGTTAAATCTGTTGGACCGGCAAATGTTGTCGGACGCGAATCATTGGGGTCAGAGCTATGTCGTCCGGGCTTCGGACCCCAACTCCCTTTGGGCGGTCGGCAGTTCGGATCAGGGCGTTCTGTTCGCCGCTATGACCGTCATGCAGCTGGTCCGCCAAACTTCGTCAGGCGTTGAAATTCCGGGAGTGTACGTGCGTGACTATCCGGATTTCGAATTCCGCGCCGCCGCTGACTGGCTCTTGAACGCCGAGGGCAACCGCTGGTCGATGGAGCGCGGGCAAGGCGTCGAGTTTTATCGGATGCTGTGCAAGCAGAAACTGGATCAAGCGCTTCGATACAAGATAAACATGGTTCTGATGGATGGCTTCGGATGGAGTCTCCAACAGCGCTTCGCGGGCTATGCCGATCTGATGCGCGATCTGAACCTCCATGCTCGCGCCCGCGGCATCCACCTGCTATTCGGCGGTTATGGCGCGAGTTACGGCATCACTTACCAGACCGGCCCCCTTTACGAGGAGGGCGCCTATCTGGGCGAAGTGTTTAAGAATCGCGAGTCCTACCCGGACGGCCCGACGTATCAGTGCATGGGATTCACGCGTGGCAAAAAGGGCGTCGATCCCAGCATTCTGGGAAGTTGCCGCAGCAACGAAGAGCTGAACCAGCTCAAAGCGGAAGAGCTGAGAAAGTTTGTCGAGGCGGTGGAACCGGGAGCGCTCTACATCCACCATGAGGACTTCGGGAATTTCCGCGAGACCGAGACAATGTGGAAGAAGCGGTGCGCCCGCTGCCGCAAGCGCTGGCCCAATGATTCTCTCGAGTCGAGCGATGGCGGCGCGGGCGGGCTGAGCCATGGATATGCGGCCCTGGTGCGCGCTATCAACAGTGTCCGCAATCCCGCAACCGGGTATGATGCCGCGCGCGATTGCCAGATCATCCTTATATCTCCGGTCTATGAGCCTGATTCTCCGCAACCGGACGACTGGGCCAAAACGATGGAGCTTTGGCGGAACATCGGCAAACAACTCCCTGCCGCACACAACGTGCAGGCCGGTTTCCGCGAAGTATTTCCTCAGAAATACGGAGACGAGAGGTGGACCGACAAGTTCAATATCACGATGCGCACTGCTGGGTTGGACCTGGGGCAGTTTCTGTTTTTCGCCGGGGGCGCGGATGATTGGGCCAGCGATTACCCGTTCACCGGCGTGCCGGCGATGAACGCGCTGTTTCGCGGCGCCCGCACGATTTACAACGGCACGGGAGATTTCTACCGCGAGCCCATGGAAATCGTCAGCGCCGAGTACAGCTGGAACTTCCGGTCCACCGGTTTCTTCACCGATCCGCCGAGAAATGCCGAGGCCATCAGCATCTGGCGCAGCTACATCTTCAATGGAAACCAGCCTGAGGCAATTTTCGGCGCCGGCAAATTGTACGACCGGGCTTGCAACCTCCTCTACGGGTCTGAAGCCGGCCCCATCATGGCTGCGTATTACCGAGAATCGGCAGAATTGCCCGACATTGCGATTACCGACTCGGACCGTGCCTTAGGCGCTGGGTACCTGCCCATGAGCTGGAATCGCGTGTACGCACTTCCGTCTCAGTGGAGGCGCCTGGCCCTCGATTCCAAAACGTGGGGCCCGGAGATCACGAACGAACGCTACGCTACCGTGCTGGCCCGCATCAACATCAGCCGCCAGGAACTGCACCGGCGGCTGGCACGCCGATGGAGTATTGGCGCCGATCTGAACCGGAAGGGCGCCGCGTACGTGCAGAAAGCCCTGGCCGCCGGCCCGCTGCCTGAGTCCATCGAGGACTTGCGGTTCCTCGAAACCTGCTTCCGCGTCTCTCAGCCATTGATGGAGTCGCTGGCGGACTATCACATGGGATTGGAGGCGCACTTTGCGAACCCGAGAGACGCCGAACTGGCAAGAGCCAGGTTCACGAGCGCGTATGCAAAAGCGAAGGACGCGCAGAAGGCTGCCGCCCAGGCATTCCCGCATCCGGTGGATCCTGTCGGCGGCGATGTTGGCGCAATTCGGCGCTATGCCGACATGCTAGTGGTGTCGATCGAAAGAATGCGTGACCTTTGAAGTTATCCTGCGGGCGAAAAATTGGGGGAATGTCCGGGTAGAGTTCTTGGAGGCACGCGGGCCGGAATCGAACCGACGAATAAAGTTTTGCAGCCGTATCGGGGAGCACTGCGCCCAAATCTGCCCCTGGTCTGGGTGAGCAAAACAGAACAGCTTCTGAGAACTGAGTGTGACAATATTCCCTGTGTTCATTGCGGCGCAGAGACGCAGTTGTATTTTGCCGGTAGTCCCTATATGCGTCCGTTGTGCTGATGATCGTGAGGGCAATGCAAAACGGCAAGGCTCGGGATTGCGCCAGAGCGGTCAGGCGTCCGTTCGTGGTGAAGGTGAACGCGATTCGCTAAACGGAGGGGCAGCGAGCTGATCGAGCCAGGCGGGAAGACAAAGGGCGGAGGAGAGGATTGCAAGGAGAAGCAAATGAGTATGCTCAAGTCTAAAGGAGCCATATTCCCCTGTCTACTGGCAGGCACGGTGATTGTGTTAGTCGGTCCAATCCTAGCCGACCCGGTGACGTTCTCAGACGGAACGTTTAACGATGCGGATTGGGCCGCAACGCAGATCGGTCTTCCGCTCTGTGGCTGCGTCGACGAAGGTTCCTTTGTTGCGGGACAGGTCGCGACGGGCGGAAATCCAGGTGCCTATCGAGAAACCCACCTGGTCTGGAGCGGCCCCGGGCCAATCGTAGGCCATCTGAACCATAATGCCGTATACGATCCCGCTGTCGAAGGTGCGATAACCACGCTCGACTACTCTTTTGACAACATCGAGCTTTCGAACTATGGCGTGGGCTATGCGATGTTAATATCTCAGAATGGAACCGGTTACATCGCGTTTCCTGTCCTCGGCCTCGGCCTCGACGATACCACGAGCCCATTGTGGACGCACGTTTCACACACGGGCCTAACCGCATCTGAATTCTGGGAAGATAACAGTAACGGCACGCATCCAGACTTCTCAAGTTCCGGGGCACCCATCCAGTTTGGTTATTGGACCTCTGATGGAGGTCTCTGGGTTCACGAAGACCTGAGTGGTATCGATAACTGGTCGGTTACCCTCAACTCCGGCCTTGAGCCTCCTCCGGTCCCCGAACCCGAACCGTCTTCTTCCCCCGAACCGTCTAGCGTGCTATTGCTCGGTTCAATAGTTGTAGGCATGATGGCGTTCTTCCGCCGACGTCTTGCCGAGAGGCAGTAACGCTGTACATTGTTGAATAGGGCAGTGCAATATCAGGTGCTTTCTGGAACGCCGCCGACCAGCGGGATACTGTTGCCACTGCCGTAATAGAGCTTGCTCAAACCTGTGCCGTTGTCGGATATCCAAGATAGGCGAAGTCGCACTAAAGGCGATGCCCCAGGGATTCAGCAGGTTCTTTAAGCTCCCGTGAAGATTTCGTTTAGCCGTTTGCTGACGACAAGGTGCTCCCCGGGGCGCATCATCCAGACGGAGACTTGCAAGAGCCGTTCGCCGAGCATGGAAATAGCGATGGGAGGATTGCCCTCTATTAATCGGCGGACAACCTCTCCCGCCTGGAGTTTGATGTCCTCCTCGTTCCACGTAAGCCGGACATGAGGAACATGGTTAGCGATCGGGGGCATATGCCGCTCCGCGGTCAAGCCGCGAATCTTGGCCAGAGCACCGATCATGTCCTGAACACGGGCTTCCAGTTCCTTCATCTCGCGATCATGGTCCACCTTGAGATACCGTTCCACCGCAGCCAACAGCCCTACCATCTCTTCCTTGCCTACCTTCATGCCTCTGCCGATGCTGGAATACGGGTTCATACCGGGCAGCGCCGCTTCGATCAGATCCTTGCGCCCCATTAGAAGGCCGGAGCACTGCGGGCCTAGCAGGGCTTTGCCGCCTGAGAAAGCCACCAAATCGAATCCTTCCCGCACATATTGCGAGAGCCTTTCGACAGGGGGCGTATCGGAGGCCGCATCATTAAACGTAGGCACACCGCGTTCTTTGCCCACCCGAATCCATTCGTGGCGTCCGATCTTGCCCTCGGGTTCCATCTCGTTGTAGAAGAACATCATGGCGGTGCGTTCGTTGATCGCTCGGTCGAGATCCTCGCGAGTTTCTACCCAAATGGTTTTCGTGCCCACCAGCCACATCTGTTGTTCGTAGCCTCCTCGATGGCTTTTTTGCTGGACGATTTCGTTCTTCATGCCGGTCGTGTCCGGCAGCCGGCCCAGCTTTTCCGGGTCGCCGCCCGCCACGCAAGCCACGGTGCCCATGGTGATAGCGGACGCACAGCCACAGGTGACCATGGCGGCCGGTGCGCCCAGCAGCTCGGCAATCCGTGCGCCCACTTTCGTCTGCAACTCGATTAAGGGCACGAAATGATGGGATGCTTCCTCCATGGCGTGTACTACTTCCGGCGGCATGATCGAACCACCCAGAATCGTAACTACGCCGATGCCATTAATGACTGGGCGTATGCCGAGCCGCGTGTAGATGGTCGCATCAGGCAATGCCGGCCCGGGCGCCGCAAGCATACTCCGGGCCGCGCCCAGTGTTGCCGTCGTCTGCAGAAACCGTCGTCGACTGGAATCCTCTGTCATCTCTTTCTCCTTCTGAGCACACAGAGCCAGGCTCCGTTGTAGTGGTTTCCCGGAAAGCTCACCGCGTCTTTCTGCCCGTGCTTCTGGTTCCATCCCACGACGGGTCTCCCTGGGGTTGATAATTACCAAGCCGATCCAACTGTCGCGGGTGATTCCATTGAGATCGTACACCACAATCCCATCGTGAATCGTCAGCTCGCAGAGAAGCCGGCGATTGCCGTCCATGCGCGCGCCGTAGGAATCGACAAAACCGAACTTGCCCTTCTCGACACGAAGGACGGCGATATCCGCGAGTGCGCCCACCGAAAGGTGCCCCAGTTCCTCCCGCTGTATCTCGCGCGCCGGATTCCATGTAGAGCGGAGGATAACTTCGTCGAGCGGCATCTCCATGTTTAGGAATTTCGACATCACATTCAACATATCCTTCATGCCCGCCATCAGGCTGCCTGCGTGAACGTCTGTCGAAATCGAATCCGGCGGGAACCCCTGACGCATTGCAGGCACCGCCTGCCGAAATTCCATTGCCGCGCCGCCGTGACCAACATCGAACAGTACTCCCCGTTTTCGTGCCTCGAATAAATACGGAAGCACGCGGCCTTTGTCATCGAGCAGCGGAACGGAGTCGTAGTATGAGTGAGTATAGATGTCTCCCGGACGGAGCTTGCTGAGAACCAGATCCTGAAACGGACGCTCCGGACGGAACGTGCCGAAATCGACCATCACGGGGATCTTCGCGAGCGTGCCGGCTTCGACCCCGCGCTCCACCGGGGTCCAGTCCGGCCCGTTATAATGTGCCACCTTGATCCCGACAATCGTGTCGCGGTTGGTGATGGCCAGTTCCGCCGCCGCCTTCGCGTCCATGTCGTTCACATCCTGTTCGAGGTCGTCGCCGGGCATACCCGCTCCAAGGATGTTGAGGAACACAAGCACACGCGTGCGGGCACGATCGATCACCCTGCGCTTGAACTGGGCGAAATTGCGGCGGCCCGACGAACCGGCGTCGACGACAGTCGTAACGCCCGTGCGGAATGCGAACGTGTCCGGAAAGATACTCCAGTTTCCGCCCGCCAGCATCGCGCCATTGTCGCCGGTAAAGACATGCGCATGAATGTCGACAAGTCCGGGAGTAACATTGAGGCCGCCGACGTTGACAACCTTTCGCGCCTGCGAGGCGAGGATCTCGGGCGAGACTGCGGCCACCTTTCCATCGTGGATCGCTACATCGCGAACGGCGCTGGTGTGGTTCTTCGGGTCAATGACATAACCGCCCTTGAGCAGCAGGTCGTAACGGGATTGTGCGAACAAGGCCACGGCCAAAGGGAGAAGAAGCACAAGTCTCATGATGCCGTGACCATGTTATATCGCTACGCGGCTATTGTCTCAGTACATGAGGATCGTCTAACCCAGTTTTGTCTTTCGCGCGGCCGGCGGATTTCGCCTCATCGAGTAGCGCAAAAGCCAACACATTCGAGCCGGCCTCCACAGCCACGTATTGCCGGCCTTTGAAGCTGTACGTGATGGGCGAGGCCGTAATGGCCTGGCCGGTGTTGAAGTGCCACAGCGGCCGGCCGGTTTTCGCGTCGAGCGCAGTGAAAATTCCCTGGTCGCAGCCGGCGAAAATGAGACCCCCGGCGGTTGACAGCAACCCTGCTCCGTATTCGGTTGAGCCAATCTGCTTGAATTCCCAGGCGAGCTTTCCTGTGGTCAAGTCCAGCGCACGGATGTACAACTGCCGTGGCTCCGTTGGACTTTCGACATAGCCGGTGGCATAAAACGGAAAGCCGCCGGGACGGAATTTTTCCTGGGACTTAGTGTTGATACCGCAGCCCTCCAGTGCCGCCACATAATACAAGCCTGTGTCCGGGTTGTAGGCAGGCGACATCCAGTTGGTGGCGCCCGAGGTAGAGGGACAGATCTTCGTGCCTTTGAGAGTGGGCTCGACGCCGGGAGCCAGAATCGGCCGTCCGTCCGGCGTAAGTCCTTTGGCCCAGTTCACCGATTGCACGAACGGCGCACCGTGCAGGAACTTGCCGTTGGTGCGGTCGAGCACGTAATAGAAGCCGTTGCGATCGGCTTGCACCAGCAGCTTGCGCATTTTGCCCTGGAATGGCGCATCGACCAGAACGGGAATCTCCACCGCGTCCCAATCAGCCGTGTCGTGGGGAGTAAATTGAAAGTACCACTTGAGCCGGCCGGTATCGGCGTCAAGAGCCACCATGCATTCAGTGTAAAGGTTGTCGCCTTTGCGCAGTTCGCCGTTAAAATCAGGCGCAGGATTGCCGATGCCCCAGTAAACCAAGTTCAGTTCGGGATCGAAGCTGCCGGTGAGCCAGGTATCGCCTCCGCCGCTTTTCCAGGAATCGCCGGCCCAGGTTTCCGATCCTGGCTCGCCGGGCTTGGGAATCGCGTCCCATCGCCATAGACGCTCGCCGGTTGAAGCATCATAGGCCGCAAGAAAACCGTTCATTCCGTAATCACCCGGCGCAACGCCCGCAATGATCTTGCCATTGAGCATGAGGGGCGCGGCCGGCGACCAGAAGCCATCCTTGAACTCAGCGATTTTGGATTGCCAAAGGAAATTTCCCGTGCGGGCGTCCAGCGACACCAGGTAGGCATCAGGCGTTGTGAAGTAAACCCGGTTCCCGTAGACCGCCACGCCGCGGTTAGGCCCTTTGCCCAGCGGGGGCTGGTGCCGGTATTGCCAGATCACGCGGCCGGTGCGCCCATCGAGCGCGTATACTTCATTCGGCTGCGTCAGGTACATGACGCCATCCACAACGATAGGCACACTCTCGAGATGGTCGGCCTTGGGCACATGAAAAATCCATGTGGGTACCAGAGCCTGAACATTGCTCTGCCGGATCTGCTTGAGCAGGCTATGACGTTGCGAGCTGAACGATCCTGAGTAAGTGAGCCAGTTGTGCGGGGCGGCTTTCAGAAGGTCCTGGTAAGTCACTTGCGCTATGGCGGGCGAGAGCCCAACAGCAAGCAGGCAAAGCGAGCTCGAGTACCTGATCATGGCTGGTCTTCGTCGCCCTCTTCGGGACGTTCGGCCCCCTGAATCGCCTGCCGGCTCAAGAAAGCCAGCAGATCCCGCAGTTCGGCAGCGGTGAATTTCTTGTCGTAATCACTGGGCATGAGAGATTGTTTTTTATAAATCACCTGGCGTAGCTCGTCGCGGGTGAACAGTTGCAGCCGCTCGTGGCTATCCAGAAGCTGCAAGGAAAAATTATTGTCGTTTTTCGCAATGCCGGAAGTTTTTTGTCCGTCTGTCGTCACACGCTCGACCGGCTGGTGTCCACCCGGAATCGGCGGGTGCCGCCTCGGCAGCGGTGAATTTCTTGTCGTAATCACTGGGCATGAGAGATTGTTTTTTA
>JACXTT010000289.1_pt1 | contig 83451 bp, 69 predicted proteins | sample 9270951 | NCBI WGS metagenome assembly JACXTT01 (sample SAMN15532306, study PRJNA645909) | rock metagenome | isolation source: weathered quartz diorite | place: Puerto Rico | collected 2017-06-21 | reverse complement strand
GGCTCGGCAACTTCCGCCATCTGGTGGTTCGCTACGACCGCTCGCTTACGATTTACACTGCGTTCTTTCATATCGCCTGCATCATGATCGTCTTACGGAGGGTTTTGAAATAGCTTCTACCAAAACTCGATATTCATACTACATGGTCGTGCCTATTGAAAGAAGCAAAGGGGAGTTAAAGCTACCTCCATTCTTATGTGTGGGCAAATTCTTTTTTTTTCGTGGATGAAGACGATTCCCCAAGTCAAGCGGTGACTTCTACAAACTATTTTGCTCTTGCGGGGAGCTTGCGTCTTGGGATGCGCGCAGGTTCCAATCAATCGGCTAAGTCCTCCGGAGTGGGCGCACTACCGCCCAGGTGGCTTCATTTCGAAACGATCTTCGCAATTTCTCCCGCTACGGCAAGGGCCTGCTCGAAGCACGCTCCAATTGCTGGCCCGCGCAGATAATTGCCCGTCAGCCTTAGACCCGGGTACTTCGTCCAAAGCGCGGACAGAGCGGCAAGGCGGTTGGCGTGTCCCAACGTGTATTGGGGAATGGCCCGCTGGTAGATGTTCACGCTCGAAAAAACTGGAGGTTCCTTTATCTTAAGCAGCGGGGCGATCTCCCGGTGGACAAGTGCGCTCAGCTCCTCTTTACTCCGCGTGACGGCCTGCGGATTGGTCGTTCCCCCCACGAAACTGGTCAGTAGCACGTGCTCTTCCGGAGCGCGGGCAGGGAAGAGCGACGAATTCCACACAGATCCAAGAATTTCCAGGCCTGCGGAGCGCGGCACCAGGACTCCAAATCCATCGAGCGAGTTGCCCACCGCGTTCTTCGGGTACCCCAAAGAGACCACCGCGACCGGTGCGTACTGAATTCCCTCTAGAGCACTCTCGAACCCAGCATCAACTTGGCAAAGCAACCCACAAGCCGCGTTGGTGGGAGTAGCCACGATAAGATAATCCACTTCAATCGTCTCATCGGGGCCCGCCGCGCTCAGGCGAACTTCGTATTTTTCCGTGCTTCCGTTTGCTCTCCTCTGCACGCTTTTCACTTCCACATTGCAACGTAGCGCGGCTCCGAGGTCTGCCGCGAGCACGCGGATAAGCGTTTCGTTCCCATCGCGAAACGTGAGCAGTGCGGAACGATCCCTCGGAGCGTCCTTTGTTGTTTTGGCCGAGCGAATCATTCCGCGCACGATGCTTCCCGTGGATTTCTCCGCTTCGTGAATCTGCGGGAACGCCCCCCGCAAGCTCAGTTGTTCCGGATCGCCCGCATAAATCCCCGATACGAAGGGGCCCACAAGCTTTTCCAACAGCTCGGCGGAAAATTTCCGGCGAACGAATGCAGCAATCGATTCATCCTGCTCGGGAGGATGGCTCGTGCCGAACACATCGCGCAAAACGCTCCATTTCGTTCCGATGCTGAAGAGGGAAGAAGCAAAAAAGGCAGGAGGAGAGAGCGGCACTTGACGCAGCCTGCCACCGGAAAGTACAAATCGCGGCGCCTGCCGCGGCGCTTCCAGCAACTCTCGCTCGATCCCCAACTCACGGCAGAGTTGCCGCAGCGGCGCAGTTCCCGCAAAGCTCTGCGGGCCCAATTCCAGAAGATAGTCGTCCCATCGCCTGGACCGAATCACCCCGCCCGGCCGATCCGACGCCTCCACAACCTGCACCTCGATGCCGGCCTTGCGCAACGCGTATGCGCAGACCAATCCCGATATTCCCGCGCCTACAACTAACGCTGAAGAGTGAGGCGTCACGGATCCGCGCGATGTCTCAGCAGTTTGTAAATTCGTTGAATCGCATCGTTGATCGCCATCGCGCTGTTTCTTTGTAGTGGCCGGTCTTTCAGACCGGCTCTTTTTCAACTCTTGCAGGGGCACGATACTTCTTGCCCGTTCCACCGCATATGAGGAATACGACTTAGAGCGTCTTCGAAAACAGCGGCTTGGCGTCCAGATGCTGTTTTTCGAGATACGGGTCGAAAACCATGGCGAGGTTGCGGATAAAAATGCGTCCCAGCCAGGTGGTGCGAATCTCATTCGAATCCAGAATCACTAACCCATCTTCTCGGGGAGTTTCCAGCCGCCGCAGCTCTTCCGCGAAATAATTGTCAAAATCGACGTCGAATTCGCGATTGATTTCTTGCTTGGGTATGACCGTGTGGCAAAGCAACCGGCTGATCACCGCGCGGCGCAAGCGATCGTCGTTCGAAAGATGATACCCGCGCATTGTAGCCAGTCCGCGTTCGTTGACGGCTTTCTCCCAACTGGGAATATCGCGGTAATTCTGCGCGTAGGCATCTTGAATCCCGCTGATGGCGGTGATTCCCATGCCAAACAGATCCGCGCCCGCCTTCGTCGTATATCCCTGAAAATTCCGGTGCAGCGTGCGGTTCTGCTGCGAAACGGCAAGTTCATCGCCAGGTTTCGCGAAGTGGTCCATGCCGATGTAGAGATAGCCGGCCTCGAGAAATTTCAGCATGCCCGTGCGGAAAATCTCAAACTTCTGCATTCCTTCGGGAAGATGCGCCGCGAAGGAGCCCTGCTGCTTCTTGAGCCAGGGAACATGCGCGTAGCTGAATAACGCCACGCGATCCGGTGCGATTTGCAAAATCTGGTTTACCGTGTGCGCAAAGCTCTGGGGCGTCTGGTACGGTAAACCGTAAATCAAGTCCACGTTGATACTATCGAAGCCCAGGGAGCGCGCGTTTTGCAGGAGGTCGCGCGTTAATTCGAACGGTTGAATGCGGTGAATCGCTTTTTGCACCTCGGCCTGAAAATCCTGGATCCCCATGCTCAGCCGGTTGAAGCCCAGCCGCCGGAGCGCTTCGAGATGTTCGCGCGAGGTCACGCGGGGGTCGACCTCGATGCCGATTTCCGCATCGGGCGCAAAGGTAAAACGTTGGCGCGTGAATCCGAACAAATCCTCGATTTGCGCGGGAGTCAGGTACGTGGGCGTCCCGCCACCCCAGTGAAATTGCACCACGGGGCGCTCGCGCGACACGTTCGCGCTGACGTGCTCCATCTCTTTTTTCAAAATACCCAAATACGGTGGCGCGACACTGTGGTCCTTCTGGATAATCACGTTGCACGCGCAGAACAGGCACAGGCTCTCGCAGAAGGGAATATGCATGTAGAGCGAAACCGGCGTGCGCGCTTTGTCAGCCTGCCCATGCACTTTCTCAAGATCGTTCGGGCCAAAGCTGTCGTTCCAAACTGGCGCTGTAGGATAACTCGTGTAGCGCGGGCCGGGCCGGTTGTAGCGCGCCAGAAATTCCTCACTGATGTTCAGCTCTTCGCGCATTTGCTGCAAACTTGGATAGCTTGTTGCCACTTCTTTGCCTCTAGCGTTGCTTCCCTTAACGCGACTGCATCGCCATTTTCGTTGCTTGCGGTGTCGCCTGCTGCCCCGCTTCCACGAACAGCTTGGCGTTTTCCGCCGGCGTGTGTTGCAAAATGCCGTGTCCCAAATTCAAAATGTGCCCTTGTCCCCGAAGCGCCGAAATCGTTTCCAGGGTAACGCTACGAATCTTTTCCGCCGGCCCAAGCAGCACCGCCGGATCGACATTGCCCTGCAACGCGATGGCAGGCCCGAGCGACTTCCGCAGCTCCCCTAAGTTCACTCGCCAGTCTACGCTGAGCACATGCGCTCCCGACCGGGCCACCGCCGGCAGCAGATGCGTCGAGGCTTTCGTGTAATAGATCACCGGGACAGCGTCACCCAGCCCGGAAATAACCTCTTGAACCGCCGGCAAAGCAAATTCCTCGTACTCAGTTAGGTTGAGTTCTCCGCACCAAGTGTCAAAAAGCTGCACGGCTGAGGCCCCCGCGGCAATTTGCGCTTTCAGGTAGGGAATCGTGGCTTGCGCGATCTTGTGCAATAGATCGCGAAACGTTCGCGGCTCGTGGTGCAGAAAACTCTTTGCCGTGACAAAACCTTCTTTCGTTTTGCCCGCGACCATGTAACACGCAAGCGTCCATGGCGCCGCCGCGAACCCCAGCACCGGCACATCCGGCCCGACAGCGCGTGCAATCCGGCGAATCGCCTCCGGGAGAAATCCCGTCTCTGTTTCCGGGTCGAACAATTTCAATTTTTCGATCTCGGCCTTCGTTCGAACCGGCTGCGGCAGGTTCGGCCCAGCGTCGCCGAGCTCCAGCTCCAATCCCATGGCCTCCGCTGGGATCAAAATGTCGGAGAAAACGATTACCGCATCCACACCTAGCCGCCGAAACGGCTGCAAAGACACTTCAACCGCTAGGTCCGGAGTCTTGCACACCTCCAGAAACGCATGTTTCGCCCGAATTTCCCTATACTCCGAAAGATAGCGCCCCGCCTGCCGCATGATCCACACCGGCACACGCGGCACACTTTCTCCGCGGCACGCGCGCAGAAACAGCTCTTTTCGAGTAAGGATCGCAGCCTGACTTGTCATGATCCGCCTGCCAAAAGGATAGCAAATACTGTCTCGTCTTGCTGATCGCACCGACTCCGCGTGCAGCTCGCTTTCGCCCTGGGCTATACTCTAAGTGCGCAAGCATCACGCCTCGGGGGTTGCGCCAACGGCTTTGCATTGCCGCAAAGGCCGTAGTGCAGGCTCTTGAGGCAACTTTACGAATCGCAATGAACCACGCAGCCCTCATCTTAACGACAATTGCCTACGCGTTGAGCCTCGCCCTCTATCTCCGCTACCTCTACACCGGTAAAGAGCTCACTGGCCGCCTCGGCACCGCGTTCCTTGCGCTCGGCCTGGTCGCGCATTATTTTGCGCTCCTGGAGCGCACCCGCGACCCGCACACTGTCCCCTACCACGACCTCTACGGCTCGATGTCGCTCTTCGGCTGGCTCCTCGCGCTCACTTATCTCGGACTCGAACTTTTCCACCGCCAGCGTTCGGTCGGCGCATTTGTGCTGCCGTTTATCTTGGTTTTTTTTCTCGCGGCGCATCTCGCGCCCGCCGATCGCCTCGCTCCGCCGCCCGCCCGCGGACCGGTCTTCGCTTTTCATGTCACGCTGAGCATCCTCGCCTACTCCGCCTTCGCGCTCTCCTTTGTCTTGAGCCTGATATATCTCGCCGAAGCCCGGCTCCTGCGTAACCGCACTCTCGGCCCTGTCGTGTGGCGCCTGCCGGCCCTCGAGCTCCTTGACCGCATGAGTCAGAGCAGCGTCCTCATTGGCTTGGTCACCATCACCATTGGGACGATTCTCGGCTTCGTCTGGGTGGATCGCCTTTCCGGGCAATCTTCCTATTTCGATCCCAAATATGTGATCACGCTGTTTGTCCTGGCTCTCTATATTGTTTATTTTCGGCTCGCGCGCTCGGCCACCTGGCGAGGAGCTCGCGCCTCCAAGCTCTGCATTTTTAATTTTGTCATCGTGGTGCTCAGCTTCACGGTCGTCAACTTATATCTTTCGCATAGCCATCGGTACTTTTAGGAGCAGGCAGTCATCGGGATGGAGATCGTTCTCGTAGGATTGAATCACCGCACAGCGCCCGTCGAGGTGCGCGAACGGGTGTCCTTCACGAACGAGCAAGCTCGCCGCGCGGCCGAGGAACTCCGCTCGCGCGGCATCCTCGAAGAAACTCTGGTGCTCTCCACCTGCAACCGCAGCGAAGTCTATGGCGTGCCTCCCGAAGCCTCGTGCGAGAGCGCTTCCGGCCTCTCTTCTTTTCTCAGCGAATTTCATTCCGTCCGGCCCGACATTCTGAATGGTTCGCTCTACCATCATTACGACAGTGAAGCCGTGCGCCATCTCTTCCGCGTCTCAGCCGGCCTCGATTCTATGCTCTTGGGCGAAGCGGAAATCCTTGGCCAGGTGCGCGAGGCCTACCGCTTCGCGCACGAACAGGGCGCAACGGGTCCCGTGCTCAATCGTCTCTTCCAGGGCGCGCTCGAAGTCGGTAAGCGTGTCCGAGCGGAAACCGAGCTGGGTACACGTCCCATGTCGGTTGCCTCTGCCGGCGTGAAGCTTGCCGAACGCATCTTTGGGAAGTTGCATGAGCATAGCGCGCTGGTCCTCGGTGCCGGCGCCATCAGCGAACAAGTCGTGGCTCAACTGCGCGACCGCGACATCGCGCATCTTTTCGTGATGAACCGTTCGCAAGAGCGCGCCAACAGCCTGGCGCAGCAATTCGGCGGAAAAGTTGTCCCCTGGGGTGAATGGGAGACCGCGCTGCAGGGTCAAGACGTCGTGGTTGCCTCAATCTCTGCGGAAGAGCCGGTCTTGACCCGCGAGATTCTCGCGCGGGCCATGGCTGCCCGCGGCAATCGGGCTTTGCTCCTGATGGATCTGGCCGTGCCTCGCAACATTGAAGCTTCTGCCGCGGACCTTTACAACGTTTACGTTTACAATCTTGATGACCTCACCGACATCGTCCAGCAAAACCGCAATGCGCGCGAAAGCGAAATTCCTCGCGCCGAGGCCGTCGTGGAGGAGCACGTCAGCAAATTCCTGTCCTGGCAGGCCAGCGTCGAGCTTGTCGGCCTAGTCGAGGCCCTGCGCGCGCGTCTCCGCGCCGAACGCGGCGCGTTCCTCAGCAGCCGCCTTGAAACCATGAATCATCTCGCCGCCGCCGATATTGCTCGCATCGAATCGCTTATGGATGATCTCCTGCAGAAGCTCCTTCTTGAACCCGCCGAGCGCCTTCGTGGCGAACGCGAGCTCCGCCGCAAAATTCAAAACGTCGAGGCCTTGCGCGACCTCTTCCTCAACGACCGGGAGAAGCCATGAGGGCTCTGCGCATCGGCACACGTGGCAGCCTCCTCGCTAAATGGCAGGCGGAATTCGTCCGTAAGCAACTCTTCCAGACTACCGGTGTGGAAACGGAGACCGTCATCATCAAGACCGCGGGGGACAAATTGCAGCACTCCCCGCTCACGCAAATCGGCGGGAAAGGAATTTTCATCAAGGAGCTCGAAGAAGCGCTCCTGGACGAGTCGATCGACATCGCTGTCCACAGCGTGAAGGACATTCCCACCGACACTCCTTCGCGTCTCTGCTTTCCCGCGGTACTCCGCCGCGACGACGTCCGCGATTGTATTGTTTCCTCGAATGGCGCGACGCTCGCGAATCTTCGCCAAGGCGCCCGCGTAGGAACCGGCAGCCTCCGCCGTCAATCGCAAATCCTTCACATCCGCCCCGACCTCGATTTTCGCGAGTTGCGCGGCAACGTGGACACGCGCCTGCGCAAAGTCGCCAGCGGCGAATATGAAGCCATCTTACTTTCGAAAGCCGGCCTTGACCGCCTCGGCTGGAGCCAGCGCATAAGTGAAACGCTTTCTCCGGACGTATGCATGCCCGCGATCGGGCAGGGCGCAATCGTCGTGCAGACGCGCCTGAAAGATGCGGAGATGGCCGACGCTCTGGCGGTAATGGATCACTCCGAAACCCGCACCTCCATCATTGCAGAACGCGCTCTGCTGGGAGCGCTTCACGGAGGCTGCCAGGTTCCTCTCGGCGCTTGGGCGCACATCGAGCGCGGTGAGCTGATCCTCGAAGCATGCGTCTGCTCCGTCGATGGCGCGCAATACGTCAAGCAGCGCGCCACCGCGCCGCCTGATCAGGCGGCGCAACTTGGTCAGCACGTGGCTCACCTTTTGATCGAAGCGGGCGCGCGCAATATTCTCGAGGAAGTCGGAAGGCAACGTGAGTAATCGCGCCTCTTCAACGCTTGCTGGCAAGCGCGTGGTGGTCACTCGTTCGGCGGAGCAGTGCGAGTCGCTTTGCAGTGATCTGCAAGCCCGCGGCGCGACCTCGATTCTTCTTCCGTTGATCAGCTTCGCCCCACCAGAAGATTTTGCTCCCCTCGATACCGCGCTGTGCGATCTTTCCCAGTTCGATTGGCTCTTTCTCACGAGCCAGAATGTTTTACGTTCCCTTTTGGAGCGTTGTGCGTCCCTGAAAATTTCGCTTGCCGATGCGGCCGGGAATGTTCGTATCGCCGCCGTCGGCCCGACCACCGCCTATGCCGCCAACGACGCCGGCCTCACCATCACGCACGTGGCCGCCAACCATCAGGGCTTGGCTCTTGCCGAAGAGCTCCATGCGGAAATGTTGGGTTGCCGCGTTTTTCTTCCTCGCAGCGATCGAGCCAATTCGGAGCTTCCCGAGGCACTTCGTCAGCTCGGCGCAGAAGTGGTTGAGGCGGTCGCTTATCGCACCGTGCGGCCCGGCGACCCAGACCCCGCCGTGCTCTCTGCGGTTTCCGATGGCCATGCCGACGCGATACTATTTTTCAGTCCCACTGCCGTTCTGCATTTTCGCGATTTGCTCGGCGAATCAAAATTCCGCACCGTGCAGGAGAAAGCCGTCTTCGCGGCCATCGGCCCGGTGACCGCGCGTGCTTTGCAGGATGCCGGCGCCGAACGAATCGTTTCCGCGAAAGATACGACCGTTCCTTCGGTCATCGCGGTGCTTGAAAAATATTTTGCGGGGGCCAAGCAGCCCCTTGCGGGAGCGAAGCGAGGATGAGTTTCCCGACACATCGTGCCCGTCGTTTGCGTCGTAGCGAGGCCCTTCGCGGACTTATACGTGAGACGCGGCTCACCACCGCCGGCCTGATCTATCCCCTCTTTGTTTGCCCGGGAAGCAGTGTTTGCCGGGAAGTCAGCTCCATGCCAGGCGTCGCGCAGCAATCCGTGGACAAAATTGTCGAAGAATGCCGCGAAATTGAGGCTCTGGGCCTCCCCGCCGTTATTCTTTTCGGATTGCCCGAGACGAAAGATCCCCGTGGCTCCAGCTCCACCTCCGCCAGCGGTGTCGTTCAGCGCGCCATCGAAGCCATTCGCAGGGCCAAGCTCAATTTGTTGGTTCTCACCGACGTTTGCCTTTGTGAATACACCGATCACGGCCACTGTGGCGTCATCGAGAACGGCGAAGTTGCCAACGATCCCACGATCGCGATCCTCGCCGAACAGGCGCTCTCTCACGCTCGCGCCGGTGCGGATATCGTCGCGCCTTCGGACATGATGGACGGCCGCGTAGCTGCGATTCGAAAAGAGCTTGACGCGCACAAGTTCGAAAACATTGCGATTCTTTCTTACGCCGCAAAATTCTGCTCCGGTTTTTACGGACCCTTCCGCGAGGCCGCGCAATCGACGCCGCAGTTCGGCGATCGCCGCAGCTACCAAATGGATCCCGCCAACGCGCGTGAGGCCCTGAAGGAAGTGGCCCTGGACCTCGACGAAGGCGCGGACATGGTGATGGTCAAACCTGCCCTGCCCTACCTCGACGTCATTCGCCAGGTGCGCGACCGCTTCGATGTTCCCGTCGGCGCGTACAACGTCAGCGGCGAGTACGCCATGGTCAAGGCCGCCACGCAAAAAGGGTGGCTGGATGAGAAGCGCGTCGTTCTCGAAATTTTGACCGGCATCCAGCGCGCGGGCGCCGGCTTCATCCTCACCTATCACGCCAAGGATGTCGCCCGCTGGCTGAAGTCATGTTAGTTTTGTTTTGGCAACCATGAGCGCAATCCGTCCAACTTTGAAACGTGATCGCCGTCGCTCGCGCGAAATCTTTGAACGAGCCGAAAAAATTCTCGTCGGCGGCGTTAACAGCCCGGTGCGCGCCTTCCGTTCAGTCGGCGGGGAACCGCTGATCATCGAGCGCGGCAGGGGAGCCCGTCTCTACGATGCGGACGGAAACGAGCTGCTCGATTACGTTTGCTCCTGGGGCGCGATGCTTCTCGGCCACGCCAATCCTGCGGTCAGCTCCGCGATTGCCGACCAGGTGCAAAAAGGAACGAGTTTTGGTGTTACGACCGAATTGGAAATCGAGCTGGCATCGCTCATCCTCCGCGCCATCCCGTTCCTCGAGAAAATTCGTTTTGTTTCGAGCGGCACCGAAGCCACCATGAGTGCAGTGCGCCTCGCTCGCGGCGTCACTAAGCGTGATTTCCTCGTCAAATTCGAAGGCTGCTATCACGGCCACGCCGACAGTTTTCTTTCACAGGCGGGCTCGGGTCTCGCCACGCTCGGCCTCGCCGAGTGCCCGGGAGTTCCTGAAAGCCTCGCTGCGCTCACGCTGAATGCTCTCTACAACGATCTGAACGGCGTCGAACGCCTTTTTGCCGCGCACAAGGACAAAATTGCCGCGGTGATTGTTGAGCCGATTGCCGCGAACATGGGCGTTGTCCTTCCCGAGAAAGATTTTCTTTCCGGGTTGCGCGATATCACCCGAAAAAACGGCGCCCTCCTGATCGTGGACGAGGTCATCACCGGTTTTCGCCTGCACAATGGCGCGGCTCAAGACCTCCTCGGAATCGAAGCGGATCTCACGACCCTGGGAAAAATCATCGGCGGCGGCCTCCCCGTCGCCGCGTATGGCGGGCGCGCCGAACTGATGAATCATGTCGCGCCCCTCGGCGCCGTCTATCAAGCGGGAACTCTCGCTGGCAATCCTTTGGCGATGAGCGCCGGAATCGCTACCCTGCGGCAGCTCACCGCGCCGGGCCTATACGAGGGCATTAAACAAAATGCCGAACGCCTGGTGGCCGGATTTCGCCGGGCGCTTTCCGAGGCGTCAATCCCGGCTCAGGTCAACGCGTTCGGTTCGCTCGCAACCATTTTCTTCACGAACGCCCCGGTGCGGAGTTATGCCGACGCCAAGCGTTCCAACACCAAGCGCTACGCGCGCTTCTTTCGGGAAATGCTCGATCGAGGAATCTTTCTCGCCCCTTCCCAATTCGAAGCCGCTTTCGTCTCCGCGGCGCATGCCGCCGAAGACATTGATCGCACAGTTCTCGCCGCGCGTGAATCGCTGCAAACAATCGCCGCGGAGAATCCCAATTAATCTCACGGAGAATCCACCCATATGCCTGAAGGCATCGAACTTCCCGAAGCTCATCACGACCACGGCGATTATCCGCTCGTCATTCCCGTTTCTGTGACCATCTCCATTCTGGCCGTCCTCGTTGCCGCCGTTACGCTCCTCGGCCATCGCTCCCACACGGAGGAAATCCTACTGCAAACGCAGGCCACCGACCAGTGGGCCTACTATCAGGCAAAAAATATTCGCCGCAGCAACGTGCAAGCCGCCGCAGACATGCTCGGTGCACTCGCGCCACAGGACAAGGAGAAAGCTGCGGCCTTGCGGGAGAAATACCAGAAGGAAGTCGAGCGCTACGAAGCCGACAAAGAGGACATCAGCGAAAAGGCCAAGGAACTCGAAAAGGAGCGCGATCTCGTCAGCCGCCGCGCCGATCGCTTTGACGGCGGCGAAGGACTCCTCGAAGTGGGTTTGGTCATCTGCTCGATCACTTTGCTCACCAAGCGCCGTGGTTTCTGGTTTGGCGGCGTATTCATCGCCCTGGCCGGAGTCATCTTCGCCGCCTCCGGTATCTTCCTCCATTGATCGAGCTTCATTCTCACGGGCGAATCAGTCCATCACGCCCGCGCCGACGGCTCCGCCCCTCGCGTCCTGACCACTTCTTCCATCAGTCTTTCGATTCGTTGCAGCACTTCCTGATGCCGCAACTCTTCCGTCGCCGGCTTCTTGGCCACGAAGGAAAGTACCCCTCCTGGCTGCAACACGCACTCATCTACGTCTGATAGCGAAGCAAAACCCTGCTTTCGCGCCGCCGCTTCCAGTTGCTCTTGGGTGATCAGCTCCTTTTTCAGGTTGCGCTTTATGATCTGTCCGCCCTTCATCAATACGTCTGACCGTCCTTCCACAAGCTGGTCCAGTTTGCGGTGATCATACAGGAAGCGGACGACCAGGTAATTTACCACCAGCAGCGACGTTGCGCCGATGATCCCGCCGCTGACGCTGTTGTCGTCGCCGATGATGGCGTTCTGCACCGTATTCGATAGCGTCAGCAAAACCACCAGGTCGAACGGGTTCAGTTGCACCAGCTCCCGCTTTCCGGAGAGCCGCAGGCTGATCACCAGAAACGCGTACACAAATACTGGCCGCAAAATCTTTTCCATAAGCGGCAGCCCCAGGACAAACATGTCTTTCCATGTGTCATGCATAGAATCGCTTCCTCCCCGCCAAATTCTCAACGAGAGTACATTCTAATACGCACGCCGGGTTGTCAGGCCAGCCGGAAGGGGAAATTCCCTCGTCGAATATTAGAACCGTTTAATTCAGGCAAACCACCTGTACTCACGGGCAGTCATCTGTTTGTAACACTCCTGCACAGGATCCTGTTCCAAAATGGAAAAGACCTTATCCTAGTCTCGTGTGGTTAGTGGCTTCCCTCGGCGTGCAAGGCCGTTGCACTGCGCATTACGTTTAACCGAGGTTGCGGGATTCACCGCTGCCCGCGGTGTTTCTTGTGCAAGCCGATTTCGTAAATCGCGACCCATGTCACAACGTGCCCCTTCTGACCAAGCAATCTCGATCGGCCTGGAGCAGCTTTCCGCGCTCCTGGACTCCGCGCGCGAATTTCACGCTATCCTCGCGCGCGACGGAACCATTTTGTTCACGAGTACGGGATTTACCCGCGCCCTCGGCTACTTGCCAGAAGAACTGATCGGGCGCCCCATCACTGATCTTCTCCATCAGTCCGAATGCGCGAAAGCCCGCACCAGGCTTGCGGAATTAGCTGCTGCCCCGGGCACAACCGTCGTCGAGCGCTGCCGTCTACGTAGCAAGGACGGTTCCTGGCGCTGGTTTGAGTGCACCGTAAGGAATCGTCTCCACGATCCCACCATCGAAGGAATCGTCACCACCTATCTGGACGTTACCGATCTCCACCGCATGGAAGCAGAACGCCAGGTTATTTCCGATGTGATCCACGCCCTCAACCAGACCGCCAATCTCGACCAGCTCTTGCATCACGTTCACCAGGCATTGAAAAAAGTTCTCTACGCTGAAAACTGTTATGTCGCCCTCCACGATCCGGAAGAAGACACGTTTCATTTCCCATTCTTCGTCGATCAGTTTGACACCACTCCTCCGCCTAAAAAAGTCGATCGCAGCTGTACTGCTCATGTTTTTCGCACTGGTTTCGCAATGCTGATTCCCCAGGCGGAATTCGATCGCCTCGCCGCCAAGGGCGAAGTCGAACTGGTGGGCTCGCCTTCACCGGCCTGGCTGGGCGTGCCCCTGAAAACTCCCACCGCCACGATCGGCGTTCTTGGCGTCCAGCATTACGAAAACGAAAACGCTTACGACATGCGCGACCTGGAATTCCTAGACTCTGTTGGCGGACACATCGCCATCGCCATCGAGCGTCGCCGCGCTGAGGACGCGCTTCGCCGCAGCGAATCCATTTTCCGGCTGCTCTTTTCCCAAAATCCTCTACCGACCTGGGTCATTGACCAGGAAACACTCGGCTTTATTCAGGTCAATCAAGCTACCGTCGAGCAATATGGCTATACCGCCGAGGAATTTAAAAAACTGACCACCTTCGACATTCTGGCCCCCGAGGAAGCGGAGCGCTTGCGGGAACATTTCCGCCATTCGCCCATGCAAGGCCGCCACATCGGGGATTGGAAACACCGTAAGCAATACGGCCGCATTTTCGAGGTCGAAATCAGTTCTCACGAATTTCTTTACGGAGACCGCCGTGTGCGGCTCGTGCTTCGCCAGGCCCAAAAAATGGAAGCCGTGGGGCGCCTTGCTGGCGGTGTGGCCCACGACTTTAACAATTTGCTGATGGTAATCAAGGGCCATGTCGACCTGCTGCTGCAGGTTCCCTCTGTTCCGGGTCAAGTCACTCGCAAAATCGAACAGATCGAGCGTGCCGCCGACCGCGCCACTTCGCTCACTCGCCAGTTGCTCGCTTTCAGCCGCATGCAGGTTTTGCAACCCCGCGTGATGAATCTCAACACCGTTGTTGAAGAAATGGGCCGCCTCCTTCCTCGATTGATCGGGGAAGATATTGAGCTTCTGATCCGCCTTTCCGGCGATCTCGGCTCGATCCGCGCCGATGCCAGCCAGATGGAACAAATCATCATGAATTTGGCCGTCAACGCGCGTGATGCCATGCCCAGTGGCGGACGATTGCGGATTGAAACCTCGAATGCGGAGCTTGACGATTCCTACATCGCCGCGCATCCCATCGTGCGCAGTGGACGATACATACTGCTTGATGTCACCGACACTGGCACGGGAATGGATCCCGAAACGCAGGCGCATATCTTCGAGCCTTTTTTCACCACCAAGGAACAAGGCAAAGGCACAGGCTTAGGATTAGCTACGGTGTACGGTGTGGTAAAACAGAGTGGCGGATTCATCTGGGTCTACAGCGAATTGGGGAAGGGAACTTCCTTCAAGATCTATATGCCCCGCGTCGACCAGCTCGGCGAGGAATCCGGATCTCCCCAACTTGCCGGGGAAGCGCCGCGCGGCACGGAAACTATCTTGCTCGCGGAGGATGAGAATGACGTCCGCGAAGTCGCGCGGGAATTTCTGGAATTGGGCGGTTACACGGTAATCGAAGCCAGCAATGGCGCCGAAGCATTGCGTCTCGTCGCGGCGCACAAGGGCAAGATTGATCTTCTCGTCACCGACATGGTAATGCCGGGAATGACGGGGCCAGAACTGGCTGGGCGCCTACAAGAAGGTCGGGCAAATCTTGGCGTCATTTATATGTCGGGCTACAGCGAGCAAGCTGCCGTGGAAGCAGCGCAATCCCAGAATCTGGCGCGCTTGCTCACCAAGCCTTTCAGCCGGATTGCATTCCTGCGCATGGTGCGCGAAGTACTCAGCACCGCCGACGGAAACTGATCCCCTCCGGTTTTGTTTTTCTTCACGAACATCAAGACAACTTGGGGTGTCTGCGGTGCCAGTCCGTGTGTTGCTGGTAGGTGCGCGCCGCCTGAATTACCGCGAAATCATCTCCGGCGCGCGCAACGAACTGCAAACCTACGGGAAGATGTTTTTCCGTGAAGCCGCATGGCACGGTGAGCGCGGGGAGGCCGCAAAGATTGCCAATGCCGCCAAGCGGGTCCGGAAAGGAAAGCTCCGTTTCCAGATTTATTTCCAGCGGAGTCGCCCCAACAGGCTGCGCCGCGGCGGCCAGAACGTCAAACGAATCAAACAGCTCGGTCATTTTTTTCTGCAGGATTTCCCGCACGCGCAACGCTTGAAGATAGTCCGACCCGGAATACTGTTCGTTGACATACCCTGCAAGCTGGCCCAGGGGATCGGCCAGTTCGCTGACGCGGCCCGAGCGAATAAGCTGGCGAAACGCCGAAGCTCCTTCCACTGCGACAATGATAGTTCCCGCGTCCTCGAATGGCCCTTCCGGAAGCGTTGCGTGCTTCACGCTCGCAAAAAACTTCCGCAGCACTTTTTGTTCCGCGTCCACTGCTTTCGCCACGCCCGGATCGATTTTTTTCCATGCGTTGGTCAGCCAGCCGATGCGCAGCGGGCGCGCTTTTAGTTCCATGGAGGCCGAGTAGGTGAACGCAGCCTTGTCAATCGGAAGAGTGCTGCGGTCCCGGAAGTCATGGCCTGCAATCGCGGAAAAGACACGCGCGCAATCATCCGCTGTTCGCGCGAGCGGGCCGATCTTGTCCATCGAATACGACAAAGCCATCGCGCCATAACGGCTCACTCGTCCGTACGTCGGCCGCAAGCCGCTGACCCCGCAAAACGCCGCGGGGCAAGTAATCGAGCCCCACGTCTCCGTCCCAATGGCGAATGGAGCAAGACCTGCCGCGACGATCGCACCCGAACCGGAGGACGATCCGCAGGTCCAGCACGTCGCGTCCCAGGGATTCTTCGCCGCTCCTTGCAAAGACGCGGAAGCGAAGCGGTAACCCATGCCGCCAGCCAGCTCGATCATGGAAGCTTTTCCAAGCATGACCGCGCCGACGCGCTTCAGGTGCTCGATGACCGCCGCGTCGTAATCGAAAACCTGGATTTCATACGGCTTCGCGCCCCAGGTGGTGGGCAGGCCTTTTACGGCAAGCAGATCCTTGGCGGCAAACGGAATCCCATGGAGCGGTCCGCGGTAGTGCCCTCGATGAATCTCCTTTTCCGCAGCGCGTGCCTGCTCCATGGCGATGTCAGGCGTCAACCGCGCGTAGGCGTGGAAACGCGGCCCCAGCTTTTCGCTTCGAGTCAAGAAATGCTGCGTCACTTCGACGGGAGAAAGTTTCTTCGACTCAATGCGTTTGGCCAGCTCGCTGATCGGCAAAAAGGAGATGTCTTCAGTGGGCATCGCGGAATCTCCTTAATTTTTCTTTGCCGGAGCAGCAGGCTTTGCGGCCGGAGCGGCTGACTTCCCGTCGATAGGCTTAATGGGTGGCTTTTTTTCGCGTTCCACGAGCGGTTTCAAGTAGAGGGCAGGCGAATCCCCATTTTCGATTGCAAAAGCGCGAAGCCTGTCGAGAGGCGGTTGAGCTAAAGTACAAAGCCTCCGAAGATCGGTTTTTTGCGCGTCTGTAAAACGGCTCCCATATTGGCCCAGGATCGTCTGGACGCGCGCCTCCACCTCCGCTTGACCCTCCGGTGAAAGTTTTGGCAGAGCGGGGGGCTGTTGGGCAGGTGGCGATGGCTTGGCCGTCTGTAAGAAGAGCAAATTCCCTGGCGCCAGGGTTGCGGCAGCGGAAGTGAGTGCCGCCCGGCGGGCAAATTCCCGCCGCGAAATCTTCGAGCTCTTTTTCCCGTTCATCCGCCTTTCTCCCCTCAACAAAAAGCGATGCTGGACAGCGAGATTTAAGCTACTGAATCTCGCGGCAAGCGTCAACCGTGACCGCTGGGAATTGCCAGCGAAACCCTAAAAAAAGGGCCCAATGTCCACTATCGGACAGACAACCAACCTTCGCCACGCGACAATGCAAGTGGATTTCCCAGACCCACACGGCGCGCGCGGCCGGTGCACTTTGCCCACGACACCAAAGACACACCGCGCGCGCTCCTATCTCAAAAACTCGCCGACAATCCTCCGAGCACATCGCCCGCCGCGCGATCAACGCGTTACCACAGCAGAACCCCTGCTCCTGATGACCCTCTCTTAGCCGAAAATGCCCGCAAGAGAAAACGGGATCGCCTGTCCGATATTGGACAAGACGCAAACCCCCGCCTCATGCCACATTCCAATCTGCAAAGTGAGTTACGCGACCGCGCGCGCGGTACGTGTACTCTACCCCGAATCACCAAAGACACGCCGCGCGCCCCCATGGAAGAGGAACGCGAGCCCTGCCTGTGCAGGCAGGGTTCCCCTTTCTGCTAAGACGCCTTCCCCAGAAATTCCGTAGTATCGCTACCCACCTTCAGCGCCGCCCCAGATGGCAAAGCTACGCCGCCGCCCTCGCACAAGTCTCCCGGCCGCCCGCCGCCGCCCCCATCTAGCACCCAAGCGAATGGAGGACCTATGAGATGCGATCCGTTCGAGACTTCTGGGTCATGCAAATCCTTCTGAGTGCATGACAGCGTGGCCACTTGTAGAGGGAGGAAAAGGAGGGAAAAGGGTGTACAATGCGTGCCATTTCGGGGCCAAAGAGAAAAGCTCGATTGAATAGCTGCTAAAGCGGCCGAGGGGGAGTGGGATATGCGAACCCAGGTTAATCGCCCAAGTACATGGCTCGTAATTTTCACAGTTATTTTGACTGCAGCTTATCTGTTGAACGCGTTGCCGGCGTCCGCACAGGTGACCAGCTCAACGGGAAGCATTCAAGGAACGATCGTCGATCAGAGAGGCGGCGTTGTGACCTCCGCCAAGGTCACCATCACAAACAAGTCCACGGGACAATCAATGAGCGTGCCCGTCAACGATGCCGGTGTGTATGCTTCCGCTCTCAAGCCCGGGGACTATTTGGTACGCGTGGAAGCGGCCGGGTTCAGGACGGCGGAACTGACCATCGTCGTCAAAGTGGGAGTGGTTTCGTCGGGTGACGTGGCTCTGGACATCGGTTCGGAGAAAACAGTTGTGTCCGTGGAGGCGTCGGCAATCGCGGTGAATGAAGAACAAGCCACCGTCCAAGGCGTTCTGACCAGTCAGCAGATCGAAACGCTGCCACTCAACGGACGGAATTTTCTGGATTTGGCGCAACTCGAGCCCGGAGTGCAGATCCAGGACGGATCCAACTTCGATCCCACGAAGAACGGCTTCTCCTCGATTTCCTTTGCGGGTCACTTCGGACGCACCACGCGCATCGAGGTCGATGGCGTCGATATCAGCGACGAAACTGTTGGAACCACCACGCAGAACATCCCGCAGATTTCGATCAGCGAGTTTCAGATCGGGCAATCGAGCCTGGACCTTTCCACCGAACTCACGTCTACTGGAACCGTTAACGTTGTTACCCGCTCCGGCTCAAACGACATCCATGGCGAAGGGTTCTTCTATTGGCGCGGCGACAGCGTTTCCGCGAAACTCGGGTCGTTGCCTTCGCCGTTTGATCGCAAGCAGTTCGGGGCCCGGTTTGGCGGCCCGATGATAAAGGACAAGCTGTTTTTCTTCGGCGGCTTCGAGCGGGCAGAGCAGAGTCTGCAATCGCTTCAGGTAATCCCGGCTCCATTTAACAGCCTGAGCGGCTCGTTCGACTCCCCGTTCCACGACTCGATGTATATCGGCCGCGTGGACTGGCAGGCCCGCCCGAATCTTCAGATCTTCTACCGCTTTTCCTACGAGCAAAACCGCACCGTGAAAGGCTTCGTCCCCAACAACTTCCAGCCGTTTGCAAACGCGGACAACACCCCCGTGCATGCCATGGGCGTCGACTATAGCCACGGAACATGGGCGCACAGTTTGCGCGTGGGCTACACGAAATTCCGCAATGGAATCAACGATGCCGTGCTTGGAAGTCCCATTTTGGATCCGGCGCCCGGCATTGCCATCGAAATCGGCGGCGATCCGATCTGTCTGTTCTTAGTCGATCTGTTCTGTTCCGGGCCTAACTTCCTTGCGCCGCAAAAGACTTTTCAGAGCAACAAACAAACAAAATATGACGGAACGAAAACCAACGGCAGACATACCCTGCGCTTCGGTGGCGGCGTGAATCGCATTCAGGGTGGGGTCTTCGCGGCGTTCATCGGCACTGCTCCGATCGTAGGCTCGAACTCTGACTTGCCGACAGGCGCCAATGCCGCCAATCCTCTTGAGTACCTGGTAACGAACCTCTCGGTTGGCAACGGACAGGGCTTCTTTACGGAACGGCCGGGATTCGGATTTCCGGGAGGGGAGTCGTCGGACACGCGGATACAATTCTATTTCGGCGATGTTTGGAAAGTGAAGCCCAACCTTTCACTAACCCTGGGGCTCCGCTATGTCCGTGATTCAGGACGCACGGATACCGACCTCGCCCCGATTCCCTGCTCGGCGACTTTCCTGTTCAAGTGCAATGGCAACCTGCTCGACCAATTCGGTCCGGGACTCGGGGGTCGGGTGCAGCAGCCCAACAAGAATTTCGCGCCGCAGATCGGAATCGCCTGGGACCCGCAGAAGAATCACAAGACAGTGATTCGCGCGGGGTTTAGCCTCGCTTATGAAAACGCGCTGTTCAACAACGTCTTGTTCGACCGCTCGGGCCGCCTGGCGAAGGGCTTGTTCCTGGTTACGCAGAACGTTTGCCCAAGCGGAAAGCTAATTCTGCCCGGGGGCGGCACGTTGACCACAGTAAACGGTCATAACATCGCGACGCAAGTTTGCGGGCAGCCCATCAAAAACGTTGTCCAGGATGCCATAGCCATCGAAGACGCCTATCGCCAAGCCACTCTATCTGCGGGAGCGCAGACCAACGGTGGATTCATCGGCAATCTGCTGGCGGATTCTTTCAATGTTACTCTGACGAATCTTCTCGCGCCGAATTATCGCTCCCCCTACTCGATGGAATTCAATCTGGGAGTATCAAGAGAACTACGTCCGGGTACCGTGCTGTCCGTTGATTACCTGCGAAACGTGGCGCTGCACGGGTTGATCGGGGTCGACACCAACCATGTGGGTGACTCACGATTCCTGGAAGAAAAGGCGGCTATCAACGCGATCAGCAAGACTCTCTCGCAATGCGGAGTCGCCACAATCGACGCCGCGATTCTCAATTGCCCGAAAAATCCTGACGGCACAAGCCAAGTTGGCTATACTCCACGACCTGCAACGATTTTCGACTTCGCGCAGAACGGTCTAGACTCTGGCAATGCCTTGAACAATGGCGGGCTTTCCAACTATGTTTTTGGCCGCACCCCGGATACTGGCGCGGCATTTGGTGGAGTGAACCCGAACGTGGGCACGAACCAAATGTTGTTCCCGATCGGAAGGTCTGTCTACAATGCACTCCAGGTGAAACTTACCAGCCAGTGGAGCAACCCAATGCCGGGGATGCGAACGGCGAATGTTCAAGTGTCTTACGCTTACTCACGAGCGATTGCGGCGGTGCGCGACGTCGACTTTATCGCCAACGCCTACGACTTCCGCAATCCGGGAATTTCCGGGCCGAACGGTCTCGACCGCACGCATCAATTCTCGGCGGGCGCCACGTTCAGCATGAAATACGGCGCGGAGATGAGCTTCATCACCCACTGGGACAGCCCGCTTCCCGCGGACATCAAGTTGCCGACACCGGCTTCCCCTGTCGGCGCCATTTTCACTTTGGACCTAACGGGCGACGGTTCGTTTGCCGGTAACACCCTCGGCCAGAACGGCGACCTACTGCCGGGAACGAAACCCGGGGGTTTCGGCCGGGATTTCGGCGTTGGCGGGCTCACCCAGCTCATCAACAGCTACAACACGACCATCGCGGGAAAGACCCTGACGCCCGCTGGGCAAGCGCTGGTCGATGCAAAGCTATTCACTCAGGCGCAATTGTTCGCGCTCGGCGCCACGCCGCAGCCCATCGCGGACCCGCCGCCGGGCGAAGTGGGCCTCGGCAGCTTCTTCACTTTTGATCTGCGCCTCGGCTGGAACATCCACCCGGTGAGAAAGTGGGAGCGGCTGCAATTCTCTCCGCAGGTGAACATCTACAACCTGTTCAACCGGCAGAACTATGATTCGCCCAGCCTGCCGCTCAGCGGCATTCTCAACGGCGCTCCCGGCTTCTTGAACGGAACTACAGCTCATAACCAGCCCGGATGCTCGACGGATCCGACGAAGTGCACCGGCCGCTCGAACCTAATTGGACTGGGCTCCGGTGTATTCGCCCTGGGAGCACCCAGGTCGCTCGAATTTGGTTTCCGGGTAATCTTCTAGCGCGCCGGGCCGGATTTCTAGGAATTTACAGCGGCGAGGAGATTGTAACGGAGGGTGGACAACTAAATTTCCTTGCCGTCTTTGTTAACTGCCGGGTGCCAGGCGCACGGTCGGAGTAGCCATTCGTCACGTCCCGTGGAATAATCCGCCTTGAGCGATGCCCCCAGAAATCCATCGCCTCACGGCAATCATATCAACCCTGCGTTTGCGTTATTGGTTTCTCAATCCGTACTATGAAGCAGCTTGGACAGAGAGCTGGTCTCACCGTCGTTGTCTCCACAAACACCCTACTCTGATAGAAGCGGCCCAATGTGCCATGCCTCATGGCGCTGGGTGGTATGTGTTCGCGGTCGAAGGTGACATCCCTCGGGAACTAACCGATGAAGAAGACAAGGTCGTGAACGAGTTCCGATTCGGTGCCAGGATTGTTTAAGATTTGACCATCATCCATCGCCTGGTGGGTCACGCTTAATGCGCCCTTGGTGGCCTTCCCTTTGCGGTTCTGATTTTCCGCGCGCCATCTAGGCCCCGGATCATCCCACGGGTAACTGAGGCGCTACACTACAGAAGCTTTTTGCGAGGGGCGAAGCTTGTCTGCGGAGCCAAGCCAAGCTCTGATGGCGACAAGAACCAGGAAGAGTCCCACAGCGAATGTCGGGGCCCAGGGAATCCAGTTCCACACCGGTCGGTCAATTATGGCCGAGGACGGATTGACGGGATCGTAAAGGACTGTCACGCGAACATTCAGCACCGCCGCGTTCGTTCCCATCCAGTCTTTGAATTGGATAACCCGGTCCCCGGCCTGGAATTTGACGAGAGGCATAAGCGCAGTGGTGCCGCTGCTCGATGGACGCGAGTAATTTCCCGGGAAATACTCCTGTTTGTAACCGACAATGGTTCCCGGGGCTCTGACTCCTCGTGTTACGAGATGAAAATGTTCGATGCCGATGTAGTAGCCGAGGAGCATGAGAAACAGTCCCGTGACTGCTTGCGCGACACGGGTGTAGCGGAGAATTTTTGCTTTGTTGTTGATCGCCCATTCTACCAGCCGGTTGATCGCGGATAACGCTTGTTGGGAAGACGTCAACCGGGACCGCCATTTGAGGTAGGTAACGATGATTGCCGGCGCCGCCACGACTTTGAGAAAAAGAAACGCCTTGTCCATCAGTTCGCACTCCTGATTGGCTGGACACAGAACATCCTCATCACTGAAGCCTGCCTGCGCAGTTAGGGGATGACCTGCATAGCTCCGGAATCGCGGCGACGAAACCCACTACTCGGATTCGGTCAAGGTCTTGATTTGAAGTTCGAGCGCCTGATTGTATTGACGCTCGATCTGGAGTTCGGTTTGGAGCTTTTTTACAAGCAGCTCGAGACGCGCAATCTCCCCCCGGAGCTTGCGGGTATCGCCGCCTGCAGGACCCGCGGGCGCGGCCGGCTGTGCGTGCTGCTGGGGAGCAGCAGGAGCCGCAGGGCGCGAAGTAAACGCCTCAGCGAGCGCACGCGGCCAAACAGACTCGGATGGCCGCTGTTCCGCTTTGCGAACTTGCTGCGGAGGCGCGACTGGAGCCGGAGGCGGAGCAAATAAATTGCTAAGGGCGCTGGAAGCCGCCGTATTTTCCTCGGGCGTTGGGCCTTTCGGTTCGAGGAGACTCTTCACGCGGCCGATGAGTTCCTGGGGTTGAAAGGGCTTGCGGATAAGCTCGTCGGCCTGTACCGAGACGGCCTTGTCGGCCACGCTCTTGTTCACCACGCCGGACATCAAGATGACGGGAGTGGCGCTGAATTGGGGATTCTGCTTGATCTGGCTACAGACGGAGTAGCCGTCCTGGTCGGGCATGATTACGTCGGTGATGACCGCGTCGGGCGGATTCTGCTCGAACTGCGCAAGCGCGGAGGCTGCGTCGGCACAGGTCACGACGTTGATGCTCTCGCGGCGAAACGCGATCTTGATGACTTCGCGCATGGTGGCGCTGTCATCAATGAAATAGACCGTTGGAGTCCGCTTGGGGGCGCTCTCCTCGAACGGGGGGACAGCCATTAGTTCGCTCATAGTGCTTCCTTGTCCGCCATGTCGCGTGAACTTTCGTCGTATTCGCGCATGGCATCGAGCATAAGGTCCGTAGCCGAGCGCAGCACGGTGCGCTGCGACGATGGGGCTCCATACACAAACTTGTAAACTCCCGTGCCACCCTGGACACAGCTTTTGATGATGTGGATCACGGCTTCATCGCCGAAGAGATTGCCACATTCCGCATGGGTGATCTCACCCGCATCGAAGAAAAGAACGGCGTCGGTTTCGGCGGCGTTGATGTGAAGCGCTCCCGATTGGTGGGCGTGGCCGAGCATTTGCATCACGCCGGGGAGGTCGTGATGGCTAAGACTGCCGCTCAGACTGGTGTCCGCCTGTTGGAGCATCTGCGTGGGTTGAAAACCTTCGGCCTTGCTGATGACTATGTTCCGCACGTGGGAAGCTATCACGGCGGGAGGGCGCGCACGGTCGATGTAGTCGTCGCAGCCGGCCTGAAACGCCTCCATGAGAGCGCGCTGGCTCCCATCGCCGACGGCGATGACCGGCAAGCCGGCATTCTTGGGGTCGGCGTGGATGATCTTGGCAATTTCGAGAGCGCCCATTTCGCGCATGTTGGTGGCGCAGACGATGGCGGTGGGCGCGTCGTATTCGAGTGTGGTCAGCGCAAAAGTGGCTTGCGTGCTGGAGACGACTTCGAAACCTTCGCGCTTCAGAGCATCGCCAAGCCGCTTGGCGAAATAAACGTTGCTATCGATCAAGAGAATCTTTGCCGCCCGCACCGCAATCATGATGGCCGCACCTCGCCGGCTGCAAGTACTCCTGCCGGTTCTACGCTGCGCGAGGGGCCCGGGGTCAATGCACTCAGATTGAGAACCTCGATGACATCTCCCGCATGGGAGAGCCAACCCGCAACCTGTGGCGCGTCAGCCTCGCTTGGCGGGGACATTTCGGCATTGATTAATTCACACTCGCCTGTTACTGGCAAAGCCACCCATTCCGACTGAGATTCGTAGCGCCTCACGGCGATAAGATAAAGGCGCCGCGACTTCAAGCTTTTTCCGATGAGGGTTTCGGCCACATCGCAAACGGGTACGATCCGCCCCCGGCGCAAAATCACGCCTTCAATCTCGCCGGTGCGATGCGGAAAACGAAAAACGCGGGTAGGCGCGACCAGCTCGGCAATTTGGCGTGCAGCCAAGGCAAAGCGCCGCTCCCCCAGCCGGAGCAGGACGAACGATTGCAATTCCGTTTCGACGGAAAAACTCATTGGGTCCAGCCCACTTCACCGGTAGATTCGGCCTGCGGCGCTTCCTCGGGGGCTAACGACGCGTCCAGCGAGCCAATTTCGTCGGGCGTCAAGAATCCTTCCGGAGCGACGACGGGAACCACACTCTGATCCAGAGCCGTGAGCCCGCGGTACCACTGGCGTTCTTCATGACAGAACGCCTGGGGCAGGGCTTGCAGCCGAGTCATGGTGGTCATTTTTTCGATGCCATCGATCAGCAACGCAGTTTGGGTGTTGCGCAGCACAAAAACGAGCGCGGCCGGCGCGGGCGGCAGTCCGAAATGGAGCGCTCCGCTCACGATGAACAACGGCTTTCCGCCACGGCGAACGACGTGCTTTACCTTGCGCAGACTCGGATGAGAAACTTCCGAAGCTGTACTGGTGAGGCTGTCGGCGGCGCGCACTTCCTGGACGGAAGAAGAAGAGACCGCGAAAAGCTGACCGCTCACTCGAAAGAGAATGATCTGCTCGGTGCGGGCCGTGCCGTGTTTCGCTGGAGGCGCAGCCCTCATTACCGCACTCCAACCGGAGTGACGCGGGCGAGGCTTAGGACGCGCTTCTCAAGGGCCCCATAAATGTCGTCGATGCCGAGGACCTGCTCGACGGCGCCAGTTTTGATGGCTTCCGCGGGCATTCCGAAGATGACGGAGGTAGCTTCATCCTGGGCGAGAGCGAGACCGCCGGCGGCCTTGATGGCCTTGGTTCCGTTTGCCCCGTCATTGCCCATGCCCGTAAGAACCACGCCGATGCTCAAGGGGCCAGCGAAAGCGGCGACCGATTCCATGGTCACATCGATATTTGGCAAGTAACCGCCAATTCGGCCAGAGGTTCCGTCAAGCTGGATGCGCCCGGATTGCTGGACGCGCAAATGTTGACCGCCGGGGCAGATGTAAAGCGTCCCGGGGGCCAGCGATTCGTTGTTTTCCGCTTCCTTCACCCGGATATTGGTGAACTCCGCCAATTGGAGTGCATATTGGCTGGTGAATGTCGCTGGCATGTGCTGCACGAGAATCACGGCAGCCGGAAAATCCCGGGTGAATCCGGGAGCAAGGCGCATGACAGTTGCGGGCCCGCCAGTGGAAGCCGCGAGAACTACGACAGGAAATCTCTGATCACTGGGAACAGGTTGTGCCGTCCGATTCGCCGCAGGCGAGGGTGCAGGGCGCGGGCCGGCGTTTCCGCCTTGAAGAGTGGACGCGAGACGCGAGGCCGTGCGAACAACTCTCACTTTGGCGGCCATTTTTACCTTTCGCAAGAGCTCATCTTTGACGCTTTGCATGTCGAGGTCGATGCCGCCGGATGGTTTCGCGACAAATTCGATTGCACCTAGTTCGAGTGCTTTTAGGGTACTGGAGGCTCCTTCTTTCGATTCGGAGCTGACGATCACGATGGGCTTAGGATTGGTGGTCATAATGTGGGCGGTTGCCTGGAGACCGTCCACGCGGGGCATGTTAATGTCCATGGTAATGACATCGGGTTTCATGGACTCCGCCATGGCGATGGCTTCACGGCCATCCTTGGCCTGACCGGCAACGATTAATTGTTCGTCGGCGTGAAAAATGGTTTCGAGAACCTTGCGCATGAACGCAGAGTCGTCCACGATGAGCACGCGAAACTTCTTTGGGGCGCTGGTCACCATTGCTCGTTTACGCCACCGGTACGGCTGGGCGCGCTGCCTCCGTTCCCATAAGCTGTTCGACTGCGGCGATCAATTGATCTTCTTGCACCGGCTTGGTCAGGAAGGCCGAAGCTCCTTCTTTTAAAGCGCGGTCGCGGTGTTTAGCGCCCGCTCGGGAAGTTACGACCATCACGGGAATGCGACGGGTAGTCGGGCCCTGGCGCAACTGCGCCATGAGTTCGTATCCCGTCATGCGGGGCATTTCGAGGTCCGTGATAACCAGGTGACAGCCGTGTTGCGCGACGAGCTCAGCGGCATCCAAGCCGTCGGCGGCGAGGATCACGCGGTAACCGTTCTTTTCGAGCATACGTCCGACAAATTTTCGGACGCTGATGGAGTCATCAGCCACGACAATGACGCGCTCTTGTTGCACGCGGTCGATGGCATCGACGGGGATGGTTCCGCGAGCCACAGCAGCCGAACCGGGCGCAAAGATGCGCGCAGCGCTGGCGGTCGCCTGGAGAGTGCGCCGCTCGCTGGGTTCCGTGGCGATCATGCGATTTAGGTCGATCAAGAGAATCAAGCTGCCGTCAGGAGCGATGGTAGTGCCGGGGAAAAGCTTTACGCGGCGCAGATATTCGCCGAGATTTTTGATAACGATTTCATCCTTGCCGATCACTTCCTCGACGACCAAGCCGATCTGGCGATTGCCGGCGTTGGCCACGACCATACGGAAGTAGCCGTTGACGGGTTCGAGAGGAGGCAGGCCCAGGTAGGTATCGAGGCGCACGACTTCAGTAACCACGTCGCGAACTTTCGTGAGCAGTTTTCCGCCAACATCCTCGATTTCGTCGGCACGGAGGCGGCGAATTTCCTCGACGACGGCGAGCGGGAGGGCGTAATTGGAAGTTCCGCAGCGCACGAAGAGCGCAGGAGAAATGATGAGAGTCAAAGGCACTTTCAGGGTGAACTTGGTGCCTTCGCCAGCCTTGCTCTGAATATCGATTTCACCGTTCAGCAGATTCAAGTTGGCGCGCACGACATCGAGGCCCACCCCGCGTCCCGCCAATTCCGTTTTCACAGGAGCGGTCGAGAAGCCCGGATGGAAAAGCATTTCGCGAAGATCGCGCTCGGTGAGCCGATCTGCAGTTTCCGGAGAGACGAGTCCGCGCTCTATGGCGCTTTGTTTCACGCGTTCGTAGTCAATCCCGCGGCCGTCGTCCTCGACCTCAATGTAGATATGATTCCCACGATGATAGGCGCGCAAGGAGACCTTGCCAGTCTCTGATTTTCCCGCGGCCACGCGGGCTTCCGAATCTTCGATGCCATGCGCGACGGAGTTGCGCACGAGATGGACGAGCGGATCGGAGATCTGCTGAATAATGTTGTTGTCCAGCTCGGTCTCGCTTCCGGATAAATCGAGATCAACCTTTTTGTCCGCGGACTTGCCCGCATCACGCACCGCGCGGGTCAGCCGCGAATAGAGCGTGCCAATCGGCACCATGCGCGCGGCTGTGAATTCATCCTGGAGGTGGTGAGCCAACTTGGTGAATTCATCAATGTCGCCCTCCACGCGTCCGATAAAGCCCTCGAGCTGCGAGAGCACTTCATTGACGTCGGCGGAAATTTCGGCCATGGAGCGTGAGAGAATATTGACGTCATCGTAGCGATCCATTTCGAGTTCGCTGAAGTCGGACCAGAATGACGTGTCGCCGGCCGCGGCGCTGGTGAGCGCCTGAGGCGTCGTTATTGAATTCCAAGGCTCCGTGGGCCGCGCGGAGGTGAGTTTGTTGAACTCGTATTTTTCCTGGAACTCGCCTACCTTTCCCTGCAGGCGTTCCTTGGAAAAGCTGAGTGTCTCGACAAGCTTCTCGAGTTCGGCCACGCGTCCCACCATGCGGGTGCGGTTGATAACCAACTCTCCGACGGTGTTCATCATGCGATCGAGCCGCTCGAGGGCGATGCGCACGGACTTCGTGTTGGAGCCTGCCGCGCCTGCTTGTTTTACCGGGGCTTTTGCGGAGCTCTGTTTCTGGGACGCTGCGTGCGTCTCATCCGCATCACCTTGCGCCGGGGCTGCGCTTTCCGCCAAAACTTCGGCTTCTTCCGGTTCCATTGGCGCGAATTCGGCGATGCGTCCGAGCAGTGAATCGACGTTGGTGCGCATTTCCGTTTCGTCGGTCCACTGTTTGTGAAGCGTTTTTTTCAGGACGTCTACGGATTCCAGACAAAGATCAACGACGGCGGGCGAGGGTTCAATTTCTCCATCGCGCAGGCGCCCAATCAAGTCTTCCACGCGGTGCGCGATCCCGCCCAGGCGCTTCAGGCCCACCTGAGCAGCGGAACCCTTAACCGTGTGAATTGCCCGGAACAGCTTGTTGATCTCTTCAGGATTATTATTTCCCTCGAGAGAGATCAGGCAGTCGCTGACGATCTGAAGGTGCTCTTCGGCTTCGGGCTGGAAGAATTCCAAAATCTCGCCGGGCACCTCGTCATCGGAAGGCAAGGCGTCAAAATAGGATCCGGTCACGCCGGCGACGGGAGTTTCTTCCTCTTCGAAGGAAGTCGGTTCGGGAGGCGGCGGAGGCTGCAGGTAGTTCAGCGGCGGCTGTTCAGCGGGGAACGCAAAGCGGTAGCGTTCCTTGAAAGCGGAGATATCCTCGGTATTTTCCTTGCCAGTATCGCTGATTTCGAGAAGATCCGTCTCGAGCAGGGAAATGCCATCGGAAAGAAATTCGGTAAGCGGGCCGTGGAGGTCGTTTCCGAGCGGCGCGTTCATCGCGTACTGGAAAACATGCGCCAGCTTGCCCGCGACCTCGGAGAACCGAGGAAAGCCATAGCTGGCGGACGTTCCGCCAAGGGTGTGCGCGGCAATATAGAGGCGCTCAAGATCTTCCCTGCGCGGCTCGACTTCCTGAAGCACACTGACATATTCCCGCAGGTACTGCAGGTGCTCGGACGCTTCCTGGAGGAACATCTCGACGGCTTCGTGTTCCGGCGTGCTCACGCGCGTCCCTCCGTGACGAGTTCCGGTTTCTGCAACTCTTCGACCGTGGGTTTGCGATAGAGGATGCAATCGTTCAGGACAATGGCTTGAAATTTCACCGGCATCTTCGAGATCGATTCGGAATGACCGATAAAAAGGTAACCGCCTGGCTCGAGCGTGTCGTAGAATCTCTGAACCAAAGCTCGCCGCCGCTCTTCCGAGAAATAGATCATTACGTTCATACAGAAGATCAGATCCATCCGGCCGACGTAGACGGCGGAGGCCAGGTTCATTTGCGCAAAGGTGATCATCTTGCGCAGACGGGGCTTTACCTCGTAGCCTTCCCCCGCGGGCGTGAAGTGCGCCGCTAGCTGAGCTTCGCTGACTGCCGCGATGCTGCGCCCGGCATAGACAGCGCCGTCAGCGTATTTCAAGGCTTGCCGGCCGACATCGGTGGCCAGAATTTCGACGGTCCAGGCGTCGGCGAAATTGAGCGCGTCGGCGATGGTAATGGCGATCGAATAAGGTTCTTCACCGGTGGAACAGCCGGCGCTCCAGATGCGCAGGGTGCGCGGATTCTTCCAAAACTTTTTCACATGAAGTTCGGGAAGGACGCGTTTTTCCAAAGATTCGTAAACCGCGGGGTAGCGGAAAAAGGAGGTTTCCTGCGTAAGCAGCTTCTCCAGTAAGGCCTCGTAGACCACGTTGCTCTTCCGAATAGCACGTAACAAATCGGTGCCGCGGGAAAGTTTCGTGGTACGCAAGTGTTCGAGCACGCGGGTCGAAAAGAAACGCTCGCGCGATTCGTCAAAGCAAATTCCTGTCCGCTCTTCGATAAACATGCGGATCTCGCTCAACTCATGCTCGCTCAAACCGAGTACGGAGCCCTGGCGTTCGCTCATCATCATCACGTTTCCGCTCCGGTATCTAGCCCTATGTGACGGCGACGCGGCCAGCACTGGAGCAGGGAATTACCGCCTAACGAAGAGCGCCAACCGGGACGGGCCGCTCGGATTCTTCACGCGCGCTGGAGGAAGCCGCCTTGGACGTTGCACGGAACTGCGCCAGCCCTTCGTTCAACTGATCGGAGAGTTTCACAAGCTGGCTTACGGTTGCCACCGTGCCGCGCGTGCCTTGGGACGTCTGGCGCGTAATGTTAGAGATAATTTGCATGGCGTGCGCCACGCCTTCCGTACCGCGCACCTGTTGTTTCGACGCAAGGGAGATTTCCTGCACCAGTTCGGCAGACTGCCGGACGACGCTGGAAATGGCGTCGAGCGCGCGGCCCGCCTGGTCGGCCAGCGTCGCACCGCCTTCCACTTCCTTGGTGCCCTCCTCCATGACCACCACGGCTTCGTTCGTCTCCGCCTGGATGGCCTTAATGAGGGCGGCAATGTCTTTCGTGGCGCTGCGGCTGTGTTCAGCCAGCTTGCGGACTTCGTCGGCGACGACCGCGAAACCCCGGCCCGCCTCACCGGCACGGGCCGCTTCGATGGCCGCGTTCAAGGCGAGCAAGTTGGTTTGTTCGGTGATGTCGTTAATCACGTTGATGATTTCCGAAATTTCCAAGGAACGGTCGCCCAGGGATTTGATCTTTTTCGCGGTGGCCTGCACGGAGGCGCGAATGCGCTGCATTCCTTCCAGTGTATCGCGCACCGCGCGGTTTCCTTGTTCGGCGGCGTCAAGAGCACGGCGGGCCGCTTCCGCGCTGGCTTCGGCGTTATTGGAAACCTGTTTCATGGAAACGGTCAGTTCTTCCACGGCGCTCGAGGTGTTGGTAATTTCCTGGTCTTGTTGTGTCGCGCCCGCCTGCATTTCGTCTGCGGCGACGAGGATGTTGTTGGAGCAGGCGGTGACTTCCATGGCCGCCTTGCGGACGCGTTCGAGAACCTTGGTAAAGTTATCCAACATGTAGTTGATGGAGTCCGCCACGTTGCCCAGGGCGTCGTTGGTGACTTTTCCTCGCAGGGTCAGGTCGCCGCGCGCCACTTGATTGATAACCGTGAGCAATTCCGTAATGCTGCGCTGCAGGGAGTCGCTGGCTTCCTGATTGCTCGCAGCTTTCGAAACCTTGGCCACCGCGCGGTTCAAGTTCTCGGCGATGTGGCCCAGTTCGTTGTCGGAGCTGACCTCCGCTCGCGCCCGGGGATCACCGGCGGCCAGCCGCTCGGAGAATTCCGCGAGATTCCGTACCGGCGCCGAAATGGAGCTGGAGAGCCGCCAGCCGAGGATTATCACCATGGCCAGCCCCAGCAGGACGGCAAAGATCACCGAGCCGCCCGCCCCGCTCGGCAAGTTGGCAAAGTCGAAGAAATTCGTCCCGCCAGACTTTTGGCCGGCGCTGTACGCCAGTCCGAGCACGACGAATAGCACCAACGCATTCAGCGTGACCAGCGTCCATATTGTTGAACTCAATCGCGATTTCATCCCTGCCTCCCAATTTCATGTCCGGAGCTTCTGCCGGTTTTCGTCAGTTTCTCCGCAAAACTCAAATGCTGGGCCCCGGAAATACCTCAAGCAATCTCCGCAAATCGATGAGCAATGCCAGCCGGTCATCGTGTCGCAACAACCCGATGCAGTGGGGCACGTTTTCCGGCGCCTGCTCAAGCAAATCCTCGTTGCTCACCGAATACGTACCAATCACTTCATCGGCGGCAATTCCCAGCCGCAAATCTTCGTGGTGTGTTTCGCTGCGAAGTGCGGCCACCACCACGTGTTTCGGCAGCAAACCAGGCCGGCGGCCCTCGGTGATGGCGATGTCAATCAGCGGGACGATCGTCCCGCGCAGATTGAATATTCCGACGAGGTATGCGGGGCTGAGCGGCAGCTTCGTCACAATCGGCCAGTCCAGCACTTCTTCCACGTCGAGCACCGGAAAACAGAAGCGCTCGCGCCCGCTGCGGAACACGCAGTATTGTGATTCGGGCGGCCGCTCATCGACCGGTCCGAGCGCTTCGAGCTGGTCGCCAGATTCAACGTCTGCCGAAAGAGGCGTCAAATGAAAGTCTTCGTTCATGGTGCCGTTTCTATCTTTCGAACCGTTATGCAAAGCGCCGTACCGCGCGCAATAAATCTTCCCTCGTAAAGGGCTTGGTGACATAAGCGTCCGCGCCCTGTTGCTCGCCCCAGAAACGGTCGCTGGCGGTATCTTTGGAGGTCACCATAATCACGGGTATAGCCTTGAATTCCGTGCTGCTCTTAAGGTCCCGGCAAACCTGAAAACCATTTCTTCCAGGCATGACGACGTCGAGCAAGATAAGCGTAGGCCTAAAAGTGTTGATGGTCTCCTCCACCAGCTGCGGGTCGTTCAAACCGAACGGGGCGTAACCTTCACGTTCGAGCAGGCCCTGAATCAACTTCACCTGGGCGGGTGAATCGTCGACGATCAGTACTTTCTTAGCTACAGCCATGCTAGCTCCATGGTTCTCCACAGAGCAGAGGTGCACGTGGGCAGCCAGCCTGAAGGCTTTGAGGTCAAATTTGCCTTATCGATTTAACTGATTGTAGAAAAAGGGCTTATATGCTAGGTGGAGGAATCTAACGGCGTGGGAGGAGGGTTCTAGCAGCATCTTCCGTCTCAGCTTGAGAACTATTCTCAGCCTCCCGCATCTCGCCCGCAAGGGTTGAGAAACGCTGCATGATTTCGTTGATCCGTAGGGCCATGTTATGGATGGTCTTGATCTGCGCGATTGATTGCGAAGACAGCTGTCCCGGCTCCAGCAAGAGGAGTTCGGCATTTCCAATCATGGAGGTCAGGGCGTTGTTGACGCTGTGCTTCATGTCCATCATGTAGCGGCCGAGGGTCGCGTAGCCCTCATTTTTTGAGGCCGAGAGCTCCGAGCGTTTCGCGAGGCGTACCGCTTCGGTGCGGCGGAGCGATTCGCCCGCGACGAGCAAGAGGGTCTGAGCCCAATCTTCCCGCAGAGGGACATGAACTAGCCGCGGATAATTGGCGCGCAGTTGGCCCAACTCCCCCGAATCGGCGGGGGCACAAAGAATCACGGCCGCGGATGGATCCAGGAACGGCAATAAACTCGAAACCTTTCCCTCGCGAACCGGGCCTAACACGACAAGATCGTGCGGCGGAGAATTGTGTTCCCGCATCAGTTCGCTGCTGAGCACAGTGATTCCCGGTGGATTGCGTTCCGCGTGCCAGCATGCGGTCAGCAACCGCGCAAAATCTGTTTCATCCGTAAGGATTAATACGTTGGCGTGTCGCAAAGAGGAGCCGCTCCCTTGAATCTTTGCCCGGCCCGGCTGGCAGGCCGTCTAACACTTACAACTTTTCCGCTTCATCGAGGGCCGAAAGCAACCGCTTCGTGCTGATACCCAAGTTGACGGCCGCTTCCGTATCCTTGGCCTGCTTTGCGACATCCACGCGTTCTTGCAGACGTGAGACTTCGACTCGAGCCACAGTCAGAGCTCTGTCCAGAGATGTGGCATTACCCGTCACCTTGGCGGATTCCACGGCAGCGGTAACCAATGCCCGTGCGACCACGGCACGCCGCAGATCTTCCGCGGCGGGGCCATCTTCGCTTACGAATGCGGTCACTTCCCATGAAGACATCAGAATGCGTGCGTTGCCGACGCGAATGGTCGTCATCGACCTGCCCCTCGAGGGAGGCGCGGCGATAAGCTGTTCCCAGATTTGCTCCATGCAGGATTCGAAATCGAGGATTGCCGTAGGCTCGATCTCAGGTGTTGCGGCGAGCGCGGGTTTTTCCCTACTGCGGTCCGGGTTCGCCGGAGGAACTTGTTCCTTGACCAGACTCTTGAGAGGCCCCGAGTTCCGCGAGGTGGCGGCCCCCGGCAGCGCAGAAGAGGTTTCTTTGCCTTTGCCGGTCGCCTTCTCCAGCGCGCGTTCCACGTCGCTGCGCAAACCCAGTAGCTTGTCAAAGGCCTGACTGACTGTGCGTTCCGTATATTCCTTTTGGAAAGGCTGCTTCCATTCGTCCGCGATCTGGCGAACCTTGGCCAACGGTTCGGCAGCCGTGAGGCCATGGTTCTGGCAATCAATCAGCCGAACATGGGCGTTTTCGAGCAGCGTGAGGCCGGATCGTATAGCGATGAGATCCGCATGCATCAGCTCGATCAGAGTGCGGCGCAGAAGGAAATTAAAGCGGATAAACGACACCAACGAGGCTGGATCATAGAACATTCCGCCGGCGGCCTCTTTCACTTTGCGCCCTTGTAAGATGAAATCGGTTTTCAGGATTTCGCGCAGGCTGCGGAACCCCCGCAACGCTTCGATCATTTTCTCGAGTGGTTCGCACCATTCCAAGGGTGAGGGGTCCGCTTCTCCCAGGACGGGCTTCATAACCAGCGCCACATCGGCCGGCAAAATCTGTTTGTGGTAGATCTTAGCCGGCGCGCAGAGCGCAAAGTACTGCACCAGCAGGAAGTCGATTTTGTCGCGATCAACGTTGGTCTTGGCCGGCTTGCGAAGATGCCTCTGGATAAGGGCGCGCAGACCGGTCTCGCTAGCGTTGAGGGTAGTCATTTGGAGCAAATGGCGCAACTGGTGCACCACGACATTCCCATCCATCGTGTCGAGCCAGGTTCGCACTTGGTTGAAGAGCTCAAGCGAGGGTTTTTCCGGCAGATCTCGCTTGTCTTGCGGGAAGGGAATCTGCGCTTCGATCTGTTTTGCCAGCGCCAGGTAAATGGGGAAGACCGAGCGGGCTTCCGTCCATTGTGCCTGCCGAGAGCTTTCGGAGCGATCTGGAGCAGGTATTTTCAGAGTTGTAGTCGTTTTATTCACGTCTCCGTCACCCAAGGACAGGGACCGTGCAAGAACCGGACGGCCACTGCTTTACGACCCTCGTGATACTGCATGGCTACTACTGCTGCTTCCGTCCCGCGGCCCGCTTCGGTGTGTTCAATCCGCACCCGGTCGTCGAACTCCAACGGCAAAGTCGAGAGAAAGATCGCGTGTTGCGAGGCGCCAAATTCCAACACCGTGGACTCTCTCATGCGTCCGTTTCCCGCTCGCAGTTGCGTCACCTGAACCGGGATCCGAACGGCAGTAACTGATGGAAAAAAGCGCGCCAATTGTTCAGCGCAGCTCAATTCGCCCACAGTGAGTGTCTCGCTACCGGACCTTCTCACATCGCCTCGCGTCATATTGGCTCGCCGGGTTTGCATTCTTGCGCAAGGGAAGACACACCTAATGCGGCAAAGGACGCAAAGTCCCAGCTAGTAAGTTGTGCACGCAGGACGCCAAAAGTATGAAAAAGGAAAACCAAGTGAAGGTGAAGAAACTACGAGGGTTAGTATTAGCGAAGAAGTGAGTGGCGGCTCAAGCGTCTCACCGTGAAACAGCAGCGTCTCATTTTCTAGTGGTCAAGCCTTGCCACTAGAGGGATCGAAGGAAGGGTTGAGATTACGAACTGGCGGCTTGCGTTGCCGTATCAGCGCCACTTGCGCTCCCCTTAACAGCGATATTGTATCTCTTTAGCTTGCGATATAGCGTGGCGCGGCTGATTCCCAGCATTTTTCCGGCGAGGACTTTGTCACCATGCGCCTGCTCAAAGACGCGCAGAATGGTCATTCTCTCCATATCGGCGAGTGCCGTAGTGGAGACTGAAGCAGTGTCGGGGGCCGCTATGGCGGTTGACGAGGCTTGCTCGGCTCGGATAGCGGGAGGCAAGTCTCCCACGTCGATAATATTGTGGTCACCCAAGGTCACTGCGCGGGCGATGCAATTTTCCAATTCCCTCACATTGCCCGGCCATTCGTAGTGCAGCAGGCTCTTCATCGCCGCTGGGGTCACTTGGAGGTTTGCACCCTGGGCATAGCGGTCGAGGAAGTGATGCACCAGCATGGGGATGTCGGAGCGGCGCTCTCGCAAGGGCGGGATATGGACCGTCACGACGTTTAGCCGGAAGTAGAGATCCTTGCGGAAGGTGCCGGCGCGGTAAGCGGCTTCAAGGTCGCGGTTGGTGGCGGCAATGACGCGCACTTCCACGTTTATTTTGTCGTTGCTGCCCACCGGCCGTACTTCCTTTTCCTGCAGTACCCGCAAGAGCTTGGCTTGCATTTCGAGCGGGAGTTCACCGATTTCATCGAGGAAGATCGTTCCACCGTTGGCCGACTGGAAAAGCCCGGCCTTGGATTTCGTGGCTCCGGTAAACGCGCCCTTTTCGTAACCAAAGAGCTCACTTTCCATTAGCGTAGGAACAAGTGAACCGCAATCCACGGCCACAAATGGCGTTTGCGCCAGCGACCCTCGAAAGTGGATGGCGCGGGCCACGAGCTCCTTGCCCGTTCCGCTCTCACCGGTGATGAGTACCGGGGTGCGGGTATTCTTCAGGCGGGAAATCATCCTCAAGACATCTTGGATGTTCGCCGAAGTTCCGATGATCCCTTCGAGAGTTTCCTCGGCGCTGACGCGCTCCCGGAGAAACTCATTCTCGCTGACCAGGCGGACTTTTTCCGCCATACGTTGGAGCAGCATGCGCATCTTTTCGACGCGAAAGGGTTTTTCGATGTAGTCGTACGCTCCCAATTTCATAGCATCAACAGCGGACTCGATGGAGCCATGCCCCGTCATGATCGCAACTTCAGTCCGGGGGAGAAGGGTCTTCATCTGGCGCAACAGCTCGACGCCGCTCAGGGTGGGCAGCTTCAGATCGGTGAGGACGAGGTCAGGCGTCTCCGTGTCCAGACGCACCAGCGCGGCTTCGGCGCTTTCCGCTTCCGCACAGCTAAAGCCCAGGGTGTTGCCAATCGTCATGCACAAGCGGCGGATGCTCTGTTCGTCATCCACCACCAGCAACCGGATTTTCAAATCATCGCTCATGGTTTTCCGAAGATTTTCTCCACAATGGAAATTAATTGTTTCAGGCGAAAAGGCTTCTCAATGCACGGCGTGCCGCTTTTTGCAAGCAGCGCTTGCGTCTCGCTGTTGGCAGTATCTCCGCTGATCAAGATAATCTTCGTCTTCAGCTCAGGCCGGTTTTTCTGGATCCACGCGTGCACTTCCGCTCCGTTGACGGCGCCCGGCATGCGAATATCGGAAATAACCCCAGCGTAGCGCCCGCCAGCGAGCAGTTCAAGGCCTTCGACACCGGATGACGCCGGAACCACTGCATAGCCTTTGCGCTCAAGTGCCGCGCGCAGAAAAGCAGTGACCGAGGGCTCATCTTCGATGAGCAGAATGGGACTAGCGGCAATTGCAGGCTCCAAGTTCATCGGCCCGCCTCTTTTGCCGCCGCGGCGATGGTATCCGCCGCGATGGGAATGCGCACGACAAAAGTACTGCCCCTGCTCTCGCCATTATTCCAACATTGAATTTCACCGCCATGAGCGCGAACAATCCCGTAACAGATGCTCAGGCCGAGCCCCGTGCCCTTGCCGGCTTGCTTGGTCGTGTAAAAGGGATCGAAAATCCGCTGAGGGTCAACGATGCCCCTGCCGTTATCGGTTACCGCGATTTCGATCGAGCCTTCGCGCTCTCCGGTGCGAATGGTGATTCGCCCGCGCTCTCCCGTTTCCTGCACTGCATCGTAAGCGTTGTTCAGAATATTCAAAAAGACCTGCTGAAGCTGCTGCGCGTCGCCCACGGCGGGCGACAGGTTCTCGTCGAACTCCTCCACGACTTCGACACCATGGCTCGCGAAATCATAGCTGCGCAGCTTGATCGTTTGCCGCAACACCGCATTTACCTGCACCAGTTCGCGCTGTACGGGCCGCTGCCGCGCAAAACTGAGCAGATCCTGAACGATGACCTTGGTCCGCTGCGTTTCCTGCAAAATGATTTGCAAATCCTCGCGAGCGGAGGCCGGCACCTCCGGGTTTTCCAGCAACAAATCCGTGAAACCCAGAATGGCCGCCAGCGGGTTGTTGATCTCATGCGCCACGCCCGAAACCAAGCGTCCGATGGTCGCCATTTTTTCGGAGTGCGCCAGCTTCGCCTGCAGCAGCGCCGCATCCGTAATATCCGTCATCACCACGACCACGCTGTTTACGGTGTTCTGTTCATCTCGCATGGGGCTCAGGCTGATCGAAAAATGGCCCATGGACGCGTCACCGCGGCGCACGCGAAGCTCGAGGTTCTCGACTTGATGGCCTTGCGCCGTGGTCTCGAGGGCGGCCTCAAAATCCTCTCGGTGTGAAGCTTCCACCCAATCCACCAGCCGGTGGCCGATCATCTCGTCTTCTTTGTACCCGGCCTCGAAGCACCGGCGATTGGCATAGCTAATCAGCCCAGCGGTATCGAGCACCAGGATCATGCTTTGTGTAGTGTTAAGGATTTTTTGATTGAAATCGCGCTGGCGCTGCAACTGCGACTGAAACATCTTTTGTTCGGTGACATCCAGCATGAGTCCGCGGATCTGTGCAATCCGGCCGTGGGAGTCGCGCACCGCCGTAATGTTTTGCAAGGTATGGAGAAGCGTGCCGTCTTTCCGCCGCAGGGTTTCCTCATAGTTTCGGAGTACGCCGCGTTCCATCAGCGCTTGCAGGAACCGCTGGCGAGCCGCCGGTGCAGGGTAGATATGCGGGCCTACATCGGCGCGCAGGAGTTCTTCCCGCGAGCGGTAGCCGAGCATGCGTACCATCGCATCGTTCACATCGAGGAATCGGCCATCGGGCGAGGCGAAAAACAATCCTTCTTGAATGCTGTCGAACAGTTCCCGGTAGCGCCGTTCCGCTTCGCGCCGGTCGGTTATGTCTTTGAGAACGTGGATGATCCGCGCGTCGTCATCGGAAAGCCCCGGCGTCCGCGAGGTCGAAATGAGGAAGATGCGTTCAGGAGATGCCAGGACGTATTCCTCGCGCGCCTGCTTAGTGTCGCGGCAGAAGGGGCAGGGAAGTTCGCTGCCGGACTCGGCGATTTGCCGCAGGCTGCTCATCGCTTCGCCCACAAGCGCCACGGGAGGGACACCCAAGTGGGATGCCAGCGAGCGGTTGGTCCGCACAATCCTCCAAGTGGGGTCGTGAACGACGATGAAGTCGCTGATGGCGTCAATATCCTCGACCCACTGCTTCTTGGATCGTTCCAGCTGCGAGAATCGCCTGAAGTTCTCGATGGATAGTGCTGCGTGGCTCGCCAAAGCATGAAGAAGGCGCTTTTCCTCAGCGCGCAATCGCTTCTGACGGCGAAACAGGCAGAGCGCGCCCAGCGGTTCGCCATCACTCGCGGCGATGGAAACTATGATGGCCGCCAGGAACCCCGGGCCGGGGGGAACTTCCTTTGCGTACGGGGGCAGCTCCCGCGCTCCGATTTCTTTTTTGTTTTCCCGGGCGCACTGGACAAGCCAGTTGGTCAGGGTGCTGTCCTGCCGAGGATCGGCTTCCCTTCCCGCGTAGAGATCCGTCTCTCGCCCCCGAAAGACCATCACACCACCCCATTGAGCGCTGAGCATGCGAGCGGCGCGCTGGGCGAAGTCTCGCAGAAAGTCGGGCAAGTGCCTCGACTGTGCCGCCTCCACCGCCAGTTCCATCAACTCGTCCGCATGACTTGTCGATGGCTGTGGAAATTCACTTTGACTGAGGCGGAGACCGGCGCGGGGAGTCGGAATTGTTTTCGGTTCACGCATTAGAATCAGAGTCTTGCTGGCGTCTTAAATTGACGGTGGTCTGTCTCCACCACGCTACTCGGAAATCTCATAGTGAGTCAATCGGCGCTGGAAGTGCTGTTGCCGAGTTGCCTACTGGCCCGTCGCAGTAGTTGTCGAACTGTCTCAGCGTGAGACCTTTTGCGTTCCCAGGCCTGGATTTTGAGACGCACCTGTGCTCCTCTAATTCTACACCGCCACCGTCTGGATGCCACTAAGTACTGTCCTGTTTATGACTTGCCGCTCGTAATTTCGCGAGCAAACGCAAAGAGCATGGCTCAAGCAACATGGCAACCGACGTGCCTTTTGCCCAGTGGGGATTTCCCTATTCGAGGAGGAGTAGTGTTAACGAGAGCAAGATGGACACGGATGATTTTGGCGGGTGCAACGGTATCGCTGCTGCTGGGTTCTCTCGGATTTGCGCAGTCAACTTCAACAGATGAAGGAAGGCGGAAGGTTAAGACGCGCGTTTCTCCAGTCTATCCGGAACTCGCAAAGCGCATGAACGTAACGGGCAAAGTGAAGATTGAAGTTGTCATCACTCCCGACGGCCATGTAAAAAGCTCGCGAGTCGTTGGGGGACATCCTCTGCTCGTGCAGGCGTGCGAAGACGCGGTCAAGGAATGGAAGTTCATGCCCGCGAGTGAAGAGACCACGCAGGTCGTGGAGTTCGACTTTCATACCGGCAGCTAAGGCTACTTCGGTAAACATGGTGTTGTGGCAACGACGGCCTGTGAAGCCGCTGTGCTGCGATAAGGGGAGGCATTAGGCAATGACCATCGGCAAGAAACTTTACCTGGGCTTCGGGACGATCCTCGGAATCCTGCTCCTGCTGTTTTTTGTGAATTTTGGTGCCGGATTCCGGGAACGGTCCGCCCGCAAGGATGCTTCCACCGCTCTGGAGAGCGTGCGCACCATCGAATCGGTCCGCTACCAGATCATGCTGAACCGCCTGAACCTAAATAACTTCCTCTTGAGCGGCGATCCGCGCGACGAAGAGAAGGTCAATCACGGCCTCGTCGACATCGTCGACATCATTAAGCGCGGTGAAGCCCAGGCGGGCGTCGACAGTTTGCGGACCGCCCTCATCCAGGTCGAAAGCACGGAAGCAAGCTGGGCCGACAATTTTGCGAAGCCGCTTCTCGCCAAGCGCCACCAAGTGGACTCTGGCGACGCTACCGTTTCGGATTTACAGATCTTCTACTTGCAGAAGGACCCCGCATCCTGGCTGGCAAGGTCATCCATCGTTTTGGATCAGACCACCATTGAGATCACCAAGTCTGGAGATGAAACATCCAAGTCCGCCGCAACCGCCAGTAACTGGAGCTTCGTTGCGACCATCGGCGGAACCTTACTTGCGCTCTTAATTGGCACGGTGGCCGCGTTCTACACGAAGCGCTCCATCACCGAACCTCTCGAGCATCTCATGACGGTAGCGCGCGAGATCGGCGATTCGGGCGACCTCGACCAGAACATCGATATTCATAGGAACGACGAAATCGGCGCTCTCGCCACGACCTTCAACAACATGGTCGCATACCTCAAGGAAATGGCCGGAGTATCCATGGCCGTTGCCGAAGGGGACCTCACCGTGGAAGTGGTGCCCCGCTCGAAGAGGGATACGCTCGGCCACGCATTCTTGAGGATGTCCCACGGCCTCCAGGAACTAGTGCGCACAACCCGAGATTCTGCCGGGCAGGTGTCAGCCGGCTCGAACCAGGTCGCCGGCGCAGCCGATGAGTCCGCCAAAGTCAGCGTGCAGGCTTCCTCGGCCATCGAAGAAGTCACCAGTACCATGCACGAGATGAGTATCAATGTGCAAAACGTGGTGAAGAACACGCAAGTGCAGGCTTCCAGCGTTGCCGAGACTTCTGCCTCCATCGACGAGATGGTCACCTCCATCCAGCGTGTGGCCGACACCGCCAAGGTTCTCTTGGACATTGCCAACCGCTCTCGCGAAGAGGTGATGACCGGCATTCAAACCATGGAGAAGGCCACGGATGGCCTCAATCGCACCAACGTGGCGATCCAGTCTTCTGCGGAGATCATCAACGTCCTTGGCCATCGCGCCGACGACATCGGCAAGATCATCGAAGTGATCGACGATTTGGCCGAGCAAACCAACTTGCTGGCGTTGAACGCCGCGATTGAGGCGGCTCGCGCAGGTGAGCATGGCCTCGGCTTCGCCGTTGTGGCGGACGAAGTCCGGAAGCTGGCAGAGAAGTCCACGCAATCGACCAAGGAAATCGCTGACCTCATTCAGAGCATCCAGCGTGAAGCTCGTCAAGCGGTAGAGAACATGGAGCGCAGCACGAGGATCGTCGAGGAAGGATTGAGCCTCGGCAACGATCTGGGTTCCGCGCTGCACAAAATCTCCAACGTGGTCACCGAAGTTTACAAATTTTCCCAGGAAATCGGCGCTGCTACGAACGAGCAGTCTGTCGGGTCGTCCCAGATTGCCAAAGCAACCAGCCGGCTCACCGAAATCACCCAGGAAATCAGCTCGGCCGTGGAGGAGCAGGCCTCGGGCGCGCAGGCCGTTGTTCGCGCCATGGACAAAATGCGCGAACTGGTGCAGCAATCTGCCTCCAGTTCGACAGAGCTCTCCGCAGCCGCGGAACAGATGTTGAAGATGTCTCGCAGTTTGCTCGACAGCATGGACCGTTTTGCTCTGGACCGTACGGCGCAGCCGCGTGTCCGCCGTGAAGCCCCTGGGTCGCGCCGTGGAACTGAATCGTCGCGATCGCAAGAGCCGGAATACGCGGAACTTGTGCGGTCCTAAGGTCCAGGAGATCCTGCGATGGAAAAGGAACTGCAAGTCGTTGGTTTTCGCATCGGCAACGAGACGTACGGTGTGCGCATAGCCGCCGTTCGCGAAATTGTCCGCGTGCCGGAGATTACTTCGGTTCCCAATGCCCCCGAGGCCATCGAGGGCGTTATTAATCTCCGCGGGAAAATTATTCCCGTGATGGATCTCCGAAAGCGCTTCGGTCTGGCGGAAATTCAGTCCGACAAGAAGAACCGAATTCTCGTGGTCGAGCTCGACAATAAAATGCTGGGGCTCATCGTCAACTCCGCTTCCGAAGTGCTCAAGATTCCACCTTCCGATGTCGAAGCGCCTGGGTCGCTCTTTACCGATGGGGAGTCAGGGTACATTACGGGCGTGGGGAAGTTAAAGGGCCGCCTGATTATTTTGCTCGACATTGCCAAGCTTTTGCGTCGGCCGGAGTTCAAACGACTCGAGGAGGCCGCGGAACTCGTCACCGTCGGAAAGTAGAGCTTCCCTCTCTTGCAGCCGAGTCCGAGGGACTCCGATAGACCACCGCAACCATCCGCTATGGGAACGATTACTGCTCAGATTCAGCTGACAGAAGCGGAACTTAAACTGCTGCAGACTCTTGTCTATCAGGAGTGCGGCATGTTTTTTGATGAACGCCGCTCGCACTTCCTGAAAGACCGGCTCCAGCGCCGCTTGAAAGCCTGCCAGCTCGACTCCTTTTACGGTTATTACCGGTTGTTGACCAGCCGTGAGGGGAAAACCGAGCTTGCCCTGCTGCTGGAAAACCTCACCGTTAACGAAACCAGTTTTTTCCGCAACAAGCCCCAGCTCGATCTCCTGCAGAAGACGGTTCTCGAGGAACTCTTGCACCGCAAACAGGAGCGCCGCGATTTCACTTTACGGGTCTGGAGCGCCGGGTGCTCAAGCGGCCAGGAGCCATACACGGTAGCGATCCTGGTCGCAGATGCGCTGGCCTATTATTATCTGCGGAATCCACTTCCATTCGAGATGCCCTCTCCCAAGCCGATGATCCCTCCGCCCTGGAAGCTTGAGATCGTTGCTTCGGACATCAGCTACTCCAGCCTGCGCGTCGGCCAGGAAGGGCTTTACACAGAAAACCAGATGGAGCAGGTCGATTACACCTGCCGTCTCAGGTATTTTGAAAAGTCCGGCGAAAAATACACCGTGAAGCGCCAGCTGAAAGAGCTGGTCCAGTTCGACTTCCACAATCTCAAGACCGAGTTTTTGCCGCGGCGGAACGACATCATTCTGTGCCGCAACGTAATGATTTATTTCGATGAAGCCGAGCAAAAGCGGCTGATCGACAAATTCTGGAACTGCTTGAATCCCTATGGCTATCTATTCGTGGGTCACGCAGAAAGCCTATTTGGCCTGAGCCAGAAGTTCCGCATGATCCACGAGAATAATGGGACTGCGTATCAGCGCATTGAGGCCACCACGTGAACCGACCTCCCGAAGATCACGGCGGCGAGCTTCGCGCTCTCTTTTTTGAGAGCGCCAACGAGCTATTGCAGGCGCTCAACGAAGCGGGCCTGGAGCTCGAATCGAGGCCAGCGGATGAGGAAGTCATTCACCGGATTCGGCGCGCAGTGCACACGCTGAAGGGAGACTCAGCCGCATGCGGTTTTCATAGTCTCAGCGAATTGGCTCACGACCTCGAGGATGTGCTCACCGTGGAAGCGGCCCGCAGAGGGGACGGCAAGCTGGCGGAGGTTGTGTTGACTGCGGCTGACAGCTTTGAGTCGATACTTGCCGCCTATCAGCGCAACGTCGAGCCTCCGGCAATGGATGCGCTCCACGCCATGATTCGCCGCCTGCTGGATGCGCCCGCTCCCAGCCGTAAGCAATCCCCGGATCAGGCACAGATTCCCGCGCGATTCGAATGGTCAGAATACGAACAATTGATGATTTCCGAGGCTCTTCATCGCGGAGAGACCGTTTTCAATATTGCTCTGCGGCTGGATCCCAACAGTGTTATGCGCGCCGCCGCATTTCAGTTGATCCGAAACGTCTTGCATGGCGCCGGCACGGTCATCGCGTTGCGTCCCGAAGACAGTGCGGCTGCTGCATCGGTTGAGATCGTCGAAGCCGCCGTTTCCAGCAAGCATGGGGAACCCCATCTGAGGCAGCGCTGCCATATCCCGGCCATCGTCTCGGGGGCGCGGATTGAGCGCGTAGCCGCTGTTGACAGTCCAGAACATGAATTGATCGGTGAGTTGCTCGAAGCGCAAGCGGCTCATTTTTCTACGAATGCGGCCGAGCACGAAGAGACATCAACTCCGGCGCAAACAGGTGGTCCGGGTTCGGCGGTGACGGCCGTGACCGAAAGCACTTTGCGCGTTGAAGCCAGCCGCATCGATGCCGTCATGAATCTTGTGGGCGAATTGATTATTGGGAAATCCATGCTGCAACGGGCGTTGAGTGAGTTTGACCAGCGCCACGCTCGAGATCCGGTCCGCGCAAAACTTGCGGACTCGCTGGCGTTTCAGTCCCGTGTCTTGGACGAGCTTCATAAGTGTGTGTTGAAGATTCGTATGGTGCCGGTCGAGCAACTCTTCCGCCGTTTTCCTCGCGTGGTTCGCGACGTCGCCAAGCATTGTGGCAAGGATGTCGCACTGGACGTGGCGGGCGAGAATACAGATTTGGACAAGGGAATCCTCGACTCGCTCGCGGAACCTCTTACCCACATTGTGCGGAACGCTGTCGATCACGGTATCGAGCCTGCCGAAGAACGTCTGGCCGTAGGCAAACCGGCCCGGGGCACGGTTCATCTCAATGCCTACCATCAAGGCACCCAGGTTGTCATAGAAATACGCGACGACGGCCGTGGCATCGATCTGGACCGTGTACGCGCCCATGCCCTTGAGAAAGGCATCGTTAAACAGGAAGAGATCGCAAGGCTCACGGATTCGGACGTCCTCAACCTCATTTTTGAACCCGGGTTCAGCACTGCGGCTGAAGTCACCGAAGTATCCGGCCGCGGAGTGGGTATGGACATCGTGCGCACCGTGCTGGACAAGCTCAAAGGCACGGTGCAGGTCTCCTCGCAGAAAGGCCGCGGCACGACCATCCAGCTCCGCGCTCCTCTGACACTTGCAAGCATTCAGACCCTGCTCTTCCGTGTTGGCGGGCGCCTGTTTGCCGTGCCTCTTTCCTCCGTCCTGGAGATAACGCGCATTCACGACACTGATGTGCATCGCGTAGATCAACGCGAGGTATTGCGTTTGCGCGATCAATTGTTGACCTTGGTACGGTTGAACCGTTTGGACCGGATCCACGCCGTGGAGTCGGATACCAAGAAGAAGAAAAACTTTGTCATTGTCATCGGCGTCACCGAGAAACGATTCGGCCTCGTGGTGGACAACCTCGTGGGCGAACAGGAGTTGGTGATCAAGGCCTTGCCGAGCGAGCTCGTCTCCAGTGATCTTGTGAGCGGAGCTTCCATCCTGGGTGACGGCACGGTTGTGCTTATCTTGAATGTACCCGCGGTTCTCTCGCGTCTCTCACGCGCTACCCCATTGGGAGCGATTGCATGAGCGAACGTGTCCGCGTCCTCGTAGTGGACGATTCCGCGCTGATGCGGAAGCTGATTCCGGCAATCCTTGCCCGCGACTCTTCCATCGAAGTGGTCGGCACGGCCATGGATGGCGCGTTTGCCCTGAAGAAGATCGAGGAGCTGCGTCCCGACGTTGTTACTCTCGATCTAGAGATGCCGCGCATGGATGGCATGGAAGCGCTTCGTCTGATCATGCGGAACGCTCCCGTTCCGGTCATCCTTTTCAGCACCCATTCCAAGGAGGGTGCGTACTCGACCTTCAAGGCGCTGGCCCTCGGCGCTATCGATTTCGTGGCCAAGCCCAAAGACGCCGCGGCCGGGCACCTCGATGCCATCGCCGATGATCTGATTCGCAAAATCAAGGTTGCTAAGCGCGCTGGGGGGTTCAAGGTTTCCGCGCCGGTAATTGGAGACGAACCGCCACGCAAGAAGAAGGGTGGCAGAGCGTCCCTGCCGCCAAACCGTATTATCGCCATCGGAATTTCAACCGGCGGCCCCAATGCATTGCAGTTTGTTCTCTCCCAGATTCCCGCGGACTTTCCTGCAAGCATCGTTGTGGTGCAACACATGCCGGAAGGTTTCACGGAAATGTTCGCCCGCCGGCTGGACGAGTGCTGCGCTCTTGATGTGCAAGAAGCGCGTTCAGGTGACCTTTTGCAGGCAGGTCGAGTCCTGATTTGTCCCGGGAACCGGCACGTGATGGTTCGGCGCATGCCCCGGGGAGACATGACGGTGCTATCCGACGGCCCTCCCGTGAACGGCCACCGGCCTTCCGCGGATGTTCTGTTCCATTCCGTCGCGCAAGAATTCGGCCCCACGGCCGTGGGCGTCATCATGACCGGCATGGGTGAAGATGGTGCGGAAGGGATCGGCGCCATAAAGGCCGCAGGCGGCGTGACGCTCGCACAGAGTGAAGAATCTTGCGTGGTTGGCGGCATGCCGCGGGCTGCCATTCAGAAAGGGTACGTAGCCAAGGTCATACCGCTCGACGGGCTTAGCGCGCACTTGGTCGCTCAATATGGCGGGGAGCGCGCCCGTGGCGAGAAATCGGACCGGCATGAGAATTCCGACAAAATTGAAAAACACGATAAGAACGAAAAATCCGAAAGAACACCCGTTTCCTCCCACCGCACGTAAGATCGTGCGAAGGGAGAAGGAGAAAGTCATGCAACAATTTGCCCCGCTACTCCGCAAGGACAACCAGCCGGTCCGCTACCTGGTAGTGGACGACTCCGTCTTCGCACGCAAGAACATCATTAAGATGATTGAGATGTTCGGCGGCGAAGTGGCGGGAGAGGCAGGCGACGGCCTCACCGCAATCGCGGAATTCAATCGCGTCAAGCCGGACATCGCTCTCATGGACATTACCATGCCGCAGATGGAAGGAATCGAGGCCGTCGAACGCATCGTGCGCCAACACGCCGGCGCGCGCATCGTCATGGTTTCGTCCGTGGGCTACCAGGAGAATATCCTGGCCGCTCTTCAGAAGGGCGCGAAGCACTTCGTGCAGAAGCCTGTGAAGCCCGAAGTGCTCTACGAGATCCTTCGCTACGTCCTTAGCGACGATCCCAATGCCACGGGCGCGCCCGCTGCGCTTGTAGGAGAACAGCACTCATGAGAATGGAACTCATTCAGCCGTTTATCAACGCGGCCGACGCGGTTTTTTCCGAGTCTTTCCAGGCGCCCACCAAGATCGCCGACCTCACCATGGATGAGGAGACTTACCGGCGCAAAGGCATCGCCGCGCTTATTGCCATCAAGGGAGACATTGAGGGCCGGGTCATTCTGGATCTTTCGCCCGAAGTCGCGATCAAGGTGGCGAGCCACCTCGCGGGTCAGCCGGTTCTCGACAGCGAACAGGTCGTGAGGGAAACAGTTTGTGAGCTGGCCAATATGGTGATTGGCAACTCCGTGACTCTCCTGAATGATCAGGGCTTTCACTTCAAGGTATTTCCCCCTGAGATTCAGGTCAGCGAGGAAGGCCTGGCAGGGAGTACGGACACCGAGGCCATGGTTCTTTGCATGGAAACTCCGTGCGGCGAAATCTATCTAAATATTTCGATGCACTACCTGCACCGGCGCCGCCACGAACGCAGCGCTGTTCCCGCGCTGGATTAAAATTCAGCACCAACAGCGGCAACCTCAGGCAATGAAGTATGAGCCCCGCTCAGAAACAAGCCGCGTTCTCAACTACGACGGCCGGTATCAGTTGTTTTCTTCTGTACTTATTCCCGCCCGGCCTCTGGGATCCAATCATCCGTCTTAGCTTGTGGCTCTTGTTGGCATGGTTTGGGCACCTTGTTGTTTGCTTCGTCCGTTATCGAAAAAAAGGTCTGTGGCTGCTCATCGGAATGCCTCTTGCTTCCTGGCCGTTCATATTGTTTGCGATCGGTTGGGGTTGTGCACACGAAGTCCGAAATTGCCCCTGAACTCACGTATCGATGGGGGGCTTGATATAGGCAGCGCCGTGCCGAAAGAGTCCCGCTGAGGCGATGGGTTGCGAGAAGACGATGCGGATGGGCACGAAGATCGCGCCGGCGCCCGGCGTGAACGGCACGGCCACCTCGACGCGTGTCCCTTCTGGGTATTGATTGCGGCTGCGAAAACTGATCCCGCCTTTGGAGAGATCCTCGCAAACCGCGACTTCTTCCTGAAATCCCCGCTGGCGGATACATGCGAGGACACGGGCTTTGATGCGCGTGCGATTGCGCCTGGGGATTACGCGATCCGCTTCCGCCTGCTTGGCGGTGCCGGGTTCCGATGACGGAATTTCAGATTGCGCCTCGATCCAAATCGAAGGTGCATCGCAAATCTTGCACACCCGTGCCACCCCTTTGCGCACCTCGAATGATTTGAGCTGCATTTCATCCAAGTAGACCACCTCGCGCCGCTGGCAGAAGCTGCATTCCATCAGCAGCCGCGCGATCGCTTCGTTAGCCTTATGTGGGGCAGGGAAGTCGATGTCCCAGAAGTCCACCCGTGGCTCGAGCATGGCGATGGCATACAAGAAACCATCGGGTTCGTGATCGATTTCGGCGACCACACGCGCGCGCGCCGTCTTTGAATTGTCGTCTCCGAGTTTTCTGCGGAGGGTAATTTCCTGGCTCGTCGAGAGTTTTTCGCTCAGCCGCAGCACCCCTCCGTTGCGGCTGACCAGTAGCGTTTGGGCGCTGTCGGTCACGACGATTCCTTCGTTCGTGAGCCACGAGGCCTCAACCCGCATCCGCACACTGACGCGATCACTCTGCCGATTGGCTTCAGAACTCATGTTTCCTTTTACTCTGAGAGGTCGCTTCTTACCCACACTAACATGCCGTCTGGCCTTACAAAGCTTCCGCCTCTTCAATTTGTCGTTCCGACTAATAACCCCGTGTATTCTTCCGAGCTCACCCCGGCCCTCGCAGTCGAATGGGCTGTTATCTCTTTCGCGGTGCCTGTCCTTTGTGGGTACTTTTTTTCCACTCGATCCCGGGCATACTATCCATAGTGGGGAAGCGTCCATTTTTGCTTTGGATTTCCTCATTTCTCGTGGATCGGCATAATTGTGAGCAACGTAATTTCCATGGACGACCATACCTCGAAGGGTTCCTCCAGCACCCTTTCTGTACGCGATCGGCGCTTCGCCATTCGATTTCCGTTTGCCGCCGACGCCGAGCTGCTCGATCTTGAAGCTGGGGCTCGCGTTGTCGGCGTCACCTCAGATATCTCCATGGGTGGCTGCTTCGTTTGTACCAGCAAACCATTGCCTCTCAAGACCCGGCTGCGTGCCATTTTCCGTTACAAGGAACAGATCGTGGAAGCCTTGGGAGTTGTCCGCATCGTCAAACCCCGTATTGGCATGGGCATCGAATTCCTGGACGTGGAACCCCCTTATGACGAAGTCCTCTCCCGTTGGATTGCGCAGCTCCAAAAGAGCCGGTAATCTCCTCGTTTTTCCGGACTCCGAATTCCCTGGAACTCGCGGCCAGGGTTCCGACCTGCCCGTTTTTTGACCTTCCCACCAGTTTCTTTCGTCATCCCCCATTTGTAAACTTTCTCTCACCCAGTCACAGGTGCAGCCATGACACAATTTATCGATTGGATCCAGAGCAATTGGTTTGAGTCCGGCATCCTCTTGGTGCTGTGTGCCATCCTTGCGACCGTCGTCTGGTTTGCTCGCAATATCCTCAAATCCTTGCGCGCATCACAGGAGCAAGTCGGCGCCCTGCTGCGGCTCTCGGTCTCCGAAGGACTGCCGGCGCCTTGCGCATCGCTGGAAACGCAGACTGCGCCGCCACCGGCCTTGCGGGAACGTGCGCCGCGCGGCCCTAATCCTCTTGTCGGTGGGGCACGCCATCTGGTCAATTGGCTGAACGCTCCCATGCGTAGCCGGTCAGAAAGCCCCCTGCGTAGAGTCTCCCGCTGGCTCCAAGCTCCGGTGCGTAGCTGAAATTCTCGTCTAACGTTTCGTTTGTGTGACCCCGCGTCCTCTAGTGCATGGTGCCAAGCTCTGGCACACTCCCGCAAACCGGCAAACCTGTTTTGCTCGCGCGCTAACATTTAGGAGGATGCATGAAACTCCTCATGACCCTTTCCTTTCCTCTGAGCCTGTTTTGTACGGGTCTCGCGCTGGCGCTAAAAGGCGGCGCGCTTCTCTCTGCCGGTGAGGACCGGGCAGTGATCCTCGCTGACCATCTCCTGGTTCAGGCCATGAAAAGGGCGACCAAGCTGCCGCTGCCACGCTCCTGGATTCCGAATTTACATGGACCGATCGCCTGAGGAAGGCGCGCTCAAAAGCCGACTTCTCCTTGCCGTACTAGCTGGCAGTGATAGAGCGCGCCCGTCGAGGTGATCCGGGTCACCCGACAGAAAAATAGCTCTTGGCGTGGAATGGGGTGTATATTGCGGGGAAACTAGGGGGAGGAACCTATGCGCGCTGATCGAGTGGAAGTTTCCTGGGATAGCGGAAAGTCAAAGTGGGTGGTCCGGATTCAGAGCGGCGAAGAGGTGATTCGCCGGCCTACTTCGGCGCCAAAGAACGCCGACGAGCAAGCCCTGCGCACCGCGGCGCAAAAAACGCTGGTCGACGAAGGCTATGAGGCCGAGTCCGCGCAAATAAGCGTTAGCCGATAGGCGGAGTGGCTCGTAGGAGCAGCGGCTTGCGGAGATCGCTGTGTGTTCGTCGCGGCTCAAACGGATTGAAAATTCTTCGTGGAAGATTTGATCCTCATTTGTTCCAATAATCAGGGTAATCCTAAATTAGCTTTCTTCGACAGTTGCCGGCATAAGGATCGATAAAGTTGCAGCGTCATTGATTGAATTCAGCTCAATTCCTACTATACTGCCCACCAAATCGCTCGCCGTTCATGATTGGGCAGACAGTCTCTCACTACCGGCCAAAGCCGAGTGCGCCAAAATAAAGTAAGTTCGCTGCGACAATTAATTCGGTAGAGAGCTATTTTGTGCCCGTGAAGACGACTTTGCCGCCGACCATGGTCATCATCACTCTGGTCTTTCCGATCTCGTCGTGCGGCACGGCAAAAATATCTTGCGAAAGAACCGCGAGGTCGGCTTCTTTCCCCGGTTCGAGCGTGCCAAGCCGGTCCTCGGAAAACCTTGCGTAAGCGGAACCTCGCGTGTACGCATTGACCGCCTGCTCCACGGTAATGCGCTCATCGGGTACATAACTTTCAAGCGTCGGAACGCTGCCCGCCTGGCCCGCGCCGTCGAAAACTCCTCCCACAATGGCGCTGGTGGAGACGGAACGCCAAACCTGCCGGTTGACGCCTTCCTGAATGCTGACAAACGGGCTGGGCGGCCAGGTACAGGGCCAGTCGCTGCCGAAGGCGAGCGTCGCGCCAGCCTTCTCTAAACTTTGCCATCGATCCGTGGGCGTTTTGTCCTGCGGGTCAAAATTTGCGCCAATATCGCTGCAACAGAAACTAGGTTGCATGCTCGCGAGCACCGAGAGTTTTGCAAAACGAGGCAGATCCTCGGCAGCGAGAATGTCTCCGTGCTCCATGCGAAAACGCCGGTCCCTCGGACCGTTTGTTTTCTCCGCTTCCTCGTAGGTGTCCAAGACCAAGCGCGCCGTATCTGAGCGCAGCGTGTGGGTCATGATCTGATAGCCGCGCTTGTCCAGCTCCAGGACGAGTTTCTTGTATTCCGCCGGTTCATAGGTGAGCGGAGGAATCATTCCGCTGCCGCCATCGGAGAAAAATTTCACGAGATTTGCGGAAACCCAATCGTCGTGATATTGCGTGCGTGCCTTTTCGAGATCGGCGAGAAATTCAGGAGTCAAATGATGATTCACGGCCACCGCACCGAATGAGGTGCGCGTGCGGACGGTGAGCTGGCCGCGGTCGCGCAGAGCAGCGTAAAGCTCAATCTCCGCCAGGCTTCCCGTTGCATTGACCACGCTGGTGATTCCGTAGCGATTCAGATACTGGCTGGCGTCGCGAAGAAGCGCGAGTTTTTCGTCCAGCGTGAGATGCGCGAAGACGGCACGTTCGACCAGTTCCATTGCCGCCTCCAGGAGCACTCCGCTGGGGTGGCCGCTGGCATCGCGGATGACATACCTTTCTTCGGCAGGATCGTCGGCAGGCTGGGTTGCGATCCCCGCAAGGGCCAGAGCTTTTGAATTTACCCACAGCGCATGTTCACTGGTGTTGTGAATGACCACGGGGCGATCGGGAACGGCGCGATCCAGAAGTTCATGCCCTGGCGTCGCAGGCGGCACCGTGCCGAAATCCGCCCTCCCAAACAGCACTTTGTCATTGGGATGATTCGTGGCGTAGCTCTTGAGCTTTTCAACGAGAACATCCGGATTGTCTGGCGTAATGCTGGACTCTGGCGTGGACAGGTTAAGGCCATGCAGGGCCAGGGCGCCAAACCACATGTGCGTGTGGGAATCGGAGATTCCAGGGATGACCGTCTGGCCGCGCAGATCGATGACCTGAGTCTTCGGCTGCTGCCGGCTTAGAATTTCCTGATCGCTTCCGACCGCGTCAATGCGCGTGCCGGTGATGGCCAACGCCTGGGCCCACGGCGCTTTGGGGTTTCCCGTGTAGATGTGCCCATGGATAAGGAGAGTGTCGCTGGCAAAAGCTGCGAGCGGGAGTAAGAGCATTGCGATCGTGGCGCAAACTCCCGCAAACCACCGGCCTGACTTCATCCTGTTTCTCCTTGCGTTCCGCAGAAGGCGGGATTGTACCGCCAAATGGCTTCGCTTAGTGCACACTTATTCTTCGACAGGAAAATAGGGCAAGCCCGATTAAATGATGAGGTGCCAAGTTCAAGGCCGGACTCGCAGCGAACCTCGCTATCAAAGAAGAATTGACAGCCGGAGCGTGGGGCACTAAGCTCGCTCGGCTTTTCCAAAAAATCTCGATAGCGGAGTGGAGATGAGAAATCCCTCGAAAGCAATCGTAGCAATGATCTGCAGCGTCGTCTTTGTAGCGCTCCTCGGTGTGGCGCGCGGCCAAGGCGCCGGAGATCCTGCGGACGCGGCGATGGCCACTATCCGGCCGGAAGCGATTCGCGCGAACATGCGATTCCTCGCGGACGACCTGTTAGAGGGGCGTGGCACTGCGACAAGAGGTCAAGAAATCGCCGCGAAGTTCATGGCGGCGCAATTCGAGCAAATGGGGCTCGAACCGGCCGGCGACAACGGAACTTACTTTCAGAGCGTGCCGTTTCGTTCCGGGCGGCCGGATGAAGCCAAGACAACGATGACGCTGGTGCGCGGCGGAAAAGAACAAAAGCTGATTTACCGCAAGGATTTTATTACCGCAGCGGACCCGGGAAGAACAGACAGTTTGGTGGAGGCGCCGCTCGTATTTGTGGGGGATGGCGTGACCGCACCCGAGCAAAATTATGACGACTACAAAGCAATTGATGCCAAAGGGAAAATTGTGGTGGTGGCCTACAACGCGCCTCATTTTGAGTCGTCGCTGAAAGCGCACTACTCCGCGATCGAAGTGAAGGAAGCGATTGCCGTGGCGCACGGCGCCGTGGGAATGATCGTGATTTCTGATCCCATCCTGGAGGATATCTACCCGTACAGCAAGCAGACACGCGATCTGGATTTTCCACAGTTTCGCTGGCTCGATAAACATGGAAAGCCGAATGACTATTTTCCGGAGCTGAAGGGCGGAGCGACTTTGAGCATGGACGAAACGAAAAAACTCTTCGAGGGAAGCGGGCACACCGCGGAAGAAGTCTTCGCGGACATCAAGGCCGGAACGCCGAAATCATTTGCGCTGCCGCTGACGGCGAAAATTCACAACGTGACGAAACTCGAAGATGTACATAGCCCGAATGTCGTCGCGAGACTCGAGGGAAGCGACCCCACTTTGAAGAACGAATACGTGGTCTACAGCTCGCATTCGGATCACCTGGGAATCGGCCAGCCGGTGAATGGCGACAGGATTTACAACGGGGCGCTCGACAATGCGTCGGGGTCTTCGCTGCTGGTGGAGATCGCGCGTGCCTTCACCAAGAGAAATCCACGGCCGCGGCGTTCGCTGCTCTTTGTTTCCGTGACTGGAGAGGAGGCAGGACTCCTTGGCTCGGACTATTTCGCGCACTATCCCACGGTTGCGGAGGACGCCATCGTGGCGGACCTGAACATGGATGAGGACCTGATGCTTTGGCCGCTCGAAGATGTCATCGCCTTCGGCGCGGAACATTCGAGTCTGGACGCGGTTGTCAAGAAAGCCGCGGACCGCATGCACATGGGAGTCAGTCCGGACCCGATGCCGGAGGAGACCGTTTTTATACGCAGCGATCAGTATTCCTTCGTGAAACAGGGAGTGCCCGCCGTGTTTCCCGTGCCAGGGTTCAAGTCCAGTGATCCGAAGATTAATCCCGTGGCGATCTTCAAGAAATGGGAATTGGAGAGATATCACGAGCCTGGGGACGATATGCAACAGCCGGGACTCCTGTTCGACGAGGCCGCCAAGTACGGGCGATTCGTCTTTTTGTGCGGGGACTTGATTGCCGATGACCCGCAGCGGCCGACCTGGAACAGAGGCGACTACTTCGGCGACCGCTACGGAACGAAGAAAAATTAGTCAAGGCGAGGCAAAGATTGCTTGGTTAAAAGGTCGAAAAAATCACGCAACAGGGGCGTCCCAAAACGGGGGAGGAGCGCACGAATTTTTTCAAAATTGTGCAAGAGTTCTAGTTGGGCGGCAAACCCGGAGATGATGCGTGGCCTTCCGGACCCCGAGTAACGATGACACCCTTGACCTGCGGATTTAGGGCAGTTTCATTAGTCAAGGGAACATCGCGGATGCGGAAGCCCGAAGGGAAGCAGGTGGAATCTTGATCGTGATCTCGATTCAGTTTGTAACGAAGCTGGGCCATTCGGTACCCATTACAATTGAAGGGACGGTGGCGTTTCGAGAACGTGCGAAAAAGGCGGTCGAAGAAAAATAAGCAAATCCCGAAATTGCGATCCAGGCGGCCTTGATCGTTCAGCGAACGATGATGGATATCGTGCAGGCGCCGCGCCTTTACAAACCATGACTTGAATAACGGTGCCCGAATCATCCAGAAATTCCGCAGATGCATGCGGTCGTGTAAATAACTGAACATGAAAATGGGCCAGAGCACGAGAATACAAAGAGAAATAATTTCGTAAACCCTCGGAACGTGAATCCAGATCGTTATTCCCAAGGAAAAAGACAAAATCACGAACGAAGGAACCAGCCATTCCAGCCCGATGTTGCCAAGCGAAACGCGGTGATTTGTGGCATCCCGGTACTTCTCGGTGCGCAACGGCTGGCTTGGGCCATAGACGACGAAGTGATGGATGAGGTGACCACGGCTCAACACCGGGAAACGATCGCTGTGCATCAGGCGATGGAGCCAATAGCCGGAGAGCTCCGCGACGAAACAGGAGCCGGTAACTGTGAAAAGTAAGCCACGCAGAGTAAGGCCAAGCAAAGAGATGAACATGGTCAACCTCCATTCAGCCATCGACTAATAGCGGCTCGAGCGAAAGCCTTGCCGCAAGGAACTCCGAAGAGCGTTCAGAGTGGTGCTCACGAGAAACATGATTCCGAGTGGGATGAGGAAAATTCTTGGCATGGGCTTCCTCCCCAAAGAAATTCACAATTCCGGCCCCAGGGAGGCACGCTACAGGGACCCCAAGACGACGTTCAAGCGACAAGGGACGATTCGGGGGACATGGCGTCGGATACCGCTGTATGTCGTACTAGGGAAGGCGGTTTGGGGCTCTCAGGGAGGGGCTGGAAGGGTGGAGATGTTGCTAACTGTAGACAATTTCCCTTAGGTGTTGACGGTAGTCAGGGGGAAGAAGTATCTAGATCAGCGATTTACAGTAAATGAAGGCGATTCATAAGGGTACGAAACCGGGGGTCTGAGCGGAGCGGGTCGGCAATGGGATCCACGCCCAAGTAAATCAGGCGGTCGTCGTGCTCTGCTACTGCTTTGTCCAGCCACTTGAATGCCGAATCCTTGTCGGCAAGAGCCGTGTAGAGGCCAGCGAAATAGATGGCAGGGACAAAGCGCTTACGGGAGAGAGTACTGAGCTGATTCAAGACTTTTCTCGCTCCGGGAATATCACCCGATGAGGCAAGGGAGTGGCCGTAGGCCATCAAGAGTGCGGGATTATCGGGGGCCAGCTTGCAAGCTTTTTGAAAGTGATCGAGAGATTCCGGGTACATTTTCTTTTCGCGATAGGCAGAGCCAAGCCAGAATTCAGCGAGAACGAAATTGGGCGTTTGGTCGAGTGTTAATTTGGCGTCGGCTATCGTCGAGTCAAAGTCGTGGGCATAGTAGTAGGCTTCCGCGCGCGCCGTAGTAAAGATGGGGGACACAGGGTCGAGGTCGAGCGCCTTGCCGGTTTCGGTCTGAGCTTCGGGAATATGGTTGCGAACCATCCAGAACTGGCCCAACCACTGATGGGCGGTAGGGTTATTGGGCTCCAGACGTAGGGCTTCAGAAAATTCGCGCTCGGCGGTGGAAAAGTCCCAGTCGTAGCTCATGGCAAGGTTAGCAAGAACGTAGTGCGCTTCGGCGTTCTTGGGATCGATGGCCAAGGCTCGGCGCGCTTCCTCCCGCGCTTTGGGAGCCGAAACGGTGGCGGGAACGACGTCGTTCGGAGCCTCGCCGGATATTGCATAAGCGGCGGCCAAGCCTGAGTGGGCCAAGAGATAATCGGGCAACTTTTCTACCGCCCTTTGATATGCCTCGATACTGTGGGGTAAATCGCGGATGGCCCAAAAGCGTCTGCCCAGCAGATAAGCCTGGTACCCTTCGAAGTCCACGGAGCTTGCGGGGGTTGGGGACCCTGGACGCGGGAGCCGCGTGAGAATTTTTTCCGCGACGGCGGCCGCAACTTTATCCTGGACTTTAAGAATATCGCTTAGATCATCGGTGTAGGAATCGGTCCATACGGGAGTCTGATCGCCCGCGGAAACAAGATTTACGTCGATGCGGACCTGGGCTCCGGCCCGGCGCACGCTGCCTTCGAGCACGTATTGAATGCTGAGAAGATTGACAAGATCCGGAATGGATTTGCCGCTAAGAAGCTTGGCGGAGAAGGGGGCAATGACTCCGAGATGATCCGGGTCCAGCCGCCCGAGTTGCGTATTGATTTCATCGGTCAGCCCCTCGGCGAAATCATTGGGACTTGAGTCTCCGCTATGATCGGTGAAAGGACGGACAAACAGTCGAGTTTTTTCAGGAGCACGGCCTAGCAAATGCGGCCGTTTGACCAGAAAGAGATACATGCCGCCGACTGCGACCAGCAGGACCAATCCAGCAAGAAGCCCCTTCTCCAGGGCGTGCGATCTGACTAAGTTCTTGCCAGAGGACTCTTCGCTGTCGCCGGAGACTGCGGGAGACGAGTCCGACGGAGAATCTTCGATTTCAGGCTTGGGCTGCCGCTCGAGAAACCACTTATCCAATTCCGAGCGATACGCATAGACGGTGGCTAGCTTTCCGACCTGCAGACGTCGGACGGGAAGTCCATAGTGTCTCTCCCAACGTTGCACGGTACGGATGTCCCTGCGCAGATGGGAGGCAATTTCGCCCCACGATTCGAGCCGCGGCTCGTTCGCGGGAGGCACAGACTTTTGACCCTGGGTGGCGGCCGGATCCGACATTTAGAAGCGTTCCACGTTGGCGTGAATAGGCGAAGTATATACCCGCCAACGCAAGTCACCAAGCAGGGGGTCGCGCAGTTAGCGGGCCAGTTTCCGATTCCCGCGTTCAAGACTTAGACGATTACTTCCCAATTGCCGACAGAATCCATCCAGGCTCTTGCTCGATACTTAGAATACCGACGAGCTCAGGACGACATCGGCATTCTTGCATGCTCGATCAAATCCTTCTCGAATCTCCTGAGCCTCAGCGTTCCGGCCCTGGGCGCGCACACTCTGAGTTGGGACGGTGTGAAGGAGCGAGGAAGTTCGGAGGTATTAGCTTGGCGGAGGGCTAACGAACTTCCCAGGTATCGCCCGTGCGAAGAAGCTTTGACAGATCGCCGGGACCGCGCTTGGCGATGACGTCTTTGATCTGCTGATTCATGACGTCTTCGTAGCGCGGCAGGTCGTCCCAGGCGCGAAACACTCCGATGGGTGTGGGGAAGCCGGGACGGTGTTCCATGTGCGAGAGCAAGAAGGCGTAAGACGCTCGTGGGTTGTGTGCGTTGTGGAAGACCAGATCGGCCTCCGTGACGCCGTTGCCGAGCTGGACGACTTCGATGTCGCCGTCGTTCTTGCGGCGGATGCCTTTGTCGCGGTTCTTGCCGAAGATCAGAGGTTTGCCGTCCTCTAGTTGAATGATGTGCTCGCTGCGCGCCTCGCGTTCCGTGAGAGCGTCCCACGCGCCATCGTTAAAGATGTTGCAATTCTGCAGAATTTCCACAAACGCCGAGCCTTTGTGGGCGGCAGCGTGTTTCAGCGTTTCTTTCAGGTGCTGCTGAAAGACATCCACGGAGCGCGCTACGAAGGTAGCCTCCGCGCCGATAGCCAGAGAAACCGGATTGAATGGCCGGTCCACGGAGCCAAAGGGACCCGACTTCGTTTTCTTGTTGAATTCGGCTGTCGGCGAATACTGGCCTTTCGTGAGGGCGTAGATTCGGTTATTAAACAGCAGCACCTTGAGCCCGACATTGCGGCGCAGCATGTGAATGGTGTGATTTCCGCCGATGGAAAGAGCGTCCCCGTCGCCGGTGACAACCCAAACTTCCAGTTCGGGGCGAATCGCTTTGATTCCCGTGGCAACGGCGGGCGCGCGGCCGTGAATGGTGTGGAACCCGAAAGTGTTCATGTAGTAGGGGAACCGGCTGGAGCAGCCGATGCCGGAGACGACCACGAAATTTTCGCGTTTGATGCCTAGCTCGGGAAAAATGGACTGCACGGCGGACAGAATGGCGTAGTCGCCGCAGCCGGGGCACCAGCGGACTTCTTGGTCCGTTTGGAAGTCTTTTTTCGTGAGTGGCGATATGGGCGGCAGCGTTGCGGTCGACATTCTGAATGCTCCTAAATTCTTTCCCAGTGGCACAGGCTTCAGCCTGTGTGGTCGAAACTCCTTCTGCGAAACTACACAGATTGAAGTCTGCGCTATTAAACCCCTAAAACCTCTTCGATTTTCTGCTCAAGCTCGGCTTGCTTGAACGGCCGGCCTTGAATTTTGTTCAGCCCGATGGCGTCCACCAAGAACTGTGCCCGCAGAACCCAGAGCAGCTGCCCCATGTTGAGCTCGGGGACGAGAATTTTCTTGTAGCGCTTGAGAACATCGCCGAGATTCGCGGGCAGGGGGTTGAGATGGCGCAAGTGCACATGGGCGATCTTGCGGCCCTCGGCGCGCTGTGCGTTCATAGCGGCCGTAATGGCGCCATGAGTCGAGCCCCAGGCGACGATTAACAGGTCGCCCGCCTGGTCGCCCACGGGAACCACGTCGGGGATGTCCTGTGCGATGGCGGCAACTTTCGCGGCGCGGATGCGCACCATGTTTTCGTGATTGAGCGGCTCGTAATTGATGTTGCCGGTCACGTCTTGTTTTTCGAGGCCGCCGACGCGGTGCTCAAGACCCGGAGTGCCGGGAACCGCCCAGGGGCGTGCCAGCGTTTGCGGATCGCGCTTGTAAGGCAGGTAGCCGTTTGGCGAATTTGCTTCTTTCGCAAAGTGAACCGGAATTTCGGGAATACTGGTGGCGTCGGGGATGCGCCACGGCTCGGCCCCATTCGCCAGATACCCGTCCGAAAGGATAATCACCGGGACCATGTACTTGACGGCAATGCGGCTCGCCTCGAGCGCGGCCCAGAAACAATCGCTCGGCGTAGCCGGAGCGATCACCGGGATCGGCGCTTCCGAGTTGCGGCCAAACAAAGCCTGCAGGAGATCCGCCTGCTCGGTTTTTGTCGGCAAGCCCGTGGAAGGTCCGCCGCGCTGAATATCGCAAATGACCAGCGGAAGTTCGATGGCCACCGCCAGGCCGAGAGCCTCCGTCTTCAGAGCCATGCCCGGTCCAGACGTCGTTGTAATTGCCAATGCGCCGGCGTACGATGCCCCAATGGCGCTGGTAATCGCCGCGATTTCGTCTTCCGCCTGAAACGTCATCACGCCAAAATCTTTGTATTGCGAAAGCTCGTGAAGAATATCCGACGCCGGCGTGATGGGATAGCTTCCCTGAAAAAGCCGCAGCCCGGATTTTTGCGACGCGGTGACGAAGCCGAGCGCGAGCGCCTGGTTCCCGCTCAGATTCCGGTAAACGCCCGGCGAAAGCTTTGCCGGCGGAATTTCATAGCTGATCTGAAACGCTTCCGTGGCTTCGCAATACGAATAGCCGGCCTTCATCGCGAGCTTATTGGCTTCGACGAGCAGCGGCTTGTTCTTGAATTTGTCCTCGATCCAGCGGACCGTTGGGTCCATGGAGCGGTTGTAGAGCCAATAGCACATGCCCAGCGCGAAAAAGTTCTTGCAGCGGTCCATTGACTTGGCATCGAGGCCAAGATGCTGGAGCGCGGCGCGCGTGAGGCGTTCCAGCCCGACGGAAAACAGCCGGAACTTGTCGAGAGAATGATCCTCGAGCGGATTGGACTGCATCTGCGCCTTGCGCAGATCGTTTTCCGTGAAGCTGTCCGAATTCACGATCAGGATGCCGTTGGCCTTAAGGTCGGCGACGTTCATCTTCAGTGCCGCGGGGTTCATGGCGACCAGCACGTCAACCGCGTCGCCGGGCGTGTAAACATCGCTCGAGGAAAAGTGCAACTGATAACCACTGACCCCCGGGAGCGTGCCCGCAGGAGCGCGAATTTCAGCGGGGAAGTCGGGAAACGTGGCGATGTCGTTGCCGTATAGCGCGACCGTATTGGTGAACTGGCTGCCGGTAATCTGCATCCCGTCGCCGGAATCGCCCGCAAAGCGGATGACCGCCTGGTCGATTACCTCGCGCTTGTGTTTCGGCAGTGGAACTTCAGTGATCGTGGACATTTTGACGCCTTACCCCGCAGTGGACCCTAGGATGGTCGCCAATCGCGTTCCCTGGCTCTTCAGAAATTCCCCCAGAAGAGCGAGGTTCACACAGACAATGCCTGGCGGCGCAATGTAGAGGGGTTAAGAGAGCGTACCGCCAGCAGGCTACTCAAAAAGAATACCACACCCGCCCGCGCGCGGCGGGAAGAGAGTCCGCCGCGCAAAAATGTGTCGTTAAAGAAAAGACGTGCGTAGATGCGGAAGAGTTTCATCTGTAAGCGCGTCAACAATAAGGGGACGTGAACTCAGCTGACTCGCATAGATTGTTGAAGCCTGTTCGCTTCCGCGGCTTGCAGGAATCGCCCGCCATAATAAAAGAGCAAAACCAGAAGCACAACAGAAACAGAAGCCCGATAGATACACCCACGTTCGCGAAAAGATAAAATTCGCACAAGCGATCGGAACGCCGCACAAGGATCGAAACTTTCGCTTGACGTTCGCTTTCCATTCGCCTACAGTAGGTTTGCCCGGAGATTGCCGGGCGGAGGCGCGAACATGGCCCTTACCAAACGGCAGAAGGAAGTGCTGGATTATCTGGTCGCGTTTGAGACCAAGCACGGCTATGCGCCGAGTTTCGAAGAGATTGGCAAAGGATTGAAGCTGACCTCGCTCGCCACAGTGCATAAACACATAACCACTTTGGAGAAAAAAGGTTTTATTCGCCGCGGGTATAACCAGAGCCGCTCGATTGAAATCTTGCAGCTGCCGAAGTCGGTGAAAGACCAGGTTCTGGACCGCAAGCTGCAGGAGCTGCCGCTGGTCGGGCGCATCGCTGCCGGCCGTCCGCTCGAAGCGGTGGAAGAACGGGAAACAATTTCGCTTGGAGATTTTGCGCGCGGGGGGAACTCCTTCGTGCTGCAAGTAAAAGGCAGCTCCATGATCGAAGACCACATCATGGACGGGGACTACGTGGTTTGCGAGCAGACCCAAGTAGCGAATGCGGGAGACATTGTGGTGGCGCTGATCGGCGGAGAGGAGGCCACGCTCAAGAGGTTTTACCGCGAGGGCGCCGGTAAAATTCGCCTGCAGCCGGCAAACTCCGAAATGGCGCCGATCATGGTTCCCGCGAGCGATGTAAAGATTCAGGGTCGCGTGATCGGGGTCTTGCGGAAATATTAGGAGAGGTTCAGCAAAGTCGCATCCGACGGATCGGCTTCCTTGTCTTCCCCGTTTGTACTATGCCCCATGAGGCCCTGTTTACATCTTCATGAAAATTGCGCGGGCAGATAAAGAATTCTCGGCACTTGCCAAGCAGCGCCGGAGGCGCGCCACAAGTTAGCCCAGCCCGCGAGGTGGGTCAGCAAATGGGCAATCTCCAACGCCGTAAGTGCGACATGCTCGGCCTCGCGAATTTCAATGAAGTTGCGAGGATGTCAACGGAGCCCCCCTTGGGAAGGGATTCTCTCCCCATCTTCTCGTCGCTTGACGCCCCCACTTAAATACACACCTTTTTTCGTTGCCAAACATACTGATAAACTGAAGATTCCCACGGCGTTCTGAATCGGGAGTGAGCGCTTTATGCGGAGTATCACCGAAGATGATGCATGATCCGGTCACAAGATGGACCAGGAAAACGCTTGCGGCAATCATGCTCGTGATGCTGGCGGTAAGCTTTCCTCAAACTGGCGGAGCGTACGCAGTGCTCTCCCACCAGGCCATCATTGATGCTGCCTGGGATGAGCATATCAAGCCGCTCTTGCTGAAACGAAAGCCCGCCGCGACGCTCGAGGAATTGAGCGAAGCGCAGGCCTATGCCTATGGTGGCGCCATTATTCAAGACATGGGTTATTACCCCTATGGCAGCCACTTTTTCAGCGACCTGACCCATTACGTTCGCAGCGGGGATTTCGTCGAGGCACTGTTGCGCGACGCCGGCGACTTGGACGAATACGCCTTCGCCCTGGGAGCGCTGGCGCATTACGCCGCCGACAACGACGGCCATCGCATCGGAGTGAATCGCGCCGTGCCTATTCTTTATCCCAAGCTGCAAAAGAAGTTCGGCGATAGCGTAGCCTATGAGAAGGACCCCCTGGCGCATGTGAAGACGGAGTTTGGTTTCGATGTCCTCGAAATAGCCCGGGAACGTTACGCTCCCGCGGGCTATCACGACTTCATCGGCTTCGAAGTATCGGAAGAGCTTCTGGATCAAGCGTTCAAAGAAACCTACGGCCTCGAGCTCAAGGACGTATTGCTGGATGAAAAGAAGGCGCTCAACTCTTACCGTCATGATGTAAGCAAGCTCATTCCCAAAGCCACCCGGATTGCCTGGACACTGAAGAAAGACGAGATCAAGGACGACATTCCAGACATGACCCGGAAGAGATTTCTCTACAATCTGTCGCGCTCCAGCTATGAGCGGGAGTGGGGCAAGAACTATCGCAAACCCAGTCTGGGGGAAAAGTTCCTCGCATTTCTTTACCGGTTACTTCCGAAGTTCGGCCCGCTGCAGGTGCTGCAATTTCGCACCCCTACGCCGCAGACGGAGCAGATGTTCGAGGCCAGCTTCAATGCTACCCTTACGCGCTATCGTAGACTTCTCGCCGAAGTCGGAGACGGGCACGTCGACCTGCCCAATGATAATTTTGACGTCGGTGAGAACACCGGCCCGGGAATCTACGGTCTGAATGATGACGCACACGCCAAGCTCCTCGGTAAGCTTGCCGAAAGAAAATTCGCCGGCGTATCGCTGGAACTTCGTCAGGAGTTGCTCCATTTCTTTGCGGAGCCCGGTCTACCGTTTGCGACGAAACGCAACCCCAAGGCCTGGGCCCGCGTGCAAAGCGAGCTCGAACAATTGAAATCAGTGAGTCCCGCTTCTGCTTCCTCCGATTCTTCACCCGCGACGCGTTCCCAGGCGGAAATTCCGTTGGCTGTCGAACCGTGAGTTCCGGCCAGCTTCGTAAACATCAGCAATTTCGTTCGCGTTTCCTCAGAAATCAGCGCGACCTGATCGTTTATCTTCCACCCGGCTATGACGAGCAGCCGCAGCGCCGCTTTCCGGTCTTGTATTTGCAAGACGGACAGAATCTTTTTGACGGTTCAACCTCCTTCATTCCCGGCATGGACTGGCACGTTAGGCAGACCGCGGACAGCTTGATTTCGAGTGGCATGGTCCAGCCCATTATTATTGTTGGGATTTACAACGCTGGAAAAGCGCGCGTGCGGGAATACACGCCAACACGGGTGCCGCGGCTTGGCGGTGGCCGCGCGGATCGCTTCGCTAAATTCCTGGTGGAAGAAGTTTTGCCCTTTGTCCAGCGGGAGTACAGCACCCTCTCCGGGCCGGCCCACACGGGGCTAGGAGGATCGTCGCTTGGCGGGTTGGTGTCCCTCTACCTCGGGCTGAGACTGCCACACATTTTTGGAAAACTCGCCGCGCTCTCGCCTTCGGTCTGGTGGAATCAGCGGGTAATCACTCGATTTGCGGAATCGTCACGCGTCTCTCCTCGCCCGCGCATCTGGCTCGATATCGGCACCCGCGAAGGCCCGCGTGTCATGGAGGACGTGGAGCAATTCCGCGATGTCCTGCTCAAGAAAGGCTGGCGTCTGGGTGAAGATCTGTTCTACGAGCGCGTGGAGGGCGCCGAACATAACGAAGCCGCGTGGGCGCAGCGTGTGGGGCCTTTTTTGCAATTCCTGTTCCCCGCCGGAGAGGGCACGCTATAATCCGCGCTCGAGTCCCCAAATTTCGAGATCCGCATGGACCAAAACCGGCCAATTACTATCCTCTGTGTCAGTTCGTATGAAAAGGGACACGAGTTTTTCCGCGCTTGCAAAGCCATGGGCTGCCGCGTCTTGCTTCTTACCGTGGAAAAGTTGCGCCACGCGAACTGGCCCACGGAAGCGATTGATGAAATCTTTACCATGCCGGAAGAGTTGCCGCTCCAAGACCTGATTTATGCGGTGAGCTACACCGCGCGTTCCCAGCCCATCGAGCGCATCGTCGCGCTCGATGAATTCGACATGGAAAATGTCTCGGCGCTGCGTGAGCATCTTCGTATCGCCGGGATGGGTCTTTCGACGGTGCGCTATTTCCGCGACAAGCTGGCGATGCGCGCCCGCGCCAGCGAAACCGGAATTCTTGTCCCGGAGTTTGCGCACGTTCTCAACTACGACTACTTGCGCGATTTCATGGAGCGTGTACCTGGCCCGTGGTTGCTCAAGCCCCGTTCCCAGGCTTCCGGCATCGGGATGGTAAAGATTCATGCGCCGGCGGAGCTCTGGCCGTGGCTCGACAAGCTGGGAGACAAACAGTCGTATTACTTGTTGGAAAAATTCGTGCCCGGCAGTGTTTTCCATGTGGACAGCGTGGTGTCCGAGCGGGATGTGGTCTTTGCCGAGGCGCACGCCTACGGTGCGCCGCCGCTGGATGTTTCGCATCAAGGCGGCGTGTTCACGACGCGCACCCTGCCGCGCGAATCCCCTGACGCGAAGAATCTGCAATCAATCAATCGGAAGCTAGTCGAAGGATTGGGACTGATGCGTGGAGTAACCCACGCGGAGTTCTTGAAAGCGAACGATTCGGGGCAGTTCTACTTCATCGAGGTGGCGGCCCGCGTCGGCGGTGCGTACATCGCCGAGGTGATCGAAGCAGCTTCGGGAATCAATCTCTGGCGAGAGTGGGCGCGACTCGAGGTCAATGTGGGGAATTTCCTCTACGAATTGCCGGAAGTGCGGCGCGACTACGCGGGCGTTATCCTGTCGCTCGCGCGGCAAGAACAACCCGATACTTCTTCCTACGACGATCCGGAAATTGTCTATCGCGTCCAAAAGTATCACCATGCGGGCTTCGTTCTAAAAGCAAAAACTCCGGAACGCATCGAGCAACTGCTGGATTCTTATGCAGCGCGCTTTCGTGAAGATTTCCTCGCCACCCAGCCCGTGCCCGACAAACCCACCGCTTGATCACACCATTTCCTTGGCAGTGGGTCAGTTCCCGATTTGCAACTTCTGATAAATCTGGTGATCGGAAACTGAACTCCTATTTTTCGTTAATTTTCAGGACTTCTACAAGGGACCTGGCGTATAATCACGCTCCCATCCCAAAAAGCTCAGCACTGATACTGTCCGAAAGACTAGTTACTGTCTGGAACTGCAAACGCAAGCCGTGTTTGCCGCGCACCGTTCCGCAGGCTAAAGTTTGCAGTACCCCGGCCGGAAATCTGCATGGGGTGGAACTGGCTCATGGAGACGTTTGATGTGGAATACGAGGAAACCGGACACGCCTCATGCTGGGCAACCGGAACACAGAAATGTACCAACGAATCAGCCGCCGAAGTCCGCTCCGGCGACTTGGGAGGGAACACCTGCAATGAGTACTGATGCTATGCGTCCATTAGGTGCGACCGCAGACCGTGCATCCGCGCGGCTGGGGTCCAGCCTGCATGTCAAGGGCGAGATCTCCGGCAACGAGGATCTGCTTATCGACGGTACAGTCGAAGGACTGATCCAACTCGACGAGCGGAAGCTGACGGTCGGGGCCACCGCTAAACTAACCGCCGATATCATCGCCCGCGAGGTCGTGGTATATGGCACCGTGAAGGGCAACCTTCGCGCGAAAGACCGCATTGAAATCAAGAAAGACGGATCCGTGAACGGCGACCTCACGACAGCCCGTATCATGATCGAAGACGGTGCCTACTTTAAGGGCTCCATCGAGATCGATAAGACCGCGGAGAAGGAAACCGCACACAGCGCATTCGCCAAGCCCGCCTCCGCAGCAGCGGGTTCGCCCGCGGCAAAAACCATTTAACACCTCATCCATTTCTAATTTTGAATTCTCAACGGGCGGCGCGCAAACAACTCGCGCCGCCCGTTAATTCTGTCCTGAATTCCGGAATTGCCGAGACGTTAACAAATGTAAGCTGCTTACTCAGCCTGCTATCCTATAGAAATCCAACTTCGCCAAAGCCTGGCTGCCGTTAGGCAGGTTGGATTTTGTCCCAAACTGCCCATGAAAAACTGTCATTTCGACCCTGCCTGCGCAGGCCGGCGAAGGGGACGGAGTTTTGCCGTCCCGGAGCGGAGACCGCCGCGCCACTTTCACCGCCAACTGACCGTTCCTAGTGTGTAGATTTCCCTGGGCAGTGAATGTTTTCTAACCTTTTCCCCCTCTTTTTCATCGAACCTTGGAAAGATAATTTGCACTCGTTGCGCGGCGTGAGAACGCCGGTGACCCGGAGGAATTATGCAGTCGCGCAAGCTAGGAAATTCCGACATAAACATCACGCCAGTGGGATATGGCGCTTGTGCCATCGGCGGCTCGGGCTGGGATTTTACTGCACCCTGATCCTCCCTTGTATGGATCCGGAACTACTACTCGACCGCAAGCTAGCTTACCTGATGCTCCGATTCACGCTCGGATTAAGCATTTTCATGCACGGCCTCGTCCGTTTGCCTCATCTCAGTGCCTTTGCTGACGGCCTCGTAAAGCTTTTTGTAGACACACCTCTGCCGGCGGCAATGGTACGCCCCTTCGCGGTCGGCCTCGTCTTTGTCGAAACGATTGTAGGCCTGCTCATTCTCCTCGGCTTGTGGACGCGATGGAGTTTGCAGCTCGGTGCATTGACTATGGCCGTGCTGGTTTTCGGCACCGCCTTGCGATCGGATTGGAACACTCTCGCCATTCAGATGCTTTACGCATTCGTCTACGCCGCGTTGATTGCTACGCGCGAATACAACACTTATTCTCTCGAGGTTCTGATCCAGAGATAACAATTCTTCTGCGACAAACAGGAGGCGAGGAAATGAATCTCGAGCTACAAGACAAAACGGCTGTCGTGTCTGGTTCAACCGCCGGAATCGGCCTGGCGATAGCCATGGCCTTGGCGGCAGAAGGCGCAAGGGTAGTCATCAACGGACGCACAGAGGCGCGTGTCACTGCAGCCCTGGGAAAAATCCGCCAGCGTGTTCCGAAGGCAGAGGCGCGCGGTGTCGCCGCTGATCTAGGGACCTCAGTCGGCGTCGATTCATTCCTGCAACAAGTGACCGCAGCGGACGTTCTGGTCAACAATCTCGGCATCTTCGAGCCTAAGCCTTTTGCGAATATCTCGGATGCGGACTGGCTGCGGTTCTTCGAAGTGAACGTGCTGAGCGGGGTTCGCCTCGCCCGAAGATACCTTCCGGGAATGCTCGAGAAAAAATGGGGCCGCATTATCTTTATTTCCAGCGAATCCGCCCAGCACATTCCTCCGGAAATGATTCACTACGGCATGACCAAGACCGCCCAGATCGCCGTGGCACGCGGTCTGGCGGAGTCCGTTGCCGGAAGCGGCGTGACAGTAAATTCCATTCTTGCCGGGCCAACTGCTTCGGAAGGCGTCGGCGATTTCGTCGAACGTATGGCCAAGGAGCAGAACGTCTCGAAAGCGGAACTCGAAAAGCAATTCTTTGCGACCGTACGGCCAAGCTCGCTTTTGAAGCGGTTCGAAGCTCCGGAGGAAGTAGCCGCCGTGGTTGCGTTTGTTGCCAGCGGACAATCCGTCGCGATCAACGGCGCTGCCGTCCGCGCGGAAGGCGGCGTCATTCGCAGCATCTTGTGATTCGGCTCACTACGCGCGAAGATAATCCGGCTTCCAGTTCTTGATGAGCTGTTTGATGGTCTTGCGATTGTCGAGCTTTTCGTCGAGGACTTTGCGGGTCAGCGCGGGCAATTCGGCGTCACTCGCAAACCGCAGCGAAACAAATTGATTGACGCTGAGTTCGCCGACGCGAGGCTTCAGATCAGCGGGCAACACACGCTCGTACCGCAGCCGCTCTTCCAGGCGAATCACCCGGTCCTGCACGTGCAGGGCCATGAGGCGCACCGTCAGGAAACCCAATAACAACGCGAGTGCGACCACCATGGAGATAAATCCGTCCACCGAAAAACCGGCAGCTTTCCATCGGTAGATAGACCAGCCGAAATTAACCACCAACACTGGTATTACAAAAAAATGGAACGGGGGAACGAATCTTACGTGATTTGCAAAATTTTGTTCGCTCATCTGTATACCTCCGCTTGATTGCGGCTCATTCTAGCAGAGTTTTTTCTGGATATCGTAAAACGCTTGCGGCCAACGTCGTATTCCCACACAAGCGGCTCGGGCGCCCAGGTCTGGCAGCGTGATAATTTCGCTTGGCAGCGGTATTCTGTGGTGAGAGATTTTGTGCGACGGGGGACGAAATGCCGAATGCAACGTGGGGCGGAAAAGTGATCGCGGAAAGCGATTCCTGCGTGGTCGTGGAAGGGAATCAGTACTTTCCGTTGGAAGCGGTGAAGAAAGAACTTCTCCGGCCGAGCACTCACACTTCCATTTGCCCTTGGAAGGGTACCGCGAATTATTACCATCTCGAGGTGGACGGCATGCGGAATGAGAACGCCGCCTGGTATTATGCCGATCCAAAACCTGCCGCCCAGGAAATCAAGGGCTGCGTTGCGTTTTGGAAGGGCGTGCGAGTCGAAGTTTGAAAGCGCCGCCCTTACTAAGCAAGGCATCATCGTAAACTCGATCTTTCTTGGCCACACCGATCACCTTCTTTATTTTGCAATATCGTTTTTGAACACCGAGCCGTCGTGCATCACGAATCGCACGTGTTCCAGCTCAATCATTTCTCTCAACGGATCGCCCTTCACCGCCACCACGTCGGCGTAAGCCCCGGGAGCAATCACCCCGATTTCACCTTTCATGTCGAGCAATTCCGCGGCGCGCGATGTCGCGGACTGAATTGCATCCATGGGCGACATCCCCAGGGAATTCAATCGCAGAAACTCTTGCGCGAGCGGCTCCGTCCAGGGAATTCCTCCCATGTCCGTGCCGTAGACGATTTTCAAGTGCACTTGCAGCGCCTTGCGGAAGGTCGCCTCGTGCACTCGCGCGCGGGCCCGGTCGCGCTTCCCAGCGGGAGAGTCGGCAGGCCCCCAGTCATCGTAATACGGCGAGAGCGTGGGGCAATACCACGTGCCTTGTTTGATCATTTGGGCCATCTGCGCGTCGGTGATCTCCAGTCCATGTTCGATGGAGTCGCAACCACCGTCCAGTGCGCGCTGCATCCCGATTCCGTTGTAGGCATGGCACGCGACTTTTTTCCCCCAGCCGTGTGCCTCGTCCACGATGGCTTTCAGTTCTTCGACTGTGAGCGTCGGCTGCGAAACGAGGTTGCCTTGCTTATCCACCCACGAGCGATGGGTCATGTACACCTTGATCCAATCGGCTCCGTGATCGAGTTGCTCCCGCGCGGCTTTGCGCGCTTCCACTGGGCCGTCGACGATCTGCGCGCCCTTGGGCATCACCAGCTCCGGCGCGTAGCCCTCCAGGTCGTACCCGCCGGTGGAAGAAATAGCGCGCGTGGCGACAAAAAGTCTGGGTCCGGGAATCGTCCCTTCAGCGATAGCTTGTTTGATCTCGACGTCGCCGTAGCCTGCGCCTTCCGTTTCCAGGTCGCGCAGCGTCGTGAACCCTTGTTCAAGCGCGCGGCGCACGGCGAAAGTAGCTCTCGCGGCGCGCAACGCAATCCCGGCGTTCAAAATGTTTGCGGCGTATCCACCCTTGAGGGGATCCTCGCCCCACAGGAAAATGTGAGTATGGGAATCGATCAAGCCAGGGAGCACGGTCGCCGAAGATAAATCGATCACCGTAGCGCCTGAAGGAATGGCCGCCGATGAGTCGGTGACTTTTTCAATTTTGTTTCCCTGCACGAAAATCAACTGATTTTTTCGTGGCGCGTCGCTTGTTCCGTCGATCAGCGTTCCGGCACGAATCACCGTAAGCGGCGCCGAGGCAGGCGCGTTCGATTGCGCGTGGACCACCCCTGCGCTCAAGCAGAATGTAAGCAGTACGAGAAATAGTTTTCGCATGGAAGGCTCCTCCATCGCGCGGGTAGCTTGCCCCAAAGAGACAGGCGATTGCAACCATTCCGCATGGCCCCAACATTCATGACGGTTTCTTATGCGCGGGGTGTGAGGCTCATGCTTGAAAATTCTCATCACGGGGCGGCGGAGGAGTCAAAAGCCCCAGTCGCAAACCTGGCGTCTGGGGCATCCGGCCCTTCAATCACATATCCATAACAACTCGATGGCTGGATTTAGGAGAGAGACATGCATCCGCCAGCGAGGCACGATGTACAATGTCGGCTGCTCCGTAACTCCAAAACCAAAATCTTGGTGAACAAAATGAACGCAACGACTGCAAAGACCCACACACCGCCTGCCCACGTCGGCATCTTTCAATTGTTGAACGGCGTCTTCGTTACTGGCGCCATTTCCTGCCTCGCCCGACTCGGCGTTCCCGATCTCCTCGAACACGGCCCGAAGTCGGTTGATGAACTTGCCATCGAGATCGGGGCCGACCCGCGAGCGCTCTATCGCCTCATGCGCGCCACCGCCAGCGTGGGAGTGCTATCGGAAGGCCCCGATGGAAAGTTTTCCGAAACGCCGCTGTCCGCCGTACTGCGCAGCAACGCAAATCCCAGTTTGCGAGCTTTCGCGACCATACACAGCAGAGATTGGCACGGACTCGGCTGGGCGCGGCTCGATTATTGCGTGCGCACTGGAAAGCAAGCCCTCGATCAGATTTATGGCACGCCCATCTTTCAATTTTTTGAGCAGCGCCCCGAGGAGGCGCAAATCTTCAATCAAGCCATGAACGATTTATCCACGATCGACGGTCCGGCCGTGGCCGACGCTTATTCGTTCGGCGAAATTCAGTCCATCGTGGATGTAGGCGGCGGGCACGGACTTCTCCTGGCGACGATCCTGGCGAGGAATCCGCATTTGAGAGGAACGCTCTACGATGTGCCCCACGTCGTCGCGGGAGCCAAGGGAGGACCGCTCGACCCCGTTATGGAACGCTGCACCCTTGCGTCCGGTGACATGTTTACATCGGTTCCCGCGGGCGCCGACGCTTACATCATGAAGCACATCATTCACGACTGGCCGGATGAGGTGTGCATCAACATCCTCAAAGCCTGCAGAAAGGGTGTGAATTCCGGCGGCAAACTCCTTGTGGTCGACAACGTGATTCAGCCGGGTAACGATTTCGCTCCGGGCAAGTTCCTTGATCTTCAGATGCTGATATTTCCTGGCGGGTGCGAGCGCACCGAAAAGGAGTTCCGCGACCTGTTCGCGGCAGCCGGCTGGCAGTTGAGCCGCATTATCCCCACTGCCGTCCCCGAGTCCATCGTCGAAGGTGTTCCAGCCTGACGCGCAGTGTCCGTTTCGCGCTGCGTGAAACGGACTGCTCGGCTCCACAGCCGACCTCACATCTCGTTCGACATATTCCAATGTTCACTGGCCAATCTTGAGGCCTATTCTTGCACATCATGTGCCCAGGAGATTGGGCTGAAGGCGCGAGTAGCCATGTTCGTGCGCCCAGAGAGTGAGGGGAATGGCGGCGAGGTCATCCACCAGCGGGACAGCGTGGCCGCCTTTCGTAAGATCAATTGTGCGCAGGTAGAATCTGCAAGTGTCGCAGCATTCGACGCGAACGTGCGGAAATTGCTCGGCCACATAGACGGGCAGTTTGGTTTCTTGCTCCTCGCCGCAAGTTGGGCATAAAATCCGGCGAAAATCCCATTCATAGGAACAAAACGAGCAAGAAAGGAAGCGCTTGCCGCCGTCACCTTCGGGACGCAACACGCCGAGGAGCGGACGCGCACCGCATAGCGGGCAGACGTTTGGTGTTGTCACGAGCGGCGGCTTCGGAGTCCGCGCGGCAAGAAGTTCAACATATGGCTGGAAAAAGGCGCGCGGGAAAAATTGCGCGAATGCGCCGATCTGCTGGTCGTAACGACCGGCGTGTTCCCAGTAAGCCGTCAAGAGCGCGGCCCAGGATTCCGAGGGCAGAGCGGAGATCTGTTTCGCCGATGCCGCGAGCGCCGCAGGGCCGCATTTTCCGACAAGTGAAAGGAAACCCCGAAAGTGCGGGAGCAATTCCGTCAGGTCAACTTCACCGCGTTGAGCGCCCGGCAAAGTTTCAGTTTTAGCTGCGGAGGATGCGAGCTGCAGAAATAGGTTCTTCTGGAATCCTGCGATGTTGCGATACAGTTCGAGAAATTCAGCGGCAAAAGGATATTGCGCACTGAGGCGCTCCGCGCGGCGGATGCGCGCATCGTAAGGAGTCCCGCCGGTTTGTGGGGCGGTCATTTGCGCGGCGCTGACGAGCCGCCAACGATCTCTTTATACCAACCGGGATGGTAGCGCTTCGCAAATGCTTCCGAAACATCGCCGCGGATGACGGAGCCGAAGGCGCCACGCTCCGCGAAAACGCTCATGTAGATGTGGATGAGAAAAAGCCCGATGGTCAGCAGCGCCGCCGCCGGGTGCACAAGCACGGAAATATATCGCAAGAAGCGGAGGCTCCACGGCAGGTATTCGGAGAACCACAAAACGATTCCGCTCAACAGGAGCAAAATACCGCACCAGAAAAATCCCCAGAAGAGCAGTTTCTGGCCGGCGTTATAGCGACCGGCGGGCGGCATCTTGTCGTCTTCATTTCGCATATAGTGGCGGACCGAGTCCCACCACAGCTTGTCCGTGTCGGTCCCGCGCATTTGTGATGCCCACGCCTTGTACATATAAAGGACCGCGCCGAAAAAGATCAGCCCGGCCCAGGGATGCAGCATCCGCGACACTGCTGCACCTCCGAGGATCGCCGCGATCCAGAAAAGCCAGGGCGAATAAAACGCAAGCCCCGTCAGCAACAAATAGATGTAAGAGGCCGCGGCGAGCCAGTGATTCAGCCGTTCGTTGAGCGTGTAGCGAAGGATACGGCCGTGCGGAGTGACTTGCTCGGGATGGCTCACGGCTTCGCTCCTGAAGGTTTGATGTCCTCGTCTTCGCGATCCTTCGGGCCAAAGCGCAAATAGTGCACGAAGAGACCGATGATTCCGCCAACCATGGCGACATTGCCGAGCCATTTCAGCGGGCCTTTCCAGAGCTTCACGGTCCAGGGAATACTGGGGTTGGCCGGCAGGCCGCCGTATATCTCGGGCTTTGTTGCGTCGTGCAAAACGTAGATCACGCCGGTGCCGCCGACTCCCGGAGGATCGTATACGCCGGCGTTGGGGAAATTAGAATGATCGCGCAATTGTTTGGCGCGGCCTTCGGCGAGCGACTTCATGTCGTCCTTGCTGCCGAAGTGGAGGCAGCCCGTTGGGCAGGACTTGATGCAGGCGGGTTCGAGCCCTTCGCTCACGCGATCGGAGCACAATGTGCACTTGAAAACACGCTTGGTCTGATGATTCAGCTTGGGGATATCGAATGGACACCCCGCGATGCAGTAGCCGCAGCCAATGCAATGGTCCTGCTGGAAGTCCACGATGCCGTTGGTGTACTGCACGATGGCGCCCTCGGCAGGGCAAGCGGCGAGACAGCCGGGCTCCGCGCAGTGCATGCACTGGTTCTTGCGCATCAGCCACATCAGCGTACCGTCTTCGCGCTCGTGCTCGTTGAAGAGAATCAGGTTCCAGTAATTCCAACGCGTCTCCGGCATGGTCTGGTAGGTATTGCCGAAGACGGTCTCGCTGAATGGAAGATCGTTCCATTCCATGCAGGCCACTTCGCAAGCTTTGCAACCGATGCAGGTGGTGGTGTCGATGAGTTTGCAGACCGTGAATTCGCGTTGGGTATCCTCGCCGGGAACGCTGCCTGCGTGGCCGGAAATTTTTTGAATGCGTAGTGTGGCTTGGCTCATGCTATCCCCCTACGCCCTTTCGACCTTCACGAGGAATCCCTTGAATTCCGGTGTGAATGCGTTTGGATCCATGACCGTAGGAGACAGCAGATTTGACAGCGTTAGCGCGGTCTTGCCTTCATCTTCCGCGATGCCGCGATAGCCCCAGTGAATGGGGAAGCCGATTTGATAGGTTTTCTTGCCGTCAATCATCATCGGCTTGATACGTTTGGTCACCATCGCTTTCGCGATGTAGGTGCCGCGGATACTCGATATTTTCAGCGTTTCGCCGCCGCGCAGCCCCATTTCGTCCGCCATCTCCGCGGGAATCTCGACAAAAGGTTCCGGCACCAACTGCACGTTCATCGGATTGTTCTTCGTCCAGTAGTGGTAATGCTCCGTCAAACGGTACGTCGTGCACACGACGGTGTAACCGTCCTTCGGAGTCCCGTATTTATCCAGCGGGGTTTTGAACCGCTTCACCACTGGATTGTGAGTCTGTTGCGGGTGCAGGGGATTATCGATCGGGCTTTCCACCGGCTCGTAAAACTCTGGTAACGGCCCGTCCGCAAATGCGCCCAGAGGCGCAAAGATTCTGCCCACGCCTTCCGGATTCATGATGAACGGCCCCATGTGATCCTTGGGCTTGGAGTCTGCCTTGAAATCCGGCACGTCGTTGCCCGCCCACTTCTGCGTGCCTTCGCTCCACCAGACCTGGCGCCGCGACGCATCCCAGGGTTTCCCATCGAGATCGCAGGACGCGCGGTTGTACAAGACGCGCCGGTTGGCGGGCCATGACCACGCCCAATTTTGGTGGATGCCCAGCCCGGAAGGGTCGCTGGGATCGCGGCGCATGGCCATGTTTCCTGCCTCGGTGTACGAGCCGCAATAAATCCAATTCCCGCAGGTCGTGGTTCCGTCGTCCTTCAGCCACGCGAAGCCCGGCACTTGCTGTCCCGCCTTGATCTGCTGCTTCGTCACCGGATCCTCGACGTCCACGAAGCTCTTTCCGTTAATTTCCTTCAGCACTTCCGCCAGCGACGGATTTGTGGGATCGGTGTAGCTCCACGTCAACTTCAAAATGGGGTCGGGGAATTTTCCGCCTTCCTTTTTGTAGAGATCGCGCACCTTCAGGAATATCTGGGCCACGATTCCGTGGTCGAGCCGGCAATCTCCCGGCATTGGAAGAGCCGCGTTTTTCCATTGCAGCCACCGCGCCGAATTGGTGAAAGTTCCGTCTTTCTCCGCGAAGCCCGCGCAGGGCAGCCGATAGACGGTGGTCTGAATCTTCTTCATCTCGTCGGTTGTAATTCCCGGCGACTTCCAGAATTCGCTCGTTTCATCGGGATAAATTTCGCCGACGACCAGCCAGTCTGCCTTTTTCAACGCATCAATGTTCTTCTGCGAATCCGGCCCGATGGCCACCCCGTTCATGCCAAAGGCAAAAATACCTTTGACGATGCCGTTGTACATGTTGTCCCACATCTGCACCCACGAATAGTTGCGATCGACCTTGGGTAAATAGTCGTACGCCCAGTCGGTTTGTTTCGTGGCCGCATCTCCGTACAAGGTCTTCAGAAAACTCACCGCGAATTTTGGCGTGTTTCCATAGTAGTTCCACGAATCCCACGGCCCGGGTTTTGCCGGCTTAGGAGTGATGCGCTTCATCCATCCATCGAACGAGCCATCAGCGGGCGTGGGCACTTTCAGATAGCCTGGCAAAGTATCGAAAACCCCCGCCATATCCGTCGCGCCCTGAATGTTGGAGTGTCCGCGCAGGGCATTCACGCCGCCGCCGGCGCGGCCTACGTTCCCGAGAAGAAGCTGAATGATCGCGGCCGTGCGGATGATCTGTGTGCCAAACGTGTGCTGGGTCCAGCCGACGGCATAGATGATCGTCGCGGCCTTCTTCATGTCGCCGTCTTTTCTGACCGACGTGAAGAGCTCCGCGGCTTTAAGGAATTGATCCTTAGGAATTCCAGTGATCCGCTCGACCATGTCCGGGGTGTAGCGATCGTAGTGCTTCTTCAAAAGTTGAAACACGCAGTTCGGATTCTGAAGCGAAAAATCGTAGGCCACTTTTTCAGTGAGCGCGGGAGGTAGTGGAGGAGCGCCATTCGCCGGATGCGCGGCCGCGGCCACAACGTGCGGTTCAGGAATAGCCTTGCCGCTGTTGTCGCCACCGGCATAGTTCCAGGAGGACTTGTCGTAGGTTTGGGCCTTTGCGTCAAATCCCGAGAACACTCCATCCCCTTCCGGAAGCTTGAAGCTGTCCTTGACGATAAACGCGGCATTCGTGTAATTGATGAGGTAATCCTTGGCGATGCGGTTGTTCTCGATCGCGTACCGGATGACGCCTCCGAGAAAGGCGATATCCGCTCCCGCCCGAATCTGGCAGAACAGGTCCGCCACGGAAGCAGTGCGAGTGAAACGTGGATCAACCACAATCATTTTGGCGTTGCGGTTGCGCTTTGCTTCGATGGCCCACTTGAACCCACATGGGTGATTTTCGGCAGGATTACCGCCCATGATCAACATCATGTCGGTGTTTTTGATGTCCACCCAACCGTTGGTCATCGCCCCGCGTCCGAATGTTGGTCCCAAACTTGAGACCGTGGGGCCGTGTCAAACCCTGGCCTGATTTTCCAGATGCACGACCCCCAGGGCGCGCATCGATTTTACGACCAGGTAGTTGAATTCATTCGTATCCGTGCAGCCGCCGGTAAAGGCCACCGACTCCAGCCGGTTTACCTTGTGGCCCGCTGGGTCTGTTTCAATGAATGTCTCATCTCGCGTCTTCTTGACCTTCTGCGCGATTTCGCCGATGGCATCGTCCCACGATATGTCCTCCCAGTGATCGGAACCCGGCCGCCGCACTTGCGGCTTCACCAGCCGTCGTTCGTTCAAGATGTCCTGCTCGAGGGAAGCGCCCTTGGGGCAGAGCGTACCGCGATTGATGGGATGATCCGGGTCGCCTTCGACGTGCACTACCTGCGGCGTCACGTTTTTGGCGCGATCCCCGATGGTATAAATGATGACCCCGCAACTCACCGAACAATACGGGCAGGTTGAGCGCGTTTCGTTGGCCCGAGCGATCTTCAACGTGCGCAACTGGGCGTAGGCGGGCTGTAAGTCAAAACCGAATACTGCCGCAGCAGCGCCTCCGATGGTTGTTAACTTAAGAAAATCACGGCGGGACGCGTCCACGGGAAGCTCCCTTTCCGCGAGAGAGGAGGTGGGGGAGCGCTCGCGGAAACATATTCATAGAACTGTTTATCCCACGTGTCAAGTAGTCGTTTGCTGCTTATTTGTTTCTGGCCCGCCTAAAAGTCCGGAAGAGTTTTCTGATTTTTCTTCGAAAAGTCACGCAATTTTAATGCAGTGGCAATATTTGGTCTAACTTGGGAGTTCCTATGCCGAGGCCGCCGAGGAAGCTTCCAGTTTACTCAAAAACGCAAAGACAGTTGGAGCATTCCAGGTGTTCGATTTCGCTCCATGGAGTCCCGCAATCGGCCAATTCGGTACAGGTTCGGGACGGATGCAACAGCTAAGTATTCTCTTATCTAAAAGATGCTACCTATCTAGCCGGAACTAGACCTGCACCGGAAAACTCCATTATTCCCGTTAGAGGTGTGCATGAACGCGCTCTGGAATGACCTTTCTTATGCCATTCGCCTCCTAGCCAAATCGCCGCGCTTCGCGATAGTTGTAGTCCTAACCCTTGCCATTGGCATCGCCTCCAACACCATCATCTTTAGCGCAGCGCACAGCGTTTTCCTTCGGCCCATGTCTTACCCGGACGCGAGCCGGCTGGTTTACGTTTCGCAAGCCTATCCCGGCTATCCCGAGGGCGGAGGCCAGTTCACCTATCCCACCTACCGGGACATTCTGGAGCAAAACTCAACGCTCGATGCCTTGGCCGCTTACCAAGTCAGCGGACCACTGGCACTCACATCGAATGGTGAGCCTGTGCGCGTGGCCGTCACCTACTGCACGCCCGAGTATTTCGCATTGCTGGGAGTGCACACCGCACTCGGCCGGGTTTTTCACCAAGGCGAGGACCGCGTTGGGAGCGCGGACCCGGTCGTTGTCCTCAGCTATGCGTTTTGGCAGAGGCAGTTTTCCGGCGCACGTGACATTGTCGGGCGTACAATTCATTTGAACGAGCGGCCCTTCACGGTTATTGGCGTCACCTCCACGGAATTCCGAGACTCGCTCTATGAACAGGAATATGGTGAGGAGGGCAACGCCTGGATTCCTCTCGGTCTGGCTTACACGATGACGGGATATTCCAACCCCAACGACCGCATCGGCTCGATTCTCTGGGGAATTGGACACCTAAAACCTGGGGTGACGGCAGCGGACGCTCGCGCCGACCTCGCTGCCCTCGCGAAACGCCTCGAGAAAACGTATCCGGATACATTCCGGGGCTATGGACTGGTTACGCGTCCGCTCAAAGATCAACTGCTGGGAATGTTTTACAGTCCGGCCTGGATCCTCACGGCCGCATCCGCGTTCTTACTACTGATCGGTTGCGCCAACGTGGGAAATCTCTTACTCGCACGACTTCTCTCTCGCCAGCGCGAATTGTCAATACGCGCAGCCCTGGGCGCTTCTGCGAGCCGGCTAGCTCGCCATCTGCTCGTCGAAAACGCCCTGCTCCTGCTCCTGGCCTGCGGCTTGGGATCCTTGCTTGCTTTCTGGGGGATCGGAGGGATTCGCGCATGGGCGGCAATTCACTTGCCCACCGTCATTCACTTCGAAGCAGGACGCGCCGCTATCATCGCCTCGGTCGCAATTTCAGTTTTCACCGGGCTTCTGTTTGGCGTGATACCAGCACTACTCGGTTCACGCGTGGATTTGCGCTGGGGTCTAAGTCAGAGTGGAAGACAAGGGCAGAGTCTGGCCCGCAGGAAAAGTCAGAAAGTTCTCGTTGTAGTGGAAGTCGCTCTGGCTTTGGTTCTGCTCGCTGCCGCCGGACTGATGCTTGAAAGTTTTCGTAAGCTTGCCACCATGGATCTTGGCTATAACTCGGCAAATCTTCTGACCTTGCGCCTCGACTTGCGGTCGGCAAAGTATTCTGACCCTGCCGCCCGCGCTCGATTCGGGCGCACTCTTGTGGAAACTCTTCAGCCGCTTCCGGGAGTCGACTCCGTCCTGTTGTGGGGGCCCAGCATGTTTGGCCATGCAACCTGGGTTTACATTGCTTATCCGGAAGGCCACTCTCCGGATGATGCGGAATCAAGGCTCATGATGGGGCGTCATAGCGTCAATCCCGACGCTCTGAAAAACCTGGGAATTCCCCTGATCAAAGGCCGCGAGATTTCCTGGCAAGACACCCTCGACGCGCCTTTCGTGGCTGTGGTCAGTGAGAGCGTTGCGAAAAGACTTTGGCCCGGCCAGGAAGCGCTCCGAAAAAGAATGCGAAGCGCCGAGGGAAATTTTCCCTGGATCACCGTGGTAGGTGTCGCTCGCGATGCGCATCACGCTCAGCGCATGGACCTGAATGACGCTGCTGCCGGGATTCGACCGTATGGACTCGGCCCACAGTACGATGTGTATTTCCCTTATACACAGCGTCCGAACCCGGGGCTCACGCTGGCCGTGCGTACGTCAGCCGATGTAGCCTTGGTGTCAAAGGCATTGAGGGCCGCGGTGCTTTCTCTCGACGCTACTCTCCCGGTGTATGATCTCGCGCTTCTCGATGATCGGCTTGCCGCTCAGGTCGCCCCCGTGCGAACGATGGCCTTTCTCTCCGCCGCGTATGCGTTCCTGGCGTTGTTCCTCGCGGGATTCGGTTTGTTCGCCGTTCTTGCTCATGACGTGGGCCAGCGCACCCAGGAAATTGGAATCCGCATTGCGCTGGGCGCTCTACCTCGCGCAATTTTGACGCTTGTGCTCCGCGAGGGACTGCTCCTCACGCTGCTCGGGCTGGCAGGCGGAATCGCGGGCGCAGCATTGATAACTCGAGCGATGCAGGCTCTTCTCTTCGGTGTGAGTCCGACGGAGCCCATTGTCTTCGGTGCGATTGCGGGGTTGTTGCTGTTTGTCGCCCTCCTGGCATGCTGGATCCCCGCGCGTCGGGCCATGCGGCTCGATCCCATGGACGCGCTGCGGCAAGATTAAGCTGCCCTGCAGCTCATTTCAGGACACGTCCGACACCTCTGTTCGGTTTACTCTACGCAGAGGCGGCCGAGGAGGCGCTGGCAGGAACATCGGTATCCGTCAGTGCCCGGGCGACAGCAGCGCGGTAACGCACCAATAGAAGAGTCACATCGTCAGTCTGAGGGGCTCCCCGGGAAAAATTCTCTACCGATTCAAGAACTCTCTTTTGAATTTCCTCGAGCGGCGTATCCATGAGGCCTGCGAGCACTTCCCGCAGCCGCGGTGTGCCGAAGAGCTGCTCATCCGGATCCATCGCTTCCGTCACGCCGTCGCTGAACAACACCAGGGTGTCGCCCGGCTCCAGCTTAACGGCAGCGGTGGTGTATTCCGCTTCCGGCACGAGCCCCACTGGATAGCATCCCTCCGTGAACGCCTCTTCCGCCACTCCTTTGCGAATCAGAAACGGCGAGGGGTGCCCGGCATTGATGTAATCCAGACTGCCCTGATCGTCCAGGACGCCGAAGAACATCGTGGCGTAACGTCCCACTTCTGAATGGTTGCAGAGAAATCTATTGACGTGATTGAAGAGTTGCGCCGGATCGGTCCCCATCGTCATGCCCGAGAGCGCGCCCTGCAGCATCGTGGTGAGCAGCGCGGCACCCAGTCCCTTCCCGGAGACGTCGGCGATCAGGAAGGCCGTGCGATTATCGCCGAGAGGGAAAACGTCGAAGTAGTCTCCTCCCACGGATAGGCAGGGAGTGTTGATCCCACTGACCGCGAGATGAGGGTACTCGCGAAAATCGCGCGGCAGCAACGCCTGCTGAATGCCCCGCGCGATGTTGATCTGTTCCTCGAGGCGTTGGCGTTCCCGTTCGCGCTCGACGAGGCGCGCGTTGTCCAGAATGCTGGCGGCGTCGGCGGCCAGGGCGTCGAGAATCTGCCGGTCCAGCTTTGAAAACGCCGCCGGGCGGCGCGAATCCAAATAGAGCACGCCGAGAAATTCCCCGCGCTTGATATTGATCATGGATTGATCGGTATTGGCGCGCATCATCGCATAAAGCGGAATCACCACCACGGCGCGAAGACGTTGTGCCACGACGCTCTCCGCTGCCTGCAGATTCATTTCCGCTTGTGCGAGATCTTCCGTGATCACCGCCGATTGCTTCTTCAGCGCGAGTTGGATGGCCGTTTGGCTTGGCGCGAGGCTTTCCGGAGGCAGGCGCATTCCTCCACTGCGCCTTGCGAGACGAACCTTGAGCTTGCCGGTAGCATCCGCCTCCAGGAGCAGGCCGCGATCCGCATCGGTGACCGCCACGGCGTGGTCCAGCATGGTCCCGAGCACTGAATCCAGCGGAAGCTGTGAATGCAGCAGTGTCGTGGCTTCGAGCAATAAATTCAGCTTGCGAAGCCCCCCTCCGCTGGCCGGCTCGGAACTAGTGATGTGCTCGATCCGCGTGAGCAGATGCGGCAGCTCCTCATCGCCGGTGCCCTTTGAAGTTCGAAAGATAATTTCGTAGGAATCTTCGAGACCAAACGTGATGACGTCGCCGTCTAGCAGCGGACGACTCTCCACTTTTTCGCCGTTAACGTAGAGCCCTCTTCTTTGTCCCCGGTCTTCCAGATACAGGCGGTTCGCTTCACTCACGATGGCCGCGCAATTGCGCGAAATTCGCCGGTCGGAAAGCTGGAGGTGGTTGCCGGTTTCCGCTCCGCGCCCGATCATGAACGGCATATGAGTCACGCGCACGTACCGCCGCGCGCCGTCCGGGGAGACGACCTCAAGAACGGATTCGCCGACAGGTAGGGTATCGGGCACCGGGCTTCCCTCGTGCGGGAATTGTAGCACGCAGGGCTGGGAAGTAGCGGGAGCTTGCGTGTTCCCTGGGGTAAGTCAGCCGCGAGGATGCGAATTACGCTCAGGAGTGAGCTAACTTGAATCCTCAGAGGTTATTTTAATAGATTGTTAATAGTTTTGACCCGTCAGTAGCGTGCCGCACCTACGGCGCTGGAGATTGCCCATTTGCTGACCCAGGGCTGGGCTAACTTGTGGCGCGCCTCCGGCACTTCCTCTTTATTCCTTAGAAAATCGCTTCTAGGCGACTTGAGCTAAGGGCTCTAAGGTCACCTTGAAACCCAAGCCTTCGAGCCGTTTGGTTAAGCGCCTGCGCAGGCCTTCGGGATTGATACGATCGAAGTAGTCTGGCCCCAGGTCGTGGTAACAAGTTCCGTCTCGCAAGATGTAATAGGCAATGACCAGGAGATTGTGGGCGACCGCAATGGTCGCGCGTTTTGTTCCTCTGCGCG
>JACXTT010000288.1_pt1 | contig 83474 bp, 74 predicted proteins | sample 9270951 | NCBI WGS metagenome assembly JACXTT01 (sample SAMN15532306, study PRJNA645909) | rock metagenome | isolation source: weathered quartz diorite | place: Puerto Rico | collected 2017-06-21 | reverse complement strand
TCCAGGCTCCCAGGCAGGCGCGCGACGGATCCGCCGTAGCCGTTGCTATTATCTTTCCCGAAGGGTGGCCTTTGCTTCCGCTGCCCTTGTTTTGCCTTCCCCCGGCCCCCAACGTCCCCACCTGATCTACGTGGAGCAGCATGACGGCCGCCTCATCCACATCGAACGCCGGCGCAAACCGCGCGCCCCAGACAATCTCATCGTATCGATAGGAATACCGGGAATGCACCGTCTGGCTGAAGGTGTCGTCGAATCCTTTGATCAGAATGAGAATTTCGGCCTGAAGCCGGTCGAGATCATCGGCCGTCTTCCCGTGGAACGGGCTGTGCTCATCGATGGGGTGCACGATGGTCCATGTCAGCGGGAAGAAGTAGACGTTGTGGCGCTCCAGCTTCAGCACTCTGTAGTCCCGTTTCAAATTCCCCGGCTTGCCTTCCACCGTCATCAGCATGACCTTGGCTTCCAACTCCATGAGCGTGTTGGCGCGCTTATTCACGACGCGAAATTGCAGGCTTGTGTTGTCCCCATACGGCGCGATCACCATTCTGTCGCTGTAGCCGATTCTGGCGGAGGGCCTCGACACGCGCCCGAACAGCAGGCCGGTCGCCAGCGCAAAGCCCATCAGCCCCGTCATCGCTTCCATCGCCGCCACAATATTCGCCGCGGTTCCTTTTGGCGAGATGCTGCCGTACCCCACGGTAGTGAGCGTATGCGCGCTGAAGAAAAACGCATTCAGAAAGTGGGCCATGCTGGTCGTGGCATCCGCGCCGCCCTGTAACTGGTCGGGACCAAGCGCATAGTACAACAGCGCGAACAGCATGTTCACCACGAAATAACCCACCAGCACACAGCCGAAGAAACCCGGCCAGGGCATGCTGATCAAGTACAGATAGCCGTTGATGTCACGCCACGTGGTGCCGCGGCGATGCACGTTAAAGGTGCCGTCTTTGTTGATCACGCGCCGCAACGGGGCGGTGAATTTCTGGGTGAGGCCCGGGTCGAAGGTCGGCTGGTCCATAACAATTGATTGTTTCACTGGGATAATGGGTTTAGGATGTCGGCTGGAACCAGCACGATGCGGGTAGTCCGGAAATTGCTCCCCTATACGACGGCCGGCGTCATTGTGGCGGTGATTTACGTGGCGTGGGTGTTCGCCGCGCGTTGGAGTGAGAATCGGCGCATCGCGGCGGAGGCGGAGGAGCAGCGGGCCAAGCTCGATCGCCAGGTCACGACCATGTATGGCGACGGAAAGCTCAAGATCCTGAACTTCTACGCCACCCCGGCGAGTCTGCGGCGCGGGGAAAAAGGAATGGTCTGCTACGGCGTGGCGAATGCGAAGGCGGTGCGGCTCGATCCGCCGGTGGAACGGGTCTGGCCTTCGGCGGGACGCTGCTTCGAAGTCGCTCCCCGCAAGGACACTCACTATACCTTGACCGCCGAAGACGCCCAGGGGCACACCGCCGAACAGTCGCTTGTACTGCCGGTAAAGTAAGCGGATCCGATGACGGCTTTGCGATATGAGTGAGGGCACGGTCTCGCAGGCAGCTAGGGTTAACGAATGATCCAGGACCTGGTGCAAATCCGGCAGCTCGGCGAGAAGAAGCGGCCGGAGAACGAGCGTTTCCGCCGGCACTTGAAGACACACTATTATTCCGAGCGCGGGCTGCGGCACATGGCGGAGGAGATCGAAGAGCAGATCGACTGCACGCAGTGCGCCAACTGCTGCCGCGTGGCCACGGTGCGATTGAGCGACCGCGATGTCGAGCGGCTGGCCAAGCATCTCAGCATCACACGCGCACAATTCCTGGACGAGTACACGACCACCAGCGACGATGAAGGCCTGATCTTGCGCCGGACGGATGCCGCGGGCTGCGTTTTCCTCGAAGGCACCACCTGCACCGTCTACGATGCGCGGCCGGACACCTGCTCGCGCTTCCCGCACCTGGTGCGCGGCAACGGCTCGATTGCCAGCCGCATGTGGCAGTTCATCGACCGCGCGTGTTATTGCCCCATCGTGTACAACGCGCTAGAGGCGTTCAAAGAAGAGACGGGATTCAGGCGGTAGGGCCGGGGCCCTGGATTAGCCACGGCCAAGCGCATCAGAAGGCCGCCCGAAATCTGCGTCGCAATGCCAGCGCGGTGATGCCCGAGATTCCGAAGAACCAGATGAGCCAGTGGAGATGCAGAACGACGGCGTCGGGGTAGAGAACTTCGATCCACTCGATCTCGCTGCCGGATAGCGGCGGCTCGGTGGGACGAAAGAACAGGCTGGCGAGAGAGCCGCGGCGTTCCGAAAGAAACTGAACGCCGGTGCCGGCGGAAACGCTTTTGCGAAACGTGCGGCCATCGTGGACGATTTCAAGTTCGGCAGTTGTGGCGCGGAGCGGCTTGATCCGCCAGCTCACCTGCCGGTCGGCGCGAACGCGCACCGGAGGCGTCTCGATGGCAACGTCGGGAGAAGCCTTGAGCGCGAGGAGTGCAGCGGCGTCCTTTAGCTGCGCCGTCACGATGGCCGACTGGCCGACGCGGAGCGGCGCGTGCCCGTAGAACGCTTCCATAACCGCAAGCAGCAGCCCCATGGGCAGAGCGAGGACCACAACGGGCCGCAGCATGAGTTTCAGGAACCGGGCATTGGCGACGATCAGATCACGCTGGGCCCGCAGGATGAGCCGAGGCTCGTCCATGAACAGCCGGAATTCGAGCAGGTGCGCCTGGGCCACGCTCTTGGCCCGGCGCACGGCGGCCTGGTCGGACGCGTGGCGGAAGACCAGCAGTATGCCGATACCGGAGAGGATACTGACGGGAACCAGGCTCGCGAATGCCGGCATGCCGAGATCGATCGCGCTCACTCCAGATAGCCCAGGCCTTTAAGTTTCTTGATGACCTCTTCTTTGGAATCGGACTCCTCGAAGTGCGCAAGCTCCTTTTCGAGAACGTGCTCGACGAATTCCTCGAGCGAGCTGTATCCGGCGTGTTCAGCGATGCGCGCAGCGCGCTGGCATAGGACTTTGTTGAGTTTTACGGAAGTTTTTGACGACACATGAGCCCCGCGTTACAGAATCTTGCGCCCGGACATTCCCGGCCCCGGGCCGACGCCGAACAATTGCAGAATGGACACGGTTACATCCTTGAGCCGTGGGTCACCGGCGCCCAGCTTCCGGTTACTGAATAACACGCCGGGCACGTCGGCTGCATTGATGCAATGATCGCCCATCCAGGCATCCTTATTGTCTTCCACGAGCGATTCGGGCGCCGAGCCAAGCGCCGTCTGCCACGACGCCCGGTAGCCGCGAGCATAGCCCACGATCAGGTCTGGCGCAACATCCGAGCGCGGCGGCGCATAAGCAGACTCGACGACGGGGCGCGAGCCATCGCGGAACGCGAGCAGTTCCACCTGGAGCTTTTTCAGAATTTCCTGGCTCTCGGGGCCGGGCTGCACGATGCCTTGTTTCTCACGGCCGGCAAGATTCAGATAGAGGCCGTTCAGGCCGAGCGCATATGCCTTGGTTCGCGACCAATCCACGCGCACGAAGGGCACTTCGTCATCCCCGGGACCGCCTTCGATCGCCATGTAGCCGTTTTTCGCGAGCCAGGTGTTCAGGTTGACAGCCCGGTCGAAGCTGGTGAAGCCGTGGTCGGACATCACGATGACGTCGGCGCCGCGGGCGTTATCGATGGCTTCACCGATGGCTTTGTCCACGGCGCGGTAGGTTTCGAGCAGCTCCGGCTCGTGCTTTCCCCAGAGCATGTGCGAATTCTGATCGATGCTCGAGAAATAGACGAACAGCAGGCCTTCACGAAACTGGCCGAGCGCGTAGCGCAGCAGCTTGCGTTCATCGTCAAAAACCAGGCGGCTCTGCGAGAGAAATTCGGGAAAAGTAAAAACTCCCTGGCGAAGAGCAGCCGTATCTTCGGCGATGCCCTGTGTGTAGAACGGGCTGATGGCGCGGGCGACTTCGCGGCTGTAATCCGGAGGCGCGGAGATGGGCAGCTCAGGCTCTTCCGGATCGATGTTCACGGGCGAAACATAAAGTTCGAAGCGCGGATGAAATTGTTTGGCGAAAACGCGGAACATGCCGGTGGCGCTCGCGAGGCCGGGAATCAGCGGGAATTCGGCGCGCAGCCACCCGGACCATTCGCCCTGCCGCACGATAGCCACGCCATCGCCCACCGTCAGGCGAGCAACTGGTTCTTGCGGATCGACGTCCACGGTCAGCGGGACCGAGGAATCGCGGTGATCCTTGCGCAGCGAGTTCGTGGGGCCTTCCACCTGCAGCACGGCGCGATTCTGGAAGATCGGGACCTTCACGATGCGGCCGCCGTTCACATTCCGCGAGAGCTCTTCGGGATCGTCCGTATAGAAGGTGAAAGTGCCGAAGGTGCCGCGCAGATCGGTCGCGCCCATTCCCGCGATCGCCTTTCCGGCTTCGATGGGCGGATAGTTCGTGGGCATCCTGATCATGGTGACCGGGATATTGTGCTCCGCCAGGATCTGCCAGAACGCCTGGCCACGGCGCAGCGAAATCACCCGGCCTTTGGATAGCGGAAACAGGTACGGCCCGAGCGAGAGCGTGTGTTTCGGCTCCTCGGCCTTCGACATGGATGAAAACGGCAGGTACGTTGCAGGATCGCGATGGACGAAATCATAGATACCGTGGCCGTCAGGGTCCATACCGGTAATGAATGTGGACCATGCCACCGGACTTTGCGGCGGCGTAGTCGTGCCCAGCGGTTTGAAATCACCCTGGCGGCGCAACCGGTCGAGATTGGGCAGTGCGCTCCAGTGCTGCTGAACGAACTGCGGGTCCATGCCGTCCACGCCGAGAACGATGACGCGCCGGCCGGACGCCTGCGAGCCCGAGACGCCACAACCGGCGGTCAGCAGCAGCGCGGGGAGCAAGAGATACGCCGGCGAGAATCTATGCAAAGCGGAAAACAGATTTCCCTTCCATCCAGGCCGGCGGCTGGACGCCGAATAGATCGAGCGCCGTGGGAGCCATATCTTCGATACCCGGATCTTTCGCCTGCACCTTAAGGTTGGAAAACAGAACTCCCGGGACCAGCAGCGGATCGACGCAATGATCGCCGCTCCAGGCTTTCTTGTTGTCTTCGAAGACGCGCGCGCTGACTTTTCCGACCGCGGCTTCCCACGACGTCCGGTAACCTGCCGTGTAGCCCACAATGAGGTCCGGCGCCGCATTCAAGTACGGACCTTGATAGATCGCGCCGGCGGCGTACACATTGCCGATGCCGATTTTGCCCGTTTCCTCGTCGCGAAGATTGGTGAGTTTCCTGATCAGCTCTTTTCTGAGCCGGCCCGCTTCTTGCGGGCTCACGGTCCCGCCGGCTTCGCGGCCCTTCAGATTCAAGTACAGCCCGCCCAGGCCGAACGTATACGCGCGCGTGCGGCTCCAGTCCACTCCTTCGAAATAATCTCCGCTTTCCTGCGCGCCATTGACCAGTGCCAGATAGCCGTTCTGGTAGAGCCAGGCGTTTAAGTTCACGCCGCGGCGGAAGGAGCAGAAGCCGTGATCCGAGAGCACGAAAAGCGCGGTTGAATCGTCAACGTGCTTCCAGGTCTCGCCGACCAGACGGTCCATGTCGCGGTATAGCGCTTCGATAACGCGGCCGTCGCCGGCATCGAGATGGCGGTAGAACATATGCTGCACGCGATCGGTGGTATCGAACACGCATGCGACCACGCCACGGCGGGTATGATCGAGCGCGCTCAGGAACATGGATTCGCGCTCCTGCTTGATCAGCTCGGCCTGCTGGAGGAAGGCGTCGTCGTCGATGGCGCCCTCATTGAGCGCCCAGGTGTCTTCCGCCATGCCCAACGTCGCGAAGGAGCCGAGCAGTTTCGAAAGGTAGATGGCGTAGTAAGCCGGTTGGCTGATGGGCAGCGCGGGGCTTTCGGGGTCGATCTGAACGGGCGTCGAGTAGAGGGAAACCTCCGGCCCGGTTTGGGTCAGAAGGAAACGCGCGATGCCGTACACCGACACCCCGATGCCGCCATGGAAACGCAGCCGGACCCACGGCGTGTACTCGCCGGGCCGCAGCGGATAGGACTCGCCTTGAATTTCGAGCGTGGCGCGCGCGGGATCTTCGGCGTGAACGATCCGGAACGAAATGCGCATGGCGCCGCTCCCTTCGAAGAACGCGTTTTCGGGACCTTCCAGTTCGCCTTCGAATGCTTCGCCAGCGCGGCGCAGTGGATATCGGCTGCCGCCGGTCACGCGACCCGTTTCCACGTGAGTCGAGAAGTGCGAGAAGCTGCCTTGCGTCCCGCGCAGGTCCGGCGTGCACATGGCGGAAAGCAGGCGGCCGTTGAAATGGTCCGGCGGGAAAGTGATGGGCACGCGCAGGATGGTGCAGCCGATCGAGTGCCGGCCCAGAATTTTCCAGAACGGCTCGCTCTTGCGCCGCATCTCGACGGTGGGGCGCGCCAGCGGAATGCGCCACCTTCCGAGCTTCAGCACGCGACGCGGCGGCCGCACTTTCGAAGACGAGAGCTCCGGCACATACGTTTTCAGGTCGCGATTCAGAAAATCGAAAATATTATGCTTGGCGGGATTCACGCCCGTCGCGAAGGTAGACCATGCCACCGGAGAAAGTGCGGGGAATGTAGTGCGCAGCTTGGTGTAAGAGCCCTGCTGCTTGAGGCGGCTCAGGTTGGGCAATTTACCCTCGGCCATGAACCGCTCGGCGAGCCCGGGATCAAAACCGTCGAGGCCCAGGAAGATAAGCTTCTTGACGCGCGCTTTGCGGAAACCGTGCTTGCGGCTTACCAGGAGCCACGCCATGCGGAAGGGCCACGCCAGGAGCGAGACCACGCTCAGGAGGAGCGATGTGATCAGCGTGAGGAACGAGCCGAGAAAGGCGAACCCGGCGCCGGGGCCGATGTAAGCAAGCTGCAGATCGCCGTGCGCATGGGTGGCCGCATGCACCGCCAGGGCTAGCGCGCAAAGGGCCAAGAAGAAATCCCGCCGCTTCATCGGAGCTTACCCTCGACGAAGAACACTTCGAGGACCTTCTCATGGTGGATGGGCCCGTGCCCGAAATAGCCTTCTTCTCCGAACAGCTCGCCGTGGTCGGCGGTGATGGTGATATAGGTGTTCCTGGGAACCACATCGAACAGCTCTTCGACCACGCCGTCCAGATATTTCACGGCTTCGATCTGGCGGTCGCGCAGCTTGGCGAGCTTGCGCTTGTCGAACATCTTGGTCCGGCCGCCGCGCAGTTTTCCGCCAACGATGGCCTCATCGAGATGCTTGAACACGCCGTGCACGCCGCTGATGCGCGGCCATTCGTCCTCGGGCTCGTCGGGCAGCGCGTAGGGATAGTGCGTCTCACCCACGTTGAGCAGGTGGAAGGACGGCTGGTCGTCCTTGAACTTCATCTGCCGCACCATAGCGCGCATGTCGTTGTGCCTCTCCATCAAACGGTAGCTGTCGAAGCCGCTGTTGAGCACGGTGGCCGGATTCAACACGGGCAGTGAAACCATGGCGTTGGTGCTGTAACCCAGATTTCGGAGGAGCACCGGCAGATACAGGCGCGGCACGAAGCTCTTGAACTCGATACCGCCCGCTCCCAGCCGCTGGTTGAACTTGAAGAAATCCTTCTTGTAATATTCCGACGCGTAGACGTTGCGAGGGCTGGTGTGGGGCATCAAGCCCATCAGCAGGTTGAAATGCGACGGCGCCGTCCACGACGCATACGACCACCGCCGCTCCACCTTCCCGAGCTTGCGCATGGTTCGCGGGCGCGCGCTCAGGAACGAGTCGTAGCGGCAGCTATCAAATACGATCAGAACGTAATTGTTGTGGACGCCGCTTTTCGAACTGCTCCGTGCGGCCATTCTCCAGCCAGTGTAGCGTGACTGCGCGCGTGAAGGGAATGTCCAGCCGGAATGCTACATTGGTATTCTGGAGAGGAGCCCGGTGATCGATACGATTTGGAACTTTCTGTTTCGATGCCAGCACCGGAGAACGACCTTTCCCCTCTCGCCCGTCCGGAAGAAGGGCGATCCCACCCCGGCCGCCGAAATGTACGTCGTCTGCCTGGAATGCGGCCGGCAGTTCACCTATGACTGGGAGAATATGCGGCTGGGCAAGACGGCCGATATTTCCGACGGCAAGCCAGCAGTCGAGCCCGCCGCCCCGGCGATCCCTTTCCGTACGAAATCAAAACTGCGATATTTGTTCTGGGGCTCGGCGGTGTCCGCGGCTGTGGTTCTGGGCAAAGTGGCCACGGAGCGGAAACGTTCTGGTAAGCCGGCCACCAAGGGGAAGGGCCATGGCCAAGACAACGGCAACCAAGACGCCCAAACGCCGGGTTCTTCGTAAGCGCAAGCCGCAGACCGCGGGCCTGGCGCCGGCCGACACCCGGACCGAGATCACGGGCGAACTGGCGCCGGTGGCGGAACGCGTCAAGCAGGAGGGTGGCGAAGTGCTCGCGGCGTATCGCGATCCGCTGGGAGGGCATCCACTATTGCTGGCGGTGCTGCCCATCGACCGCATCGAGCCCACTCCTTTTCAGCGCGATCTGTCGGACGCGCACCATAAGCGCCTGGCCGGAGTCATCGAGAAAACAGGCCGCTTCCTGGACCCTGTCATCGCCGTCCCTGCGCCCAAAGATGGTTTTTGGACGCCCAACGGCCTGCACCGCCTGGAAGCCATGCGGCGGCTGGGAGCGCGATCGATCACCGCCCTGATCCTTCCCGAACGCGAGATCGCGCGGCAAATTCTGGCGCTCAATACCGAGAAGGCGCACAACCTGAAGGAACGGTCGCTCGAGGTCGTGCGGATCTCGAAAGGCCTGGTGGAGGAGTCGCCGAATGAGCCTGAGTCGAGCTTCGCCTTCTATCTCGAAGACCCGTCGCTCGTGACGCTGGGGATCGCATACGAGCAGAAGCCGAAATTCGGCGGCGGTGCGTACCATCCTGTGTTGCGACGCGTGGAGGCGTTTTCCGACGAAGCCATCCGGGCGGCCATGAAGGTACACGAGCGGCGCGCGGGCCTGGTTCTGAAGCTGGAAGAGCAGGTGGCCGGAGTCGTCGCGAAACTGAAGGAACGAGGACTGCAAAGCCCGTACCTGCGCTCGTTCGTAGTGGCGCGGATCAATCCACTGCGCTGGATCAAAGGCGAGCCGCCACCCGCCGAAGAGGTGCTGCAAACTATGCGCGACCGCGCCGCCCGCTTCAACACCGAGAAAGTGAAACAGCAGGACCTCGCCGGAGGTTTTGCGCCGGTGGCGGACGAGGAGTGAGAGCGGGCTGTTGTATACTGCTCGGGATTCGGGAGGAACATTCGCCATGAGCGTCGTCGACAAACATGCCCCCGGTTCGTTCTGCTGGATAGAGCTGGGAACCACCGATGCCAAGGCCGCGAAGGCGTTCTATGGCGGCCTGTTCGGCTGGCAGCCGAACGACATGCCACTGGGAGACGGCCAGTTTTACACCATGTTGCAAATCGACGGCAAAGAGATAGGCGCCCTCTATGAATTGGACAAGAACATGCGCGATGCGGGCGTTCGGCCGCATTGGATGCAGTACATCACGGTTGCCAGCGCCAACGAAACGGCCGCACGCGTGAAGGCGCTGGGCGGCACGGTCGTTAAGGAACCCTTCGACGTGTTCGACGCCGGGCGCATGGCCGTTATCCAAGACCCGACTCGCGCCGTTTTCGCTATCTGGCAGCCCAACCGATCGATCGGCGCCGGGATCACGGCCGTTCCGGGCACGCTGTGCTGGTCCGAGCTGATCACGAGCGATAAGTCCGCCGCCATCGAGTTTTACACCAAACTCTTTGGGTGGTCGACCAAGACCAACCCCGCGGACCCGAACCAGTACACTGAAATCTCCAATCAGGGCCGGCCCACGGGCGGCATGATGCAGATGAGCCCGGAGTGGGGAAGCGACGCTCCGGCGCACTGGATGGCGTATTTTCTGGTGGCAGACTGCGACGTGACGGCCGCCAAAATCAAGGAGCTGGGTGGTTCCGTCAAGGCGCCGGCCATGGATATTCCGAACGTCGGCCGTTTCGCGGTGGTGACAGATCCGCAGGAGGCGGTGTTCGCGATCTTCCAGCCCGGCGCGCGCTAGAGAATTGACAGTCAGGGTGGAATCAGATATTCCTGAAGGCTCGATGAGCCTTCTTACCCGACGTGATTTCCTGGCGGCTTCGGCCGCGGCGGCCGGCGCCACGAGTTTGCGGGGCGCCGAGCCGCACATCGATTTCCCGGCCAAGCCGCGCGACCGCCTGTCCGTGACCTCGTGGCCGTTCCGCCGTTACATGGAAACGCCAGGCAACCATGACCGCGACCGCAGCAAGCCCGGCATGGACGCCAAGGATTTCGCCGCCATGGCGGTAGAACGCTTCGGCATCCACAACATCAATCCGCTGACGGGACATTTCCGCTCGACCGAGCCGGCCTATCTCGAGGAACTTCGCGTCGCGGTCGCCAAAGCCGGCTCGCACATCGTCGATCTGGGCCACGGCGGGCGCAGCTTCTACCATCCGGACAAATCCAAGCGCCAGGAAGCGATCGAGTTCGGCAGGAAGGGGGTCGATATCGCTTTGCTGATCGGCTCGCCGAGCGTCCGCCAGCACATCACCGGCCCGCCAGGTGCCAAGGCCGACGTCGATCTCGCGGCGGAATCGCTGGGCGAACTGGCCGCGTATGGCGAGAAGAAAAACATCGTCATCAACCTGGAAAATGATGTCCCGGTGGCGGAGAGCCCCTTCTTCCTGGTGGCCGTCATCGAGAAGGTGCGCAGCCCGTACCTCCGCGGACTGCCCGATTTCGCCAATTCGATGAACCTTGGGGGCGGCGCCGAGCAGAACTACCAGGGCGTCACGGCAATGTTCAAACACGTATTCAACATGGCGCACGTGAAGAGTGCGTACGTGGGCGACAACGGCAAGGTGCAGGAAGTCGACCTCGCGCGATTGTTCGGCATCGCCAGGCAGGCGGGCTATCGCGGCTATTTCTCCATGGAAGTAGAAGACGCCGGCGATCCTTTCGCCAGTACGAAAAAGCTGGTTGGGGAGACGTTGAAGTACCTGTCTTAACGCTGCTCGCCGTCTCGCGCGCTGTGATAGCCTGAAAATTCCTCAAGGAGGTGCCTCTTGGCAGGAGCAAACGATCGTGTTCGCGTGGCCGTGTGCGGAATTCGCGGCCAGGGTTTCCAACACGTCATCGAGTACGCGCGGATGGACAACGTGGAAGTCGCGGCGGTGTGCGATGTCGACGAAAACATCGTTCGCGGGCGATTGGCGGACATGGAGCGCCTCGATATTCCAAAGCCCAAAGTCTACAGCGACCCGCGCCAGGTGATGGACGACAAATCCATCGACGCCGTATCGATAGCCACGCCCAATCACTGGCACGCACTCATCACGATCTGGGCTTGCCAGGCCGGCAAGGACGTCTACGTCGAGAAACCGTGCTCGCATTTTTGGTGGGAAGGGCGCCAGATGGTGCGCGCCGCCGAGAAATACGACCGCATCGTGCAGCACGGCACCAATAGCCGCTCTAACCCGGCGGTCATCGAAGGCGTGCGCAAGCTGCGCGAGGGGCTGATCGGCGATGTCTATCTGGCGCGCGGATTGTGCTTCAACCATCGCGACACCATCGGCCGTAAGGCGGTCGAGCCCGTTCCGGCGGGCGTGAACTATGATCTCTGGACCGGGCCCGCGCCCAAGCACGAGTTCACGCGCAACCGGTTTCACTACAACTGGCACTGGTTCTGGAACTACGGCAACGGCGATATCGGCAATCAAGGCGCACATCAGATCGACGTGGCCCGCTGGGGACTGGGCGTCGATTTTCCCATGAAGGCGTCCGGCATGGGCGGGCATTTCATGTTCGATGACGATCAGGAAACGCCCAACACGCTGTATTGCTCGTTCGAGTTCGATGGCGTGGGGAAACGCAAGATGCTGGAGTTCGAGGTGCGCCACTGGATCAGCAACCACGAGGCGGGCATCGGCACTCCTGGCTTTGGCGGCGATGCGATTCCCGGCTTCATCGGCCCTCCGGGGCACGACGAGAAGCTAAGTATGGGCGGCAACACCGTCGGCGATATTTTTTACGGCTCCAAGGGCTACATGGCCATCACGAACGAGGAGGATTACCAGTCCTACCGCTCCTGGCTGGGAAAGGAGCAGGCGCCGGGCCCGACGGCCTCGAAACGCGGGAATAACTGGGCCAACTTTATCGATTGTGTCCGGAGCCGCAAGAAAGAGGATCTCAACGGGCCCATCCAGGAAGCGCACAAGTCGTGCACTCTGATCCATCTGGCCAATGCGTCGTATCGTTTGGGCCGCACGCTGCATTTCGATCCGGCCACCGAGCAGGTCACGGGCGACGAAGAAGCCAATCGCCTGCTGCGCGGCGCGTATCGCGAGTCTTTCGTAGTTCCGGAAAAAGTCTAAACCCGATCATGTCAAACAAAACGAGCAAGCTGGCGTTCGCGGTGGCGGTGTGCTGTTTCACTTGCACCGCTCAACAGACCGTCGATGTCGCGATCCAGAAAGGCCAGATAGACGTCAGCATCGGCGGCAAGCCTTTTACGACGTACTATATGAACGACGCCGTAGCCAAGCCGTACCTGATGCCCTTGCGAAGCGCGCAGGGCACCATCGTGACGCGCGGCTATCCGGTGGGAAATGAAGTGCCTCCGGGAGCGGAGCACGACCGCAGCTTCGAACCTCACCAGCGCCCGCTTTATTTCGCGCACGGCAACATCGACGGCCTGGACTTCTGGGGCGAGGAAGTCTTCGCGAAATACTTCCACGACCACGGGCAGCAGGCGTACGGGCGCATGGCGCTCGAGAAGATGGATGAAGCCCGCGGCGGCCGACCGCGGCGTAATCAGAGCTGAATTCAAACTGCTGGCCCCGAGCGGCCGCGTGATCGCCGAAGAGACGCAGGCGTTCACGTTCCGCGGCGATGATCGCACGCGCATCATCGACTGCGAATTCACGGTTCACGCCACGCACGGCCCCCTGACTTTTGGCGATTCAAAGGAAGGTACATTCGGCATCCGGGTGATCAAGGAACTCGACTCGCCGCCCGGCCACATGGTCAACTCGCTAGGAGCCGAGGGCGAAAAAGCCATCTGGGGCAAGCCGGCCGACTGGGTCGACTATTACGGCAAAGTCGCGGACGAAGACGTGGGCATCGCGGTGCTCGACCACCCCAAGAGTTTTCGCCATCCGACGACGTGGCACGCGCGCGGCTATGGCCTGTTCGCCGCCAATCCCTTTGGCCTACGCGATTTCACACACGATCCCAACCAGGATGGAAGCTGGACCATTCCCGAGCACAAGTCGCTGACCTTCCGTTATCGCGTGATCATTCACCACGGCGACTACCGGGAAGCCAATATCGCCGACGCGTATCAGAAGTACGCGGCCGAGCCGTAGGCCGCACTCACGGCTGGCCTTGCTTATCGCGCCACATTCCCAGCAGTTTGTAAAGATTGATCAGGTGGTGCTGCATGATGATCTCGCCCGCGCCCACCTCCACGCGCGTCGAGAAGTCCGCGCCGTAACCGCCGTACGCCGCAGAGCGGATGTCGGGGATGTAGCTCGGCCAGACGCCGCCCGCGCTGTAGGTGTACCCGTAGAACAGCGGATATGGGACGTCCGCGTTGTGCTTCCAATAAGTCTGGAACCGGTGCATAGGCTCGCCCGGTACGGCGGCGATGGCGATCTCGCGGTTGATCAAAACGGTCGTAATACCGATTTCGAACGATTTATCTTTTTCCCAGCGATCCGCGAATTTCAGCGTCTCGCCTTCGTACTGGATTGGATGGCGCACCGGCGCCGTGGCTTTGATGTCTTTCGTGCTGCGCAGAACCTGGTCGGCGAGCAGTTCGCCCATTTTCTGCATGGTGGCGAGGTCCTCGTCCTCCTTTCCGGTGCGGCCTTCAAACAGCGGATTGATGTCGCCCGCGCCTCCCTGCACAAACATGCACTGGACGCCCGGAATGGCGCCTTCAACCTTCGCCTGCATGGCGCCGGGATAATCGGCTGAATAAAGGCAACTCGTAGGCCCCAGCACCACCGCGTGGCAGGCATAATGGACTAGCAGCGCGCGCGGAGCGCCGTTCATGTCCTCAACGCGCAGCAGCGTGAACTCGGGATCCACCGGGCCATAGGGAACGCGCTCGAGATTATCGAATAGCGCGCGGGAGCGGCCGTCATCCCGCAGCAACAGCCGGTTGTAGCCCAGCTGCAGCGAGCCCCGGCCGATACCCAGGCGCGCCGGAAACAGGGAAGAAGCGGCCCTCTGGATTGCGCCAAAGACTTTTTGTTCCAGCTCGACCTGATACGGCGAGGGCTCGAACGATGGCGGGGTGATGCCACGAACGCCTGCGTCAGACGGCAGGTAAATCGGCCCCGAGTGCGTGTGCGACGCGGCCAGCAGCAGCACCGGGATTCCCAGCTTGGCGGCGACGTCCCGCTTGAGGTTCTCCGATACGATGCTGCCGAGGTCGAGCGTCACGATGGCCAGGCGCGAGTCTCCCGCCGCCAGGACTAGAGCCTTGGCGTACAGCGGATCGTGCGTGCCGTTCGCCGGGCCGCACTTGCGGTTCGCATAGCCGTACATCGGGCCGAAGGTGGACGGGGTGATGTCAGCCTTCGCCACGCCCGCTTGAAGCTGCAGATCGGCCGCGTGGAGAGGTAAGGACAGGCACCAAAGAGCCAGCACGCCGGCTAAGAGCGCTTTTTTCATGTGGTCCATTCTAATGCCCGCGGACCACTAACCGTTAGATGACGCCGGAATTCACTGCCGCGATGCGACAATGAGTCGAATCCTTATGTCTCTGCCGATCGTTCAAGTGGACGCCTTCACCGCCAAACCGTTTGCGGGCAACCCGGCGGCAGTGTGCGTTCTGCCAGCGGAGCGTGACGCCATTTGGATGCAGAACGTGGCCCGCGAGATGAATCTCTCCGAAACCGCCTTTCTGGTGCGGCAAGGGGACGGTTTCAATCTGCGCTGGTTCACGCCGGCGGTGGAGGTCGATCTCTGCGGCCACGCCACGCTCGCCAGCGCGCACGTCCTGTGGCAGGATGGCCACCTCGCGCCGGGAGAACAGGCGCGCTTTCACACGCGCAGCGGTTTGCTGACCGCCGGCCAGCGTGGCGAATGGATCGAGATGGACTTTCCTGTGAAGGCCGAGGAGCCCGCCGATCCTCCGCCGCATTTTAGCGAGGCGCTGGGCGCACCGCTCCCATACGTCGGCCGCAACAAGTTTGACTACATCGCCGAGTCGAGTCCGAAGCGATTCTCAGAAATCCGAAGCCCAACTTCGCCATGCTGGCCGAGATTCCCGTGCGTGGCGTCATCGTGACCGCGCGCTCACAAAACGGCGGCTTCGATTTTGTGTCGCGCTTTTTCGCGCCCGCTTCCGGCGTGAACGAAGACCCGGTCACCGGCTCGGCGCACTGCTGCCTCGCGCCCTTTTGGGCCAAACGTCTGGGGAAGTCGGAGTTTCTTGCCTACCAGGCCTCCGTGCGCGGCGGAGTGCTGCGCGTCCGGCTGAACGGCGACCGTGTGCTTCTCGGCGGACAGGCCGTCACGGTGCTGCGCGGCGAACTACTAGGCTGAGCCCAGAAGTTAAACTGGATTAATTTCTCGCCACCTGGTCTTTGGGCGTAGCTAGGTAGCCGACGATCGTGTCCTTCTTCACCGCATTCACCACAATCTCGTACGGCTGCCTGGCTTTGGCCACGTAGAACTGCACCGGCTCGTTGATGGTACGGTCCTTCTTCTCGGTCAGCTTGTCGTCCGCCAGCACCTCGATGGTGTACTTGTTGCGCTTGACGTCCGTCCGCTTCAGCGTGATGCTGATGTCGCCCACACGTTGCGGCTGCTTGCTTTTGGCGAGATTGAATTCGAATATATTGCGCTCTCCCAGGCGCTTCAGCGCCGCGATTTCCTTGCCGTTGGTGGCGACATAGCCGCTCTGCACGCCCAGATCGCCGGTAACTTTCTTCAGGTCGGAGACCGTCTTCTGCAGCTCCTCCCTCGTCATTCCGAGCTGCGATTTGACGCCCGTCACGTCCGTGTTCACCGCGGCAATCTGGGTGTCGGCCGACTGCTTCACCTGGCTGAGCTCGTTAGCTACGGCCTGCTGCTGTTTCTTTTGCTCGGCCTCGATCTGCGAGGCGAGCTGGTCGGCGTGCTTCAGCATCTCCGCCTTGGCCTGGCTGGCCGCGGAATTAGCCTGCCGCCTGGTCGATTCCAGCTCTTCCTTCAGCGAATCGATGTGCCGGCGCGCCGTCTGGCTCGTAACCGACGACGTTTCGCGCAGGTTGGTGATTTCGGTCAGCAGCGATTCGCGCAGTTTGGCCATATCCGTCCGCACACGGTCAAGCTGGATGTACAGATAGACGTTGGCCGCCAGCACCGCCACAATGGCGCCGGCCAGAATCGCGGTCTTCATGCCGCCCGAGCCGCTCGGCTGGGCTGAGTAGGCGTCTCCCACAGTTAACTCCTTGTCAGGGGGATTGTACGATACCCATAGTATAGACTGTTCGGGTAGGGATTTCGTTACCGTTGTTGGTTCCCAGGAGGATTCCAGATTGCGCCTTGTAACATTTCGACATGACGGGTTTGCCCAGCCGGGGGTGCTCTCAGGCGGCGATGTAGTGGGTTTGAAAGGGGCGGGCTTTCCTACGCTCCTGTCGGTGGTCGAAGGTGGACTCGCCGCCCGGCCCCGCATCGATCAGTGGATCGCGAAACCGCCCGCCGACGCCGTAATTCCACTCTCGAAGGTGCAGCTGCTGGCCCCTCTGCCCCGCCCGCCGAAGATCATTTGCGTGGGCCTGAACTATCGCGACCATGCCATCGAATCGAAGATGGAGATCCCCAAGGTCCCGACTATTTTCTCGAAATACACCACTTCGGTGATCGGTCCGGGCGACGAGATCGTGCTGCCCAAACTCACCGCAATGCCGGATTACGAAGCGGAATTCGCCTTTGTGATCGGCAAGGGCGGGCGCCACATCTCTAAAGACCGCTGGCAGGATCACATATTCGGATACACCAACTTCAATGATGTGAGCGCGCGCGATTACCAGATGGCCACCACGCAATGGATGATGGGCAAGACTTTCGACACTTTCGCGCCCATGGGCCCCGCCATCGTGACCGCGGACGAGATCCCCGACCCGCATGCGCTCGACATCCAGATGATCATCAATGGCGAGGTCCTGCAAAGCTCCAACACCTCGCAGCTCATTTTCCGCATCCCAGACCTGATCGAATACCTTTCGGGTGTGTTCACGCTCGAGCCGGGCGACATCGTCTCCACGGGAACTCCGTCGGGGGTCGGTTTCTCGAAGAATCCACCCCGGTGGCTGCGCCCGGGAGACGACGTCGTGGTGCGGATCGCCGGTCTGAGCGAGTTGCGCAACCCCGTGCGGGCAGAATAAACGATATGGCTGTAGAGGGGCGCTCGACGGCCGCCATGGCGCCGAGTGTGATCACAGGCCCTGCCGGCGACTAGGGTTTACGGGCCATCTTGTGTTCCAGGGCGGACATCAGCCGGGAATGGACATCCTGAGGAATCGGAAAAGGATCCATACCCTTGTAAATCTGGATGGTTTTCTTCGTCGTATCGCAGATCACCCAGCAATTCGGGCATTCATTGATGTGCTTCTCCAGCTTCTGGCGAAGCTCCGCGTCGGTCTGTTCATCCAGATAGTCGCTCAGTTCGTCGAGGAACTGTTTACATGTAAGCAAAGGCGTCATCTCCCTTGCGCTTGAAATAGCGCGTCAGCTTGTCACGAAGCTGCAGCCGCGCACGCAGCAGGCGGCTCTTCACCGCCGGTACCGAGAGTTCCAGAGCATCGGCTGTCTCTTCGGTGGAAAGTCCGTCAACATCGCGCAGCACGAAAACCGCTCGATAGATCGGCGTCAGGCCGTCCACTGCGCTCGTGAGGATCTGGTTCAGCTCTTCGCGCCCATACTGTTGTTCGGGATTCTCGTCCCACGCCGCTATTTCCCGGGCCACCGTGTCCTCGCCGGTGTCGATCGTATCGTCGAGCGATACCGAGCGGTCAGACTTCCGCTTGCGCAGTTTCATGAGCGCCTGGTTGACCGCGATTCGCACGATCCAGGTGTAAAACTTCGACTGGCCCTGAAACTGGTCGAGGTGTTGGTAGGCTTTCAGGAATGTTTCCTGCAATACATCCTCGGCGTCTTCGCGATTCTGAGTGATGTGCAGCGCGAGACGAAAGATCTTGCGCTCGTACCGCTGCAGCAACTCGTTGAATGCTTTCGCATCACCAGTGCGGGCCTGCGCTACGACTGCGGCTTCCTCATCGACTTGAATTGGGCTGCTCATGGCGGACATCGCAAAACCCGGGGATTTATTCATCATAGCGCGACTGGAGCCATTTGCGAAACCGTCGCCGCCAGCCGCCTATGCTACGCTGAAAGTTCCCGCTATGAGCAGCATTAACGTTCGGCTGCCCGACGGCAGTACGCAGTCGTTGCCGCCAGGTACCCGGCCTATCGACATTGCGAAATCCATCAGTCCGCGCCTCGCCGATGCCGCGATCGTCGCCCAGGTAAACGGGCAGTTGTATGATCTCACCCGGCCCCTCGAATCCGACGCCGATTTGAAGATCCTCACCGCCAAGGACCCCGAATCGCTCGACGTTTACCGCCACTCGACCGCGCACCTGCTCGCCGCCGCCGTGCTCGAGCTGTTCCCCGAAACCCAGCTCGGTATCGGGCCGCCCATCGAAAACGGTTTCTACTACGATTTCGACCGCGCCACGCCGTTTACGCCCGAAGATCTGGAAAAGATCGAGAAGCGCATGTGGGAGATCCAGGCCCGCGATCTGCCCTACGAGCGCGTCTTAACGCCCAAAGACGAGGGTCTGCGCAAGTATTCCGACGCCTGGATGAAATGTGAGCTGATTGGCGAGCGCGCCGGTGACATATTCTCCGAATATACGCTTGGGCCCCATTTCATCGACTTCTGCCGCGGCCCTCACGTCCCTTCGACTTCCAAAATCAAAGCGTTCAAGCTGCTCTCCATCGCCGGCGCTCACTGGAAGGGCAACGAACACAACAAGCAGCTTCAGCGCGTCTACGGCACGGCATTCTTCACGAAAAAAGAGCTGGAAGAGTATCTGCACAAGCTGGAGGAGGCCAAGAAGCGCGACCACCGCAAGCTCGGCCAGGAGCTGGATCTGTTCAGCATCCAGGAGCTCGCTGGTCCCGGCCTGATCTTCTACCACCCCAAAGGCTGCATCGTTCGCAAACAAATTGAAGAATGGATGCGCGACCAGTACCTTAAGCGCGGCTATGCGCTGGTCTATACTCCCCACATCGTGCGGCGCGAGCTGTTCAAGGTATCCGGCCACGCGAATTTTTACGGGGAAAACATGTTCACCCCCATGCTGCTGGATGATGCCGAGTACCAGCCTAAACCGATGAACTGTCCCGGCCATATTCTGATCTACGCCAACAAGCAGCGGAGCTACCGCGAGTTGCCCGTGCGCCTGGGCGAGCTGGGCACTGTGTACCGATACGAGCGCTCCGGCGTGATGCACGGCTTGATGCGCGTGCGCGGCTTCACGCAGGATGACGCACACATCTTCTGCACACCCGGGCAGATCGAAAACGAAGTGGTCGATTGCCTCCAATTCGCCTTCGACACGCTCGAAACCTACGGCTTTAGCGATTACGAGGCGGAGCTGTCCACCTGGGACAATGGCGCGAGCGGCAAGTACGACGGCTCCCCCGATCAGTGGCAGCTTGCCGAGAACGCGCTCAAAAAAGCCACCGAGCGGCTCAACCTCAAAGTGAAGATCATGCCAGACGAAGCCGCTTTCTACGGCCCCAAGATCGACGTCAAGCTGGTGGATGCCATCGGCCGGCTGTGGCAGCTTTCCACGGTGCAGTTCGATTTCACGCTCCCGCACCGGTTTGGCCTAGAGTACATCGCCGAGGATGGCAAAGCGCACCAGCCGCTGATGGTGCACCGCGCGCTCTATGGATCGATCGAGCGCTTCTTCGGCATCCTGCTGGAGCACTACGCCGGCGCGTTTCCGGTGTGGCTCGCGCCCGTGCAGGCCATCGTACTCCCCATCACCGACCGCCAACTCGATTACGCCCGGCAGGTGAGAGACCGTCTGGACGCCGCCGGTGTCCGCGCCACCATCGACGACCGCAATGAAAAGGTGAACCTCAAGATTCGCGAGGCGCAGTTACAAAAGATCCCCTACATGCTGGTGGTCGGCGACCGCGAAGCGCAAGCCGGTCAAGTGGCCGTGCGCAACCGGAAGCACGGCGACCTGGGCGCCAAACCGCTCGACGAGTTCCTCGCTGACGTGCGCAAGCTTATCGACACCAAAGCCGTAGAAGAGTAGTGGCCGGGCACACGCCCGGCCTACGCCGGCTGCGCCTCCAGCACCTCGCGAACCTTTTTCGCGAGCTGTGGTTCGGTAAACGGCTTGGTAAGCAGAGCGTACCCTTTTTCCACCACATACCGCTGCACCACGTTCGTGCTGCCGTAGCCCGACATGAAGAGAACGCGCAGCCCCGGCTGCAGTTCCGCAATGCGATCGGCCACCATGGGCCCGCTCATGCCGGGCGAAACAACATCCAGCAGAAGAAGGTCTATCGGTTGCTTGCTCTTCTTGAAAGCTTTAATGGCGTTGTCCCCGTTCTCGGCGGTAAGCACCTTGTAGCCGTTGCTGGTCAGCATCGCGGCCACCATTTTGCGCACGTCCGCTTCGTCATCCAGGACCAGAATGGTTCTTTCGGCGGCAGACGATTGTGAACTCGCAGGCATACTGTCTCTGGATTCTAGGCCACATCACTCGTGGGCGCAATTCAGAGGTATGCGCTCAATGTGATTGATCGCACGTGCCCGGATGCACAGTTACAATCGTACTGTGAGTGCTGGACATGCATCGGCGGATGGAACGGCCCGCCTCGCCGCGCGGTTCGCCCCGGCGCGCGATCGCGCGTTCTATAGACCATTCAACAACCTCCAGTTTTCGAGCGTGGGGCTGGGAACCTACCTCGGCGACCCCGATGACCAGACCGACCATGCCTACCGGGAAGCGACCGTCGCGGCCATCCGCGGTGGCATCAATTTTCTCGACACCGCCATCAACTACCGGCATCAGCGCTCGGAGCGATCCATCGGCACGGCACTCGAGCAGCTTTTCATCCGCGGCAACGCTCACCGCGACGAGCTGGTTATTGCCACCAAAGCAGGGTTCCTCACGCCGGGCGCGGTGCCTTCTTTCCTGAAACCAGACGACGTCGCCGGCAACATGCATTCCATGCAGCCGGACTTCCTGGCCGACCAGATCGACCGCAGCCGCGCCAATCTCGGACTGGATACCATCGATATCTTCTACCTGCACAATCCCGAAACGCAGCTGGGCTTCGTGAGCAGCGAAGAGTTTGAGCGCCGCATCCGCCTGTCATTCGCAAAACTCGAGCAACTGGTGGCGGACGGCAAGATCCGCTATTACGGCACCGCCACCTGGGATGGTTACCGCCGCCCGGCCGGCGCGCGCGACGCCCTGGATCTCGCGCGCCTCGTCGAAATCGCCAGTGAAGAAGGCGGCGCCCAGCACCACTTTCGTTTTATCCAGCTTCCGTTCAACCTCGCCATGCCCGAGGCTTTCACGAATGGCGTCCTGGAACGGGCGGCGCAGTCCGGCATGGCGGTGGTGGCCAGCGCCTCGTTGCTGCAAGCCCGGCTGGCGCGCGGATTGCCCGAGGCTCTCGCCGAAAAGTTTCCTTCGCTCTCGAGCGACGCCCAGCGCGCCATTCAGTTCACGCGCTCCACTCCCGGAATCACGGTCGCTCTCGTGGGAATGAGCCAGGCCGCGCACGTGGCGGAGAACCTCCGGTTGGCCGCGGTCCCGCCCCTCCCGCAGAGCGAGTACCTCGAGCTTTTCCAGCGCGCCTAACATGCCGGAAATCGCGGTAGCGGACCAGCTCACAGGGCTCGACGAGGCTTTGGAGCAGGTTCCCAATCACCCAGCCGTCTTCATGCTCTGGCCGAAACAGGGCCAGCCATACCTCGGCAAGACCACCGTGCTGCGCCGGCGGTTGCTGCGCCTTCTGCGCGAGCACGAATCGCCCTCGCGTCTGCTGAACCTTCGTCACACCGCCGAGCGCGTCGAATACTGGCTGACTGGCTCCAAGCTCGAATCCGCGGTTCGCATGTACGACTTGGCGCGGCGCTACTTCCCAAAGACTTATCTCGACGTGCTGCGTCTCCGCATGCCGCCATACGTCAAGCTCATCCTCACCAACGAATTTCCGCGCAGCCAGATCACCAATCACCTGGGCCGCGCGCCCGCGGTTTATTTCGGACCGTTTCGCACCCGCGTCTCGGCCGAGCGCTTCGAATCCCAATTCCTCGACTTGTTCCAGATGCGCCGCTGCCAGGAAGACCTCGTTCCATCACCGTTGCACCCCGGTTGCATCTACGGCGAGATGGGTATGTGCCTGCGCCCCTGCCAGCAGGTTGTAAGCGTGGAAGAATACGGGCGCGAGGTCGCGCGAGTCGCCGACTTTCTCCGCACCGACGGCCGCTCCCTCGCCGGCGCCGCCACCGCCGCCCGCGATCACCTCAGCGCCGATCTCGATTTCGAGCAGGCCGCGCGCCAGCACAAACGCGTCGAGAAGATTCAGGAAGTCCTCAGCCTGCGTGACGAGCTGGCGCGCGACATCGACCATCTGAACGGGGTCGCGGTAACCGCATCCATCGAGCCGGACGCCGTCGAGCTGTGGTTTGTCCTGGCCGGCACGTGGCAGCCGCCGCGCCGGGTCACCTTCGAAGTGGTGGAAGGTAAACCGGTCTCGCTCGACCAAAAACTGCGCGAGGCCGTGAGCGAACTCGCTCCCGCCACGCAGTCCATGCGCGAACGCCAGGAATCCCTCGCCATCCTGGCGCGCTGGTATTACTCGAGCTGGCGGGACGGCGAATGGTTCGCCTTCGACACCCTGGATAACCTGCCCTACCGCAAGCTGGTGCACGCCATCTCGCGCGTTGCCCAGAAGTAGAACGCCCGCTACTTTAGAATCTGAAACAGGTTACTGTACTCGTCCGTCCACGCCGGCACGTCCCGCGCCTTCGCCGGTGGCGGGAAGTTTCGAAGGGGCGCCTCCGCCAGAAGGCCCCAATCCGCTTCGTAGACTCCATGTAGCGGGTCAGCGGAGCTGTGAATGAGCAGCGCCTCTTTATGGAGAACGCGAGCGATGGCGTGAACCACCGAACCAAGGTCCAGGTACTTGTTCGTAACGTGAACTGCAATGATCCCGCCGGCCCGCAGATGACGGAAATAGATTTCGAACGCCTGCTTCGTCAACAGGTGCACCGGAATGGAATCTCCCGAGAACGCATCCAGGATCAGCACGTTGAAGCTCTCGCCCGGCTCGCGTTCCAGCGCCAGCCGTCCATCACCCGTCACCACATCCGTCCGGGCCGCCGACTCCCGTAGAAAACTGAAATACGCGGACGCCACCTGTGTCACCGCCGGATTGATCTCATAGAAGCGATAATAGTCTCCCGCACGGCCATACGCCGCCAGCGTGCCCGCGCCCAACCCAATCACGCCCACACGCGCATTTGCAGCCCGCTGAGCTTGCAGCACCAGGCCGGCTCCGGACTGAGGGCCGTAATAGGTTGTCGGCAGCCGGCTCCGGTCCCCGGACAGGAACTGCATCCCGTGCAGGATCGTCCCGTTAAAGAGCGATCGGACCTTTCCGTCGCCGGCCCCCGAGTCCGTCACCTGCAGCGTGCCGTAAAAATTGCGCGTACGCAGCAGGCTTTTGTCACGCGTACGCAGTTGCGTCGCCAGCAGGAAAGCCAGCACGGCAACCACGCTCAAGCGCGCCAGGTGCCGGGGAGATGAATATCCGTACAGCAACGCGGCGCCCAGAATCATGCACATGGCGACGCCCACAGGGAGTTCGAGGTATGCAGTGAAAATGCGCGGCGCGATAAGCCCCACGAATACCGCGCCCAGTGCGCCGCCGGCTGCGACCATCAGGTAAAAGTAGGTCAGGCCCTGCCGCGGTTCGGGTTTCCGTCGCGCCAGTTCGCTGTGACACCACATGCAGCAAATGAACAACGCCGTCGAAAAGAGCAGGATCTCCCATCGAAAGCCGCCGGCCGGCCCCTGGCTGGCGAGACGCCAGCACATCGCGACCCACGCAACCGGTAAGATCCAGCGGTAGACGCGCGGACGATACCAGCCGCCGCTGTCGAAGCACAAAATGAAACTCAGCAAGTACAAACCCAGCGGCAGCACCCACAGAAAAGGAATCGCCGCTACTTCCTGGCTCAGATGGTTCGCAACCGCCAGCCACAGCGTAGACGCGCAAGCCGCCAGTGCGATCCACACCAGCGGTTGCCCGGCCGGCCGGTCCCCCCGCTCTTGCACCGCTCCATGCGACACACTGCGAAGTGCCGAACCTCCCGCGAGCAGGACAAACACCACATAAGCACTCGACCACCCAAACAATTGCTGCTTCTCGGACAACAGCGGCTCGATGCTCACGGGATATGCCAGCACCGCCGCGAGCGAGGCCAGATTGGACAAAGCAAATAGCCGGTAGGGAAACCGTGCCTCGGCCCTTCCCGCGTACCACGCCTGCGCCAGGGGTCCGGTCGTAGAGAGCATGACATACGGCAGCCCGACCGAAGCCGCCAGCAGTCCCAAAATTCCCCACACCTGGTTTTCCGTGGTGGCCAGTCCATCGCCGGCCGCTGGATTCACCGGCAGCATCGCCAGGCTCGCGATCAGCAGCGCCACGTGCACCGCCGCCTGCGCCCGATGGCCCAAATGCCGCGTGATGCCATACGCGTACGCGTAGCCCGCCAGCAGGACCACCTGGAAGAAAAGCATGCACGCCGTCCAGACCCCGGCCGAGCCCCCAAACCTCGGCAGGAGTGCCTTGGCCATCATGGGCTGCACCAGGAAAAGTAGCGCCGAACTCGTAAAAATCGTCGAGGCGTAAAGCAGGCGATCGCGATTCAGGCGCATGCGGCGGAACGGCTAGTCCTCCAACCTAGCGCAAAGCACGCATCGCACGGTATCATTCCCTTTCAGGCAATGAAAATCACAAGCGTAGAAGCTCTCTACCTCCGCCAGCCGGAAGTCAAGTATCAGTGCGATAGCGGCCAGGATGCGCTCATCGTTTGCGTCGAAACCGACGCCGGGATCACCGGCATCGGCGAAGTCGATTCCAGTCCAATGGCGGTGAAGGGCGCGATCGACGGCCCTTTCTCCCACACCACCGCCGCGGGCCTCGCTTCGATCGTCGTCGGCGAAGATCCCTTCGAGACCGAAAAGATCTGGCACAAGATGTACCGCGCCAATATCTACGGCGGCCGCCGCGGCGTGGGCGTGCACGCCATGAGCGGCATCGACATGGCGCTCTGGGATATCAAAGGCAAAACCCTCCAGCAGCCGGTGTGGAAGCTGCTCGGCGGCGGCTTTCACCAGAAGATGCGCTGCTACGCCAGCTCGCTATTCGGCTCTACGCCCAAGAAGACCGGTGAGATCGCGCGCCGTTACCGCGACCAGGGATTCACCGCCGTCAAGTTCGGCTGGGACCCCATGGGCCAGGACGAAAAGACCGACATCGCGCTGGTCCGGGAGGCCCGCAAAGGCCTTGGCGATGACGTTGACCTGCTCATCGACGCCGGACTCGTCTGGGATTCCAAGACCGCGCTGCAACGCGCCCGCGCCTTCGCCGATTACAACATCTTCTGGCTCGAAGAGCCGCTGCGTCCAGACGATTACGACGGCTACCGCAAGCTCGCCGAATCCACGCACCTACGCATCGCCGCCGGTGAAGAGGAGAGCGAACGCAAATCGTTCATCGACCTGATGGACCGCGGCCGCATCGACGTCGTGCAAGTGGACCTCACGCGCTGCGGCGGCTTCACCGAGGCCACCAAGATCTCCGCTCTCGCCTGGGACCGTGGCCTGCCCGTCGCCAATCACGGTTTCACCACTTACGTCAACGTGACCGCCGCGCTCCACTGGCTCAATTCCATTCCTAACGCGCTCATCTGCGAGTTCGTGGCGGAAGAGGAAACCAACCTGCGCGAGCAGCTCACAAAACAAAAGCTGCGCGCCAAAGACGGCTATCTCGCGATCCCCCAGGAGCCGGGCCTGGGCATCGACCTCGACGAAAAGGCCGTGAAAAAGTTTCGCGTCGCATGAAACGCCGGGATTTCCTGATTTCGATCTCCGCCGCGCTCGCCCGTGCAGCTTCGACGCTGCCGGCGAACCGCAATATCCGGTGGGCCCTCAGCCTCGGCCTCTGGAACTATTTCAAGCCCGTCGGATTCACTGACATTCTCGACGTGATGCGCGACACCGGCTTCATCGGCATCCGGCTTACTAATTTTCCGAAATGCCTCGAGACCTACGGCCTCACGCCCTCCGAGATACAGAAAGAGGCTGCCAAGCGTAAGCTGCACATCTGCACCATTTCCTTCGGCGGCCCGGCATGGGACGCCTCCAAGCACGACAAAATCGTGGCCGACGCCCGCCGCGCCATGGCGTTTCTGAAAACGGGCCACGCCACGGAGCTCGTCTTGTTCTCTCCCGCGCGCCTCCCTCCTGGCGCCGACCTCACACCGGCGTTCGACAATATGGCCGAGTGCTACTCGCGCTTGGGCGAAGTCGCCGGCGAACTGGGCTTCCGCGTGGGCCTGCACAATCATCTCGGCGAGATCGTCGAAAATGCCGATGAGATCGATCTCATCCTCGCCAAGGTCAAGCCCAACCTGCTTTATTTCGCGCCCGACACCGCCCACCTGCACCTCGCCGGCGTCGACGTCGTCAAGACTTTCGAAAAATACAAGCGCCGCATCATCTTCGCCGACTACAAAGACGCCAAGTGGACCAACCCCGCCGCCGACTTTGTCACCGAAAACGGAAAGGTGTACCCCAAGGATTCCAAGGAAGCGAAATTCTTCTCCAGCATCTACGATCTGGGCGCCGGTGAAATCGATTTCCCCGCCTGCCACCGCATCCTGAAATCCGTCGACTACAAAGGCTGGCTCTGTGTCGACCTCGACACCGCGCGCAAAGGCCCCCGCGCAAGCTACGAGCGCTGCGGGGCTTATATCGTCAACAAACTCGAGCCGATTTACCTATGACATAGTGGATTCATGGTTCGGAAACCTTCTCGAGCGAGTAAAAGCAAGCTGGAGGCAAGGGCCAATGTTGTTCAGCGCCCGCGTTTAGCAGAAACCCGTCGGGTTGTGGACGAACTTCGAGCTCTTCGTAGCAAAGCCGGGGCTTCGCGCCGCTCACCGACAAGGAAATCCGCGACGCAATCGACGACGGACGTCCGTGAATGGCATCTGTCCCGGCGATTCTGTAAGTGTCCGGCCCCTTAGATCGAACTAATTGTAGGGGCGAAGCACGCTTCGCCCTCTGTTCGGGGCGCCTGACTGCGGCCATTTGTTCGTCCGACATTCACGTACTCTACACCTTCCCCGCTATAATACGAATTCCCATGAAAGCCCGCGTCTACGTCTCCTTCAAACCCACCATCCTCGATCCCCAAGGCCAAACCATCTGCTCCGCGCTCAATGGTCTCGGTTATCGCGAAATCTCCGGCGTGCGCCAGGGCAAGTATTTCGAGATCGCCATCGACGCCGCCACCTCTCGCGAGCAGGCCCACAAAGACATCGACGCCATCGCGCGCGACGTCCTCACCAACCCCGTGATCGAAGAGTACCGGGTCGAATTCCTGGATTAGAAAGTGGGGAACGCCACGCCCTACTCCCGTTCCTGAGCGTCCACCACCGCAATCGCCGCGATATTCACGATGTCGTTCACTTCCGCGCCGCGCTGCAGCACGTGTACCGGATGGCTCATCCCCATAAGGATCGGACCGATAGCCTCCGCGCCGCCGATGCGCGCCAGAAGCTTGTAAGCCACGTTGCCCGCTTCCAGGTTCGGGAAGATCAAAACGTTCGCCCCACCCTTGAGCGTGCTGAAGGGATAATCCCGCTCGATGATTTCCGGCGTCACCGCCGTGTCGGCCTGCATCTCGCCATCCACCATCAGGCCGGGAGCGCGCTCGCGAAGCAACGCCACGGCCCGCGCCACTTTCTCCGCCAGCGGATGCCGCGTGCTGCCGAAGTTGGAAAACGAAAGCAGGGCCACGCGCGGCTCCTGACCAAAACGGCGCGCCGTCTCAGCCGCGCAGATGGCGATCTCCGCCAGGTCTTCCGAGGATGGCTCGATGTTGACCGTCGCGTCAGCCAGGAAGTAAATGTCGCCGCGCGGCGTGATCAGCATGTAAACACCCGAGACTCTGCGCAGCCCGGGCCGCACCGCGATCACCTGGAGCGCCGGCCGTATGGTGTCGGGATAATGCTGGGTCAGACCCGCGACCAGCGCGTCCGCCTCGCCCGACCGCACCATCAGAGCCGCATATGTGGTGTGCTGCAGCGCCATCTCTTCCGCTTCGCGCTGCGTCATGCCTCGCCGCTGGCGCAACTGATAGAGATCGGCCGTGTAGCGCGCGCGCTCGGGCGAAGAAGCCGGGTCGATCGTCCGGATCGAGTCGCTCGCCAGATGAAGGCTCGCCATCCGCTCGCGAATCACCGCCTCGCGGCCCAGCAGAATCGGCGTCGCGATCTTCTCCTCCACCAGAATCTGGCTGGCGCGCAGGATCTTGTCTTCTTCGCCTTCGGGAAACACGATGCGCTTGGCCGCGCGCTGCGCCTTGTGGATCATGACGCGCATCACTTCCCGAGCCTTCCCCAGACGGCGCTCGAGCTGCTCGCGGTACTCGTTCATATCGAGCGCTTGCTGGGCCACGCCCGTCCGTAACGCGGCTTCCGCCACCGCCGACGCTTCCCAAACCAGCACCCGGGAATCGAACGCCGTGGGAATCAGGTACTCCCGCCCGAACTCCATCTGCTCCAGCCCGTAGGCGCGCCGGACTGAATCCGGCACGTCCTGCTTGGCCAGCGCGGCCAAGGCGCGCGTGGCGGCCAGCATCATCTCATCATTAATTACCGTGGCGCGCACGTCGAGAGCGCCGCGAAAGATGAAGGGGAACCCGAGCACGTTGTTCACCTGGTTGGGATAATCCGAGCGGCCCGTGGCCACAATGGCATCCGGCCGCGTCGCGCGCGCGACGTCGTAGGCGATTTCGGGATCGGGGTTCGCCAGCGCGAATACGATCGGGTCCGGAGCCATGCCGCGCAGCATGTCGGGCGTGACACAGTTGCCAGTGGAGAGCCCGAAAAATACATCCGCGCCTTGAAGCGCATCGGCTAGCGTGCGGGCGCGTGTCTCCACCGCAAACATCTGTTTGTGCGGGTTCATGCCGTCTTCGCGGCCGCTGTAGATCACGCCCTTGGTGTCGCACATCAGGATGTGGTCGCGCTGAACGCCCAGCCGCATGAAGTGCTTGGCACACCCGATCGCGCTCGCGCCCGCGCCGTTGAAGACCACGCGCACCTGCTCGATGCGCTTGCCCGTGATTTCGAGCGCGTTCATGAGCGCTGCCCCGGAAATGATCGCCGTGCCGTGCTGGTCATCGTGGAACACCGGAATCTTCATCGTCCGGCGCAATTCTTCCTCGATCAGAAAGCATTCCGGCGCTTTGATGTCCTCCAGGTTGATGCCGCCGAAGGTCGGCTCGAGCAGTTGGCAGGTGCGGATGATCTCCTGCGGATCTTGTGTGGCGATCTCGATATCGAAAACATCGATGTCCGCGAACCGCTTGAACAGCACCGCCTTGCCTTCCATCACCGGCTTGCCGGCCAGCGGCCCGATGTTGCCCAGTCCGAGGACAGCAGTTCCGTTGGTGACCACGCCGACCAGGTTCCCTTTGGAGGTGTACTTGTACGCCAGAGCCGGATCGCGCTCGATGGCGAGGCACGGCACTGCGACGCCCGGGGTATACGCCAGGCTCAAATCGCGCTGCGTCAGGCAGGGCTTGGTGGCCCGTATGGCGATCTTGCCCGCCGGCGCAGCAGAGTGGTATTCGAGAGCATCTTCGTCGCGCAGCTTCATGGGTTCTCCTCAGCGTCGCCGTATGAAGCCCATTTTATATAAGCGATCGGATCAGCGAGTTGTCCGCGATTTCTGAGGCCTAACCCCTATAATGATTTCATGTGCGGAATCGTCGGCTATGTAGGCAGCCACAAAGCCGTTCCCATCATTCTTGAAGGTTTAAAGCGTCTGGAATACCGGGGTTACGACTCGGCAGGCATCGCCGTCTATTGCGATGATGAGACTCTGGGAGTGCGCCGCGCGTCGGGCAAGCTGCGCAACCTGGAAGAAGCCATCCGCCAGGACCCGGTCGAGGGCCGGTACGGCATCGGGCACACGCGCTGGGCCACGCACGGCCGCCCAACAGAGGAAAACGCGCATCCGCACCGCGATTGCAAGGGCGATATCGTGGTGGTGCATAACGGCATCGTCGAGAATTACCTGGCGCTGAAGCATCAGCTCGAATCGGAAGGCCACGTTTTCAAGACCGAAACCGATACCGAGGTCATCGCCCACCTGGTGGAGAAATATTTCAAGGGCAACCTCGAAGAAGCCGTGCGAACAGCGGTCAAACAGTTGACGGGGGTGTTCGCGCTCGCGGTGCTGGCGCGCACCGATCCCAACAAGATCGTGGCCGCGCGCTCGGGGCCGCCGGTAGTCATCGGTCTGGGAGACGGCGAATATTTCGTGGCATCCGATGTGCCGGCCATTCTGCATCACACGCGCGATATGTTTTTCCTGGCCGATGGCGACATGGCGGTCCTGACGCCCGACGGCGTGCGGCTGAGTGATTTCGACGGGCGCCCAGTGAACCGGCAGGTCTCGCACATTCTGTGGGACCCCATCATGGCGGAAAAGGGCGGATACAAGCACTTCATGCTCAAGGAAGTTTACGAGCAGCCGCGCGCGGTCCGAGACACCACGCTGGGCCGTGTGGGGCAGGAAACGGGCCGCATCTTCCTCGACGAGATGGACATCTCGCCCAAGCATTTCCGCGAATTCCGCCAAGTCCGGATCATCGCCTGCGGCACCAGTTGGCACGCGGCGCTGGCCGGAAAGTTCATGATCGAGAAGCTGGCGCGGATGCCCGTGGAAGTGGATTACGGAAGCGAGTTCCGCTACCGCGATCCGATCCTCGGGAGCGACACCCTCACGGTGGTGATCTCGCAATCGGGCGAGACGGCCGATACCCTGGCCGCGCAGCGGGAAGCCAAGCAGAAAGGCTCGAAAACGCTGGCCATCTGCAACGTGGTGGGTTCCATGATCACGCGCGAAGCGGCGGGCACCATCTACACGCATGCTGGACCGGAGATCGGCGTGGCATCCACCAAGGCATTCACCTCTCAATTAACCGCGCTGTTCATCCTGGCGCTTTATCTCGGCCAGACCCGAGGCGTGCTGGACGAGGCGACTTCGCGCTGCCTGGTGCAGGAGCTGCTGCACATTCCGGCAAGGCTCGAGACGGTGCTCTCGCACGACCCGATGTTCGAAGAACTGGCCCGGCAGCTTTTCCGCGCGACGGATTTCCTGTTCCTGGGCCGTGGCGTGCACTTTCCCATCGCGCTCGAAGGCGCGCTCAAGCTCAAGGAGATTTCCTACATCCACGCCGAAGGCTATCCGGCGGGCGAGATGAAGCACGGCCCCAACGCGCTGATCGATGAAGAGCTGCCGGTGGTTGTCCTGGCCACGCGCGATCCTTCGCAGCCGGAGAGCCGCATCCTTTACGAAAAAACGGTGTCGAATATTCAGGAAGTGAAGGCGCGCGAAGGAATCGTGATCGCCGTTGTTACGGAGGGTGACGACGAAGCGGCGCGCGTGGCGGATCATGCCATCCAGATCCCGGCATCGACCGAATTGCTGCTGCCCATTCTCGAGATCGTGCCGCTGCAATTACTGGCATATCATATCGCCGTACGCCGCGGCTGCGACGTGGACCAGCCGCGCAACCTGGCCAAGAGCGTCACCGTGGAATGAAGCAGTTCACGCACCGCGTCGAAGTGGCGACGCGCGGCAAGGGCCTCTACCCGATCACGCGGGAGATCGAAGGCTGGGCGAACGCTCAGGGCCTGCGGACCGGGTTGCTGACCGCGTTCATCCAGCACACCTCGGCGTCACTCACCATTCAGGAAAATGCCGACCCGGACGTGGTGCGCGACCTGGACGAATTCTTCGAGCGGCTGGCGCCCGAAAATGCGGACTGGTACCGGCACACCATTGAAGGTCCCGACGACATGCCGGCGCACATCCGCGCGGCGCTCACGCCCACGCAGCTGAGCATTCCGCTGGTCGAGGGCCAGCTGGCTCTCGGAACATGGCAAGGCATTTACGTTTTCGAGCACCGCTCGCGCCCGCACCGCCGGAGCATCGTCCTGCACCTGGCGGGCGAGTGAGGAGTGGCTTACGCTCGAATCCATTCTTCGCTATTTCCGCTCGCGACGCATGCGCCGGTTCGCGCGGGCCTTCGGAGTAACTAACGAGACCCGTATCCTGGACGTTGGCGGCACACCGTTCAACTGGCTGCTCCTACATGTGCGGCCGCACATCACGATCGTCAACATGCCGCGCGCCCGCGAGGCTTTCGACGAGCATTTCACGTGCGTGTTTGCCGACGGCCGCGCGCTCCCGTTCGCGGATCACTCGTTCGATATCGTGTTCAGCAACTCGGTGATCGAACATGTCGGCGATGGGGAAAGCCAGCGCCAGTTCGCGGAAGAAATCACGCGCGTTGGCCGGGCTTATTGGGTGCAGACGCCGAACCGGATGTTTCCCGTCGAGCCCCACCTGCTGACGCCGTTCCTGCACTTTCTGCCGGCCCCGTGGCAGCGGCGCATCGCGAAAAAATTCACGGTCTGGGCGTTGATCGAGCGCCCCAGCCCGGACCGCTGGGAGTTCTACATCGAGCACTTCCTGCGCGACATCCGGTTGCTGGACGCCGGCGACATGCAGCGCCTGTTTCCGGGCGCGGAGATCGTGCGCGAGCGGCTGGGAGGATTGACGAAAGCGCTGATTGCGGTGAGGAGAGTGCGGCGCTAGCGCTTCAGCGTTCTTGTTCGAATGCTCTTCCTGGTGATCACGGCGAAACAGCCGTTCCAATCAACACGGTCGCGCAGCGCACCTAAGGCAAGACGCGCTATCTCGTCAGGATCCTGCGGAATGAGCCGAAATAGAAGCATTCCGTACTCAGCCGGCAACCGGTGCTGGAGGGCAAGATCACGTTCATCACTTGTACCGGGCTGAATCTCTCGGATCGAGCTGACGTCGAAACCTTCTTGGCGGAGCGCGTCTACGGCGCGGAGCGGGAAGTTCTCGTCCGCCAGAAACTTCACGCCGGTTTGAGGGGAAATACGTTCTCTTCATGCAACAGCTCGCTGGCATAAGCGAGGCAAGCTCGAATGTCCTCAGGAGTCAGGTTTGGATAGTTTGCAAGTATCTGTTCCTGTGTCCAGCCCGCCGCGAGCAGATCGATGACGAACTCAACCGATAGCCGCGTGCCTCTGATCACCGGCTTGCCAACCAGGATCGCGGGATCAATGACAATCCGCTCCTGCCATTGCATAAGTACACGATACCAGAACGCTTTCCGGTTGAGCAGCAGGCTGTGGCGATTGGGTCAAAGGCCAATTCCGCCGCATGTTATGATCCGAGGAATTGAACGACCCTATTCACGTCGGCATGCTTTTCGTCCAGATTTTCGCTCTAATCGCTCTAATCTGGTACGTAGTGGAAACGAAGAGACTCCGGCAAGCTGCGCAGAAACAGGTTGAGGTCTCTCAAGAGCTAATCAAAGCGGCGATGGATCAGGTCGAAGGCCTATCGAAGCCGTGCCTAACACTTTGGGCACGGTTACGGGACCCGGCGGATGCGATGCTCGAGATGCACGGCGCGGTCGGAAGCACGGAGGTTCGCGCGGACGACGGCCAGTTCGTTGTCCAGAATATCGGTAATGGCGTTGCATTGAATGTCAGCTATAGTTTTAGGCCGATCAATCAACCAGATCGCGGAAACCGAGGCCCTGGTTACCTTCAAACTGTTTTGGCTGCCCAAAAGGTAACAATGGCCGAACCAGTGACGGCTTTTAACGGCGACTACGAAGTCATTTTTTGGTTTCAGAGCATTGGCGGAAAAAAATACCAGACGACAGTAACGATGAACAATCGGGTGCTCACGGCTTTTATATTTGAGCAAGTGGTCGACAGAGCATAACCCGGCCCACGTTTAACAGCGTCGGTGAGGTACTGCCAGGATTCGCCATCATCAATCAGCTTTCGAGCATGCTCGATCCATTCAGCAGATAACGCAAGCCCCAGCATTTGCGGCCTTCCGGCGTTGCTTCAAAACTTACCTTCGTGAAACACCCGATAACCTCAGCCTGTTTTGCTTTAAAATTGAGCCGATGACAATTGATCTCGCCCGTGAACAGCTCCGCGACGTATCGGATGGCGAAAACGTAGCGCGCTCTCACTTTGGGTTCGGTGGCACTATAACTACAAACAGATTCGAGACGCTATTTCAGGAAGGCCGGGTAACGACTACGTGCAATTGCTGGGAGACACGGATAACCCTGAAATAGTTGTTTGCACAAAAGGCGAGCTGGGCAAATTTAGCTGCTGAGGTCGACGGCGCTTCCCATCGTAAGGCTGCCAGAGTTGGCCTAAACCAATTGCAGCCGCTTGAGCTTCAGCAGCTCCGTGCGTACATGTGCAAGATCATACTGCGCTTGTTGCACGAGCCAGCTTTCGGCACCGCCGCCGAAGACCTTGGACAGCCTGACGGCCATTTCGGGAGATATGCCACGCTTCCCGTTCACCAGTTCCGATATCGTTGTGCGCGTGACTCCAAGTGCGGCGGCGACCTCCGTGATGCTCAAACCCAAAGGCTCAACGCACTGGCGCAACACAAAACCTCCGGGGTGAGGCGGATTCTTCAACGGCATGGTTCAGGCTCCTCCTTTACTCCCTGCCTCTAAGGATTGCGGCCATCACGCGAGGGCTGCGTCCGGGTTTTCCTGTGCAATCGAATCACGTATGTTGTCGAGTTCTGCGAAGGCTTCCGGGTGAAGCGCGTAGCCGCTGCTCATGCCGGGCGGTTGCGCTGGGCTTCGGTTTTCGCTTTCAGGCGGGCAAAGGCTTCCTCACCGTCGATGGGCTTCACGTTGCCGCTTTTCAGTTCGTCATAGCGGCTGTCGAGCATGTCCCGCGTGCGTGCTAGTTCGTCGAGATATCCGGCCAATGCATCTTGCAACAGTTCGCCGGCCCCACGCCCGCTCTGCGCTGCGAGTTCGTTGAGCTTCTTTTCAACGTCGGGAGCGAAATGGACTTCCATGCCTTCAGAGTAAGGGAAAGCCTCGGTTCAGGCAAGTTGCACGATGGACCGCTTCGTGAAATCGCCCCGCAATTGCGATCAGCCCCCTTTTGCGATAGCCTGACCCTGAAGGAGCGGCACATGCGCATTTCGCGACGCAGCTTTCTGGGAACTACGGCTTTCGGCACTCTGGCGGCAAACGCGGCGTTGGGCGCCGAGATCGGTAAGACGGGCTCGCTGCCCAAGCGCACTCTGGGGCGCACGGGCGCGCGGGTTTCCATCCTCGCCATGGGCGGCGGCAGCCGGTTCCTCATGTACAAAGAGGAAGACAAAGCGCTCGAAGCCCTCAACCGCGCCTTCGACCTGGGTATCACATACATGGACACGGCCTATGGTTACGGCAACGGGCTGAGTGAGACGCGCGTCGGCAAGGTGATGGCGGTGCGGCGCAAGAAGGATGGCATATTTCTCGCGACCAAGATCGAGGCGCGCAAGGGTGATGAAGCGGCGCGCGTGATCGAAGGCAGCCTGAAACGGCTGCAAACCGACCAGATCGACCTGATCCACATACACTCGCTCGAGGATGAAGCGGACCTGGCGCAGATCGAATCCAAGGACGGCATCCTGAACCGGCTGCTCAAGCTGCGCGACGAAAAGGTCACTCGGTTCGTCGGCATCACCTGTCACAATGATCCGACGGTGCTTGCCACGGCGCTCGACCGGCACGATTTCGACTGCACGCAAATGGCGCTCAACGCCGCCATGGTCGGGATGAAGAGCGGGCACGGCATGGAAATCAACGAAGCCATGAAGACCAGCTTCGAGACGGTGGCGCTGCCGGTGGCGAACCGCAAGAAGATGGGCGTGATCGCCATGAAGGTCTACGCGCAGGAAGGCTTGATCGGCCAGGCGCCGCCCGAGAAGCTGCTCTATTATTCGCTGTCGCTCCCGGTGTCGCTGGCGGTGGCGGGGATGCCCTCGCTCGATTTCATCGAGCAGAATGTCGCCCTGGCGCGCGCGTTCAAACCACTGGCGAAATCCGAAATGCAAGAGATGTCGGGACGCCTGGCGGCCAAGAACAAGATGGCGCTGGACCTGCGTTTCGCGCACCACATCGACGCGTAGCGGACAGTCCCCGAGATTATATTATTCTCAGTCCAGCAGCTCGTTGGAATAGTTGAAATTGCGTTCCGGAGGTACGGTCTGATCGCGGAATAACCGGCAGAATTCCACCAGATTTCGGATCGAGCATTCGGCGAATTCTTTGCCCTTCTCCGGCGTGGCAAGCTTTGGGTCACCCTCTACACCGGTCTCCGTGATGCGGCTCCAGCGGTTCACCATATGGACCGGCCCGGACCCGAACAGGTCGTCGTAGATGAACTGATTGGTGAGAGACGGCGCCTCGCGCGGCGTCATCTTATCTTTCTCGACAAGCTCCGGCCTCAGGTACATGTAGAGCGAAGTTTCAAACTCGCAGGCGTGCGCCATGCCTCCGGGGAACTCGGATTCGCGGAGGCGATCCACGGCCTCTTTCGCCAACGCCCAGTGGGTCACCGCGCCGGCCAGCGCCCGTGTCGTGTTGTTGATGCGGCGCGCGGCGAGGTTGCAGAGCATCTGGTTGCTCCCGTGGCCGTTCACAAACACGATGCGGTCAAACCCCTGGCGCACAAACGAGTGGGCCACGTCATAACAAAAATCGATGAACACGTATTCGCGAACGGTGATGGTGCCGGGGAACCCCATGTTGTGCTCGTTGAAACCGTAGTGAATCATGGGCGCCGTTAAGATGGCGCCGTCCGAGCGGTGCGCGGCTTCCTCGGTGACGTGCTCTACCAGGACATTGTCGACATCGATCGGCAGGTGCGGCCCGTGCTGTTCGATGGCCGCAACAGGGATTACGATGACCGCGCCCTGGCGCGCACGGTCGCGAGCTTCGGGCCACGTCAAGGTACGGTAGAGGTGCTTGATCAAAATGCGATTCTCCTTCCGCGGCGGTCATCGCGGAGCATAACATAGTCGATACGAATATGCCGGATGGTTATTGGTTCATGCTGGTGGGGCTGTTTAGTTTCGCCTCGATGGGGGTCATCCACAAACTGGGCGATCGTTATACTTGCAGCGCTTTGAATATCGCGCTGTTCACCATGGTGACGTCCTGCGCGCTCAGCCTGATCTATGCGGCAATCTCGCAACCGGCATCACTCTCCTCATGGAACCCCCGCGTGCCGTTGATCGCAGTTCCCTTCGGAGCATCCGCGGCAGCCGCCCTTTGGCTATTTCAGCGCGGCCTGCGGTATGGGCGGATTGCCACGAGCTGGTTGCTGATTAATCTCTCGGCCGCCATCCCGACGGCGTTGTCGGTCGTTGTTTACCGTGAGCCGTTGAACCTGCGGAAGGTCTGCGTCATGTTGCTGATCGTGACTTCCCTTCTGCTCCTCTGGTGGGACCGTAAGCAGGACAGCGGGAAGGGCCAAGACGCCGCCGTTCCCGATCCCGTCGCCGAGGTGGATTGAACATGTGGTTCCGGTTGATGATGGTGGCTTTCTTCCTGAATGGGCTCTGCCCCTTCGGGCTGAGAATCCTGGCGGGATTCGGCCTGGCGACGCACTATACGCCTCTCTATCTGGTGTTCTGGTATCTGTCAGGCGGGCTGTTTATGCTGATGCTGTTTCTGCGCACGATGCGCCGGCCGGCCCGTTCTGACGTCTTCGTTGGCATAGGCCTGGGCTTCTTTAGCGCCTGCGGACAGTCGTGCATGGGGCTCGCGCTGTCCAAGGGAATCCCCGGCAACGTGGTCTATCCGGTGACGCTGGCGGGTGGGCTGTTTCTGGTGGTGCTCATCGCGATCCTGGTGTTTCGCGAGCGCATCGGCCCCGCCGGCATGGCGGGAATTGCGCTGGGAATTATTTCTATCGCGCTGCTCAGCCTGAATTAGGTGCGAAATGATCCGGCATCATGGCTGTTTGAGATGGTACCGGGGCTTCCCGAATAGTGACAATGGTGATGATGATCGGTTGGAGCTGGATCGCCGTGCGCTTGCTTCGCAAGGGTATGAAGACTGCATCCACGCCGGGTTGTAAGGCTCTGTTGCTTCTGATTTGGTCCATTCGCCAGCAAGTCGGCCGCCCTCGGTGTGCCACGACATTTTCATAGATGCCATTTTCGGTTTCTCCTTCAGTTGTCGCGGTCAGATTGAAGCTTCTCAATCGCTTCCCATTTTACGCCAGAAGTTCGTCACTAATAACTGACAACCACCGAGTGCCGGCTTCGCGCGGGATTCCCGATGCGCACCCATTCTTTTCCGGCATCAAAGTCGTTCCAATCCTGACCATCCACGGTGACCGACCGGATCGGCTTTTCTCCAGGGTGCCGGAAGCGGACGAGCAGCGACTGCGGCCGGTGCTGTCCGGCGAACTCAACCGTTGCCAGAATCTTGCCGGCGCCAGCTTGGCTCTCGATCCGGTACGAGACCGGGCCGAAATATGTCGGGGCGCGCTCCACATCGATCCGCAAACCGTCCTCCAGCCACTTCCGGGGCGTGGCCTGAGCCAGCAGCAGCGTATGATCGTCCACTTCGCGCACCAGCATGTTGCGGAACAGTTCGCACCAGGCGCCGTCCGTGCTTGGCGGCCCAAAGTACTGGCCGTGGGTCCAGCGATGCTCCACCGGCTCGAAGGCCGAGTGGCTGAAGGCGCTGGCCATGTAACTGTAGAAGGTGCGGATGGCCGCCTTCGGGTCGTCGCGTAAGAGATAAGCTGTGCCCTGCTGGTTGTAGACCGGTTCGTTGGCCATGCCCCAGCCTTTCGCGTACAGGTTGTCTTCGTGATCGTTCAGCAGCGAATCGGCCAGTTCCCCGTTTGCCGGAACGGCTTTCAACCGCAGCAGGTGCACGGCTCCCGTGTCCACATCCGTGGGATACCACTGGTCGAGAATCCTCCGGTAAGTGAACGCTTCGCTCGGCACGTACGGAATCCAGGTGTGATCGCGAAGCTCGACCAGCATCGAACGCGCTGCCGCTGCGGCGAAGGCCTGCGCGATGGCTGCTTGGAGCTTATGGGCCGCCTCCAATGCCTCGCCGGCCCGAGAATTGCCTATGCTTTCGAGCATCTGGCCAAAGCGCTCGAGCGCCGCGTACATGTACGCCTGGTTGAACGCCCAAACCCCCTCGCCTGTGCCGTCGTTCAAGGGCCCCAGCACCAGCCCGCGCCCGGGTCCAGCGCGTTGTTCGGAATCCCGAATTTCTTTGAGGCACCAGTCCAGGGCCTTCAGGCTATCCGGCATTAACCGGTCGAGCGCCGGGCGATCGCGAAACAACAAGTAATCTTGAGCCACCGCGTACAGCATGCCGGGTGTGTTGGACACCCAGTTGGCGTAGCCGTTCACATGCCCGTTGAACTCCTGGTTGTTGCGATATTGCGCCAGCATTTCTTCCACCGCGACATCGTGGTAGCCGCGCAGTCCGTAGAGCATGTAATCCACGTAGACCGCCTGGTTCACGGGCCACGGTGTGCCGGTCTGCGAGTAGGCAAAATTGGAATACGGCAGATCGATCTGCACGCCGTCCTGCTGCCCGCCGTGCCGCCGCGGCAGTCTCAGGGCGTGCCACAACGTGGCCCGAAACAAATCATTCACAGATTGTTCCGGAACCTTAAACTGCGCTCCCCGGCTTTCCCAGGCGGACCAGAAATCGAGCGTGGCTTTGCGGGCGCCGTCATAGTCGATGGCTTCGAGAGTGGCCGCGTCCCCGGGATTCACCAGGGGCGAGGGCAGCTTGACGACGAATTCGCGCGATCCGTTGGCCGGCAGGTCTAGAAGCGCAGTCGCATCAATCCGCTTCTCCTCCCGCTGATAATCGCGCGTGCCGCTCCATTCCACTTCCTGATCGACGCCCTCGATGGCGAATAGTACCTTGTGGAAGGCGGTCTCGCTTAGCAGCTGGTAACGGCCATGGCGCTCCAGGATCACATCGGTATGGACGAACGCCGGAAACTGGCGGCGGTGCGACATGGTCACCGGAATCGTGCGGGCCTTTCCCGTGAGCTCCGTCGCCTTCACCTTCTGGAGCAAAACCATGGGAATGTCACCGCGCCGCTCGTCGGGCGGGCCATTCAGCGGATACGCGAACTGCTCCACTTCGTAGCGAACGCCATTTCTTTCGAAAACGGTGGTGAGCACCGGAAGCCCGTCTTTCAGGCTCTGCCCTTTCCACGTGCTGATGATGCCCTTGGTGAGGTCGCCGAAATCGAACCAGAAGCGGAAGTGATCCGGGTTCCCGTAGTCGTTCCACACGCCCGCGCCACGGTCGATGCCGAACTTGGCGATCGCGCTGTCCCACGTTAGCCCCACGATATGGCCGGGCGCCGGCTGGTTCGGATGGATGTACGCCGGGCTGCCCATGTCCTCCCAGCGCGCCGTGTATTGGGAGTAGCTGGCCTCCGGTTCCTTCGCTACACGCTCCAGAATTCGCTTGCCCTGCCAGGCGGCCAGTTGTTTCTGATGGTCTTCAAAGGAGACCGCCGCGTCACCCGCGGCCAGATAAACGTGCAGCGACGGCACCCACAGGGCTTTTTCATCGCGCAACTGATCTACGCTGACCGTGAATCCGCGCGTGCCCTCCGGATTCATCAGCACCGTCAACTTGGGCGCGTCCGGATGGAATGCCGCATCACGACCGAGCCGGCGCGCGGTATCGGCGTCGCTTTGCGCGATCAGGTCGGCCCAAATGATATGCAGATTCTGAAGCCGCGTTGCCAGCTGTTGCGGATAGACCAGAGTGAAACTGACGCCGTCGATATCGCCCGCTCCGGCCGTGCTCTGCCACGCATCACCCTTGAGCCCCTCGCCCGGTTCCAGTTGGTAACCCGCAGCATTCCGGATCTCCAGACCGCCGGTTTCGGGCGAGAGGCGGACGTAATAAGGCGCGGCCGCCGTGCTGTCATGCCCCCAGGAAATCCGCACCTTCAGTTCTGCGCCGAATAACGCCGAACTGAGCATCACTGCGCAAAGAACGGCCCGCACGTTTCACTTTCCTTCCGCGGCTAATAGAGCGTTGATCCGGTTCCGGTCGCCCCATACCGATTCGGTGTGCGCCGGAATCTCCGCCGGCGTGAACCAGAAGCGCTTCGCTTGCCGCTGGCTGTGTAGTTTCGCCAGATCGTTATAGTGCGCGGACGTTGGATGCTCCGATTCTCCGTAAGGCAGCAGGCTCCAGATCTCCTTCGGATTCCCTTCGACCACGATCAGCAGATCGCCCCATCCGTCGTTGCAGTACATCTCACCATTTTCCTGTTCCACGCCTTCGTCGGGATGTAGCACGTCGTACAACCCCGTGCCGTCCATCGGAAATTTGCCTCCGCGAACCACCACGTTGATGTCGCCCCACCGCACCTCGGATTTGCCGAACTGCTTCCCGATGCGCGCCACCGCCTCGTCAAAGGCCCGCCGCGCCGCGTCCTGTTCCTCGGCCGAGTCGAGGTCGATCTTTTTCCTCCCATAGTGAACGAACCGCGAAAACCGGCCCTCGGAGAAAAGCTCTTGATACGCCCGCCCCCAATAATAGACGTACGTATACGCCACCGAATCTTCCGCCGACCGCCGGTCCCAGGCCTTGACCAGCTCGAGCGCCCGGTTCACGCGCGCATCACTGCTCGGCTTGGCGGCATAAGCGCGTTCGACGAGCGGCATAATCACATCCGCCGGCATCACCGTCGTGTCGAAGGCCAGTTCTTTCATGTCCGCCAGCGTGAACTTCTTGTTCTCGCCCAGCACCTGAAACAGCCTCTCGCCGCGCGTGTTGAGCGCTTCCTCGCCGGCGTCCGGCTTGGGTGTCTTAGCCAGGTAATACGGCGCCGGAGCCAGCGGATTCAGGCGTGAATTCTTGGTCGCCACCCACGGCGGATTATTACAATTCTGCAGAAACCCCGACGGTGGATTCATCAGTTGCGGATACACGTCGAACGGAAAATACGGGCCCCACTCCGTTTCCTTCGTCCATCCCGGAACCGGCTTCGACCAGTCGTAGCCCGCCGCCCGCCGCGCCACGTTGCCGTTATGCACCCAGAAGATGTTCTCGGCATCCGAGTACAGCAAATTCCATCGCGGCATCAATTGCCGCGCCAACGCCGCTTTGAATTCGGTGAGATTCCGCGATTTCATCAACCCGTACATGCCTGTGGAATAGTTGACCCCGTCATAATTCGGCAGCTTCACGGAATACGCGCGGTTCTTCTCGCGATCGAAGTGCACGACCGGTCCATGGTGCGTGTAGTAGAGCGGCAGCGTAACCGTCTCCATGCCCTTCGGCCCCTTCACGCGAAACGTCTCCGTGTCCATGTGGATCTCGCGCCATTGCCCCTCGTACAGATACTGCAGATGATTCTTCGGGTTGATCTTCTCTTCGTACACGTCCGCCATGTTCGGCTCATTCCAGGTGGCCGACCACGTAATCTTGTCGTTGAGCCCGTCCAGGAAGAACGGGCTGCCAAACCAGCTGATGCCCGCCGCATCCAGCTTGCCCGGCGTAATCAGGTGCGCTTCATAGTTCTGAAAACGATTGGCCCATGGCATGTGCGTGTGCTCGACATGCATGATGCGCCCGCTGGCCGATTTGGACGGCGCGATAGCCCATTGATTCGATCCGAAATCCGGAAAGTCGTAGGCCTTCTCCGTCATCTTCTGCAGCGCGTCGTGAATGCTGTAAAAGCGCATGTAGTGGCTGCGCTCCAAGGCTTCGATGTCCTCCGCTGTCACCGAATCGATCCACTCCGGCACCTGCGCGCGATGCTCCGCGATGTAAGCATTCACCCCGCGAGCAAATGCCGCCAGTATCTTGTACACGTTCGCGTCGATCTTGTCCTTATTCTCGACCACGCACTTCTTCGTGCGCAGCAGGCGCTGCAGATAATCGCCGTCCCATCGGTATTCGTAGGGAATAAAATGCAGATAACCGTCGCCGAGCGCGGCGAAGCCTTCCACCTCCGCCCGCCGCCCCTGTGCGTCGCGATACTGCAGCATCATGCGTTCCAGATGGTCTTCCGCCTGCGCGTACCCATAGCCGAAGAACGTCGCTTCCTCGGTCGCGCCCACAATATGCGGCACTCCGTAGTTGTCGCGGTAAATGGTGACCTGCTGCGCCAGCGGATCCGCGGCGCAAGCTGCCGCAAAGGTCAGGATGAAAACGGGAAGGCGTAGTAGAGATCGCTGCTTCATAGACTCCTCGAACTGGCACATCGTCGCAAAAGTCCTCTTTGTGGCGCGCGCTTCAGCGCGCTGCGGCGAACTTTAGTTCGACGTGGTTATGTTGCTCACAAGGATGTTGGAGACGATGCATCAGGCGGAATTGTACCTCCAACCATCCACGGCGAAAAACACAGGGCCGCACTTCGTCCCGCTAATCGGACAAAAAAATAGGATCTTCAGTGCACCCGCTCGTAATCTTTCGGAACCAGATATTTGGTCGCTGCGAACAGCACCAACGCCGCCCCCACCAGCAGCAACGCCGTATAGCTCATCATCCTGCCAATGCCGATCGTCTGCTTCCATACTCCAATCACCAGCGGCGCGAAGCCGGACGTGAGATAGCCTGCCAGATTCATGAACGCCACGGCGGAGGCCCGTGTGTCGGCGGGAACCACGTCGAACGAGGAGATGTAGAGATTCGCCAGCGCCAGTCCGCCTGTCAGGCCGAACGCTACCGCGGCCAGCTTCGTGAGTAACAGGGAGTCACAGTCTCCGATCAGATGAACGCATGGCGCACACAGCAGTACCCCGATCGCGATCAGCCAGAACCGCGCCCTGTTCGTCCGCCGGTACAGGTAATCAGCCAGGACACCGCCCGCGAGCGTGCCTACAAGACTCGCGGTTTGCAGGTAGACCGTCGCCGTGTAACCCGCGCCGGCCAGGCTTAGCGAGAATTTCTCGTAAAGAAAATCCGGCAGCCACGTGTAGAGCACCCACAACGTCAGGTTGAATACGCTGGAGACGAAGCACAGCACCAGGTACGAAGGGATGCGCGCCAGCGCCGTTACCGCCAGAGCCGCTCCGGACTTCTTTGTCTCAACGCGGGCTTCTTCGCTGAAGCTATTCAGGAAGCGGAAATAGGGGATGCAATAAACGATTCCCGCGGCACCCAGCGAATAGAACGCCAGCCTCCACTGGAATTCCTGCGCGATAAAGCCGCCATACCATCCGCCCACCACGATGCCCGCTAGTTGCCCGGTGCCATAGATCGCAAAGGCGCGCGACCGGTTTTCCGGCCGGTGCGCGTTGGCCAGCAGCGCCACCGCCGCGGGCACGAACAATGATTCCGTGACGCCGGTCAGCGCGCGGCAGGTCAGCACCATCCCTACCGAATGAGAAAACCCCGTAAGCGCCGTAACCCCGCTCCAAAGCAAGAGGCTCAGGGCCACAAGGCGCCGCTTCGAGAACCGGTCGCCGATTTGCCCCGCGATCGGAGAGCACAATCCATAGACCCACAGAAACGCGGAGCTGGTTAGCCCAAGCTGCGCATCTGTAAAATGCAACTCGGATTTCAGAATCGGGAAAATCGAGAAGATGACCTGGCGGTCGCTGTAATTCAGGCAGTAAGCGATCCACGTGAAGCCGACCAGCAGCCATGCTCTTCTATCGAGGTCAGCCTCCCGCTGCGCCGGACTCACGAAAGTGTTCATCTCTGGGTGCGGTTTGATCTACGTGTAATCGAGCCCGAACTTTCGGCCCGCCATCAGTCCGCCGTCAACTACAAAGCTCGCGCCCGTCACGAACGACGAAGCATCGGACGCCAGATACAGAGCGCATTCGGCTACGTCGACGGGCGCTCCCAGCTTTCCCATGGGATACATCCTGGTCACGCTCTCCGCGAGACCCGGCCTCTCGCGATAAATCGCAATGCTGTTTTCCGTCATGATCGTTCCAGGGCAAATCGAATTGACGCGAATCCCGTTCGCCCCGAAGTCCACCGCAAGCAGCCGCGTCAAAGCCTGCACCCCGCCTTTCGACGCCGTGTACGCCGTCAGGCTGAGTCCCATGAGGGCATTTACCGACGATAGATTCACAATGGAGCCGCCGCCCGTCTCGATCATCCGCGCGATAGCGAACTTGCAGCAAAGGTAAGTCCCCTTGAGGTTCACGCCCATGATCTGGTTCCAGGTCTCATCGGCAACCGTCAGAATACTGCCATCGCCACGGTATACGGCCGCGTTATTCACCAACACATCGAGGCGCCCGTAAGTCCGCACCGCGGTGTCGACCATGCGCTCAGCGTCTCCCGCCTGGGACACGTCGGCTTTCACGAAGACCGCTTCCCCGCCGTCCCCTTTGATTGCTTCCACGACTCCCCGCCCCACCTCGTCAACGTCCGACACAACCACCCGCGCGCCTTCCTGCGCAAACAGAATAGCGGTGGCTTTGCCAATCCCCGTCGTGGAACCCGTTACGATCGCGCATTTGCCTTCGAGGCGCGCGCCGGATAATTTATGGCTTTCAGAGCCCATAAGCGAATCCGAAGATTATATGATTTAACCGCTGGGGGAAGCTTTCTTCCAGCATTCTGGACGCTATTCGAGAAATCTCTTGCTCGCACGATCTGTTTGGAGGTAGCTGAGAATATGTCGCATCCATCCATTTCACGCTGGGCGCCGTTCTGCGTTTTATTCGCCGCCGCGGCTGTACCGGCGCCGTCGCAAGACCGCACCGTGACGCTCCGTTTGAACCTGAACGCGACGGCCGGGCCTCTCGAGATCGATCGCTTTGCCCTGGGCCAGGGCGGATTGTCCCAAGAGCCCATGTGGGCCGATCGCGCCGCCGAGATTCGCGACCTGCACCCGCGCGTGATCCGCCTCTTCATTCAGGAGTATTTCGACCTGCTCCCCGAGCACGGCCGCTACCACTGGGAGACGCTCGACGAGTCCGTCGACCTGATCCGGAAAACGGGCGCCACTCCGCTCATGAACATCGACTTCAAGCCGAAGGTTCTGTATCCCACCGTCGACGAGAAAATCGTCGATCCCACCAGCTATGAGGAATGGGAACAGCTCATCTACAACATGGTCCGCCACTACAAGGAGCGCGGCTCGGGCATTCGCTATTGGGAAGTCTCGAACGAGCCTGATATCGGAGAAAATGGCGGCTGCCCATACCTCTTCACGCCGGAAAACTACACGCGCTACTATCAGCACACCGCCGCGGCCGTCATGCGTGCCGACCCTGACGCGCGCGTCGGCGGTCCAGCCCTGGCCTACTCCGGCTCTCCTATCCTGCCCGCGTTGCTTTCATTCTGCGCGGACGGAAAAGCGCCGCTGCATTTTGTTTCGTGGCACATCTATAACAGCGATCCCGTCCGCATTCGCGGCACCATCGATCACGTAAAAACGCTGCTCGGCAAATACCCCTCGCTCCACCCCGAGACTTTCCTGAACGAATGGAACATGGCGCTGCGCGATCCGCCGACGAATCCACAGTTCCAGCCGTGCTTCCTCACCGAAGTCGCTTATCAGATGAAGGCCGGCGGCCTCGACTACTCCTGCTACTACCACATCAAGGACTATCACGTGGACCTCGATCGTTTCGCCCAGTTCATGTCTCCGGTGGGAGCCGGGCTCATGGCGCGCTGGTGGAACCGCAGTTCGCAATGGGACGGCTTGTTCGATTTTCAGAACCGCGTACGCCCCTCGTATTACGCTTTCAAACTGCTGGCGCGGCTTACCGGGGAACGCCTGAAGTTGGATTCCGGCGACGCGGCGGTGCACGGATTTGCCACCTGGGATCCGAAGCTGCTCACCTACAATGTGCTGCTCTGGAATTATTCGACCGCGCCCGCGCAAGTAGATCTCACCGCCGAAGGCGCGCCGTCCGATCTCACTTTGCGGCAACTGTTTCTGGATGCTGCCGCCCCGAGCGACGATGAAAACGCACGGCTGCGTCCGGTCCCATCAAGCAAGCTCAAGCAGGGCCCCATGCGGATCAAAGTCGATCTGGGCGGCTACGGCATCAGCTTCCTGGCTCTCGAGAAAAACCGCTAAGTTTCCCGTATTCTGGACAATCCCATTGACACTGGCGTGCTGGAAGCTCAGTATAGTGTTATCAATAAGTTGCAGAGCTATGTCCAAGCCGTAACACTCGCCGCATTAGTGCAAGTAGCTGCACTCGGCCAGATCTATACCGAGGTTCGCCCGGTCCTCGAGAAAACCTGCCTTCCGTGCCATGGGCCGCAAACCAAGAGTTCGGGCCTCGATCTTTCCACGCGCGATGGGCTGCTGAAGGGTGGCGAACACGGGTCGGCCATCGTTCCAGGTGATCCTAAGGCTAGCCTACTCTATAAGTTAGTGTCCTACGAGGCCGAGCCGCACATGCCCTACAAGGCCGACCGGCTTCCCCAGGAAACCATCGACCGGATCGCCGAGTGGATCAAGGCCGGTGCGCCGTTCGAACAGAACGCGAATGCGGATTTGGCTTTGTTTCACAACAACATCAAGCCGCTTCTCGAAGCCAACTGCGTCCGGTGCCACAATTCGCAAATCAAGCGTTCAGGGTTCGATCTTTCGACGCGCGAGGCGCTATTGCGGGGAGGCGATACGGGAGCTGTGATCGTGCCGGGCGACGCTAAGTCGAGCGTTCTCTACAAGCGGATCAGCCATCTGGAACAGCCGGGCATGCCGTTCGGCGGCCAGAAACTGCCCGACGCAGCCATCGCCCAGATCGCCGACTGGATCAATGCGGGTGCACCCTATGACGCGCCGCTGGCAGCCGGCAAAGCCGCTTTGAGCCACTGGGCTTTCAAACTCCACGAGCGCCCCGCGGTGCCGGAAGTCAAGAACCGTGCCTGGGTCCGCAACCCGATCGACGCTTTTATTGCCGCCGACCACGAAAAGCGCGGTCTGAAGCCGGTGGCCGCCGCGGACCGGCGCACACTTCTGCGGCGCGTATATCTGGACCTGGTCGGCCTTCCTCCCACGCCCGAGGAAATGAACGCGTTTCTCGCTGACAATTCCAAAGACGCGTACGAAAAAGTCGTGGATAAGCTGCTGGCCAGCCCGCGCTACGGCGAGCGGTGGGGACGGCACTGGATGGACATCTGGCGCTACAGCGACTGGTACGGGTGGCGCGCGCAGAACCAGGTGCGTTACAGCCAGCGGCACATCTGGCACTGGCGCGACTGGATCGTCGAATCGGTCAACAAAGACAAAGGCTACGACGAGATGATCGTCGAGATGCTGGCGGGCGACGAACTGGCGCCGAACAATCCCGATATCGTGCGCGCCACCGGCTACCTGGCCCGCAACTGGTACATGTTCGACCGCAACGTCATTCTGAAGGACACGGTGGATTACACCGCCATGGCGTTTCTCGGGATCACGCTCAAATGCGCGCGCTGCCACTCGCACAAGTACGATCCGATCACGCACGAGGACTATTACAAATTCCGTGCGTTCTTTGAGCCGTACGACGTGCGCACGGACCGCGTCTCCGGGCAGCCGGACCTGATGAAAGACGGTGTTCCCCGCGTCTACGATGCCAAAGCGGACACGCCCACGTACCGTTTCATTCGCGGAGCGGACACGAGCCCTGATACGGAGCACCCGCTGACTCCGGGGATTCCGGCGATGTTCGGGAATGCTGATCTGAAGATCAAACCGGAACCGCTGCCGCTCGATGCTTACTATCCGGATTCACAGGCGTTCGTGCATCGCGATCTGATCGCGCAGGCCAAAGCCGATATCGAGAAGGCCGAGACCGAACTGCGCAAATCTCACGATGATTTAGAGAAAGCCAAGCAGCAGCCGAACGCGCCGGCGCCGGCCGCGGCGGGAGCTGGGAATCGTTCCGGAGGCGATCCTCCAGCCGATGACAAGGCCGCGGCCGCGGTACTCAAGGCGCAGGCCGCCGTCGCATTGAAGGAGAAGGAACTGGCATCGGCGCGGGCGGCACTGCCCGCCATCCAAGCACGCATCGCCGCCGATGAGGCGAAATACGCCGCCACGCCGCCGAAGAATCTCGAGGCCTTAGAAGCAACCGCGTTCAAAGCCGAGCGGCACGCCAATGTCGTGAAGGCGGAGGAGAATATCCTGCGCGCTACGCAGGAACTAGCCGCCGCCAAACCGGAAACGGAAACCTACGACAAGGAAGCCCTGAAGAAGCTGGGCGAGGCGCGGGCGCAGCTCGAGGCCGCGGCGAAAGCGCTCCAATCCGAGGACGCTTACACTCCGGTCGGAAAAGTTTATCCCGATTCGACCACCGGACGCCGCCTGGCGCTGGCGCGCTGGATCGCCAACAAACAGAATCCGCTGACGGCGCGCGTGGCCATCAACGATATGTGGCTGCGGCATTTCGGCCAGGCGCTGGTGCCCACGGTGTTCAACTTCGGGATGAGCGGCAAGCCGCCCTCGAACCCGGCGCTATTGGACTGGCTGGCGGTGGAGTTCATGGACCGCAACTGGAGCATGAAAGCAATCCACCGGCTGGTCGTCACGAGCAGCACGTATCGTATGCGGTCCTCGACCAGGGATCCGAGCGACCAGAACGCTAAGATCGACCCGGAGAACCGCTGCCTGTGGCGCATGAATGAGCAGCGCATGGAGGCGGAAGTGGTGCGCGACAGCCTGCTGTCCATCGCGGGGCAACTCGACACCACGATGGGTGGGCCGGAAATCGACTCCGCCAAGGGCCTGGAATCGAAGCGCCGGAGCATCTATTTCCAGGACACGCCGGACATGCAGGTGACGTTCCTGAAGGTCTTCGATGAGGCCAACCCCAACGAGTGCTTCCAGCGGAACGAAAGCATCGTGCCGCACCAGGCGCTGGCGCTGGCCAATAGTAAGATGAGCCTGCAAGCGGCGCGCACTCTCGAAGAGCAGATTACAAAACAGACCGGAGTGACGGCAGCGGCCGATTCACAGTTTGTAGCGCGTGCATTCGACGCAGTTTTGAACCGCCCACCCACGGCCGCGGAACGCACCGAATCACTGAAATTTCTGCGCGAGCAGGAAGAGCTCTTTCAGGATACTAAGAAGCTGACGCCCATCCAGACCGGCGCCACGGGCGACATCAAGCCCGAGAGCGACCCTCACCTGAGAGCGCGCGAGGATCTGGTGCACGTGCTCGTGAACCACACTGATTTTGTGACCATTCGATGAGAAAAAGTATGAAATTCGATGAGCGGCATCCTCTGAAATCCGTTGCCCTTTCGCCCGGCTGTTGCACGCCGAGCCGCAGGGTTTTTCTAGCGGACTGCGGCATGGGTCTAACCGGGCTGGTGCTCGGCGCGATGCTCCGGCGCGAAGGCAACGCCGCCACGACGGCTGACACCTGGGCTCCTCCCGATGGCAAGCCCCACTTTGCGCCAAAGGCCAAGCGGGTGATCTGGATGTTCATGCTGGGCGGTGTGAGCCACGTGGACACCTTCGATCCTAAACCGGCGCTCAACAAATACGCGGGCAAGAACATCTCCGAGACGCCGTACAAAGACACCCTGAATTCGCCTTACGTCAAGGGTGTCAAGGAATTCGTCAAAGGCGATCACGGCATCAAGCTGACGCTTTACCCGATGCAGGTTGGTTACCGCAAGTATGGCCAGAGCGGAGCGGAGGTGACCGACTGGTGGCCCAACGTAGGCTCCGCGATCGACGAAGTGGCTCTGATCCGCTCGATGTACACCACCGACAACGATCACGGCGCCATCCTGCAGTTCCACACCGGCCGGCACATGTTCGACGGTTACTTGCCCACGATCGGCTCGTGGGTGCATTACGGCCTGGGCACGCTCAACCAAAATCTGCCGGAGTTCGTGGTCCTCGGCGAGCCGCCGAGCGATTGTTGTGGGGGCATGGGCACGCATGGATCGGGTTATCTGGGGCCGGAACACGCCGGGGTCCAGTTGGAAGTGAATCCGGACGACCCGCTGCCGTTCGCTTCCCCGGGGAAAGACATCTATCAGCAGGAGCAGGAGCGCGAGTTTGCGTTCTTGAAGCGGCTCAACGGCCTGAGCGCGGTGGAATATCCCGGCGACGCCGCGTTGAAAGCGCGGATTAAGTCCTACGAGCTGGCGTTTCGCATGCAGATGGCGGTACCAGAGGCGGTGGGCTTCAAAGAAGAGAACGAGGAAACCAGGAAACTCTACGGGCTGGATCAGGAAGTGACGAAGCCCTTCGGCGAGATATGCCTGGCGGCCCGCCGGCTTTCCGAGCGTGGCGTGCGCTTTGTTCAGCTTTATCACGGCACGGGCGGCAACGCCTGGGATTCGCACAAAGACCTCAAGAAGAACCATGGCGAGCAGGCGGCCAAGGTCGATAAACCGATATCCGGCTTATTGAAGGACCTCAAACAACGCGGCATGCTGGACGACACGCTGGTGGTCTGGGCCACCGAGTTCGGCCGCACGCCGGGGGGCGAAGGCGCAAACGGGCGCGATCATAATCCGTACGGATTTTCCATCTGGATGGCGGGCGCGGGGATCAAGAAGGGCATTATCCACGGAGCCACCGACGAGCTCGGCTTCAACGCCGTCGAGAACCGCCATTACGTCACCGATGTCCACGCGACGGTGTTCCATCAACTGGGCCTCGATGCGCGACGGCTGGAGATTCCGGGCCAGAAGCGCCTGGATATCGACTACGGCAGCCCGATCAAAGAGATTTTGATTTAGCTGCGCTCAGCTCCTTAAGTTGCGATTCCCCCGCACACGTTGAACGCCTGGCCTGTTATGGCCGCTGATTCACCGGAGGCCAGCAGCACCGCCATGGGCACCATCTCTTCCGGCTCCAGGCGTCTGCCGATCGGGGTTAGCCGCGACTCCAGCTCCGGGATGGATACTGCCAAGCGCTTGGCGTCGTACTCGATGCGGCGGTCGTTCATTTCGGTGTGGACCGGACCGGGACAGATCGCATTCACCGTAATTCCCTCGCGCGCCACTTCGAGCGCCAGCGTGCGGGTGAAACCCAGCAGACCGTGTTTGGAAGCGGTATAAGCGGCTCCGTGGATCGCGGGAAGCTTGCCGTTGATCGAAGCAATATTGACAATCCGTCCCCATTTTTTCGCAAGGAGCACGGGCAGCACCGCTTTCGTCAGCAGGTACGGAGCCGTGAGATTCAAGGCCAGGGTTTTGTGCCAGAAGGCGTCATCAAAATCCACCACGGGCCGCGGACTCGAACTGCTGCCGATGCCGGCGTTGTTCACCAGGATGTCGATCGTGCCGAGAGCCTCGATCACCTGCCGGATCACTCGCACCGGGACGGCGACATCCGCAAGATCCGCTGGAATGGCCACTGCTTTGCCGCCGCCCTGGCGAATCTCTTCCACTAACGATTGCAGATCGGCCGCGCTCCGGGCCGTCACCGCTACCGCCGCGCCCTCCTTCGCATAACCACGCGCGATCGCACGCCCGATCCCGCGGCTGGCGCCGGTGATCAAAGCCACTCGGCCTTCCAACTTTCGATTGTCCATTGGTCCAGATTACCGCCTTGTGGCGCAGCGCTTCAGCGCGCAGCGGCGAACTTTATTTCGCCGTGACGGCCCCAGAACCTGCCGGCTCAAGCCGGCAGCGGCACGCTGAAGCGTTCGCCACATCAAGCCTCATCTACCGGCAAGACGAGATGTGAAGAATGCGCGCGGTCCAGGTAAACGGCGTTTTCGGCGATTACCGTGGTTGTCGCGGTGGCCCCGGATTCTCCGGTCCCGGGATTGACGTCGAACCGCGGAAAATTGCTGCTGTTCACTACCGCGCGGATGCGATGGCCCCGCCGGAACAGGTGGCTGGTGGCCCACAAATCGACGGTGAGCTCGTAGACTTTGCCCGGATCGAGCAGCGACGGCCGGTAATTGGAATCACGATACCGAGCCCGCTGGATGCCGTCGCAGACCAGCATCGACCGGCCGTCCGGGAACACATCGGTGAGGCGCACGACGAAATCCGTATCCAGGGCGCTCGAAGAAATGAAAAGCTTCGCGACCACCGGGCCCGTGACTTCGAGGTCTCGATCGAGAGGATCGGAAGTAAACGTGAGGCAGCGGTCCTCGATCTCTCTTTGATCGCGCGAGCCGGCTTCGGCATTCAGTTCGTTCCATCCCAGGGGGTCGCCGGGCCGCTGCGCGGTAAGAGAGTACAGCGTAGCGCCGCCGACGCTCTCAACCGGCTGGTCTGGATCGTGAACAAATCGCGCCGGCGGAGCATTCTCTACAACCGGCGTCCACGAAAGGCCGCCGTCAAATAGCGAGCGCGCGGCGCCCCTCGGCCGGGAATCGAAATAGAGCTCCCTGTACGCAACGGTCTTCGGCGGCCAATCGTCCGCGGTGCGCCAGCGGTTGAGCCCCATGACGAAATACCGCACGGCCGGACTGCTGTCGAAATCGCCGCGCTTATTCTTCAGGGTGTGATCGAACCATCGCAGCATTTCGCCTTTGTAATCGAAGCGGGCGTCGGGGCCGAAATCAACCTCGCCGGCCCTCTGTCCGTCCAGCTCGGAATCCGTTCGCGGCCCGTGCATCCAGGGGCCGATGGTCAGGCGGTGCCGCCGCCGCGTCTCCTCTGACTTTGCGGCATTTCGCATGCCGATGAAGTTGCTCAGGCTGCCGCCCAGGAAAAGGTCAAACCACGACGCCAGATGATACGTGGGGACGGCAAACGTCTGGTGGAACTGGGCCACGTCAAACTGCTTCCAGTAAGCCTCGTCTTCCTGGAGGCGCAAGTAATCCTTGATCCAGTCAAAGGGATCGGAGAAGAGCGGGTTTTTCTCGAGTGGCCGGAAGCGGAAAAGTTCCAGCTGGCGCTGCAAGGTCACGCGTTCCATTTGCGCGGACCGATTTCGAAGGGCCTCCACCGACTGGCGCGCCGCCCACAAAAACATGAAGCCGAGTTCGAAGGCCCCGCCGCGATAAACCCACTCATCGCGGAGACTGCAAGGCGCCTGGCGGGCAAACATGGCTCCCAGGTGCGGGCCTGGACTGCCAGCATGCAGGTACTGGTTGAATCCGGCGAACGAGCCGCCGAACGTCCCCACCATTCCGTCACACCAATCCTGCCGCGCCAGCCACTCGACGGTGTCGAATCCATCCTGGTGCTTCCCCCAGGCCTCATCGCGGAACGGATACCACAGTCCCTCGGATGCGTAGCGCCCCCTGGCATCCTGAACCGCCACCACATATCCGTTCGCGGCCAGAAACGCCGGCGCGCCAATACTGACCATCACCGACTGGTGTTTCCCATATGGCGTACGCTCCAGAAGCACCGGATATCGGCCCGGTTGTGGGGGAAAGTACAGGTCCATGGCGAGCCGGGTCCCGTCACGCATGGGGATCGGGACGTCGCGCCGGATGGTATGGCTCGCCGGTGATTCAACCGCCTTGGACAGTATGAAGTTGGGCTCGAAATCTGGAGGGATCAGCATGCCGGAATGGCGCGTCAGGAACAATAGTATGCAGATGTCACAAATCGGTCAAGATAAATGGCCGGATTGAGCGCCTGGGGAGCTATTCTGTCCAAATGGCTGGACACAAAACAGCCGCCTATTGTTGATGGAAGGCCTTTCCAGTTACCCTAATTGAATGCCCGCTGGCAATACCCACCCCGTTCGATCGGCTGCCACGCCCCAAGATGTCGAATTGTTTACGCACGTGGAGGCACACCTCTATACGGCTGTCATCGCCGACTCGCTCGACGAACTCGGTTATCACAACCAGGCCATGAACGAGTATGTGCGGCCCTTATTTCCGGAATGCCGGTTTGCCGGATGGGCGCGCACCATGTCCTGCGTCGATGTGTTCCACGTCCCGGAAAACACGTACGCCAAAGAGATCGAGGCCGTGGACAGCATTCTGGCGGGCGAGGTGGTTGTGGTCTCGACCGTGAGTTCCAAGCGCAACGCCCCCTGGGGAGAATTGCTCTCGACGGCCGCGCGCGCCCGTGGCTCAAGAGGCGCGGTCATCGACGGCCTGGTGCGGGACGTGAAGAAAATCGAGGAGCTGGGATTTCCGGTGTTCGCATCGGGAATCAAGCCGGTGGATTCGCGCGGGCGCGGGATCGTGATCTACTACAACGTCCGTGTGGACTGCGGCGGCGTGCTGGTATCTCCGGGCGACCTGGTGTTCGCCGATTACGATGGCGTGGTTGTAATTCCGGTCGAAGTGCTGCCGGATGCCATCGGGCTCGCAAACGAAAAGGTCACGCGGGAAAATCACACGCGCGAAGAGCTGCTCCAGGGAGCGTATCTGCGCGACGTGTACGATAAATACGGCGTGCTCTGAAGCCTGGCGGCGTGAACCAATCGATCACTCGCAGACAAGCCCTGAAGAGCGCGGGCTTTGCTCTGCCTCTGGGCCTCGCCGCGAGCGACGCTGCCGAATTCCGCCACCGCGCATACCTGGGCTGGATCACGGATCTTGATTCCCGGCCCGACACGCATGCTCCTTGGCCCTCCATGCGCCTCGATGCTCCGCTGATCGAGGACTACCGCCGGACATTCTCCGCGATGAAGCGGCTGGGCTTTAACACCATCGTCATCTGGAGCTTTTACGTTTCGCGAAGTTGGCCGCCGGATATCGCAACCGCCGTCCCACCGGAGCGCGGCACGCTGGTCAGCAAGCTCATCGACGCCGCGCACGAGCAGGGCATCCGCGTCTACACGGGGCTCGGCGTTTATAGCTGGGGCTTTGAAGAAATCATCCGGGCAAATCCCCGGTTGAGCCGCGGAAATCCCAATGCCATGTGCGCCAGCCAGCCCGAATCCTGGGACTGGATGCGCAAGGTGATCGACTTCGCCATGACCCGCTTCCCGGTTGACGGCGCGAGCCTGCAGTCCGCCGACCAGGGGCGCTGCAAGTGCGACCAGTGCAGGCGCTGGACGGACACCGAGTATCATACGCGGCTCGACATCCGCGTCAGCGAATACATCCGCGCGCACTGGCCGGGCAAAACTATTGGCGTCAGCGGATGGGGGATGCGCTTTGACGATCCCGCGAGCTTGCCCGCATTGGTCGAGATGAGCCGCCACATCGACTACCTGATCGACGTGCGGGATTCCGCGCGCCAGCGCGATCCTTCCTGGCGCCACAAGCTGATCGGCGAACTGGCCTGCAGCTTCGGGACTCTCGGCGGGCCGCAGGTGGAACCGCCGCAGCACCTCGCTCGCGACCGCTGGTTTCTTCCCACGGTGCGCCACGATAGCCAGCACATGTCCGAGCTTTACGCCGAAGGCGGCCGGGCGTGCGAATACTTCTTCCACATCCTCGAAAATCCCGGCGACGAGATTTCATTCTGGATGGCCGGCAAAACGCTTAGCGCCCCTGCGGTTCCCTGGCACGAGCATCTGGCCGCGTCAATCGAGGAGTTGTACGCCACCTCGCGCCGCTCCTCTACCGACGCCCTCGCCGCCATCTTCGTTCGGGCCGAGGATGCATACCTGCGCAACCTGCCCTCTCTCAGCAGCGGGACGATTTCCATCGAGCCTTTAATGGAAGATCACCCCGGACCTCCGGTCTATATCACCAAGCAGTTGAATGCCGGGCAGCGAGCGCAATATCGCGATGAGCTGACCGCCATCTCGGCGGACCTGCGGAAGCTCGTCCCGGACGTGCCGGAAAAAAATCGCGTGCAAAAGATCCTACGCTGCCTGGAACATGCAATTGGCGATCTCTCGGGAACCTCATGACCGCAACCACGCGGAAATATCTCGACTGGTTCTGGCTCATGATCGTCAATTTCATGTGGGCCACGCAGGCGCCGGCGATTAAGCTCATCGGAGACCGGCTGGGACCAGTGGCTATTGCGTTTCTACCCATGATTCTCAGCACGCTCCTGTTCCTGCCGGCGCTCTGGTACGAGGGCCGGAGGCTCGGCCGGCCCTTCCAGTGGCGCTGGGGAGATGCGCGGCATTTTGTCGTCGCCGGGCTGTTCGGCTTCTTCTTTCTGCAAATCACCTACGTGCTGGGAGCGCAGCGGACCCTGGCCGCCAACGCCGGCATCATTACGCTCAGCATTCCTGTGCTGGTGGCCATCTGCGCCTCCATCATGCTGAAGGAGAAACTGAACCCGGTGCGCGTTTTCGGATTCGTGCTGGCCTTGGCGGGCGTTCTGCTGACTTCGGTCTCCGATATGCAGGGCGCCAGCTTCAGAAGCCAGTACTTGTTGGGAAACACGCTGTTCCTGCTGGCCTGCGCTGGTTCGGCGTTCTACAACACATATTGCAAGCTTCTGGTGGACAAGAAATACACCGAACTGGAAATCCTGGTGTACACCTCCGTCGTTGCCAGCCTGGCCAGCATCCCGCTATTCATTTGGGTCGAGCCGCTTTCTGTGGCGAGCCTGTCGAAATTGGACCACGTGGCCGTCTGGGGCATCCTCGAGCTGGCCATACTCGTTTACGGCCTCTCGATGCTGCTGTTCTTCTTCATCCTCCAGCGGCTGGATGTGACGCAGGCCACGATCAGCAATTACGTGTTGCCATTCTTCATCGGACTACTGGCTGTCCTGGTGTTGAAGGAATCCATCACGCCGCTCATGATGGCCGGCGGCGCCATTATTATGGTCAGCACGATTCTCGTGACGGTTTACGAGAGCGAGATCCTGGCATGGCTGGGCTGGAAGCCGCGGCCGCTACTTTGAGGTCCAGCCGCCGTCTACAGGAAGTGTAGCCCCGGTCACGTAAGACGCTTCGTCCGAAGCGAGAAACAGAGCGGCATAGGCGACTTCGCGGGGATAGCCTACCCGCCCTAGAACCGTGTTGTCGCACTGCCACTTGTAGTGCGGATCGTCGGGTTGAGGCCCAATCCGGGTCTGGATCGGGCCCGGGCACAGCGAGTTGATCCGGATGTTTTGAGCGCCGTAATCGTAAGCCGCGCTCAGCGTATAACCCAGGAGCGCCGCTTTGGTCGCCGTGTAGGCGACGGAAGTCATCATGCCGGCCAGCGCCTGAATGGAAACTATGTTGACGATGGATCCTTTCTTCTGCTTGATCATGTACGGCAGGGTCGCCTTGGTGAAATAGTGCGTCCCCAACAGCGCGATGTTGATGCACTTGGTCCATTCGTCTTCGGTCGATTCCAGGATGTCGTGGAAGTCCGGCGCCAGGTACGCGGCGTTATTGCAGAGGATGTCGATGCGGCCATTCCGGGCGGCCGCGGCGGCTACGGCGCGCGCCACATCAGCGGTCAACGACACGTCGGCGTGGCAAAACTCAGCCGCCCCGCCCTTCTCGCGGATGCCCCGCACCGTCGCTTTGCCGGCTTCGTCTTCGATATCCGAAACCAGCACCCAGGCGCCCTCCTCCGCGCACAGCTCGCTGATGGCTTTGCCGATTCCGTTGGCGCCGCCGGTCACGATGACAACTTTGTCCTTCAGCCTGTCCATGAATTCTCCTGTGGCGCTACGCGCGTGCAGTGCCAGTGCCGGCCGGTTCTTCCGGGCAGCGAAAGATCCTGTTCGAAGCCTGGATCACGTAACGGGCCAGCTCTTCGATGTTTTCTTCGCGAATCTGGCCCACCGTTCCCGCAATAGCCAGCCCCGCCATGAATTCGCCCGATTGATTGAAAACCGGAGCCGCCACGCAGCGCACTTCGAGTTCCTCTTCTTCATCGTCGATGGCGTATCCCCGCTGCCGGACCTTCATCAGTTCCTTTCTCAAAAGATTCGGCGACGTGATGGTTCTGTTGGTGTAATGCGCGAATGATTTCCGGTTGAGAATGTGCTCCTGCTTTTGCTCCGAGGCAAACGCCAGCAGCACCTTGCCCACTCCCGTGCAATGCAGGTTAGTGCGCTTGCCGATGTAAGAATCAAACTGAATCAGCCCCGGTCCTTCGACCTTCTGGATATACATGGCCTGATCGTCCGCCAGGACGGCCAGCTGGGACGTGCATCGCGTCACTTCGACCAGCCACTGCATCGGCCGCAAGGCCCTGTCCGGCAGGCTGAGACTCTTCATGAGGCCCCGCCCCAGGCCGGACACCTTGAGGCCCAGCGAATATTCCCGCGTGCGCGCGTCGAGCGTCAGATACCCGAGCCGCTCCAGCGTCAGCACGATCACGTGCGTGGTGCTCTTCGGAATGCGCAGCTTGCGGCTGAGCTCGGAAATATTCCACCCGCGGCGCGATCCATCCAGAAATTCCAGAATGGCAAAGGCCCGCTCGACCGACGTTGCATGCAGATCTTTTCGAGGCGTCATCGCTGCCACATCATGATACAACGGGTGTTCCGCGGGTCCCGTTCTATTCCTCCAATGCGAACGCGTAAATGGCATGCCCCGCGGCGATGGCCACGCGCTGTTTCCCGTCGCTCAAGTAACTCATCGGACTGGAGACGATCTTGCCGCCGGTCTGAAAGCGCCAGAGCGGCTTGCCTCTCGTAGCATCGAGCGCGAAGAAGTACCCTTCATCGCAGCCTCCGAACACCAACCCGCCCGCGGTCGAAAGCACTCCGGCCCAGGGAGGAGTGATGAGCGGATATTCCCACCGGAGTTCGCCCGACGTGGGCTCGAGCGCGCGAATCGCCCCGGTCCCCGGTTCTCCGAAAAGATTGCGTAGGCCGCCGCCGTTATACTCGGCGCCCACCTTGTAATTCGCTTCGCCTTTGTAAAACATGGCACCGCTTTCGCGTGCCGCCACGTAAAACAGGTTGGTCTTCGGGCTGAAGGAAGGGCTGAACCAGTTGGTGCCGCCGGCTGAATGCGGATACACTTTGATGCCGTCTTCGGTGGGCGCCACGCCCGGCACGGGCACCGGACGGCCCTTGTCGTCCAGTTGTGTGGCCCATGTCTGTTTGATGTATGCCCTGCCGTACAGAAACTCCCCGCTCTCGCGATCCAGCACGTAGTAGAACCCGTTCCGGTTGGCGAACAGCATCAGGTTGCGCGAGCGGCCGCGGAACGGCGCGTTCACAAGCACCGGGACCTCTGTCGAGTCCCAGTCAAACATATCGTGCGGCGTGAACTGGAAATGCCACTTCAGCTTTCCGGTGTCCGCATCGAGCGCCACCACGCAATCGGAATACAGGTTGTCGCCGGCCCGCACGTCTCCGTTCCAGTCCGGTCCCGGATTTCCCGTGCCCCAGTAAACCAGGTTCAGATCGGGATCGTACGAGCCCGTTATCCAGGTGGCCGCCGAACCTTTTTTCCAACTCTCGCCGCTCCAGGTTTCGTGGCCCGGTTCTCCCGGAGCCGGAATCGTCCAGAATCGCCATGCCTGTTTTCCGGTCGTGGCATCGTATGCATCCACGAAACCGCGGATGCCGAATTCGCCGCCCGCGATCCCCACCACCACCTTGTCCCGCACCGCCAGCGGCGCCACCGTAATCGCGTGCCCGGTCTTGTAATCCGCCACCGTAACATCCCAGCGGACCGAGCCCGTCTTCGCGTCGAGAGCGATCAAGTGTGCGTCCAGCGTGCCCACGAACACCAGATCGTCCAACGCCGCTACGCCCCGATTCACCTGCCCGCAGCAGATCCGCACGTCTTTGGCAACGGCCCGGCGAAAGGACCACAGCACGCGTCCCGTACGCGTGTCGAGCGCCGTCACATTGCTGGGCGATTCGGTGATGTACATGACGCCATCCACCACCAGCGGCGTGGTCTCCGCCTTGTCCAGCGCGCCGATCTGATAGACCCACGAGGGCCGCAGATTTTTCACGTTTTCGGAATTAATCTGGTCGAGCGGCGAGTAGCGATGCGAGCTGTAGTTTCCCGAATAAGTCAGCCAGTTGCCGGGCTCGCGCTCCGCGTGGCGGATGCGTTCGAACGTCACCTGCGCCTGCGAAAGCATTCCCGCCACAAGCAGCCCTATCAGAATCTTCATCGCTTCCCCCGCAGAGAAACCAGGTAGGCCACCACATCATCCAACTCGCTTTTGGACAGCTGGTCCCCATAACGCGGCATGGGCGACCGGCCGGGCTGCCTCTCAAGCGAGGCCAGTTCGTCCTTCCAGAAGGAATGCAGTTGATCGGAGAGATCGCGGACCTGGATGGAGTAGTTGTCCTCATTCAGCCGGATGCCCGTAATGCGCTTTCCCTCTCTGGTGACCAGTTGCACCTGTAAGAAATCTTCCGGCAGCGAGGAGGCCGCATCCAGCACCACCGCCCGCAGATACGCCGAGCCGCGGCGCATTCCGATCTCCGTCAGCGGCGGCCCCACGCGCCCGCCCTCGGCGCCCACCTGGTGGCAGCCCGCGCATCCTTTCGTCCGGAACAGTTTGCCGCCCGCCTGCGCATCTCCTGTCACGCTTTCCGGAGCCACGCGGCCCAGCGTCCGCACGAACGCCACCACCTGCCAGATTTCGTGATCGTCCAGCACCCACCAGCCAGGCGGCATCTCGGTGCCTGGAATGCCTTCCCGGATCACCAGGAACAATGCCGGATCGTCCGGCCCAAGCGGAAGGCTGGTTTGCGCTAGATTGGCGCCCCGGCCGCCTGCACCGGCGGGCCCGTGGCAGACCGCGCAATTGTTGGCGAACAGCCGCTTCCCGCGCGCCACATCGGCGGCGCTCGTGTACAGGTTCTGTTTACGAATTTCGATTTGCACTTGGGGTTGCGCCCCCAGTTGGCGCAGCCCCAGCAGCACGAATAACGGCAGATAGTGAAAGCTCAAGCGCACGGTTGCAGACGAGCAGTATACAACTCGCCACCGGTCCGCAACAGATTTCTTCCATCATTCTGGACACCGAAAGCAATATCCCTTGATCCCGGTCAATCTCCGCAAGATACAATCAAGAACGTATCAGCGGGCGGAAACCATGCTAGTGGACGTTCACAGTCACTTTTTTCGATACCCCGAGCACTTCTCTAAGAACTTCGTCGAACAGGCGCGCCGCGCCCGGAACCAGGAAATCGACCTGACCGTGCGATGGGACGAATACCACGCGAAGGCGAAAAGCTGCGATAAGACCATCGTCTTCGGCGGCAAGGCGCGGCTCGCGGGCCTCTGGGTGCCCGACCAGGAAGTCGCCGCGTACGCCAAAGATCATGCCGACAAAGTCATCGGCTTCCTCTCCGTCGATCCGACGCAGCCCGGCTGGCAGGACGAGCTCACACAAGGGCACCAGGATCTCAAGCTGAAGGGCATCAAGCTGCTGTCCATGTACGCCGGCTTTTATCCCAACGACCGGAAGCTCGATCACTTGTGGGAGTACGCCACCCGCCACCATCTGCCCGTGCTGCTGCACACCGGCACAACGTTCGTCGCGCAGGCTCCGCTCGACTGCACCATCCCGCGCCACCTCGACGATGTGGCGATTCGTTTTCCGAACGTGAAAATCATCATGGCGCACCTTTCGCACCCCTACGAAGGCGAATGCGTGGTGACTATACGCAAGCACCCCAACGTCTATTCCGATTGTTCCGCCCTGCATTACCGGCCGTTTCAGCTCTATCACTCGCTCATGCTGGTGCAGGAGTATGGCGTCTGGGACAAAGTGCTGTTCGGCAGCGACTATCCCTTCACCACCGTCGACGCCAGCCTGGATGAGATGCGCAAGTTGAACTGCATGCTCGAAGGCACGGCATTACCACGTCTGGACATGACGAAAATGGAGCAGATGTTTCAGCGGAACACTCTGGACATTCTGGAAATCGCGACCTGATTCACGCGATCCGATACTTCTCGAGCGTCTCTTCACTCACTTCGACGCCTAGGCCGGGCCCGTTCGGAACCGCCACGTAACCGTCCACCATCTTGAGGGGCTGCTTCACCATCGCACGGCTCAGCGGCCCTTGCGATGTATTGAACTCCACGAAGACCGCCCGGCGCTGGAATGCGTTCAGGTGCAGGGAAACCGCGGTCAGCAGGTCGGAAGACCACGAGTGCGGAATCACCAGCACATTCGCCCGCTCCGCCATGTGAACGATCTTGCGCGCGACCGTGAATCCTCCGCATCGCGTCAGATCCGGCTGCAGAATGTCCACCTTGCCTCTTTCGATCAACTGGTGAAAGCCCCATTCCGTGGCCTCCTGCTCGCCGCAGGCGACGAGCGTATCCACGCTGCTCGCTACCTGAGCGTAGCCGTCGTAGTCTTCCGGATGCAGAATTTCCTCGACAAAAAAGGGCTTGAAAGCCTCGATCGAATGGATCACCTGAATCGCCTGTTTCGGCGTGCGCTCGATGAACCAGCCGGTATCCACCAGCAAATCCTTCCGGTCGCCCATTTCCTTGCGCGCCGCTTCCACCAGCCGCACGTCCACGTTGGGATCCTTGCCGAATACTCCCCAGCCGAACTTGATAGCCGTGAAGCCTTCGTCCAGATACTTGCGCGTGGCCTCGCGTATGGCCTCCGGCGTCGGACGGAAAAGCGTGCTGGCGTACGCCCGGACTTTGTCCCGCCACTTGCCCCCCAGCAGCACGTGAACCGGCTGCTGATAGAACTTGCCCATGATGTCCCACAGCGCGATGTCGATGGCCGAAATCGCCTGAATCGCCACGCCGCGCCGTCCGTAGTAAATGCTGCCGCGGTACATCTTGTACCAGAGCCGCTCCACTTCCAGCGGATTTTCGCCGATCACCAGCGACGCCAGGCCGTCAAAACACTCCGTCCCCGCCTCGCTCCATCGAGGCGCATCCACCGCGGCTTTCGCCACCGAAGCCACGGTCTCCATGTCGGAGTAGCCCGTGATACCGGCGTCCGTCGACACCCTCACGATGCCCATGTAAGTGGGGCCGAGCGGCTCTTCCGAGCCCTCGGGGTTGTTATACAAACCTGGAGACTTCAGTACCAGCACTTCAACATTCGTGATTTTCATGGGCGTCCGATCAAACTGCATAGTATACTAGCCGTCCATGCCGGAACCCGCGGTTATTTACGACGCTTCCAAAATAGATTTCGAAAAGCCCGGAAAGCACCACTACCACGTCGCGTTCCATCACGATTCCAGTTGGGGATACTCGCTCGTCCCGCTCACCGTGATCAACGGCTTGAAAAAGTCGAAGCAACGCTCGACAGGAGTGGCCGTTTTTGGAGGCACGCACGGGAATGAATGGGAAGGCCAAGTTACCGTCAAGCGCCTGTGCCATGATCTCGACCCCGCGCAGATGAGCGGCCGCGTGATTCTGGTCCCGCAATTGAGCGAGAGCGCCTGCGCCGCCAACACGCGTATTTCGCCGCTCGATGGCGTCAACATGAACCGCGCGTTTCCCGGCAATCCGCGCGGCTCCATCTCCTACCGCATCGCCAGCTTCGTCAAGACCCGCATTTTCCCGCAGGTGCGCGTCGTCATCGATCTCCACGCGGGCGGCAATGAAGGCGGCTTCGCGCTCTGCACCTCTTTTCATCCCATCTCCGATCCCCAGCAGCGCGCGGAAATCGAGAAAGTCGCCGCGCTGTTCGATACGCCGTTCATGCTGGTTTACACCAGCAGCATGGCGTCCGGCCTGCTACCCGAGGAAGCGGAGAAAGAGGGCAAGATCGCCATCGGCGGCGAATTCGGATTTGGCGAGTCCGTAAACCTAAAGGGCGTGAGCCACGCCTACGAGGGCTTCAAGAACGTTCTCCGGCACTACGGCATGCTGCCGGGCAAAATCGTCAAGATCGATCCCGAACGCCCTTCGCCGCCGCGTCTCGTCGATGCCTCCAGACTGGAAGATTACATCCCCGCGCCGCGCACCGCCATCTGGGAGCCGCTGGTGGAATTGGGAGCGGATGTCAGGAAAGGCGACCTGGTCGGGCGTCTGCATGACTTTTCGGATCATTCTTCGGCTCCGCTCGAAATCCGGGCCCATCGCGCCGGAGCGCTGTTGATGATGCACTTTCCCGCGCATATCGCCAAGGGCGTGACCTTGTTCGTCATCGCGCAAGACGTCAAGACCTGACGCATGGCCTCGCCGGTCAGCCCGCTTAAAACCGCTCCGGACCATGGCGGTGTTACGGCGCGTTTCGCCTGGACCGCCGTGGCCTTCCTGTGGTTCGCGTATTTCCTCAACTACCTGGACCGCCAGGTAGTGTTCTCGATCTTTCCCGTGTTGCGCTCCGATCTCGGCTTCTCGGACACCCAACTCGGGCTCGTTGGCACTTTGTTCATCTGGGTGTACTCGCTATGCATGCCCATCACGGGACGCCTCGCCGACGTGGTTCGCCGCGACCGCCTCGTCATCTCCAGCCTGGTTCTATGGAGCCTCGCGACGCTCGGCACCGCCCTCAGCACTTCCGCGCCGGCGTTTTTATTCTGGCGCGCCGTCATGGGGGTTACCGAATCCCTCTATGTGCCCGCAGCCCTCGCCGCCATCGCCGTCCTGCACCCCGGAGCAACGCGCTCGAAAGCTTTAGCTATTCACAGCACGGCGCAATTCTCCGGCATCGTCGCGGGCGGTTGGTATGGCGGCTGGGCCGCCGACCAGATCGGCTGGCGCCCCGGATTTACACTGCTCGCCATTGTAGGCGCCGCTTACGCGTGCGTGCTCTGGAGAATCTTCCGCGTCGCGCCGAACTCAGAGATACGGCACACTCACCAGGCCGCCAGGCCCGCGGATATTTTTAAATCCGCCTGCTTCTGGACCCTGTCCCTGGCCTTCTTTGCGTTCTGCACCATGCTCTGGATGCTCTACGCCTGGTTCCCGAATTTCATTTACGAGCGCTATCACCTGTCGATGACCCAGAGCGGCCTCACCGCCACCGTCTTCCTGCAGACCAGTTGCATGGCGGGCGTTCTCGCGGGCGGCGTGCTGGCGGATTGGCTGGTCCTACGAATTCGCTCCGGCCGCTTTCTGATCGCCGTCGCCGGTCTTGCTACCTGCACTCCGTTCGCGTTCCTGAGCCTCGCCGCCGGATCGCTGGCCATGGCCAAACTGTCCGCCGCGGCGTTCGGCTTCTTCGCCGGAGTGTTCGTCGCCAACACCTTCGCCGCCGCGTATGATGTAATCTCCAGGCAGAACTACGGTCTCGCCACCGGCATCCTCAACCTCGCCGGAGGCCTCTCCGGCGGAGCCGCCATACTCGCCGCCGGGCTCTGGAAAGCCTCTCTCGGCATGGCGCCGCTGATGAAGTGGCAGGCCATCGCGTCAGCCGCCGCTGCCGTCCTGCTGCTATTTGTGGTCGTCGCGCGTTTCGCCGCGGACCGCAGCCATGCACTCGCCGGTGAATCCGGCTAGGACCGCTGCTCCCTGAATCGTTCCTGCAAATCGTACAGAGATTTCGGCACGCCCTGATATTTTGGAATCGGCATTGTCAGCGTCCCGAACCGCGCTTGCGCAAGCCGCTCGCCGCGCACCAGCCGCACATTACTTTCGGCGTGAACCGTCGTCTCCCCTAAGTAAACCGGGTACGCGTCGGCCGCGCGATAACTCAATATCAGGGTTCTACGCGCGTGCGGCGACGTGTTCGGCGCCGATGCGTGCGGCGTCATCCCGTGCAGAAAGATCGCCGTCCCCGCAGCGCCCTCGATCGCTACCGCTTTCGTCGCATCCACCGCCTCCGTAATCTGGCCGCGGAAAAAGCCGTCGTAGCTATGATTCAGAATCCCGTTTCGGTGTACTCCCGGGATCACCTGCAGACAGCCGTTTGACCGGTCCGCATCATCGAGATAGAACAGTACCGCCAGCGAATCCGTATTCGTGAGCGGGTAATATGCCAGGTCCTGGTGCCACTCCACTACCGACCCGATAGCCGGCGGTTTCATGTTGATCTTGCTGTAATGGAACAGCAGGTTCTCGCCCAGCAGCTGCGCCACGCTGTCCAGCAGCTTCCCGCACTCCGACAGCGCTCGAAATTCCGGATAATGCGTGCACGGTTCGTAAATCCGTCGCACGCGGTTCCCGTCCGGGCCCTGATCCGGCTCCATCTCCAACCGGCTCGCATCATGATGGGCCACCGTCGCGCCCGCGCCGACCGACTCTATCCCGGCCAGAAACACTCCGACTTCCTCGCCAGTCAGCAAGCCCGGAGCCGCACAATATCCATCCCGCCGGAATTGATCTACAAGTTCCGCAGACAACATTCCACCACCATCCTAACGCGAGCCTATCTTCCCGGTATCCATTTCTCGAACCACTCCAGGTTGCGCCGCATCAGGTCGCTCTGGTGCACCGGCTCACTAATGCCATGCCCTTCGCGTGGATAAGTTACGTAACTCACCGGCACGCCTAAGTCGCGCAGCGCGACATACACCTCCGGTCCACTATCGATATCCTGCTCTCCATGCAGCACGATCGACGGCGTCTTGATGTTCTTCAAAAAAGCGCGCGTCGAATGGCGGTTATAAACATCCAGCCGGTCCCACGGTGGCCCGCCGAAGTACTCCCACATCACTTCCGGCGCGCTTTCTTTGTTGGCTATCGACGGCGCGTACCAGCTCACCCAATCCGTGCCGCAAGCCCCGATGGATGCCGCCTTGAACCGGTTCGTGTGAGCGACGATCCACGCCGATAAGTACCCGCCATAACTCCAGCCCATCACGCCGAGACGGTCCGGGTCCGCAATTCCCTGGCTGACCAGCATATCGATCCCCGTCATGATATCGTCCATGTCCCCAAAACCCTGCGCCTCGATGGTCGGCACGCGAAACTTAGGCCCGTAGTTGATGCTGCCCCGGAAGTTGGGCTCGAACACCGCAAAGCCTTCCTGCAAAAACATCTGCGTGGGATAGGTCCGCGGAACCGGAAAGTTCTCCAGCGCTGCGCCCGTCGGCCCGCCGTGCAGGCTCACCAGCAGCGGCACACGCGTGCCGTTTGTATAGCCGAACGGCAGCCGCAGCACTCCTTCGATCTCAAGGCCATCCTTCGATTTCCATCGCACCGTCCGCGCATTCACCACCGGATACTCCCGCACCTGCGGATTCACGTCAGACAACCGCGTCTCACGCCCGGTTCGCGAATCCCGCAGATACACATCCCCCGGCGCCGTGGCGCTGCTCTTGATCCATGCGATCCGGCTGCCATCCCGGCTCACACTGAACGCCGACGTTCCCGTCACCACACATCCCAGCCGCTCCGATTCTCCATTCGCCGCATTCACCGCAAACAGGTAGTCGCTGGTTCCCTTACCCGCCCCCAATATCAACTTCGTTCCATCCTCAGACCACCAGAATTTCGTCGCGCCTCCAAAGACATCGCCATCCATTCGCTCCGTAACATACCGGATCGCCCCGCCACCAGGCGGAACCACGCCCACTTGCCGTTCCCCAAAATATCTCAGCGCTCCGCGCTGCGAGTAGAAAGCTACATAGCGGCCATCCCGGGAGTACGCGGGAGCCAGGTCCTGCCCCGGCTGCACCACCAGCGGTGTCTCGCGGCCGCTCGCCAGATCGGTTTCGTAAATATCCACGTGGAAAGAGTCTCGGCCCTGTGGCGATTTCTGCGCCGCGTAAACTACCTTGCGTCCGTCCGGCGCCCAATCAAACGAAAGCAGGTGCCGCTCGCCCGACGGCAGCGTCCGCACCTCGCCTCCATCCACTGAAACAACATGCAACCGCGCCGGCGTGTATCCCTCGCCGCCGACAATCGCATCGTCGCCCGCGCGGCGCTTCGCCTCCCGTTCCGGGTTCGCGTCCGCCGCCAGATACCCGATGTACCGCCCGTCCGGCGACCACGCAAAATCCGTAACGCCCGTCGGTGGATCCGTAAGCCTGCGCGGCGTTGCCCCCGGCGTAGCCACCTCGTATACCTGCGCCTTCCCTTCCCGGCGCGACAGGAACGCGAGCCGTCCGCCATCGCCCGACCATCGCGGGTGCGCATCGGAAAAATGCGCCGCCGCCAACCGTTCGGCCGTGCCCCCCGCTGCCGCCACCACCCAAATCTCCGAAGAATACGCGTTCCGCCCGGCGTCACGACCCGTCACCACGTACGCTACCTTCGAGCCGTCCGCCGTGATCTCCGGATCAGATACCGTCTTCAAGTCCATGATCGCGTCAAGCGTCCAGGATTTCTGGGCTGCAGAGAGCCATCCGCTCCCGATGAACGGAAGAATCACCAGCGGTACCCTGCGCCGTGACAGTCGCATAGCCGAACATTGTACGGATTGCCGGTCCGGTAATCCAATCCCGGCCCCTGGTCCGTCGTCCCTCATGCTAAGGTTTCGTCCAGAGCGATGGACGAAAGCCACAAACTGCCTTGACTTGTTCAACGGGTAGACTAATATGCTCCTATTACCCTGCGACGGTGGACGGCCCAATTGGGGGTACGTGTCGCAGTAGGTTCAACATTCGACAGGGGGTAGCTACATGAAACAGCTTATTTGTTTACTGGCCGTGTTTTCGCTGCTGTCGCTCACCGGAGCGATGGCGCAAACCGGTGTTGACGGAGCCATTCTGGGCGTCGTTAGTGATGCCAACGGCGGAGTGATTGCCGGCGCCACCGTCACCGTGACCAAGCTCGACACCGGCGTCCAGCGGACTGAGACCAGCCGGTCGGACGGCAGCTTCGAGATCAGCGGACTGCCGCAAGGCCAATATTCGGTTACCGTGACGTTCGCCGGATTCAAAACCTGGACCCTGGCGATGGCGGACTTGACCATCAACGAGCACAAGCGTGTTACCCCGACCCTGCAAGTGGGCGATGTGAACGAAAGAGTTACGGTCGAATCGACTGCTGATCTTCTGCAAACCGAAAAAGCCGAGACCGGCGGCGGCGTCGAGCAGAGAACCATTCAGGAACTTCCGCTCAATGGCCGCGACGTGATCGAACTAACGGAGCTGGTGCCCGGCGTTCGCTATGGAGGCAGGTCACTTTCGACCGCCTGCGCCGACGGCAACACATCGAGCGTTCAGGGACTGGGCCACCGCAACGATCAGACCGAATTCCGGGTCGATGGCGTAGCCTCCAACGCCGTGTGCGATGAAGGCTCCACCTCAATTCCCAATCCGGATACCATCGCACAGTTTAGCGTTTCTACCTCGAACTTCAGCGCGGAAAACGGCCGTAATCCCGTGCAAGTGAACATGGTCACCAAATCCGGTACCAACCAATACCATGTCACTCTATGGGAGTTTCTCCGTAACGACGCGCTCGACGCCCGCAACACGTTTGCGTCACATAATCCTAAGTTGATTCAGAACCAGTTCGGCCTCGCCGGTGGCGGCCCTGTGCTCATTCCCCGCATGTACAACGGCAAAAACAAGACCTTCTTTTTCGGTAGCTACGAGGGCACCCGCATCATTCAATCCAAGATATATAACTCCTACACCGTCTCACCCGCCATGTTGCAGGGTGACTTTTCCGGCTTGCCAACCATCAAAGATCCCGTCACCGGGCAGCCCTTCGCCGGGAACAAGATTCCGCAGTCCCAGTTCTCGGGTGCATCAAAATTTTTCTTCCCATGGATTCCGCAACCGAATTCTCCCGGCAACTTCTTCAAGGCCAATGCCTCCCGCCCTACAAACATCGATGAGTTCAGCGGGAGGATTGACCACCAGATCACGCAAAACCAGAGGATCTACTGGAGGATTCTCCATCTCGACACCCCCCAGGGCCTCGTGGGTTATCTGCCGAGCAGCACCGCCACCGAGGACACGCATTCCTACAGCACGGGCCTGAGCTACGATTACACCATCACTCCCACGACTTTGCTCAACGTGAGCATCGGCACGGTGAACACCGTGAATACCAGTTCTCCGACGTGCGTGGGGAGCGGCCCATGCACCGAGATCGGCAAGGAGAATCTCACTGCGGACGCCGGCATCCAGGGCTTCCAGACAGCGGGCCGCGAACAATGGATCGGACTCCCTGACGTCATCACCATTTCCGGCTACGCCGGGATTTCTTCGAGGAATGGATGGGGCGATCCGTCCGTCTTCAAGTCCCAGAGTATCAATGGCAACGTCAGCTTGAGTAAGGTCTGGGGCAAGCATACCATCGTCACTGGTTTTCAATACGACCACCTGTACCTGCTGGCTGCTCATGGCTCCTTGGCCTCCAAGGGAGTGTTTGAGTTCAACGGGCAGTATACCGGCAACGGATTTGCGGATTACCTGCTCGGGGACATTCAAGACAGCTACAGGAATTACCCAATTCACACCTTTGGGATGAAGTCCAATCCATACGGCGCAGCCTTCGTCGACGATTCCTGGAAGATCAGCTCCCAATTCACGCTGGAACTGGGCCTTCGCTGGGACTATTGGTTTGCGAAATCGCTCATCCGGGGCGCGGGCGGGACGTTTGATCCAGCCATCGGAAAAGCCATCGCCGGGCTGGGCAACAACGGCCAGGTGGATTTGACGGCGCAGCCCGTTGCGCCCTTCCTGGCCCAATCGACGGCGGGCCTTTGGGTTCCCGCGTCACAGGTCCACGTTCCGGGCGGCCTCTTCAAACCTTCGGGCTATGTTTCCCCCCGGCTGGGAGTCGCTTGGCGGCCTCTGAAGAGTGGGGACCTCGTGATTCGCGCAGGGTACGGAATCTTCACCAGCAGCTACCGCGGCAACATCACCGCGTCTCAAATCATAGCGCCTCCCTATTGGACCTACGAATACCAATCGTGGAGCCCTGCGCAACTCCAGAGATGGGAGACCGCCTGGCCTGTGAATCCGAACTCATTTGTTGCGCCATCGGTCCAGGCTGCCGCTTACAACATCAAGCCGATGAAGGACCATGAATGGAATCTCTCCATTCAGAAGACGCTGCCTTTCAAAACGGCCGTCACTGTGTCGTATGTAGGGAGTTCGGGCGACGGGCTGATTGCCCAAAGCTCTCTGAACGAAGTGCCGCCGGGCTTTTACAACCCTCTCCAGGCGGCCAAGCCGTACCCGGCATTTGGCGGTGTCGATTTGTACCAGAACATCGCGCACAACTGGTACAACTCGGCTCAACTGAAAGTGGAGCGGCGATTCTCCGGGGGCCTCTCCTTCACGCTGGCGTATGCGTTCTCGAAGATCATGTCGGAAAACGGAGCCGACACTGTCGGCACCATACCGACACCGTTCGCGCCGGACGGCTATAACCGCGGACGCTCCTCCTACGATCACACCCACATTCTGTCCAGTAACGTCGTGTGGGAGATTCCCGTCGGGCGCGGGCAGCGTGTTGGCGCAAGTATGAATCCCGTGGCCAACGCCGTCGTCGGCGGATGGGAATTGTCCGCCATCTACCTGTTTTCTTCCGGAGATCCGCTCACCTTCAACGCGCCCGGCGCCAGCCTGGGCAACGGCTGGGGCACGCGCGCCAATGTGGTCGGCGATCCCTCACTCTCAAATCCAAGCGCCGGCTTGTGGTTCAATCCGAACGCTTTCACGGCTCCCGGGCCATACCTGTTCGGCAGTTCCGGTATCGGGTTACTGGATGGCCCCGGCTCGCACGTCGTCAATCTCGGCCTCATGAAGAAGTTTTCGTTTGGGGAACAGAGGTATCTCCAGTTCCGTTGGGAGGCGTTTAACGCGCTCAACCACGTAAATCTGCTTGCTTTTCAAAACGGCTCACCGACCTTGAACACAACCATCGGGCAGAGCAGCACCGGGCAGATTACCGCCGCGGGAGATGCCCGCATCATGCAAATTGCGTTCAAGCTGGTTTTCTGATTCTGTGGAGCGCGCGAAGCTCACGGGCTCGTTCACGAATCACGGCGATCGCGTGGACGGGCCCCGAGCCCTCCACCAGTGAAAATCGTTCGCGTAGAAACCGTCCCCGTCCAGATCCCCATCAATCCCGAACGGGCCATCCGCGGGTCGCTCGGCGCTCATACCGTTTCCCCGTTCCTGTTAGTCAAGATCCATACCGACGAGGGAATCGTGGGCCTGGGCGAGGTTTCCTGCACCCCCATCTGGAGTGGCGAAGATCAAGTCACAGCCGCGCATTTTATTTGTGATTATCTGGCTCACGCGCTTCAGGGCGAGGATCCGGCGCAGATTGAGCGGCTTACCGCCAGGATGCGTTACCGGCTGGCCGCCAACCCCTTCACCAAGGCCGGGGTCGAGATGGCGCTGTGGGATATCCTTGGAAAGGCAGCGGGGTTGCCGCTGTACCGGCTTTGGGGAGGGCCGGTGCGCGACTTTGTACCGACGAAGTTTTCGGTTTCAGGGCTCGAGCCCGGCAAGGCGGCCGAGTTGGCTGCCTGGGCGGTCGCCAAGGGGTTCCGGACGATGAAAGTCAAAGTGGGGATCGATCCGGAGGGCGACATCGCGCGGGTCCGGGCGGTGCGCCAGGCCATCGGCCCTGACGTCCGGCTAGGGGTAGACGCGAACGGCGGCTGGTCGCCGCGCGTGGCGGTCCAAACGATCCGGCGGATGTACGAATTCGGCATTTACTTCGCCGAGCAGCCAGTCCCGCCCGTTGACCCGGCCTGGATGGCCGACGTCAGAAACCAGGTAAACGTCCCGATTATGGCCGACGAAAGCGTGAACACCGTCCAGGATGCTATGAGCCTGGCGCGCGCTGGCGCGGCCGATGTGCTGTCTCTCTACGTCGGCAAAGGTGGCGGCGTCAGCGTGGCCAGAAAAATTGCCGCCGTTGCCGAAGCGGCGGGCCTGGTTTGCACGGTGGGCAGCAATCTCGAGATGGGGGTTGCCAGCGCGGCGATGATCCATCTCGCCATGGCGGCTCCTTCCATTGCCGCCGAAGAATTCCCCTGCGACATACTCGGCCCCTTTTTCTACGAGGATGATATATTGGCCGAGCCGCTACCGATCCAGGCGGGAAAAGCATCACCTTTCGAGCTGCCGGGGTTGGGCGTGGAATTGGATGAACAGAAAGTGGAGCGCTATCGGGTTCACTAGCAGGCCGGCGCGAATGCTTCTCGCCGGCCTCCTGGCGCTTTCCGCTGCTGCTCAACAAAACCCCTATCAGCAAGCCCTCGAAAAATATCAAAGCAAGCAATACCGGGAAGCTTTACCGCTGGCTGAAGAAGCGCTGCGCGAAGACCGCAACAATCCCACCTGCTTTCACCTGTACGGCTCGATTCTTGCAGCGCTCGGCCAGTTTTATCTCGCCGAAGACAACCTGCGCAAGGCAGTCGCACTCGCTCCCGACCAGCCGGCTTTCGCCTACGATCTCGGTGCTCTACTCCATCAAGAAAAAAAGTACGTTGAGGCGGTGCCGGTACTGAAGCGCGCTGTTGCGCTAAACCCTGAGAATCTCACGGCCCGCATGATGCTGGCGCGATCTTATGTCTTCAGCTATCACGAACTGCAACTCTCGAATTTTGTGGAGCTGACGCTCGAACAGCTGCAATATATCGTGAAGAAAAATCCGCGGTTTCCGGGCGTTCATCATCACATCGCGCTGGTGTATATCAACTCGGGGGAACCGGCCAAGGCGATCGAAGAACTGAATACGGAGCTGCGATATTATCCGGAAAATGCACAGGCACGGCTCGAGCTGGGCGAGACGCTGCTGAAGCTGAACCAGTATCACAAGGCCGCCGAGGAGCTGCTGACCGCCGCAAGACAGGCGCCGCAGATGCCGGCGATCCAGTTCGCGCTGGCGAAGGCGTATAAGGCGGATGGGCAGACAGCCAAAGCGCTCGAAGCCGCCCGCAAATGTGTCGAGCTGGATAGCAGTTTTGCCGACGGCCATTATCTGCTGGGCCAGCTTTACCGGGACTTAAACCAGCCGGAACTCGCCAGGAAGCAGTTCGAGCTTTTCCGGCAGCTCAAGCCCTCCACGTTGTGATAGATTTCGTGATCTATGAACAACGAACATCCGCACTCGCGCCGCGGGTTTTTCCGGTGCGCCTCTCTGGCCGGGTCGTTATTATCCAGCGTTGCCGCCAGCGGCCAGACGCGAAGCCCGCGCTACGACCTTCTGGTCCGGGGCGGGCGGGTAGTCGATCCATCGCAGAACCTGTTTGACGATCGCGATGTCGCCATAGCTGGAGGCCGCATCGCGCAGGTGGCGACGGGCATTCCGGAGACCGAAGCCCGCCAGGTTCTCAATGCCAAGGGCAAAATCGTCACTCCGGGCCTTATCGACGTTCACGTGCACGTCTACGACGGAGTGGCTCCGCTGGGGATTCCCGCCGATCCAAACTGCGTGGCTAAGGGAGTGACGACGGTGGTGGACGCGGGGTCGGCCGGAGCGCACACGTTTCCGGGACTGCGGAAATACGTGATCAACGTCGCCGACACGCGGGTCTATGCGCTGTTGAACATTTCGGTGGTGGGGCAGTCGACATACTCGCCCGACAATCCGTTCGGCGAACTGCTGGACCTGCGTTACGCGAATCCGAAACTCACGATCAAAACTATCGAGCAGAATCGGGACACGATTCTGGGAATCAAGATCCGGCTGACGCGCAACCTGGCGGGCGACCACGACCTGCAAGCTCTGGCGCTGGCCCGCGAGGCCGCCGACATTCTGGCGATGCTGAAGCCCGGCGACGTGATCACTCACAGCTTTCGGGGCGGCGACGGCGGCATTCTGGATGACAAAGATCGCGTGTTGCCGGAGGTGCGAGCGGCTATCGCTCGCGGCGTGCATCTCGATGTCGGCCACGGAGCGGGAAGTTTTTCGTTCGATACGGCGGAGAAAGCCTTCCGGCAGGAAGTGCTGCCGGGAACCATATCGAGCGATGTGCATCAATACAACGTGAACGGCCCGGTGTTCGACCTCGCGACGACGCTATCAAAATTTCTGGTGCTCGGTTTGACGCTGCCGCAGGTAGTGGAGCGGGCAACGATGAACGCGGCGCGACTGTTCGCATTTCCGCAAGGGCTGGGAACGCTGCGTCCTGGCGCGGAAGCCGACCTGGCGGTTTTCTCCCTGGAAGAGGGCAAATTCGAGTTCGTGGATGCGCTCGGCGCGCGGCGTGACGGGCACCAGAGGCTGGTACCGGTGGCTACAGTTAAGTCAGGGCGGATTTATGGGTCGGCGTCGATTCCGGTGGTGACGGTTTAAGGGTGGGCAGCGACTACGCGCCCAAGTGGATCAGCAACTTCCTCGAACCGGACTTCTCACTCGCGCGCCAGAATTCCGCGAGATGGGCGTTTCTCGTCAACTTAAAAGCAAAACCGCCCAACTTCCAGCTGACTCGCCCAGAGTGGCAGGAATCAATTTCAGGAGTGCTAAAAAGATGACCGCTTCGGGACGCTGAGACTGTATGATTTCACTGCTACCCTTGGGATGTTCGGAGATGGTTCGTTTGTCATGAGCTTCCGTTGAAGGTTGGGGCGGCCTACCGGGTGCGGAAGAGCCAGCGACGGCCGGGCCGCTCGAAATTCTCGAGGAGCCAGATATCGTATTTGCTGGTTCCCACGGATGTCGCGAAACTCTTTCCATTTGGATTCAAGCTGAAGCCTTGGACAGCAGTAGTGAGAGGAATCCCAGACTCAGACACCCTCTTCTCCGCGGCGCCTCGGACGTCAATGGCAACCACTTCCCAGCTTTTGGCTCCCGGGCGCAACACATACACAGTCGCGCCATCTCTTGAGAAACCAAATCGAGCGCAGCAACTCGGGGACACAGACTTACTCAGCAATCTGCGCACCTTGCCGTCCGGCGAGATGAGTTGGAGACCCTCCTCGTTGTTGAAGCCAATCCATTGCCCCGAGGGCGACCACACGGTCTCAAATCCGAAAGCCAGCTTCATCAACGTTATGGGTTTTCCTCCTCCGACTGGTACTTTGGCGATCTCCCATTTGCCCTCCCAAAGACGCCAATAGGAGATCCAATTGCCATCCGGCGACCAGGAAGGTCCGTGCTGGTCGGAAGTGTCTATGTCTATACGGACGGGCCGTGCTCCAGCAAGAGTGGAGACCCAGATCGTGTGATCGGTGCCGAGCACCGGTAGACAATCCTGGCGCCATCCGGCGAGAGATGCGGGTCCGACAGTTGATGCCAGGGCGGGAGCCCTTCGGCGCCCGCGGCAACCACAGGCCTGGCCCAACCATCTTCCAGCGCCCGAAGCCAGATCTCGTCGGCACCGTTCGCGCTGGTGACATAAACGTACTGTCCGCCGGATGGCGACCAAGCCGGCATTTGTTCGTCGCGCGAAGTGGCGAGGAGCGTTCGAATGGGCTGGCCCTCAAGGGAGGTCTCGATCAGGTCAAAATCCGTTCCCCCCGAAGCGAAGGCAATCGTCTTGCCGTCTGGCGAGACAGACGGCTGGGACTCCTGCCCCGTGCCTGGTGTGACCGGAAGAACAGAGTTCTTTTCTGTGTCAATCGAATAGAGGTGGCTGCCAGGGACTCCGGGAAGGTCTGCGTCGATGATGACATGGCGGCTGTCGGGCATCCAGCTAAAACCGGAGACCAGCCTGTGTGCGGCAGTCGGGGGAATCGCACGCTTCGGCTTTCCAGAAGGAAAAGGTACGATCCAGAACTCGAACCCGGCACCGCCCGAATTCACATTGAACGCAATGCCGATCTTTGACCCGTCGGGGGAGAAGGCGGCGGTGTATGCGTCCCTGAAGGTATCTGGAAAGGGCGCCTGCTTGTACTGATGTTCCTTTCCATCCTGGGTGGAGATCAGCCACAAGTTTGCGAACTCTCCGCCCCTCATAATGGCCAAGGTCTTACCATCGGGCGATATCGCTCCACCGTTCGCCTCCTTGTCGACGATTTCCGGTTCCCCACCGGCGACGCCAATCGACCAGAGATGGTGTTCTGAAGTGTAGTAGATGCGGGTCCCCCCGGGATGCCAAAAGAGAGAATCGCAGCTCCCGAGCGACTTCGTAAGCTGCACCGGCGTGGCCGATCCCAAGGCGCGTGTAAAGACCTGTTTCACGCCGTTGACGTCTGCCAGGTAAGCGACAGTCTTTCCGTCGGGAGACCAAGCGGGCCACGTTTCCGCGGCAGCCTCAGTGGCGAAGGGCCGGAAGCGATACGATGGCACATCGGATTCCCCCGGGGTGAAAAGCCAGACGGCAAGCGCGAGGATCAGTGCGAGCGCGGCCCAAGCGAGCGGCGCGAACCGGGCGCGGCTGGGTTTGGCCGCGGCGGGACCGCCGACGACCGATTCCGGCTTGACCTCCTCCAGCAGGAGCTTCACGTCGTCCATTACCTGGATGCGGTGCCGAGGATCCTTGCGGAGGCAACGCGCGACGATCTGTTCGAGATCGCGCGGGATTTCGGGCACAGACTCGCTCGCCGGTTTGGGTTCCTGGTGGAGAATCGCTGCGAGCGTGGAAATGTTCGATTCGCCGCGAAACGGTCGGCGGCCGGTCAACATTTCGTAGAGCATGGAGCCGAAGGAAAAGATGTCGGATCGCACGTCTAAGGGTTTGGCTTCGACTTGTTCGGGTGACATGTAGGCGACCGTGCCCACGATGGCACCCTCTTCGGTGCGCGGACGGATGGTCTGGGTAGACGCGAAATCGCCTGGGGCAATCGGTTCGCTCAGCTTGGCGAGACCGAAATCGAGAATCTTAACCAGGTCGTTTTCGCCGACCATGACGTTGCCCGGCTTGATGTCGCGATGGACGATACCGGCTGCGTGCGCGGCGGCGAGGGCGCCAGCGATGGACACGGCATATCGCAGCGCGCAGGCAACGCCGAGGCCCTTACGGCCGATGAGCTCGGCGAGGGTTTTCCCGGCGACGTACTCCATTGCGATGAAGGTGACGCCTTCGGCCGTGTCGATGTCATAAACGTGAACGATATTGGGGTGATTGAGCATGGAGGCGGCCCTGGCCTCCTGTTCGAATCGGGCGGTCCGTTCGGGGTTGGCCAGGGCTTCAGGGGGAAGCACTTTGAGGGCGACCGAGCGCTCCAAGCGGGTATCGCGAGCCTTGTAGACGATGCCCATTCCCCCTTCGCCGAGCTTGGATTCGATCCGGTAGCGACCGATGTGAGCAATCATAGGGAAAGCGCACTGCGAAATCAGTGTAATGCCTGCTCGGGGGGTGCGCAAGCAGACGGAAGCAATCCTGACGAAGCGATCTAAGTTGACGCGTGGTCGCCAAACCCTACTTAAGGCTCATGCGGTCTCGAAACGCCGTTGTGGGAAGTTGAGCGGGGACTTGGACGAAGAACGCCCTAGCCGTGGAAGTGCCCTCATCGCGCGCTCCCGGATCTGTGGATCGGCGTCGATTCCGGTGGTGACGTTTAATAGGCTACTTTTGACCATTTTGTATGGGGAGCATTTCGCCGTGTCTGAATGGGATCTTGGTGAATCCCCAGGTGTGACCCTTGGTGTCCATCAGCTCGATACTCGGACGCTGGTATTGATCAAATCCGAAGACGCCACGAGAGACGCCGGCCTCATCGACCAACACGAACTTGTGCGCCCGAATGTCCCGAGGAACGGATGCCTGCGTCTGCGCCCAAACCGGCGCGGGCATGATGTATTGAGAAGCGAGCCCGCCGAGGAATCCGGCGGCCAGGGCTAGTGCGATGGTCGTCTTAGGGGTCATGGATACAGTATGCACCTGGCGAGGTGTCTCGAAAGTTCTTTAAATAATCTACGTCACGCTTCTGGGGCGGTGACGGCGAACTGAAGTTCGCCGCTGCACGCTGAAGCGTGCGCCACGTCGCTAGGGAGTAGCGTTGGCGAACTCTACGAAAGCGCGGGCGACTGCGCCGACGATGGCTTCGAAATAGCGGTGGCCGCGTTCGGCCGAACCACCGTCGGGGCTATCGGAATAGCCATCGATTTCTTTCCAGGAACCGTGACGCTCGTGGCGATAGGGTGCGTGGAAATTTCGGGAATCGGTGTCCCCGGTGTGATCGCGGTGGGGGCGCTCGGGAGCGACGAGTTCGGGCCGCAGGGAGAGCATCATCGAGGTTTCGAAGATGCCGGCGTGGCCCGGCAGGCGGCAGCCGAGATGCGCCTGGGCGGCGACCAGTGCATCCCACGCGATGGTCCAATATGATGCGGCGGCGATGCGGGCGGGGAGTTCGAGAGCAATATCGCGCGCGGCGAGCTCGGCCAGCTCATGATTGCCGCCGTGGCCGTTCAACAAGAAAATGCGGCGGAAACCGTCTGTGACGAGCGAGCGCAGAAGATCGGTAAGGACGCGGTAGTAGGTTTCGGTGCGCAGCGACAGGGTGGCACCGAAGATCAGATGGTGATCGGAGGAGCCGAAGGGAAGCGCGGGCGCAACGGTGATGGCAATTTCCGACGAAGCTCGCTCGGCCGCGGCGCGCGCCAGGCGATCGACGGTGAAGAAATCGGTTCCCGATGGCAGGTGCGGGCCGTGCTGCTCGGTCGCGCCGAGCGGCAGGACGACGGTGGTTTCGGCGGCGACGGCGCGAAGCTGCTCGCGCGTCATTTCGGCAAAGAGCAGACGATCAGGTTTCATGAACTAAAGAGGAAGCGGACTAAGACAATCGCCAGTTGAACGAGCCCGCCGTCACCGAAACGACGGTGTCCGAAAACGTCTGACCGGATCCCGATTGATTGAGGCTCATTACACCATAGGAGCCGTCGGAGTTACGGGTAAACTGAGCGAACATCTGATCAATCTCGATCGCGGTCCATCTGCCGCCATCGACATCGATGCCGATGCACATGACAGTTCCACGGTTGGCGGCAGGAGAGGCAATAATCCAAGCCGGGCCGCCTTGAAAGCTGAGCATGCCGGCCTGAGTGGCCCAACGCGACTCACCATCGCCGCTCTGCGTGGGAACAGTCACGACGATCGGGAATTGCAATCCGGCGCCATCGGTAGCGTTGAGGGTGAACAGGACCATGGGTAACGCAAGTATACATCAGGGGATGCGGAGGTATGATATCGGCTTGTCTTCATGAGAGTCCTGGGATACGTGAGCGATGAGATGTTTGTTGCCATACCGGATGCGCTGGCGGAATTTGAATCGGCAGCGGGCGCAGTCAGCGTGCTGCGCTCTTCACCGCGGGGCGCGTTTTATGGTGATCTGACGGATGGGCCTTATCGTGTCACGCTGAGCAAGCAAGGCTTCGGATCGAAGAGTGTCAGAGTGACTCTGGGCGGCAAACCGGTTCAGTTCCGGCTGCTTGCCGACGGGCTGCTGGCGTACATGTGGCCGAAATGGGTGCGGTCGGGGGAGCGGTCGGAATTCCGCGTGCATTCGGTGGAGCAGTATCAGCTCAGCCTGTGGCGGTACGGGCTGAAGAAAGAACTGATCGGCATGATTGGCTGGTACGACGAGCACGGGCCGCGCGCTACGATCCAGGTGACGCCGGACGGCGACTACACGCAGACCGGAGTGCAGTGGAACAAAGTGGGCTACGGCAGCCCGGATCATACGCGGCTGATTACGGCGCCGGAACGCGGCGGGCTGTATTACTTATGGGCGAAGACGCCATCGGGAAAAGCGTTCTCGTTCCCGTGGGTGGTGGCGCCGGCGGCGCCGCGGGCGAAGATCGCGGTTCTGGCCTCGACAAATACCTGGAATGCGTACAACAATTTCGGCGGGCGCAGCAATTACGTGAATGCGGACCGGCTGCCGGACGAACCGATTGTAAACGCGCGGCAGGAACTCGCGCGCTATCAGGACTCGTTGCCGTTCGGGGTGTGGCGGCCGAGGGATGAGGAATACGCGCCGCTATCGTTCGATCGTCCGGAGCCACACAATCACGTTCTGGAAGAGGGGGAGGTGACTGATCCGGTGCAGGGGCGGGTGCAGTGCGGGCAGGCTCCGGGGGAATGGCGGCTGCTGGGGTGGCTGGAGCGAGAAGGCTACGATTACGATTTTTATGCGGAGGCGCAGCTACATGACGGCACGCTGCCGCTGGATGCTTACCGTGTGCTGGTGCTGGCGGTGCATCCTGAATATTGGACGCGCGAGATGTATATCAAGGTTAAGGAGTGGGTGTTCGAGCGGGACGGGCGGCTGGTGTATTTGGGCGGCAACGGTCTTAATTGCGAGGTGACGCTAAATTCGGATGGCGCGATGCGATGCCTCACGCACGTGTACAGCACGGGGGGAGAAATGGGCGGGCACTCGATGGAAAAGGCGGAGATCGAGTACGAGAGCCGGATGCATCGGACGCTGGAGTCCGAAGCCAAGTTACTCGGGGCGGTGTGCAGTTCGGAAGGCATCATGACGGCGGCGCCGTACCGGGTGGTCGAGGAATCGCACTGGGCGTTTGCGGGTGCAGGGCTGCGCAACGGAGACCTGTTCGGCGAGAAGACGCTTCACGAACGGGTGCCGGGAGGCGCGTCGGGCCACGAAACGGACAAACGCAGCGCGTCATCCCCGGCAAATACGGTGCTGCTGGCCAAGGGGATCAATCCGCATAACGGCGGCGCGGAGATTGTCTACCATGAGCCAGGGAAGGGCGGCGCGGTATTTTCAGTGGGATCGATCACCTGGGTGGCGGCGCTGCTCGTGGACGAACGCGTTTCCCGAATCACGCGCAACGTGCTGGAGCGTTTTCTAAATGACTAGGTGGGGACTAATTGGAATATATATGACGCTTGCTTCTGCTCCTCCCTCGTTTCCTGCGGAGGAACTTTTCGTGGCGAAGCCTCTCACGGCGGAGCATAGTTTCACGGGAGGGGTAGAGGGTCCGGCGTGCGACCGCGACGGGAATATTTATGCCGTGAGTTTCGCGCGGACGCCGACGATCGGGAAGATCACGCCGGAGGGCAAGGGCGAGGTGTTCGTCGAATTCACAAACGGCAGCATGGCGAATGGGATTCGCTTCGACCGAGCGGGAATCATGTTCGGGGCGGATTATACGAAACACAACATTCTGCGCATCGATCCGAAGACGCGGGCGGTGACGGTGCTGGCGCACAGCGACGAGATGAGCCAGCCGAATGACGTGGCGATAACGGCAGATGGGACGATTTTTGCGAGCGACCCGAACTGGGAGAAAGGCACGGGGCAGATCTGGCGCGCCGATCGCGATGGGCGGATGACGCGAATTGCTTCGGGCATGGGGACGACGAACGGGATCGACGTGAGTCCGGATGGCAAGAAGCTTTATGTGAATGAGACGGTGCAGCGAAACATCTGGGCATTCGCGCTACATCCGGACGGCACGATCAGCGGGAAAACACTGCTGATTCACTTTCCGGACTACGGGCTGGATGGGATGCGCTGCGACGTGGACGGCAATCTGTACGTGGCGCGGTGGGAAAAGGGAACGGTCGCCAAGATTTCACCAGAGGGAAAGCTGGTGCGCGAGATCGACGTGCTGGGGAAGAAGCCGACGAATGTTTGCTTCGGTGGACCTGACGGGCGCACATGTTATGTGACCGAGGGGGAGCATGGGCGGCTGGTGCAGGTTCGTGTGGACCGTCCGGGACTGGAGTGGGAGCGCATGCGGGAGAAGCAGGAGAACCGAGTCCTGCCGGCGGAAGCCGGCAGCGGCACGCTGAATGATGCGCCAATGCTCAAAGGGTTTAGAGAAGCAGGCTAAGACGGCGGGCGAGGATGGCAGAATCGCGGGGAAG